>SKEI01000140.1_pt1 | contig 46845 bp, 64 predicted proteins | sample 4826701 | NCBI WGS metagenome assembly SKEI01 (sample SAMN11008813, study PRJNA524170) | human gut metagenome | biome: Human fecal sample; material: Feces; isolation source: fecal sample from pouch patient p2, p6, p7, p14 | host: Homo sapiens | place: Israel: Tel-Aviv | collected 2016-08-31 | reverse complement strand
TTATATGTAAAATATCAAGCAAATTGACCGACATACCATAGATTGTTTTAAAAATAAGCAAACCATTTAAAAAGACGGCCAGCGCGAGAATGTCGTGCCGAAGGGTCACCCATAAATTTGTTGCTGTTTGTTTGAATGTAGCCCAGTGACTCACTGATACCTCTGTAACCACAATTTTGTTTAATTATCTTAGCGTGCACATTTTCTGAACATACATGCAGCGCGTGAATGTGTTAAACAATAGTAGATGACTTTATCCGCAGTAATCAAAGGATTTGAGCGAGCAACTGTACCTCAGGAAAGGTCATTTTTCCTGAATATGCTCACATCATATAAAGAAATACAGATAAAGTTATTATCTGCTTGTGGTGGTGAATGCACTGACCGGCTATAAGGAAAGGCCAAACAAGAACACGGTTGCAAAAACCGTGCCCTTAAATATTGAATCTCTATTCAGAACACTTTCTTAAATTGTCATTTGGCATATTACGAACAATTCCGCGTAAAAACGTTCTGTTACGCTAAACCCTTATCCAGCAGGCTTTCAAGGATGTAAACCATAACACTCTGCGAACTAGTGTTACATTGCGTGTAGCTTTGAGTGGGCAACTTTGTGTACACTTTTGTGTACCCAAAAACAAAAATGTGTACCCATTCAATGATCACCGACACAAAGCTCAGGAAGGCGCTCGGCAAGAAAAGAGATGATATCGAGATTATTTCTGATTCGCACGGGCTCAACGCCAGAATCAGCCAGGCCGGAAAAATATCATTTTTCTATCGGTATCGCTGGGCCGGTAAAGCGGTAAAACTCAATGTTGGTGATTATCCTGCAATGAGTATCACCCAGGCAAGAGAGCGTCGCCAACAATTCAGAAACTGGTTAACTGAGGGACTGGATCCGCGAGAGCAGGTGAAGCTGGATAAGCAGACCCGACAGGAAGCGATGTCCGTTGCCGAAGCGTTCAATTACTGGATTGAAAGGCACTGTATCGCTAACGGGCTAGTTAAAGTCGATTACTATCGCCAGGTGTTTGAGAAACATATCGCCGAACCGATGAAGAATGTCAAAGTCGATAACACAGCGAAAATGCACTGGATCAACGTCTTCGATTCTATAGAAAGCAGGGTGATGGCTCATTACATGCTTTCGCTGTGCAAACGGGCCTTTAGGTTCTGCGTTAACAGAAGTGTGATCGCCTCAAACCCACTCGAGGGATTACTGCCATCTGATGTCGGGCAAAAGCCTAAAAAGAGAACTCGCAGGATGGACGATGACGATCTGCGCAAAATCTATCAGTGGTTGAAAAGCCATATGTCGATAGAGTCCGTTTTCCTGGTGAAATTTATTATGCTTACCGGATGCCGTACGGCTGAGATTCGACTTAGTGAGAGATCATGGTTTCGATTGGATGATAATGAGTGGGTCGTGCCTGCGGGCAGTTATAAAACTCGGGTACATATTAGAAGGGGACTCTCAGACGCCGCCGTTAACCTGGTCAGAAATCACCTCAAGAAAATAAACACCAATCACCTGGTGACTTCACAACGTAAAATTGATGGCGGGATCAAAGATTCGCCCGTTCATTCACCTGTGGCATCCAATTACGCCCGTTCTATTTGGAATGGAACAGGTATGGCAGAGTGGTCGCTTCATGATATGAGGCGGACGATAGCCACAAATCTCTCTGAGTTAGGTTGCCCGCCGCACGTAATTGAAAAGCTGCTCGGGCATCAGATGGTGGGGGTTATGGCGCATTACAACCTTCATGACTATATCGATGATCAGAAACACTGGCTCCGCGTTTGGCAGAGCCATCTTGAAGAGATCATCGGAGAGCCCTTCAGTTAATTTATCTTCTTTTTATCCTCCCACTCTTTGATTGACTTAGAGCGCCAGCGGTTAGGGTTGCCGGGCCAGTCAGGGGGTGGGAACGGGCATACGAAGCCCCGAGGCATTGTGTCTGCACTTTGCCATGACCAAAGGGTTTTGCGTGAAATTTTGTAGCGACTGGTCAGGTCTGACGTTACCAAAATATCATCCATAGCTCTCTCCAGTTGCCCGTTCGGGCCATTCAAAATCTTTTTCAACCAACCTGCCCGGGCAGGGAGCGGAGACGGCGCATGCCGGTCATCGCTGTGGCCACGTAGCTCGCCTTTCGGTTCACCACCTCCACCCAGACTTTCACGCCTTCAACCTTCACCGTATAAGTCTCTTTCATCTTGCTTCGCCCATAGTCGCCATATGTTTGCAAGTGAGCTGCCAGCGCGATGTCGCATGCTTGGCGAGCTAAAGGTGATTGCTTACTTCCTCGATTGATCAGTCGCATATAATCTCCTTGAGGGAGGGTTACCCCTCCCGGTCTCGTCAGGCCACGTATTCCGGTTTCATATCCGCTAGGGTGATGCTGAATTGATCGTGCAGTTCATCGCCTAAGTGACGCTTTGAAGATGCAAGCATGCGCTCGGCTTCAGCGAACCGTTCGGATGCATGCGGCTCGTCGGGCTGGGGCAGGGATTTAATAGCCTCCTCAACCTTGTTGCGTGCATCCACTAGGTAATAACGCTTTACGGCTTTGTTTTTCAGCTCGGTGAATAGTGCGGATCCCAGCGTAGCTTTCGCCGTTTCAATGTCGGCACGCAGCGATTTGGCGCTATCCACGTCCTGAGCAGATTCGATGCGTTCGCGGAAATCATCGGCAAGAGAGTCGACATTTACCGACGATTCCTGTGCGCTTTGCGTGGTTGTGACGGTGTCACCTGAGATATCAGCCAGGCTAACGCGTTGCGGCGTTGGGTTGATCTCTTTTTCTGTGCGCTGTTCAATCTCATCAGGGGTGTACACACCAAGAACAACTGCAGGGCAATACAGGCGCGCCCAGTATTTGAGTGCCAGATAAGCGATCTGCTGTTTCGGGTTTGATACCCAAAGTGGAGAATTACGTGTGATTACGCTGGAGAGGAAAACAGGCTCTCCCCAGGTGATATCACTTTCACCGCGAATAACGGCACCTACCCGTACCGACAGTCCTTGTTCATCAGCACTTTCCCAACCGCGTACCATTTCTTTCTTGTCGTACGTCCCGCCACCTTTCGCAGGCTTTTTAACGGTTATCTCGCGGCTGCTGGCACATTTCGACCAGTCGCCCTCGTACTCATAGTGAAAGCGGCCAACGATGGCGTTTGAGCTGGAGATCACCGCATTAACCAGTTGCGCTTCGTATCCCAGGACACCGTTAACCAGGTGCGTCTTTTGCGCCACGGCGTAAGGGTTCATACCCCACTGCATCGCCTGCATGATGATGGCCATGCAGTCTGCCGGATTGCCGCGGAGGTGCTCAGGCACCGTTACGGCTGCCTGTGCCATCAACCCGGCGACAGACTGAAGCTGGGTTAAAGCCTGCACGTTGAAAATGGCATTGCTGGCTGAGATCGTGTTTGGAGTCTGCTGTTCAGCGGTTACGATATTCGTGTTTTCCATCATCATTCCCCTTATGCCTGAGTACGCAGCGCTTCAAGGCGGCGCAGGTCGAAGTCGTTCAGTTCGTCGGTGTAGTCAGCAGTGATTGGCGCTGGCCATTCACCTGTGTCGAATCCGGTTGCGATATTGCGCATCGCTTTGCGGTACTCGAGCATACCCAGCTCCAGTAGTTCAGCGGATGCCTCGATGATGGCGATCCAGTGGTAGTTCTCGTCTTTGTTGACGAAAATCCAGAAGAACTGATCCAGCGCTGCGGTTTCGCAGTACATAGCCGCGCTCAGGTGATAATCACGTTCAATAATTTCCCGGTGTAGCCTGGCGCGCAGGCTTTCCTGCTTAACATTCCACATGCTGATGGTTTTCAGGTCAGCACCGATACGCACGCCGTCTAGGTCGATCTCAAGGTCAGGGCGCACACGAACTTCCAGTCCCGTCTCCTCGTCAAAGCCAAAGTAGCTCACCTCAACGGCGCGGCTCGGGTGGGTTAGCAGCATGCCTGCGGTCGGGTGCGAGAGCAGTGCTGACTGAATTGCCTGCGCGGTGGCAAGTTGCTGGTGGGTAACCAGCACTTTCCCTTCCGGGTTGTTGCGCCACGCATCGAGCAGCTCGTCGGCGAACACTGCATCTGGTTTGACTGCCTTCACGGCCTGAATCAGATCGGCCTTCGTGCCAGAGACTTTCAGCGGTTGCAGCTTCTGAGCTTCCTGCGCGACCAGGTCAGGATTGATAATCGCAAGTTGTTCGAGTAGTGCGTCGCGGCTGCCGCTGGTTTTAATCTGCGCTGGCAGGGTGGCGTTGTACTCTTTGATGCACGCCTTCATTGCTGTTGCTGTCTTCTTCTGATCTGCATCGATACGTTGGAATTCAGCTGGCAGCGCCATATAGTTCTGCGCCGTTTCATCCAGGCTAGCGCCCAGCGGCACCAGCGCTGGCAGGGTGGCGTTGTATTCATCCAGCAAAGCTTTGATATCGTCTGCGCTCAGTTGCGCTGGCAGGCTGGCGTTGTACTCATCAATAAACGCGCGGATCGTTGCCGTGGTGGTAAATGCACCTTCCGGAATTACGGGTTCAACGCTAAATTCTTCATCGAGCTGTTCTGGCTGCAACGCCAGCGCATGTACCAGGTTTCCCATGTCCAGCACTGAGGAGCGCTCTTTGACGATGGTTTTCTCAACGTGGCGCGCATTGAAGTACATCAGCGAAACGCGCGCATCTTTTACCTGGGTGGAACTGATGCCGTTGGCAGCGTGGTAAACCTCGTTCGGCAGACCTTCATAGCGCCCAGGCTCGAAGTAATCGGGGTAAAAAACAGCTTGTTCGTCAGATTGCGCCTCTGGCTCGACGTGTGCCAAAACTGGTTCAGTCTGGTTTACAGAATCGCTATTTTGAGCGACAGATTCCGTATTTTGGTTTACATCGGCCTGCTGGCCGGGATGTGACTCTTCACCAGTTTCCAGACTGCTTTCGCCTGACTGCATTTCATTACCAACATTTTTTTCATCACTGACAGTTTCTTGAACCTGCACATTGCTGGTGGTTTCCGTAGCCTGTTTCGTGCCATGAGTTGCTGAGTTCTGCAGTAAAGCCGTAACATCGAATATTCCGTTGCCGACATTTTTAACCAGTTCTTGTTCGGCTTTATGTGGTTGTGCTGTCGCTTCCTCTGCGCGGTGGCGTGCTTCTTCTTCACGTACGCGTTGCAGGTTCTCTTCGTGAGTGCAGAAGGGTTTGCGTGGAGACTCCTTACTTTCAGGTTGGGGAATTTCCTGTATTGCGGGCTCAGCTTCATGCAATGGCAATAACTCAACAGCAGCATTAAACGCAGCAGTCATGGTCCGGTTAACAAACTCCAGGTGAGCGACAGGAGTTAGATGAATATTTTCCGGCGCGATACGTATCAGGTTAAAAATAGCTGTGCGGTTAACGCCAAGAACGCCGGGTTGATTGCGCAGAATGCTGCTCCATGATTTCCACGGTTCTTCTTTTTTGGTCACGATTTCTTTAGCGCGACGAAGAATGCTGCCCGGGATCTCGAAGTGGTTGAAGTCCATAGGCAGAAGGGCACATGCAATCTCTAAATCGAGAGTGTCAAGGGTATGGTATGCATCAGGTCCACGGTCAGTGACGTAACCGCCGTTGGCATTGGTTCCGGAATCAGTACGCTGAACACTACTGATGTGATTACCGGCAGCCCATTCACGCGCCAGGATGCCACGGTCAATGTAATCAGTCGCCGCCCACATTCTGGTGAAACGGAGTACCAGCGCGAGTTCGTGACGCTTGTCCTGGCTGAACACTTTGCGAATGGCATCGGTGTAGCGCCACAGGTCTTTGGTGTCGTAACCCTTCACGTCCGGGCAGTTCTCAGCAGCTAACAGCAAGTTCTGGACGTAACTGTTATCAGTGTCCATCTCCAGCGCGCCGATAGCTTCGTACTCTTCGCGGGTTACGTGGTGGCGCAGTTCGTCGGCGGTGAACTGGGAAAGCAGTTGCTTACGAAACGGCATCTGCACTACCGGGTAGAGGGTTGAGTCGTCGTCGTGTTCGTCCAGCGTGATGCCAGCGGTTTCTGGCAGCGTTGACTCAGTAGTTATGTGACTATCAACGGTCTGAGCCGTTTTCTCGTCAGAGTTTTCAGCTGTGACTTTTGGCATCCAGGTGCGGTCATCGTTCTGCAGTTCGTAGCGTTTGCACCAGGTGTAATCCACTGCGCCTTCTTCCGGCAGGTCGTCATATACCGGGAAATCGGTGCGGATTGGTTTGGCATAATCTTTACCGCGGCCAGTTTCTTCAATTCCGGCTTCTTCCAGTGCCACATCGAGTTGGAGATTGGCGCGCGCTACACTTTTCGCAGTGAACCAAATCACTGCATCTTTCTTGCCAGACTTCTGACTGGCTTTTATCAGATGGAAAAATTCCATGTGAGATCCTTTTTTTTGAGTGTTAGAATCCCCGGGCCAGAGATAGCGCCCATTGGATGTTTTTTGGTTTGGTATAAATTCCGGTGTAACTTTGGTCGGTGGCACCGGACGTGAATCTCGCCTTGCGCGGGGTTTTCGTTATGCTTCGTGGGCCATCTGGTCGAACGAAGCGCAACGTACTGAACAGTAATCACGTTGCTCGCGTTTCAACTGCGTGCCGTGGATAAAGAGCAGTTCGTTTTTAACTTCCTTCCCTTGCTTGATCGGCTTGCGGCAGTACGCGCATTTTTTCTCCTGCATAACTCACTCCGTTAATGGCTAAGGCCATGTCCTAAACCGTTTAGATAAACCTCAACCAGCAAATCTTTGGTGTAGGTACGTTCGATGCCACGGTGAAGATACAGGCGACCGCGTGCGTTAGCAGATGCGGTCCAGGTTGAGTCTTTGTGTTTTACAAGCATCCCCGGCTGAACTGCGCCGCGGTTTACTGTCTGTGTACCGTAGTGCTGATGAACCATGATGTTCTCCACTATTGCTGAGTGAACTTCGCTGGTGGTGCCGTGACGCTGATCTTCACAGTTGAGCGTTTTAACTCTGCAATTCACCACCGCGAAGCTCACTTCTGTGTTTGCCCTTGTCGCCAGGCTGGCGGAACGTTTCAAACCTACTGCGCGTTAATATCACCACCTCATTCCGGTTTTCGTATGCCCCGGACGGCTACTTCGTGGGCTCCATGCCTGGGTGGTTCGTGGTGCGTCTTGGTGAGTTAGATTAAATCACTGGTTTATATATATGTCAACTTAAGGTTGGTGTTAATTGTAAATCTGAGGTTTATGTGGCTGGGTTTTGTGACACGTCTGCAGAATCGCAGGCAAAAAAAATCCCGACGCGTGGTCGGGATGAGAAGGTTCGGGGAAGGCGACAGAGTTAGTAGCTGAGAGCCTTATAACTCAGGCGTATTGACCAAATCTGACTAAAAGAAGTGCATAAAAGCTTTGTACAGCCCTGTACCAATGGCGATAATCGCAGGGACACCTAAGAGAATCGCCAATTTAGCATCAGAGATTTTCTTGTCCACTGTGTCTGATGAGGGCTTTTTGTCTACAGACTCTTTGATACTAGACAGCCTCTCCAAAACTACAGCCATATTTTTGTCCAGTGAATTCACTGTCGTATCAACTTTTGAAACTGTGTTTTTTATCTCGGCAACATCTTTCTTGATGTGGGCAACTTCAACCTCAAGAATAGCCAATCTCTTTTCCATGTCGTCACCTCCATCTTCAGTTGACGTATGAATGATTTCAGTATCATCCATAGCAACTGATGTGACAATCCGTTTTTGTTTATCCGAAGCGGCAAAACTACAAGCACCCATAAGGAAGGTTGCTTGGCTCGAAGCTACTGATGAAAACTCTAAGCCTACTGTAGCTCCGCTATGGTCTGAATATGCAATCAATAACTTCCCTTCACCAAGAGATGATTGAGCCGCATCCATCAATTATTATTCCTCAAACATACTTTTTAAGGATTGATAAAAATCATAAGCCTTTTGTTTGCTTAAAGTCACAGACACAACTTTGGTTCGCTGCATGCCCTTGACGACTATATCCGCATTATCCGTACCGATGATCGGGCTGCTATTCAGGAACACAAAATTGTAAACTTCGTAACCGGCATTTTGTGTGCCGATTGTTACGACACCGTCAGCATTGGTCTCGATGAAATTTTTCGCTTCGATTACATCATTAAGATGCATAAGTTCGACGGTTGTTTCTTTAGACACCGAATCCTCCAGAAGATATTAAATCTTGAAATATTTTTATTACATGGAATTAGATACTACTGGTTTAGGTTTGCTCACCTTGCGATCGAATCCGACCCTTCATGTACTTCTCGTACAGCTCATCTAACTCTTTCAGGCGAAGCGCAAAAATGCGGAGCATGTTCTGCTGCTCTTCTTCCGGTAACTGGCGGTAGAGCTCGAGCAAACGCTGTTCGTCCGGTTTGAGACCGTCTTTCTCCCCAACGTCTTCACCGAGTAGCCAGGCGACAGAAATACCAACAGCGTCGGCTATGGCCAGTGCCGATTTCTTACTAATCACGCCTTTTTTGAACCAGCCGTTTACGGCCTGAGGGGTGACTCCAGCTATTCTTGCCATGTCTGCTTTGGTAACGCCGCGATCAGTGATCTCAGTAAGGCGCTCCACCAGAACGAGGTTGGGTTCTTCTTTTCTCATATGGTCATTGTAAATATTTGGTTTATGCACGCAATAAATCCAAAGTTTGCATGAAGTATAAATCTGTGGTTTACTTCTGCTATCAATAAGCAGGAGAAGCACATGTCCGCACTCGATAAAGCAATTAAAGCCGCTGGCTCTGCCAGAAAGCTCAGCATCGCGCTTGGTGTGACGAGTATGTCTGTAAGTCATTGGAAGAATCGTGACCAAGGGATCGTCCCGCCAAGCTATATCTTCCCGATTTTCAAAATGACAGGCGTAACCCCCCACGAGCTGCGCCCTGATCTCTATCCAAATCCCACTGACGGATTACCAAAGTAGGAGCACTGACAATGCAAACACTTTCTTTTCAACAGAATAACAGAGCGCCATCAGAGCACCTGAAATTCCAGTATCAACACAGTGAGGCTGAAGGCCAGCCGGTCGATCACCGGGCTATCTGTTCTGCCGTCCGCGCCTGGGCGGCGGCAGAGGGCCGCGTGGCGGTCGCTCTGGCGATTAAAGAGGCTGCCGAACAGGCCGAGCTTGACAGCATTGACATGACCGGCAGCGCCGATGTGTGGAACGTGAAGCTGTTTCGCTGGCTGGACAACCACGAGAAATCACCGGCCTACCGGGCGAACGTCGAGCAGCTGGCGCCGGTAATAATTTCGGTTCTGCCGCTGGCGTACCGGGATCGCGTGATTAAGCACGACTGCTTTGCGGTTCGTGTCGCCAGGTCGGTGAAAGAAGACGCTGAGGCGATACAGGCTGTCGTCCTCAAAGCCCCCAGACACGAACGGATGAAGGAAATCAGCGAGAGCATCGTAGCCAAGCTCTACCTGGACGGACCTGATTCTGTGGCGCCCATTATGGCGATGGTTACAACGATGCTGGGTGGTGCGCTATGACGGGCTCAGAAATGGCGAAAGCCGCGGTGCTCGAACACCAACGGCTTTCAGGTGCAAAAACTGTGCGTAATTGCGGAGAACAGTATGTCAAATACCGCTGAAATATTCAAATTCCCCACACAGCAGGGGAAACAGGAGAGCAGCATGGCTGAACTGGAGAAAGGCTATTTGCGCCTGGCCAACCAGATTCAGGATGCCCTGTGTATCGTCGAACTATCCGGGCGCGAGTTCCGGGTGCTGAATGCTATCGTTCGTCTGACCTATGGCTGGTCTAAGAGTTCTGACCGCATCGCCAATAGCCTCATTGCAGATAAAACGACGCTGAAGGTGAAACACGTCTCTGAAGCCGTGTTGAGCCTTGCCTATCGGAACATCATCATCCTGCGCCGCATTGGGCAAACCAGATACATAGGGATTAATACCAGCCTGGATAAATGGGCGTATACCAAGCCAAATTGCATGAAGTGTCCAGCGGTGTTTCCTGCTGCTGAAGTTGTCACATGGGTTATTACCATCCCTGAATTCAGGGATAGCAATTTTACCCCTTCAATCATCCCTGAAAACGGGGATAACCATCCCCAAAAACAGGGAGAGGTATCCCTGAAAACAGGGAACACCAAAGACATTCTTCCAAATACAAATATAAATACAGATCTAACCCCCTCTAATCCCCCAAAGGGGAAGGGTAAGTTTGACCCGCTGACGATTCCCGTTCCTGAGTGGCTTGATTCTGTGTCCTGGAGTGAGTGGGTGGCCTACCGCCAACAGTCTGGCAAAGCCATCAAGACCGAAATGACGGTCACCAAAGCATTCAAGTTGCTCAAGGCTTGCCTGGACGCTGGGCATGACCCCGTTGATGTGATCAACACCAGTATCGCCAACGGGTACCAGGGACTGTTTAAACCGAAGTTCGCTCTCAACGCTCGCAAAACGGGCAGGGATGTGAACCGCATTTCTGAGCCAGACAAAACAATCCCACCCGGATTCAGGGGGTAAGCATGCCAAGACCAAATACACCAGAAGAGCAGGCGGCACTTATCCGGGTGATCATCGAAGAGGTGAAAATCCGTGGACGCTTAACCGTTAGCGAGGCATCACAGATGTTGTCGCTGCATCGTCAGACTGCTGAGAAGTATTTCCGCGTAGCAGCCGAACGCGGCGAACTCATTCGTTACGGTCGTCTAGATTTGTTCAGGGACCCAAAGGCTGTAATTGATTTCGATCTCCAACGATTCTCATACGGTTCGAGTAAGCCTCTGATTGAGTTACCAGCAGATTTTCGGGGAAGTGCGGTTATGCGTCGGGTTATAGATATCGTGGGGAGGATGCCAGCATGACAACCGAAAAACTGGCGTTGAATTATGACCCAGCCGATCCCGACAAGATGCGATTACCGGCTGGCATAACATGTGGTAATTGCCACCATATCCATCGTTGTAAAGCAATTTTTGGACACACGGAGTCGAACACATATTGCGATTGGTCACCGTCGCGATTTACTGCTGGCATTGGCGTGAAGGGGGGGTGAGTCAGTGGAAAAATGTAATCGCTGTATAGTCGGCCTGATTGGGTCGCAGCCAGTTCTTTCCAGTGACTGGGCTAATGCGGTCGTAAATTTTGAAATCGTAATTGCTGACTGGAACGAGAAAACCAAACGCTTTGCCGTTCCGCATCCTGGATTCGCCCATAAGTTCAATTACTGCCCGCATTGCGGAAACAAGGTAGAGGACTAACCCATGACAACTAACAACCACCCGGCGCACGGTCCTGTATCACTTGATCGCTTGCACCAGATACGCGAAATACTCAGCAAAGCAGCAGCACAAAGCGACGGCGGTAATCTCGGCTACGCAATGGCTGATGCAGTGAAGGTGATTGATGGGGTTCTGGAGTCGATAGCCCGTGAGCAGGTACGCTGTGAACATGCAGCATGGTCAGATGAAACATTCGGCGATGTCGGTCCAGTTGGTCCGCTGAAGCACCTTTCCAAAGAAGCTATCGAGGCTGCTGCGGAACCAGACGAGATGAGCGAATGGGCTGACATGCAATTCCTGTTATGGGATGCGCAACGTCGTGCCGGTATCAGTGATAAGCAGATTACCCTGGCGATGGTAGAAAAGCTGGCGGTTAACAAAAACCGCCAGTGGCCAGAGCCGAAAGACGGTGAACCGCGACTGCATATCAAAGCGCAGTCAGAATCGGTGCTTCCTGGAATTGAATGCGATATCTGCGGACATGTATCTACTGACCCAGAGGGACGGCACTACTACTGCGAGGATAACAGTAATGATTGATAAATACCGTTTGGAGAATATGCGACGCGAAAGCGGCGAAAAGGGAGAACTCGGGACATGCCGTTTGAAGGTGACATGCATAATGCCCTAGTCGATGCGAAACATCAGGCTATGTATGTCTCAGCCATCTGGAAGCTGCTAATCATCACCCCAGATAACAGCGAGGCATAACATGACTGAGCAACCTGATGATCTCCTCACTCCGGGCGAGGTATGCCAGAAGCTGGGAATTACGCAAAAAACATTATGTAAATGGAATACAGAACACCGACACCGGTCTACATTGGCCCCGTGTAAAGTTCAGCGCTAAGATTGTTCGCTATGAGCGCCGTAGCATAGAAGCTTTTATCCAGAAATGCCGGAGCCAATATTGATCTAATGTGGGGCTATTGTTTTTTAACAAATGCCCCTCATTTAACTTTTTTGTGTGTTAAGTCCAATTCTGACCCCACACATAAAATCACCAATACCTGCGCCAACACTGTTCCCATCAGCAACATAATCACCTTTGAAAGCTAATTTCCCATCCATATAGAAGAATCTTATCTCCCCATATCCACTATCACAGTCGGCATCTTTAATACTAACTTTGTAGTACTCTACTTTTTTATTTTTTGTTTGATACATGAACAAGGCAGATGAATCACCTTTTACATTTCTAAATGTGCCTTTTTTTGCTGAAAAAATGCCATCATCAGCTGTAGTAACCTCAACCCAGTTACTTGTCGTTTCAGCAAAAGCAACACTTGCAACAAAAAGAGCAGAAAAGCCCAGTAATGCGATTTTCTTAGCCATAAACAATATTCCATTTATTTAGGATTTTTCTTGATTCTATCTGTGTTTTAAATAACGTTCAACTACACACCGCATGCCTTCTTAAATGGGCATGGAGAGCCATTCAACCCCGTAGCTTTAGCAACGCAACTTGCGCGAGAATGTTCCGCTTTTAAGTCGCAGCGAGACAAGACTCATGAGTAACATAAAGTTAACCCGCTACGTCGGTTTTTCACTCTCTATTGTATATGCTATTTTTTATGCAATAAGAGCGATTCGTAGGACTCTTCTGGGGAAGGTATGGATTCAACAATCGACGAAGAAAAACGCATAGAATTTGAAAAATTCATCATTGAAAGGTTTGGTGATGCAGTTAATCTCCGCAGAGCGAAAAATGGCGGTAATGGATATATATCATGGGAGGCGGCTGTCGCATGGATTGTCTGGAGGGAGCGCTCATCCCATCATGAAGCAACGCCTACCTCTGACGGGAACTGAATTAGTATGGTGCTGCCCGGAGCATCCTGTCATTCACTATGTACTCCCGCTTAGCCACGTCATTTTAGATTTGATTTTGGTCCACCATGAGCGAGAAGCGGACCTAGAGAGGCGTTGGTACCGCGAACATGGTCACAGCAAAGCCAGAGCTATTTGGTTGCTCCGAACAGAATATTTTAGTTAGGGCTCGAAACGAGACTGTCGTGAAAACCTTATGTCTCTTCTATCCTGCATCTTCTTCGACATTGTATTTTCGTTGCTCAATATCCCATGGAAGCGCAGGTTGTTTGCGAACTAGTTTTCTTTTGCCGTTTGAGAAAAAATAAGTTCTGAGTTCTAAAAAATGGCGGCGTTTTTTCGTTTGAGGCTCATAGGTGATAAGAAAAAAAATCAAAGGCCTGCTTGCTTCACTCCATATTCTACTTGCTTTTTCAATAACAATATTGATGTTTTCATGCTGACAATATGAGATGAATGTGGAGAAATAGCACTTGTCGTTTTTTTCAAGCAGTTTGTCTAACTCGTTAACGCTATCTCTGTCTGCCTGATTATACTCCCACTCAACATAGGTTAAAATTTGATTGTCTGGATATTGTAGGACCGCATCGGTACGCCCGCCTTGTTCAAAAAATGTTCTTGCGCCCATTAACTTTGCACACTCGCGCATGACCAGGCCAACATGAATGGTCCAGTTGGAACGGTTGATATATTCACCTTTGAACACAGGGAAATCTTGATACCACACACAATTAAACAGACAGATAAAATCGCGCTCTACTCGCTTCAACGCCTCCCCCCCATTTTTTCAATAGATTATTTTTAAACTGATAAGCAATATCTCATATCGGCTATTTGTTACTAGACTTTAGGATTTTAATATCTGTGTTCCGATTAATGTGCTTCAGGTTGTTAATTCGGATTGATTTCACCTCTTATCACTTATCCATAGCTGATTTATCTACCATGAAGTGAACAAAGCCCACTCACAGCACTAACCACTCCTTTGCTGATTGAAAAAGATGAATGCAAGTTGGATAACGCTTTGCCTCATGGTCATACAGGTGCTCATTGATGATGCGATACAGAGGGCGAATCTCTCGGGATTGTGCCGGCAGAAAGAAATTGCCGCTTAATATAACACTGCTAATTCAACCCGCTACGGCGGGTTTTCTTTTTTTACTACTGACAGAAAATTAACAATTTGTGCTCTTAAAACGTTGATCATTTCCGCGCATAGGTATACTGTATAAAAACACAGTACATGCAATGGGGGCCATTATGAAAGTTGAATTAACCATTGATCGCATGAAAGAACTTCCTAAAGGCGCAGTACCAGCACTGGAGAAAGAACTGCTTAAGCGCCTGAATGATCACTATGACAATTGCAGGCTCACAATCCGCCGTGCCGGGGCCGATGGGTTAAGTGTTTTTGGTGGTGACAAGGACGATAAAAAGAAAATTGAATCAATCCTCCAGGATACCTGGGAAAGCGCTGACGACTGGTTTTATTAGAATTGCGCTTAAGGCTGGCGCGCATTTTTCAGAATACCGCAATTTGCGTAACCCTCTGATGCTGCTGCCGACAATCTTTAATCGCGTCTGTTAGTCGCTCGAAGGGAGAACATAAATGTGAGTGATTCAGCTTTGCAAACGTCAGAAGACAACTGGTATGACATTGTAAGAAGGTCTGACGGCTGCGTGGTGTTTAGCTTTCCTTCATCGGGCAGGCATCTAATTTATCGCGTCAATGGCATGGTTTCTATGCGGCCTTTGCTGGATGATGAAGAGGTCTTTACTCCTAATGGTTTTATGCAGTTTATTAACCGTCTCGGCTACCGGGTAACCCAACCTTCTGATAATATGAAATCAACGGTCTGAACAACCGTAACCTACTGCGCCACGGAGAGAAACCATGGCGCACGAACTACAACTCATCAAGCAGTCATCAGGAATCCTGATCCCCGCGACGCCGGAGACCAGCGATATTCTGCAATCAAAAATCAAACTCGGCGCCGTGCTGGTAGCCGACTTCAAACAGGTCCGCAATCCGGCTTTCCACCGCCGCTTCTTCGCGCTTTTAAACCTCGGGTTCGAATACTGGGAGCCAACCGGCGGGGCGATCTCTTCCAACGAACGCAAGCTGGTGACCGGCTATGCCAGATTTCTGGCCTCCTACGGCGGGAACGAAGGGGCGCTGCTGGATGCCGCTGAGCAATATCTCGAGCGCATCGCTGATAAGCGCACGGGCAGCATCAGCGCCTGCAAGTCATTCGACGCCTACCGCGCCTGGGTAACCATCGAATCCGGCCACTACGACGCGATACAGCTGCCTGACGGCACCCTCCGCAAACACCCCCGCAGCATCGCCTTCGCCAATATGGACGAAACCGAGTTCCAGCAACTCTACAGGGCCGCACTCGATGTTCTGTGGCGTTGGATCCTGTCCAGGGCATTCAAGAGCCGTAGCGACGCGGATAATGCCGCTGCGCAGCTCATGAGCTGCGTGGGGTGATGCCGATGAAAGAAACATGGTTCCAGCACACCGAGTGCACCACGCAGCAGGCCGACGAGCTCATGGCGGAATACCGGCGCCGCGGCGTGAAGGTAGAGCGAAGCCTGAATCCCGATTACGTCACCTGGACCGTCAGCGCCCGGCTGCCGGAGGCGCACCGGCAGGAACGTACGCCGCGGTCACTCCGTCAGAAGGTCTGGGGGTGAGCATGGCGGATTTACGCAAAGCTGCGCGCGGTCGCGAATGTCAGGTTCGGATCCCCGGCGTGTGCAACGGCAACCCAGACACAAGCGTGCTGGCGCATATTCGCCTGGCCGGGCTGTGCGGTACCGGAATTAAGCCGCCTGATCTGATTGCCACCATTGCATGCAGCAGCTGTCACGACGAAATCGACCGCCGCACTCGCCTGGTCGACGCGGATTATGCAAAGGAGTGCGCGCTGGAGGGCATGGCCCGCACGCAGGTTATCTGGCTGAAAGAGGGGAAGGTGAAAGCGTGAGCGAGTACAAAATCACATTGCCGTGGCCACCGAGTAATAACCGCTATTACCGACACAATCGCGGGCGTACGCACATCAGCACGGAAGGGCAGGCTTACCTCGACCGCGTGGCCCAAATCATCAAAGACCAGCTGCTGGATATCGGCATCTCCGGCCCGGTGAAGATTCGCATCGAGTGCCATATGCCTGACCGCCGCCGCCGTGACCTGGACAACCTGCAGAAGGCCGCGTTCGACGCGCTTACTAAGGCCGGATTCTGGCAGGACGATCAGCTGGTGGACGACTACCGCGTTATACGGATGCCCGTCGTCAGGGGCGGCAGGCTGGAGCTGACCATCACCGAACTGGGGGACTTATGACATCAGAACTGATTGAGGTAATCCGCATGCGCTGGACACGCCTCCGCATTTATCGCCGCCCGGGTTCGGTGCTGGTGGACTACCGCATTCTTCGCAATTTTATTCGCATTAACCAGTTGGCAGGAGCTGCTGCATGAACCTCGAAAACACCGTGAAATACCACTTCGCCAAATCGACGCTGATTAGCGACTCTCCGCGCGCTACGGCCTCCGACTCGCTGACCGGAACGGACATCATGGCAGCCATGGGCATGACCCAGGAACGCGCCGCCATGGGCTACAGTGCCTTTCTCGGAAAGATGGGCATCAGCAACAACGATCGGGAGAGAGCGATCGAGCTGCTGGCCCAGTATGCGCTGACAAAATGCGATAGCGTGGCTGCCCTGCGCAAACTGGACGCTGGGGTTAAACCGCTGGTGATGCGCCAGCTTGCTACCTTCGCTTTTGAGGACTATTCCCGCAGCGCCGCCAGCGTCAAGAGGTGCGAATGTTGCGCAGGGCAGGGGTTCATTGAGGCTGACGTTTTTAGTATGAAAACCAGCATCTCTGGCTGCGCAAAAGACATCATTCAAAAATCAAAAAAATGGGGGCTGAAGGTTATCCCTTCGCAGCATCAGAATCGGCGTGAGGTGAAAGAGGTGGCCCGGGTGCTGTGCTCGGCCTGCAAAGGGAAGAAGGTCGTCAGCTGCGCATGTAATGACTGCCAGGGGCGCGGAAAAGCTGTCAGCAAGACGCTGACAGAAAAGCAGGGCGCGCCGGTGATGGCCGACTGCAAGCGCTGCGGCGGGCGCGGGTATGAGCGGATCCCCTCGACTGAGGCATATGCGGCTGTTTGCCTTATTACCGACGCCATTACTCTGGACACCTGGAAAAAGTCAGTGAAGCCGTTTTACGACCGGCTGATCACCAAATTCGACATGGAAGAAGCGTGGGCCGAATCGCAACTGCGAGCAATAACTCGATAAAGCACCAATTAATCGCTGTCGATTTTATCGTGAGCTATTTACTTTTCCCGAATCTGTGTTAATTTCTCTCCAACGATGGGTTACTGCCTTCGTTTAAAGCCCTGCGGTTAACCCCGCGGGGCTTTGCCGTTTCTGGAGGGTATGAAAATGTAGAGTAGAACGGACACACCGTAGCCGAAAGGCAATGCAGCAGTCATGATGCTGCCCTGAGTCGCTATTGAGCGAGCCTGTGTAGTGACGGGTCAAGGTTCATATATCAAAACAAGCTCCGGTAGAGCAGCGCGAACGCCAGACGCGCACCGGTAATCAGCGGCGATGAAGCGACAGCAACTCAAGGGCATGAGCGTGGCCACTCCGGGAAGTGGCAAAGAATTTTCAGGGGCTCGCGCATGCGGGCCTTTTCTGTATCTGGAATACCCCTACCTGGGACTATAAGAGCGAAAGCTCAACGCAGCACCCATCGATTGGCGGACCAGAACCCGCCTTTTTTATTCCGGGCTCCGGGAATCACTATCAATACGTCTCGTCGTTAATTCATCCCGAGAGCCCGACCTCTACACATGGACCACCTATGTCTGAACCTCTAACCATTGCTGGCGGTGTCACGTCCGCAACTATCGGAGTGACGTTCGCATCTTTGTTCCCCGAGGCAACGCCCGGCGTAATGCTGTGCGCGCTGGCTGGTGCAGCAATGTACGTTCTGACATCCGATCCACACCAACTGTGGAAGCAGTTCCTGTTCGCCGTCATCAGCTTTGTCGGCGGGGTGTTCTTCTCGGTACCGATGGCGAAGATACTGGCCGGGGTCATTAACACTGCCCTTGGCCTGTTGCAGCCACCAGTAAGCATCGAAGTATCCCCGAATATTGGCGCGCTGGTTTCCGCTTCCATCTCTGTCGCAGTCCTGTTACGCATCCTCGCCAAATCAAAACGGGGGAAAATGCCGGGACTGGAGGAGGAAGGTAAATGACATGGCAAACCATCGTTCTTGATGTAAACGCCATTATCTGCGCGCTTATCGCCATTAGGCTGATGTTCTTCAGTAAGAGCGGAAAGCGACACCGCCCTGCCGTGGCGTGGATGGCGTACATGATGATCCTCGCAGCCGGCTTTACGGCGTTCCGCATCCTCTACGGGAAATACCTGCAGGTCGATCCTGGCGAGCTGATGCTGAACATCGCTATCTGCATCGCCGTGTGGCGCTCTCGCGGCAATCTCGCCAAAGTTTTCCAGAAGGCCGGGCAATGACCAAAGACGACATCTTCAACGCCATCCTCGGCAAAGAGGGCGGTTACGTTAATCACCCGAACGATAAAGGCGGCCCGACGAACTGGGGGATCACTCAGGTTACGGCCCGCGCCCATGGCTATACCGGTGATATGCGCAATCTCACCCGTGAGCAGGCTCTGGAAATCCTCGAGTCTGATTACTGGTATGGCCCACGCTTCGACCAGGTTGCAACTGTCTCTCCTGCGATCGCAGCCGAACTCTGCGATACCGGTGTGAATATGGGGCCATCGGTACAAGTGAAGTGGTTCCAGCGCTGGCTGAACGTATTCAACAACCAGCAGCAGTTCTATCCTGACCTGATCGCCGATGGTCAGATTGGCCCGCGCAGCATCAGCGCCTTGAAGTCCTTCCTGGCGAAACGCGGTAGTGAAGGCGAAGGCGTATTGCTCCGAGCTCTGAACTGTAGCCAGGGTCAGCGTTATCTCGAACTGGCAGAGCAGCGCCAGGCTAACGAGTCATTCGCCTATGGCTGGATCCGGGAGCGCGTGAGCCTATGACAAAGCTCAAAGCTATCCTGGCCGGGATCGGGCTCGCCATCATGCTGGTACTGGCCGCATTTGGTCTTGGCGGTATGCGTGGCCGGGAAAAGGCCGAAGCAGAGGCAGAAAAGAAACGTACCGACGAGAACGCCGCTGCCACCAAAGCAGCTTCAGAACGTCGCGTCGAAGTAATGAAGGAGGCCAGCAATGTTCACCAGACGGTTAGCCATATGCCTGATGATGATGTCGATCGTGAGCTGCGCGCAAACTGGACCCGCAAAGGTTGAAATTATCGACACCAGCTGCGACTGGGTCAATGTCATTCGCCTCACTGAGCACGACATCGAAGTGATGGATCGCCAGACGAAGAAAGATGTGCTGGCACATAACAAATCGGTGCGGGCGAATTGTCAGGAACAGCTTGATAAAAAATTTTAAAATTGCGGATAGCATTCAAGAAATGTATCACATCTCAATATCTTAGATAATGCTACCATAATGGCCCTTTGTCATTTAGGACGCAGCATTATGGAAAGAGGTGTGATTTTTACTCCTGTGGAACTGGTAAGAAATCCTGAAGGGACTGGTTTTCGAACTGGAAAATCGGTCACAGAATTAGATATAAATTATTTTTTGCTTTACTGGGATAAATTGCTAGTACCTTCAAATAATGTTTATCGCTTTGGTGTGCCTCATGAGGATGAGCTAAAAAGTTTGGGTAAGCTCGATACACCACTATTCCGCGTTGATTATATGAATGACTCAATTTTCCCTGACTTTTACGCGGCATCACAGTTAAAATCTCTTGAGCAGATGCAGGAAAAAGAAAAAAATGTTGATTGGCGAATTCATTATCTCAATGACCAAATAAACCTTCCTGATAACGATTCCACATTAAAGCAAACTTTAAGATTCGAATTGTGTAACCTTCTGCCGGTGCCCGGTCTAAATGTTAACCTTAATGAAATCCTGGAATTCAAAGAAAGACGGTCTGATGAGTTAGTGGCTCTTCATTCTTATATGGACGAGTTATATTTTGAAATTATTAAATCAGGTGATTTTGAATTATCCAGAGCGAAAGCCTTTAACGGATTTGAACGAGCCTTAGCTGATCTCAATTCCTTAAATGCGCAGGTATGGAGAAGCCCGATAAAATTTAGTCTTTCTTCTTCCTTGGAGTTTGATCTTAATCAAGCGATGGCCTTTGCAGCGGCAGGGGCTGTGGCCATGAATAAAGAAGAACCTTTAACAATGATCACCACGGGTGCTATAGCTTCAGTGCTTGGAGGGTTTTTTAAGGTATCCGTAACAATGCAGAGCGTATTAAAAAGCGGAAACAAAAATCTAGCATACCTTTCTAAAGCTAAAAATGAAGGTGTGCTCGGGTAATATCAAAGAAGAGGACAAGAAATGTGTCTGGAGTGGTCAGGGAAAAAATTCTCATTTGCATTTTCTATGCTATGTATAGGATCTGTCCTACAGGTTCATTTTCCCGAATATACGCAGTACTCGTTTCTCTTTGTAGCGCTACTTTTCGGCCTTACTAAAGCAAGGTAAAGCCTCCAAAACCATCTAGGGTGTTAAATCAAACTTGCAATAACGACGCTCCCTACTTCATAGAAAAATATTTCTACGGGGGGGCGCCGTGCTTTATCACAATAGGAGCATCCATGGCTGAAAGTGAACTCACCCCAACACAGCAGATCCGCTTTGGTCTGTTATCAGCAGTAAACTTCGATACAGCCGCAGCAGCGGAAGCTATCAAGTTTGTTGATGACGACCAGTTAAAATATCGATTGTTCATCCAGCACCTGAATCGCGTAACCAGCGAAAACGGCTGGGTTGCCCGTACGACTAAGGCAATTCAGGAAGCCAAAGAAACGCTGATCCTGTTTCCGGCCTCAGAGGCTTAAGGCATTACAGCAGGCATTCGCTGAGTGCCTGTGATAATGGCGAACCAACACCGGAGTTAACCAATGTCTATTTGCAAACTATCAGTCGAAGTTAAAGCCAGGTGGTGGCTACCGGTCTATATCAAAACCCTGATCCTGTTCTGCCTGATGATGTGTCGAGAACCTGATTACGAAAAGGTAAGCGCATTCATTGTAAAGCACGGCATTAGACAGAGGGTGAAGTCAGAGCCAGTAGAATCAACAATGGAGTGATGAATGAGCAAACCGGACTGGGAGGCTATCGAATCGGCTTACCGGGCCGGAGTGATGTCCCTCCGTGAAATTGCATCGCAGAACGGAATCAGTGAAGGCGCTATCCGTAAGCGTGCCAAGCGTGATGAATGGTCGCGTGACCTAAACGCGAAGGTGAAAGAACGCGCTGACGATCTGGTACGCAAAGCTGAGGTACGCAAGCAGGTACGCAGCGAAACGGTACTTTCTGAGCGCGTACTAATCGAGGCCACTGCCGAGGTAATTGCCACAGTACGCATGGAGCACCGCGGCGACATCCGCCGGGCGAGGACTCTTGCGAACGCACTGTTTGATGAGCTCGAGGCTGAGTGCGCAGACGTTGAGGCGCTGCGTACCTTGGGCCAAATGATGCTGTGTCCAGATGAGAACGGGCGTGACCGGCTGAACGAGCTTTACCATGCCATCATCAGCATGCCCGAGCGCGTGAAGTCGATGAAAGCGCTGAGCGAGACGTTGAAGAATCTGATTGGCCTCGAGCGGCAGGCCTACAGCATGGACGAAGGCGAAAAAGATAAGGTCGTTGACGCGCTGTCTGACCTGATGGATTCGCTCTCTCAGGGGGCGTAATGAAACCTGAGCACCTCAAGCTTCTGGCTGATAAAGACTGGCGGCTGAACAATCTCTACTGGATCACTGACAAAGAGGGTAAGCCCACGCGCTTCAGGATGACGCCTGAGCAGCGGGAATATTTCGAGGGGATCCATACCCGCAACATCATCCTGAAAGCCCGGCAGCTCGGTTTCACCACCGAGGTGTGCATCATCCAGCTGGACGCGGCGCTGTTCGAGTCGGCGAAGTGCGCGCTGATTGCCCACACCCTGAACGACGCCAAGCGCCTGTTCCGTGAAAAGGTGAAGTACGCCTACGACAAGCTGCCCAAAGAAATCAGGGCTGCGAACCCGGCAAGTAACGACTCTTCTGGTGAGCTGGTGTTTAAAAAGGGCGGATCGCTCTACGTCAGCACCTCATTTCGTGGTGGTACGCTGCGTTACCTGCATGTTTCCGAGTTCGGCAAGATATGCGCCAAGTATCCGGACAAAGCTCGTGAGATCGTCACTGGTGCGTTTGAAGCGGTGTCGACAGGATGCTTCGCCACTATTGAGAGTACGGCGGAGGGCCGGGCGGGATACTTCTTCGATTACTGCCAGACCGCCGAGAGAGCATTGCTTCAGGGCAAACCGCTATCCGCGCTGGACTGGAAGTTTTTCTTCTTCTCATGGTGGAAGAATCCGCAGTACGCAATCGACCCGTTAGAGCCGCTACCGCAGCGTCTGGTTGATTACTTCGCCGAGATGAAGGCTAAGCACGGAGTTGTCGTAAACAACCGCCAGAAGGCCTGGTACTACGCCAAAGAGAAAACGCTCGGCGACGACATGAAGCGCGAGTACCCGACCATCCCGGCCGAGGCATTCCAGCAGTCGGTCGAAGGCGCGTACTACGCCAAGCAGTTCCGCTGGCTCTACACCAATAAGCGGATCGGCCAGATTCCGGATAACTCACACCTCCCGGTTCACACGTTCTGGGATATCGGCGTGGGCGACTCCACGGCTATCTGGTTCGTTCGTGAGGTTGGCGAAGAGTTCCACATCATCGACTACTACGAAAACTCAGGCGAGGGCCTGCGGCACTACATGAAGGTGCTGAAAGACCGCGGGTATACCTACGGTGAGCACTGGGGGCCGCACGATATCGAGAACCGCGAGTTTGCCGCTGATGCGAAATCCCGCAAAGAGCTGGCGCGCGAAGGTTACGAAATCGATGGTCAGATGTACTCGCTGAATTTCAAAGTGGTGCCGAAAGCCGGCATCGATACCGGCATCGAGTCGGCGCGTGAAATCCTCCCGAAATGCGTATTCGACGAGGAGAAATGCTCGGAAGGCATCTCTCACCTTGAGGGCTACCGGAAAGAGTGGGACGACAAACGCGGCTGCTGGAAAGACAAACCTCTCCATGACGCCACCTCACACGGTGCTGACGGCTTCCGTTACTTCGCAGTGACGAAGAACAACCGCAAGCAGGTCGGCGCAGTATTCTTCTAAGGAGCATCGCCAGTGAGCGAACAAGATAACGGCCTCAAACTGGCTGTGAACAACCTCGCCACTGAAATGAGGCGAGCGAATTACCTGAATGCCATCGGCATTGGGGGCGGCAACACGAAGCGCCCGACGCTCTATCAGGAGTTTGGCTACCCGCGCACGATCACGTTCAACGACTTCTACAACATGTACCGCCGCAATGCCGCCGGGTTCGCTGTGGTGCACCGCCTGCTGGATGGGTGCTGGCAGGATTACCCGGTCATCATCGACGGTGACGAGACGGAAGAAGCGAAAGAGACCAATACGTGGGAAAAGAAAGTCACCCGCTTCATGAAAAAGCTGTGGTCGAAGGTTAAAGACGCCGATCGCCGCAATATGGTTGGACGTTACTCCGCTCTGTTGTTGCAGGTGAAAGACAATAACCCCTGGAGCGAGCCAGTCGACATCAAGCTGGTGAAATCCCTCGGTGAGTCTGCGCTGGTGAAGCTGATCCCGGTATGGGAGCCGCAACTAACCGTCGCTGACTGGGATAACGACCGCCTCTCGTCCACCTTCGGCCAGCCGTTGATGTTCAACTTCAACGAACAGCCGGTGGGCGATGACCAATTTGTCGGGCCGATGCGCGGTGAGCCTGTGCACCCAAGCCGGGTGATCCTTTTCTGTGAAGGTTCAGAGGATGAAAATGTCCTGTCTGGCATCCCGCTGCTTGAGGCCGGCTATAACAAAGGACTGGACCTCGAAAAAGTATCAGGTGGCGGAGCCGAGGGTTTCCTGAAGAACGCCAGCCGCCAGATCGCGGTTGAGTTCAGCAAAGATACGGACATGGCCACACTTGCCAGCCAGGCAAAGGCAGCTGGTTATGACGATCTCGGCCAGGCGATGGGCGACAAGGTCAACAAACTGACCCGCGGGACCGACGCCGCCGCTGTCATGCAGGCCGGGCAGATGCGGGTGCTCAGCGTGACGCCGGGTGACCCGGGGCCGACGTGGGAGGTTACTGCGAACGAACTGGCCGCCTCCGTGCAGATCCCATTCACCATCCTGTTTGGGCAACAGACCGGACGCCTGGCGAGCGACGAGGACAAAACCGACTGGGCCATTCGGCGCAACACGCGACGTAACACTTTCCTGACCGACCGAATCACCGCGCTACTCGAGCGCTTCTGGACGCTGGGCATCATTGACCCGCCAACAAATGGCGAAGTCACTATCCAGTGGAGCGATCTGCTGGCGCCCGGCGAGAAAGAGAAAATCGAGAACATGTCCAAGCTGGCTGATGTCGTCCAGAAAACAACTGGCATGTATGGCGGTGAAGCGCCGTTGACTATCAACGAACTGCGACAGGTAATCGGGCTTGAGCCATTACCTGAGCCCAAAGAACCGCCGAACCCGGACGATAAGGTGACAACCGATGATCCACTGGCCGATGACACCCGAACAGAAGGAGAAGGTGGGCCTGCCGATAGTTCCGCGCAGCAAGGTTGACCCGACGCGATCGGCAAAACAGGTCAGCGCGATGTTCCGGGATATCGAAGAGCGTTATCTCGGCATTAAGCGCGCCATTAAAGTCCTGTTCGACCAGCGCCTGACCGGGCGAGAGCGAGATGTTAACAGCCACAACTGGCACTTCCTGTGTCACGTCAACGGTGAAGATCAGAGGCTCTACCAGGTCAACGCTGGGAAGTTCATCTACGACATGACGCCGCAGGAACTGGCGGAGCTGCTGGAGGCTGTGCAGGGCATCCTGGATGACTATCTGCTGGACGGTGGGGAGAACAATCAGTGGGCGATGGATTACATCGTCGCTGAGGCGCAGCGCGGCACGCTGGAGGCGTTTAACAACCTATCGCAGCAGTCGCAGGTATACGCCAACCAGACGACGCTACAGCAGCTTTTAAGCAGCCCCGGTTATCAAAACCAGATTGCCTCCGCCAGGCTGACAACGTTCAGCGACTGGAAGGCTATTAGCGATGCCGCCCGGGCAGACCTGACAGGCATTATCGCCGACGCGGTGGCACGTGGGGTTAACCCGAGGGAAACGGCCAGCGTTATCAGTAAGCGCCTTGACGTGTCGATGAGCCGGGCAAAGTCGATTGCCCAGACCGAACAGGTCGGCGCGCTGCGGCGGGCGCAATGGAACGAAACGGACTGGGCAGCTGACCGGCTGGGGCTGAATACCGGTCTTCTGTGGCTGTCAGCGCTCAAGCCAACGACGCGCAGCTGGCACGCCAGCCGTCATGGCAAGGTTTACACAACCGAAGAGGTGCGAGACTTCTACGCCGAGAACGGCAACCGGTACAACTGCTATTGCAGCCAGATACCTGTGCTGCTCAACGACGACGGCAGCATATTCAACGAAGGGCTGGCGGATAAGTTGGCGTTGGAAAAAAAGATTTGGCAGAAGGCTGTTGTGAAGAACGAATAAGCTTTATAAATCCACTCACATGCAAACGTAATGTGAGGGATTATGGATTACAGATTTTTTGTGAAGCTGTTTTCTCAAGACAGTTTTCGTGAGGGGTTCATTAACGGCCAGCTTTACATGAATCCCCTCAGCTACTTCATCAAAGTTGAAGATGAAAGCGCCAATAATGTCGCCGACAAACACGAAGGAGTAAGTGGCTGGCTACAGCCGGATGAGCATATCTTGAAGATCGGTTTACCTGGAGAAGAAATCATCCTCACTCAAGATGATTTCGCTGGCCCAATAACCATAAAAATGGACTGGGTCGATAACATTAACGTCTTCTGTATGACTCATCTTCATTCCCATGGAATTCTCTCTCGGCCATTTTATGAACATGAGGTCGATAAATTAAAGGGCTATTACAAGTTACCCCCAAAAGCAGAAAACCTCGGACAGTATTTTGCGCTTGTGTGGGATGAGGCTGAATTTATGTCCAGAGTTATCAAAAAGCTAGATAGTTTGGTTGCCTCTGGTGAAGTGTTGGCCTATCGATGTGAGCCTATCGTTTATTTTGATGAAAAAGAAACACTTAAATTCGATCAGTTTTCGCTCGCATCTGTGTTCAATAAACGTAGTTCGTACAGTCATCAAAACGAATATCGCATCGCTATATACCGAGCATCACCGGATGGAGAGCCATTCACTCTGGATATCGGCCACATAGGTGATATTGTAAAAATAGGAAATACGCGAGAATTCAATGAGATGATAAAACTTGATTTGAACAAGTAATTATAAGGTCGCCACGGCGGCCTTTTTTATTGCCTGAAATCCACCAATGAGGCCCATATGAGCGGCGTTTATTTCGAATCAAAGCGACTTGGCGATATCTCATGCACGCACGTTAAGATCGGCGGCATCGAAGCGATGATGAAGCAGGTAGGCGATCGCAAGGTCATCAAGTCACAAGGCCGCGGCAACGTGCGCCAGGTAAAAACCATCGTCAGAGAATTACATAAAGCCATTCAATAAGAGGACTCCGCATGAAGCTGTCGAGCATTCATGTCCGATCCCTCGCCATCAACGCCTCCAACATCTCAACGACAACCATCAACGGTCAGGAACACTACGTCATTCGTGGTGCGGTTCCGATCGTCGATGACATTGTGATGAACGGTGGGCTCTATCCGGCGGAGGAGATTAACAACAGCTACCAGACGATGGAAGGCAAGCTGATGCCGCTGCCGCACCCGATGGTAGATGGCAAGTATGTCAGCGCCAACGACCCGCGCGCCATCAACGCTTATCACGTTGGTGCCTGGGCGCAGAACGTCAGCAAATCCGGCGATCAGGTCGTCATGGACGTTTACATCAACAAGGCTGTTGCTGAGACGAAACCTGATGGCAAGCGCCTGATTAACCGCCTCGACGAGATGATCGCTGGTACCAACACCGACCCTATTCACCTCTCAACCGGTCTTCTCACCAACAAAGAGAAGAAGTCGGGCGCGTCGAAGGAGAAGAAGTACACCTGGATCGCCCGCAATATGCAGTTCGACCATATTGCCATCCTGCTGGATGAACCGGGGGCCGGAACGCCGGAAGAGGGCGTTGGCATGTTCGTGAATGCTGACGGGCAGGAAGGTGAAGTTGAAACCGCCAGCCTCATCGATGCAGCGAACAGCCTCAAAGACGGGCTGGTAAACAAGGTGAAGTTCTTCCTCACCCACAACTCCGAAGCCTCATTCGACGAAATCTACCAGATGCTGCGCGAGGCTATCCGCGCGCCTTCCAGCAGTGACGTTTATCGCTATGTGATGACCGTCTGGCCGGACAAATTCATCTACGAAGAGGGATCGAAACTCTTCCAGCAGAAATACCTCATCGATGACAACGCGGTAACGCTGGTCGGTGAGCCCATCGAAGTCGTGCGCAAACCCACTGAGTACGAAGTCAAAACCAACGGAGAACAAAACCCGATGAAACAGAAGATGATCGCCGCGCTCAATGCCGCAGGCGTAACAACCGAGGGGCTGACCGACGATCAAGTCTGGGATGCCTACAACCAGCAGATGCAGAAGAAAGCCGGTGGCGGCGACCCGGCTGGCGCTCAGGTGAATACTGATGCCATTACTGCAGCGGTAAACGCCGCTCTCACTCCGCTGACCGACAAAATCAGCCACCTGGAAACTCAGCTGCAGGCCAATGCGGAGAAAGACACCGCCGAGAAGCGCCAGGCGGTGAAAGCCAAGTTCCCGTTCATGACCGAAGCGGCGATCAACTCTCTGGCTCCCGAAGCGCTGAATGATATGTTCTCGCAATGCCAGACCAGCACCGGGCTGAACCCTGCATTCCAGGGTAACGGCGCACAAAGCGAAATCCTTACCATGGAGGCACCTGAATAATGGCACTCGCTCCTCGTTTCCATACCGTAATCGCGGGCCCGGCCCGCAAGAATGACCCGCAGGTCATTGAGGCGCTCTGCAAGGTAGCCATCCTGCCGGGCTCACTCGTTGAACTTGACGCTACCGGGCAGTGGATTTACCACGCAACAGCAGGCGGCACCGGCGTTCCCCTGACTATGCAGCACAACTACATCGGCGGTGGTGATATCCGTGATGCAGTGCCAGCAGGTGATACTGGCGCGGCCATCATGTGTGAAGACGATGTCGACTACCACATGCGCGTCAAGGCCGGGCAAGTGCTTCTGGAGAACGAAGGCCTGATCTCCAACGGTGACGGCACCCTGGCGAAGTCGACCACCCCGGCCACTGACCACATCCTCTTCTACTCACGCGAGAAAATCACTGTCGGCGCGGAAGCGCAGCTCGTGAAAGTTCGCAAATCAGGGAAAGCAACCGCATGAGCATGATCGTTTTCAACAAAAAGCTGGTTACCGAACATCACCAGATTAAGCAGGCGTGGAATCAGCTGCTGATGCAGCGCCAGGCCTTCAACATCAATCAGAACACTATCACCGCCCAGTACAACGGCGCGCTGGAAGTTAACCAGGCAGCGCTGATCTCCAAAGACTACTGGCGCGAAGTGGACAACATCACCACCCGTGTTTTCCGCAATGACGAAGGCAACGGTCTGCTGGATGACCTGCTTGGGCTCGGTACGCCGATCTCTATCGGCAAAACCGCCGCTCTGTACCGCGTTTCCAGCGACGCCGGCAAGGTACATCGCACCCTGACTGGCCATGTGCCGGAAGAGCTGGATAAAGTCATCTACGACGAAGCAGGCGACCCGATCCCAATCTTCAACACCGGCTACAGCCGTGAATGGCGTGAATGGAACGGCATGCAGTCGGAAAACCTCGACGCGATGGCCGACGACCAGGAAGCGCACGTTGCAGCCATCCGTGAAGACATGGCTGACTACATGCTGTCTGGTGACGCGAAGGTGAAGGTGAAAGGCTACGTCGGCGCAGGTATCACCAGCCACGCCAACACCAATCAGGTGGATCTGAGCGCGTCCGGTCTGAACATCGACCTGACCACCGCCAACCCTGACGAGATGGTCGCGTTCTTCACTGGCCCGTTCGCGAAGCTCCTGGACGATAACTACGTGCAGGAGAAGGTGAAGGTGTGGGTGTCGCCTGACATCATGCGCAACATGAGCAAACCGTATTCCTCCGCTGCCGGCTTCAAAGAAGGTACAGTGCTGGAGTACATCCTGCGCTACGGCCGCATCGAGTCTGTTAACCAGACCTTTAAGCTGACCGGTAACCACTTCATCGCGTACGTGCGCAACTCGCAGTACATCAAGACGCGCATCGCCGCGCCAGTGGGCACCTTTATGATCCCGCGCCAGAATCCGTTCGACAACTACAACACTCTGGTATGGAGTGCGGTCGGTCTGCAGATTAAGCGCGATTTCAACGGTCGCTCAAAAGTGTTCAACGCACAGGGTTAAGGGGCTTCGGCCCCTTTTCTTCAGGAGAGAACATGCAAAAGTTAAGAATCGAAAAAACGGGCTGCTGGGGCGCTATCGATGGCGTATTCCAGCAACTGCCTGTAGGCCATGAGTTCATCGCGGCATCCGTTCCGCCAGCGTTCGCAGGCCGGGTGTCAGTCGTCGGTGAAGTCGGTGAGCAGGAGCTTGAAGTGGCGACGCCGGGCGATAATCCTGCAGAGCAGGCAGAGCAGGCAGAGCAGGCAGAGCAGGCAGAGCAGGCAGAGCAGGCAGAGCAGGCAGAGCAGGCAGAGCAGGCAGAAACCTCCTCTAAATCGAAGAAGGCGAAATAACCATGGCTGACCCAATCACGGCGGCAGACGTGCAGGCGTTCCTCGGTGAATTGGGTTACTCAATCCCGGGGGCGCTGCTGGATCCGATCCTCTGCGTGGTGAACAAAATCATCCCGTGCCTCGACGGGGCCGGGTATGACGACTGCACCGCGAAGCTGATCCTGATGTACGCCGCCGCGCTGATGGCTACGTCGTCCGGCGCGCGCCGCATCAAATCGCAGGGTGCGCCGTCTGGCGCGTCACGCTCGTTTGAATACGGCGACGACAGCATCACCTGGCTGCGCGATTCACTGGGACGCCTCGATACCAGCGGATGCACCGGGGAGCTGCCGATCAGCGCTGGGAACAGCGTAGGAATGTTCATGGTCGTCGGGGGCTGCTGATGACCTGGACATCCGTAAGCGTCCGACTGCCGCGTTCATTCACCCGCGTCTGGGTACTGACCGATACCGGGCGGGAGACCACCGGCTACGTTAAATCGGACGGGGAATGGTTCATCAACTGCCCGCGGATTCGGGCGACGGGCGCTAAGGTGCTGAGGTGGAGGGAGGACTGATGGCGATAGTAACAAGCATGGTTGGTGCATTGAATGTGACGGTGGTTTATCGCGTTTCTGGTGAGGTTAAAACCTTCAAAGAGATAGTGGTTTCGCCAATCGTCATTGAGCGGTATTTGCAGCTGGAATGCGGAGATGCCATAGGGCTTTTCGTGCCGGTCGGTAAAGGCCAGCAAGTCAATGCGCTGAACATCGAGTGGTTTGAGATTGAGCGCGTCACCGCGCCAAAGGAGTGACCCGTGTCGGCAACTGCAAACTGGTCCTACACTGCCAAAGCCACTATCTGGCGCAAGGGTGCAGGCGGCAGGGATGAAAACGGCGACCCCATAAACGGCTATGAAGCGCCGGTAGTCATCATGGTCGATTATGAGGGCGGGCTGTCAAAGCGTATCGGCAGCCTGGATACTGAAATCGTCGTGAAGAACACCGTCTGGACGGAGTACGCGTTGGCCGACGCCGGTGATTACCTGCTGATTGGCGAATCTACCGAGGCCGATCCGGTTGCCGCTGGTGCTGACGAGGTGCGGCAGGTTATCCGTTATGCCGACACGTTCGAGCGCCTGGCGGATGATTACGCAATTTTGACCGGGGTCTAATTATGGCAGGCAAGGTGCGCGGGATGCGGGAGGCTAAGGCTAACTTAGATCGCCTTCTGAAGGATATCACCGGCAGGAAAGCTATTCACGGCATCCAGTCTGTTCTCCTGATACTCGGTGCGGCATCAGCAAAAGAAGTCCCACGGGACACGTCTACTCTGCTAAACAGCCAATTCCGAGAGATCGATTTTAAGGGCAACAGAATAACAGGTCGCGTGGGTTATTCAGCTAATTATGCCGTCTATGTTCACGAAGCGCCTGGCAAATACCTGAATACACAAACTGATCGCCCCGTTAAGCGTGGTGAAACTCCTGGGTCACGAGGTGTGATTTGGGGGCCAAACGGTAACCCCAAGTTTCTGTATTGGCCTGCGGTTGATAACCAGGGCGCAATGTACGACGCCTTCAGAAAAGAGATGGAACTATGACACCCATGATGCATGAGCGGGTGCGCAACATGTTCGGCGATGCCGGGCTAACGACCGGTTTCACGGTGCAGCAGTTGATGTACGACGACCCTGGCGATCTGTCGAAGGCGATCATGGTGTTCAGGCCAAACGGCGGGTCGAATATCCGTACCGATCTCGGCTCTGAGTACCATGTCCTGGTCGATGTCGTAGGCGCGAAGGACAAGCGCAAAGACGCGCTCAACGCCGTGCAGCGCATCGTCGATTACGTCCAGGCCAACCCTATGGCTGATGAGTGTGTCGGCTACATCCAGAACATGGGCGCAATCCCTGCGCCGGTGCTCACGGCAGAAGGTCGGATAGTCTTTCGCCTCCAGTTCGCCTGCACCTACGGCGAATAGCCATACCAACCAAATAGACCCGCTCCGGCGGGTTTTCTTTTTTATACGTCAAAGAGGAAGTTTCTATGGCTAATTGCCAGAACTCGAACGAACGCCTGTTCGGTGGTGCAGTCGTACTGGAAGTCGCCGATGGTTGCCCGGACGTCAAACCACTCGAAGCTGAGTGGAAGGCGCTGGCGGCCGGTACGTCGAAAGGCTTCGACTTTAACCCGAACTCGGTAACCTCAGATGCGGATGACGGCGGTGGCTATGTCGAAACCATCATCACCAACAGTGATTTTACCCTGAGCTTCGAGGGTGAGGTCCGCAAGAAGGATAAGCTGGATCAGTACGGTGTTGGCAAATTCATCAAGTATTTCGCTGACGAGCTGAAGGCCAAGCGCCAGCCCGGTATCTGGGTGCGTATGGACTACGGCCCGGTAGAATTTATCGGCTACATGAACATCACGGCGCTGAGTTCTGACGGCGGTACCAACGATATCGTCACGTTCTCTACCGAGTTCAAAGTGGGCGATGCCAGCACCATCGAGGTTAACGAAGTGACAGCGGTGGCGGTGACCGGCGTAACGGTAACCCCTGCTACCAGCACCGGCGCGGCAGGCGGTACCAGCACCTTTACGGTGAATATCGCCCCGACTGGCGCAACCAACAAAGACTTCACCGTAGCATCAACCGATCCAACCAAAGCCACTGCCACTGCCTCCGGTACCACCGTCACGGTGAACCGCGTCGCCGCCGGCAGCGCGCAGATCATCATCAACACCGAAGATGGAAACTTTGTGGCCGTGCATACGGTTACCGTTACCTAACGGACATTCCAAAGGGTGGCCTCGGCTGCCCTTGATAATGCTCGTTACCCGGGAAGGAAAATGAATGCACTAATCGACATTGGCGAGTTTTCTGTCAGTGATGGCCGTGAAGGAGGAAAAGACTACCTGCTGAGACCATCACTGATGGCTATGACGCGGATCGGCAATCCAGCGGAGATTGTTCAGGCGTATGCCACGGTGCACGGTAGCGATGTTGCTGCCGTCATCCAGTTCTGTACTGATACGCTTGGCCGCTTTCCGGACTGGCTGTCGCCATCCATGAATCGCATCGCAGAACGGCTGCTATCGCTGAGTATGCACATCATGCAGGCCTGCTGTGATGACGATCTTACCCCGATGATAGGTGAGTGGAAAGGGTGGAGCCGGTACGTTGTTTACCGGCCCGGGCAGATGCCGAGAAACGACATCATCGTGCTGGCTCAGCACCTTATGCAGCATGGCGTCGTAGGTAAGGCCAGTGTGCGCCGCCTGCAGCGGCATGAGTCAGGTGAAACGACGAACGAGTTTAAGGTCTTCGACTACATCAGCGCGGCGCGTAGCCACTTCGGCATGAGCCGGGAAGAGGCTGCGGCGCTGACAATGACTGAGTTTCAGCTGATGCTGGCGCAGAAATACCCCGATCAGAAGGGCTTCACCCGCGAAGAGTACGACGCGGTTGCTGATGGCTACCTGAAAAAGCAGGCGGCACGCCGGGCGCAGGCGAATCAGAAGTAATCGGCATTCACTCCGGGCACCTCTTGAGATCAATAAATCAGCAGTTGCCGTTGCGCCTGTGCTATTCCTGGGTAGGATGTTTCCATTTTTACCAATCGGGAATAGGGATATGAAGAAGTTAGCTTTGGCATTGCTTGCAGTGGTTTCTTTGGGGGCTTCTGCGTCAAATACGTACACAAAAGAACAACTCAACTCAATGGCTGCATCTGGGAGTTACCCAGAACAGGAATCGCCAGTTACTAAGAGCGTTGAGTCAGTGTCATTTGAGAGGTGTAAGCAAGACACCTACGGCGTTTATAACCAAGTAGCTGGCAATTATCCGGCACAAGAAGTTGTCAACACCGGCATCCTTTACATTGTTAAAATTTGGACCAATGACGGCGTGATCATGGTTTCATGTTCAGGGCCTGATGGTAAAAAACTTGTCACTCAATCCTCCTACAAGTAAGGGAATATCTATGAGCGAACAAGAGCAACTGCAGCGTTTGAGTGAAGAGGTGGCCAGAGCATACCTGCGCCACCTGGAAGCAACCACTGGCGGAAATACGGTTACTTACGATGGTGTGACAAGATCAATTACTCTCGAAGAACTAGTTTTTGGCCTAATAGGGGTCGCACATTTCAATGCTAAAAACCACCCAAACGACGAGATACTAAAAGACCCATATAAACATCTCTCGCACATGATTGATATTTTATCAAAGCCATATGTGATAACTGAGTTCGGTCTAAAAGTTATTGAACATATGAATGAAATTTCCATTCATAAACAGCGTGGGGTGTTGATGTGAAAACGGGTGCAATGTGCTTATCTTTGCTGTTTTTAATTTCTGGTTGCGATGATGGCGGAAAAGGAAGTGTAGCTAACGGGGCCGATACAGCTATAACAATGTTCAAATCATCTATGAGTGAGGGTGATCATCCACCCTTCGAATATCAGCGCCTCGTATTCAAACCAGATCAGCAAAACTCAAGCAAGGTAATAAGTGGATGGGTTTGCGGAGATGGAAGCATGAAGCGTGATGATAAGACCTTTAACTTTAAAGTTAGAGGTCATGTTATTAAGTCAGAAGATATTTCATATGTTGGTGACATAGCCGCACTGCTTTCTGATACTGAAATGGTCAAATACGACATTCTTTACAATAAGAATTGCAAAGAATAAGCAGGAAGAAATCTTAACAAACCTCGCCTCGGCGGGGTTTTTTATTGCCCGGAGATAGCAATGGCAAAAGAACAAAATGCTGGCAGCGTCGTCTATACGGTAAGCGCTGAGATCGAGCCCCTACTGATTGCTGGTAAGCAGGCCATTGATGTTCTGGATAAGCTGGATGCAGCCGCTCAACAATCTGGCAAGGGAATGGATAGCCTGGACCAGAGTACATCCCATACTGGATCGGCGTTCAACGAACTGGCTGGATATGCCAATTCAATGGATAACCAACTGCGTAAACTGAACACCAATGTAAGCGGCATAGCTCGCGCCATGGAAGAAGCTCGCAGCGGTACCGGGGGAGCAAACAGCGAATTCAATCGCGCTGAATCTATCATTGAGGCATTGGGTAACCAGTTGGCAATACTGGACGAGGCGCAGGAGAATGGTGCTCGCAGCGCTGCAGTGCTGGCAGCCCAGTTGCGCGCTGGCTCTAAAGCCACCGATGAAGAAAAGCAGAAAATTGGCGAGCTGACAGGCCGTCTATACGATATGAAAACCAGTGTAGATGCCGGTTCAAAAGGGCATGGGAACTGGAAAACCAGCATGCAGCAAGCTGGCTACCAAGTGCAGGACTTTATCGTTCAGGTTCAGGGTGGGCAGTCTGCACTGGTGGCTTTTGCTCAGCAGGGATCGCAGCTTGCTGGAGCCTTCGGTCCGGGAGGTGCGGTAGTAGGTGCTGTTCTTGCGCTAAGCACGGTTGTAGCAGGGGCACTAATAACATCTTTGAACGGCGGAAAGACAGCCATGGATGCGCTGAAAGATGCGGCCGAGGCGATGGATAAGGTCATTACTATTTCGCAAAATGGTGTGGCTGCGCTGTCAGATAAGTACGCAATGCTCGCTAAAACTAACGCAGAAGCAGCGACCATTCTCCGCAATCAAGCCATCATTGAATATAATTCAGCTGTTTCAAAGATACCGAAGGCTATTGGTGATGCAGCAGCTTCGGTAATTGATTTCGGCGATAAAGCTCTCAGCGCTTTTTCAGGTGGCTATGCATCAATTAAGGGGTTCAGTGATCGACTTGCCTCGCTGAATATCACCACTGATGACTACACAGAGGCAATGAAGCAGGCTTATGGCGCTGGACAGGCCTTTCAGGCTACAGCGAGTAGCATTGGCAATACCGTTGGCTCGGTTGCGAGTAAGTTCGCAATCTCTGAGCAAGCTGCCTTTAAACTTGTAAAGCAAATGGATGAAGTGCAGCGGACCAAATCCACAGAAGCACTTCAAAGATTGGTCATAGAATTACAAAACACCAAAAGCTCATCAGATAGCGGAACTAACGCGATTATCGAGTTTTTGAAACCACTAACGGAATTAGTTGGTGCGGCTGGGATGGCAAAAGTCAACTTGGCCGGTATGAACCTTGAGATGGACAATCTCACCGCTGGCCAGAAAAACCTTATCAAGCAGACAGAACGCAACTTGGCACTGTCAAAATTGCAGGGTGAGGAGCGAGCGCGACTGCAGGCGCAATACGCAGCAGAGGATGCGGGATTTGCAAAAGATGATCCGCATGCCAAGCGCATGGAAGATGATGCCGCGGCGACGTACCGTAACACTCAGGCACAGAAAACACTCCAATCCGAGCAGAAAAAAGGTGCTTCGCAGTCTGAATCCATTGCCCAGAAGCTGGCAGACCTCAAACAGCAGGCTGAACTGGCCGCCGGCGCGACCCAACAACTGAGCCGTGAACAGGCCATCCTCACTGCCCAGCAGTCTTTGGGTTCCGCTGCCACTCAAAACGACCTCGAACTGGCAGGACGTTATGCTGCAGCAAAATGGGATACAGCCAATGCGCTTAAAGCCCAAACAGCTGCCGAAAAACTCCTGCCGGAAGCGCGCGAAAACGCCAGCTATAAGCAGGATGTTGCGGATCTGAATACTGCCCTGGCCGCGAAGAAAATAAGTCAGGAACAGTACAACGAGACCGCAGAACGCCTGGAGGCTACGCACCAGAATAACCTCGCCAAAATCCGTGCTCAGCAGGCAGTTACGCCCCAGCAGGAAGCGGCTGGCACTGTTGACCCGGTGCAGCAACTGGCAAACGAGAACGCGCGCAAACTCGCACTGATCCAGCAGTACGAGCAGCAGGGCGTGTTAACCCATCAGAATGCGCTGGCGCTACGAGCTGCAGCTGATACTGAATACGAGCAGGCGCGTATCGCCGCCCAGTGGGAAATCTATCGTAATCAGAGCACTGGCAATGAACTGCTGGCTACCTCGCTGGAAGGCCTGCAGAGCGGGGCAACCAACGCACTCACCGGACTTATTGACGGCACCCAGAGCCTGCAGGAAGCAATGGCTAACGTCGGCTCGACCATCATCAACAGCGTGATCAGCAGTCTCGTAGAGATGGGCATGCAGTGGGTTAAAAACCAGGTGATGGGGCAGGCAGCGGCGGCGGCTTCTCTGGCTTCCACCATGGCCCAGGCAACAGCTGCCGCATCAGCCTGGGCGCCTGCAGCAATGAGTGCGTCGATCGCCACGTACGGCAGCGCCGCTGCTGTTGGTGAATCGGCTTACGCCGCTTCTCTTCTTTCCGCTAAGGGGTTAGCTGTCGCCGGTGCCCGCGAACACGGCGGCCCGGTATCTGCCAGTTCCATGTACCGCGTGGGCGAAGGTGGCAAACCTGAGATTTTCAAAGCCAGCAATGGCAGCCAGTACATGATCCCCGGCGATAACGGTCGCGTCATCAGTAACCGGGATATTGGCGGTGGTGGCGGCGGGTTCAATTACAGCCCAACTATCCAGATCAACGGTAATCCGGATGAAAAAACCATTGCCCTGGTAGAAGCGGCAGTGGCTCGCGGTGGTAAGCAGGTATACCAGCAAATAAGCGGGGACCTTGCCTCAGGGAAAGGAAACGTCTCTAAAGGTCTGCAAAGCGGCTGGACCGCTAAAAGGAGGATCGGTTAATGGGTAAGCAAACCGACATCAATTACCCCCATGAGTACCTGCCAATGCCCCAGCGCCCCGGGCATGGATTCACCCCGGTCAGCCCCCTGCAGCGTTCCACCATGACATCCGGCCGCACGCGCCAGCGTCGCAAATACACCTCGGTTCCGACTGAGGCATCTGTTTCGTGGGTGTTTAACGATGCCCAGGCGCAGCTGTTTGAGGTGTGGTTCAGGGACGTGATTACTGACGGTGCAGCGTGGTTCAACATGCGCATGCGTACTCCGATGGGTGTCGGTGACTACGTCTGCCGGTTCAAGGATATCTACGAAGGTCCGGTACTGTATGCCCTGGGGTTCTGGAAATACACGGCAATCCTTGAGTTGTGGGAGCGTCCAATCCTGCCACCTGGCTGGGGTAATTTCCCTGAGTTCATCGTCGGGCAGAGCATTATTGATTACGCGCTCAACAAGGAGTGGCCGGAAGCATGACAAGCCCAACACTCAACAGGCTGTATGCCAGCGGAGGCAGTGAGATCCTCTTCAACACGCTGCAGATTGCCGTCGGCGGCCAGACTTACTGGCTGGTTGAGAACTTCGAGGATATCACTGCTGTAACGGAAACTGGCACATCGGTGAAATTCGAAGCCGCTGCCATGGCCGTCGCGCTGCCAGCCAGAAATAAGGATGGCACACAGGATCTACAGTTCGTCATCAGCAACATTGACGGCATCGTTTCCACTGCAATACGCAACGCCCTGGCTAACCTCAATAGCGGCACGCTGATAATGCGGCAGTACATCTCAACCGATTTGAGTTTCCCTTCGGCACCGCCTCTGGTTTTCCAGATTAAAGACGGGTACTGGAAAGCGACTGAGGTGCAGATTAAAGCCGGTTTCCTCAATATTCTCGATACTGCATGGCCGCGCTACCGTTACACGCTTCCTGTCTTCCCGGGCCTCCGCTACCTCCAGTAGGAAATCACCATGTTCAATCCAGATAAATACCGTTCTGTCGAGTGGCAGAAGGGCGGGCGCGCTTACCCCGCGCTGGACTGCTTTGGCATCGTCAACGAAATCAGGCGCGATCTGGGTCTGGCTCCGTGGCCTGATTTCGCCGGAGTCACGAAGGATGATAACGGTCTCGACCGGGAGGCGCGCGGGCTGATGGCTGGCCTGACTCGATGTGAACCGGTCCCGGGCGCGGGTATCGCCTGTTATTCCGGTTCAGTGGTGACACACGTTGCCATCGTGGTCGAGATTGACGGCCAGCTGCGTGCCGCAGAGTGCAATCCCCGCACCAATGTAACTTTTCTGCCGCTGGCGCGGTTTGCGCGCCGCTTTGTTCGCGTGGAGTATTACCAGTGACGATCCGAATCTATCCATCCCGGCTGCAGGGCGAACCGCTGGAGACGCACGAGCACGAAACGATGACCCTCAGCGCCTGGTTTGCGCTGAACGTGAAGGACTGGGCACCGGATCGGCAGCACCCGGTTGCGGTTGAAATCGACGGAGTCCCGGTCCCGCCGGCAGAGTGGCCACTGTGCGTTATCAAGCGAGAAACAGACGTCAGGATGTTTCCGGTACCATACGGTACCGGTGCGGAAATCGCGCTGTGGGTTGCCGTCAGCGTAGCCGTCGCCTCTGCTGCGTACAGCATCTACATGATGAGCACAATGTCTCAGGCTGGCGGTGGCGGCTCCCAGGCGGCCAGCGGTGACCAGATTGACCTCAACCCGGCCAAAGCGAACGCGGCAAAACTGGGTGACCCCATCCGGGAAATCTTCGGAAAATATCGCGTCTGGCCTGATTACGTTGTGCAGCCGGTGAGCCGTTTCGTCAACGAGACCAGCATGGAAACCAGCATGTTCCTGTGTGTGGGTGTCGGCGACATGGTGATTAACCAGTCCGACATTAAGATAGGCAATACGCCGATCTCCGCGTTCGGTACCGACGTGCGCTACACCCTCTATCCGCCTGGTGCCACGGTATCAGGCGATACCCGTACCGAAAACTGGTTCAACTCACCAGAGGTCGGCAATACCGGCTCCGGTACCGCCGGGCTGGATCTGGGATCAAGCGGCCCGGAGACGGTCAGTATTATCGCTGATGCGCTGGTTGTGTCGGGGAACTCCATCACGCTGGTTGACGTATCGTCGTCTGGGGATGAGGAAATCCCGCCGTCGTGGACTGTCGGAACGGTGATAACCGTGCTGGCCCCAAACTCTTATACGGTCGTGTCGTCCGGCGGTTACAGCGTGATTTATGGCGGGGTAGAGGAGCTGGCACCGGTGGTCGGAATGGCGGTGTCTCTCAACTATAACGGCAACGACTACGACCTGGTGATCGCCAGCTATGCCCCGGGAGTTCCGCCGGTGCCGGGTGTGGGCGGTAGCGCCGCCAGCATCACCGCTAACGCCGCGCCGACGACCTACGATTTCAGCAGCACGCCTGTGACGTTCAGCATCAGCTGGCAGGGCACGACTTACCCGGTATCGCTGGTGACCAACTATGTCACCATGTCAGGCCTGGTTTCTTCGATCACCTCTCAACTCTCTGGTTCCGGCCTGGTCGCGCGCGATAACAGTGGGCGGCTGGAGATTGTCGAGGCCAGTAGCCCATATGCTGGCGGGTCCATTACGAACAGCCCGTTGCCCGTTGCTGTGTTCGGTGATGCTCCGGTCAATACGGCTGGCGTGAAATCTACGGGCGGCACGGCGGAGGTAAGGGCGCACATCGCCCTAGCCTATAACAGCGCCACTGGTACGCCATTCACCGGACTGCTGGAGGGTATTCAGCGATTCTCTCTGGGATTGTCTGGCAATCAGTTCCGTATCACCGATGTGGACAGTCAGACGGTAACCGTGGAGCGGCTTACGGTCACCACTGGGCCGGGCGGTGAGACCATCACCACGCCGGATCCATCGTGGCCTGGATTCACTGAGCGCACGCTGTTGGATGCGACCGTAACGGGTGTCAGCGACGATTACGAATGGGTTGGCCCGTTCCTGGCCTGCCCGGACGGGGAAACGCTGGACGCATTCGAGGTGAACATCAACTTCCAGAGCGGCCTGGTGCGTTATACCGATAAAGGAAACAAGCGCTCCATGCCGGTACGCCTGGTGATCCAGTATCGCAAGGTCGGCACCACCACCTGGCAGCAGCAGTCTCCGTTCTATTCGCGCAGCACTGAAAACCAGATCGGGTTTACGCATCGCTACAACGTGTCACCCGGGCAATATGAGATACGGATGCGCCGCACCGAACCAGTTAAGGGTGGCAGCACACGCGACCAGGTTTTCTGGCAGGCGCTGCGCTCCCGGCTCAGCAAGCGCCCAACGAAGTACGATGGTGTCACCACCATGGCACTGACCGTGCGCACAGGGAACCGCCTGGCGGCCATGTCCGATCGTCGGATTAGCGTCACACCAACCCGGATTTACAGCGGCGGCAGAACAGCGCGGAGCATCAGCGGTGCGCTATACCATGTGCTGGAGTCGCTGGGGTTCGCGGCCAGCCAGATTGACTCGGCGGCAATTGATGCGCTGGAGCAAACCTACTGGACGCCCCGCGGGGAGAAGTTCGACTGGGCGAGCGGTGAGAGTAAATCAGCCCTCGAGGTGCTGCAGAAGATCACCAACGCAGGGATGGGATATTTCCTTCTGTCTGACGGGCTGGCGTCTGCCGGCAGGGAAGGGATTAAACCCTGGGTCGGCATGATCACCCCGCAGGAAACCACCGAGGAACTGCAGACCGCGTTTAAGGCGCCGAGTCAGGATGATTACGACGGGGTCGATGTCACCTATATCAATGGCACGACATGGGCTGAAGAAACTGTTCAGTGCCGCTTGCCCGGTAATCTGACGCCAGTGAAGGTGGAGGATTACAAACTGGACGGCGTTCTTAATGAGGACCGCGCCTACCGCATCGGCATGCGCCGGCTGCTGGGCTACCAACTGCAGCGCCTGCAGCACACCACCTCAACGGAAATGGATGCGCTCTGCTACGAGTTCATGGATCGCATTGTGCTGGCCGACGACATCCCCGGCAGCCAGACGCTGAGTTGCCTGATTACCGATATGAAGTATGACAGCAGCAAAATCACCTTGACGCTCAGTGAGGCCCCGGACTGGTCGTTTGAAAACCCGCGCGTGATTATCCGACATCAGGATGGCAGGGCTTCGACAATGGTAGTGCCGACACGCATTGACGACTTCACCATTTCGGTACCGTACAGCGCCGCGCTGGAGCCAGAACTGTGGGCGATGAACGACCCGTACATTGAGCCACCGCGCCTGCTTTTCTGCTCATCAGTCCGGGTGCCGTATGACGCACTGGTCGGGGAAATATCTCCGGGTAACGACGGTATCAGCCAGGTCACAGCGATCCAGTACCACCCAGGGAAGTACGCTTACGACGACGCCACATACCCCGGTGACGCTGCTTAACAGCAAATCAAAATTATCTGACCCGCTACGGCGGGTTTTTTTATGCCCGGAGCGAGCATGACCACATACGCCACTAAAAATTCGATCGGGTCCATGGATCCGAAGGACCTTTTTGATAACGCCCAGAATCTTGACTATGCGCTGAACGACATTACGAAAGCGATCTGGAAGGACCGTTTTGGCAGGGACAGAAAAACTTACTGGGGGATGGAGCAGGCGTTCTCATCTCAGTTGCTCAGTCAGCAAATACGGTTTAACTATTTCATCCAGAATTCTGGCTACAAAGTTGTTGGGGACTATACCTCCAGTCCTCTGACCGTTACTGACTATAACCAGCTGATTCGCTATCAGAATGAGCTTTATAAATTAACGGCCGATACAGCGATTCCTTATACGACAACCGGCAATAATGCTGCTTCATGGGTTAATGATTCCGCTCATTTCATCAACGTTGGAGATGCTGCGCTCCGTCAGGAGTTAGCCCTGCCGGGCGGGTCATCCCTGGTCGGCGGCATTGAAATCACAGCCGAGTCATTCGGAGTAGTAAGTGGAACCGTTGGAGCAGCAACAGCCAAAGCTAACGCCGATAAGATCATGCAAAAGGCCGCAGAGATTAGCGCTGCGGGTGGTGGGAAGATCCTCTTCCCGCGGAGTCTTTATCAGGTTCACATGAATGAGTCTGATTACAGCTCTGATCTCGCCACTATTCGGGTGGCCGCGCTTTGTATTCCCTACGACAACGTGATCCTGTGTGGCCAGGGGTGGAATTCCACCACGATCCAGGCGTACGCCACTAATTCGGCTTATACCGTTATTCAGTGGACCAAAGCCCCACTGGTAAATGGGGTGACGAAAGTCCACGGAGTGGGGCTGCACAACATCTGTATCGACGCTAACTATCAGGGCGATTTCACGCCGGCATCTTATGTCCGACAGACTGAAGGTATCGTTGGGGCAGGCATAGAAGGTCTTAACATCAGAAATCTCAAAGTGAAGAACTGTTCTCACTATGGGATGGGGTTACAGAACGGGGGCTATAAAGGCTGCAGCATTGACGGTTACTGGTCGGAAAACACTGGCGCTGACGGTATCGACATTAAGGATAACGGCTCTGTTAGCCGCGCTTTCCAGATCAGCAATGCCATTATCCTGAACTTCGGTCAGCTTGATGAGCCTGCTAATCCATGGGCGGGTGTGGACGTTATGTCGCTGGCTCCCCAGGTATCCAATGTTTTCGTGTCTGACTTTGGTAACAAAGGTCAGCCCGGTGCGGCAGTGCGTCTTAAGCAGGGCCCTATTGGTGATTTAGCCAGTCGTGGAACGGCAGGGGCATGGGCCCACGTTTCTAATATCACGGCAATTCAGAACCGCTTTAAAGCCACCCCGTCCGGGGTAATTACGCTTCACATTAAAGCGCCTCATGTTAACTATTCAAATATCGTGGGCTATGGCGACGGCGGCAAAATTGGCGCTGGCGTATGGATTGAAGAGCGATATTGCCATGGGGCTAATGTCCAGATAGCGCATGCAAATGACGGGTATTACACCAGCACGGCATCAGGTCCAAGCGATCGCGTTTATGGCGATGCTGACTCCTGTACAATCACTGGCCTGACTGTTATGGATACTGGTCGGGCGCTCATCCTGAACCGAAAATACCAGAAGCTGAACAACGTTATCCTGAAAGATTGTCCTGTGGGTGTTGTTGCCGGTGGGAGTGGGTCCGGGAAGGTTATTATCAAAGGCCTGCACCTGGATAACGTTACCGATCCTTTCGGTCAGATGGGAGGCACTCTTCACGCCATCACTGATGTTACAGGCCCCAGCTCAGCAAGCTGGCAGGCTGGCATTGGCGTGATAAAGGGTGCCAATGATTTAACTGCCACCGCGATATTCAGTAAAAACGGCATTCGTCTTTATTCAGGCTCCACTGATGATGCTCTTGGCACGGAACTCGCGCGCTTTGCCTCGACTGTAAGTGATGTATTTTCTACGCTGCGTATCACCGGCAACCTCCAGCCGGTCGCCGCCAACACATATTCTGTAGGCACAAATACATTGCCATGGGCGGGCGGTTATACCCAGACAGCGTTTACAGTCACCTCCGATGAACGGCAAAAATCGCGACCAGTGATGCTGGCGCGTGGCTCTCTTGATTTTGATGTTTCATCAGACGAGCGATTGATGCAAATGCCTTATGCCGATGAAATTCTGGATGCCTGGGCGGAAGTCGATTTCGTGCAGTTCCAGTTCATTGACCGCATAGAGGCTAAAGGAGACGATGGAGCCCGTTGGCATGTCGGCATTATTGCTCAGCGTGCGCAAGAGGCGTTTATCCGTCATGGACTTGATCCTCACCAGTTTGCTTTCTTCTGTTACGACCCAGAGGAAACCATTCCCGCTGTGTATGAATCCGTCCCGGCGAAGTATGAAGTTGTGCCAGCCGTTTATGATGCCGAGGGCAGGCTGGTTTCGCCAGAGTTGTGGGAAATGACTGAACCAGCGCATGAAAAGCTGGTAGCTGAGTCTTACGTTGTCGGTGAGAAATACGGGATTAGATACGAGGAGGCGCTTGTGATAGAGGCGGCTCTACAGCGTAGAAACGCCGATAGGCAGAAAGCATTAACCGATCAGTTGTCAAACCTCATTAAGGAATTAACGATACGACTGGAGACTCTCGAGTCGTGATGACAAATGGCAAGGGATTGCCGTGTGCCTGTCAAATCGAAGCTGTCTAACTTTCACAGCATGTCCCTTCTATTGGGTGTCGAGATACCACCCTTGACCACATCCGCTTATTTTGGTTTTATGAGGTCACACTTACATAATGAGCCTTTTGACTCATTAAATCATGCCTCAGGAAGAAGAATGATAGATAATTTTATTGCAGGTGTTAAAGAGAGAATTAAATCATTAAGCCCTGTAGCCGAGCATATACGCTTTCCTGTTCCAGAAGAAATATCTCCAGAACCGTCTGTAGGTTGTGATGTTAAAATATCAACAGGAAGAGGCGGTAAAATCTATACTGGTGAAGGCCTTAAAACTATTGGGCCGATAGTGAAAATAACAGCAGATGGTGAGTGCACAGTAATTATAGGGAAAAATGTAACGTTAAATCGCTGTGTTATTCAGGCTGGCGGGAATGGTTGCTTTATTTCAATTGGTGATAACTGCCATCTATCTGGATTGACCATTGTAGCTAAAAGAGATAATTCAGTAGTTATCATTGGAGAAGGGACTACCTGGGAAAGCGGCGCGGCATTAAACGGACATGGTAAAGTAATCTATATTGGTAATGATTGCATGATTTCAAATGGCGTCATGATAAGAACTAGTGACGGCCATGGAATTTTCGACGCATCGACAAAAGAATGTATCAATCAACCTTCTGATGTGCTTATTGGCGATCATGTTTGGCTTGGCAATTCTTCAAGAGTTAACAAGGGAAGCACGATTCATTCTGGTAGCGTAATAGGTCAAGGCTCCATCGTTTCTAAAGTTGTAGATGGGAACTGCATCTATGCCGGAATCCCTGCGAAGAAAATCAAAGAAAACATCGTCTGGTCCAGGTCTGACTCATACGAAAAGATCCCGGAAGAGTACCGAATTTAGTTCAGCAATCACAACTCCGCGCATTGATCTGCAACCCCTTTAAAACTACTGTATATAAAAACAGTGAAAGGAGTGCAGATCATGGGCTTTCCTTCACCTGCTGCAGATTATGTTGAAACACGAATCTCCCTCGATCAGCAGTTAATCAGCCAGCCCGCAGCGACTTATTTCATGCGTGCATCGCGTTCACATTTCAGGGAAGGGATAATTCAGGGGGCGCTGCTTGTTGTTGATGCCTCACTTTCAGCCTGTGATGGCTCGCTGCTGATCTGCGCGATAGACGGAGAATTTAGGATCAAGCGATATCGGACACATCCTCAACCCCACCTCGTTAATCTGGAGAACGGGAGAAAGGAGGCGCTGCCAGTAGATGATGGCGGTTACAGTTCTGCACCCGCTGTATTTGGGGTGCTTACTTACATCATCAATGACGCCAGGAATGCAGAGTTTGATGATTGCCCGGTGATGTGAGCACATCACTGTTAAGTGAAGTATGAAGTGGGGTTACGTGGTTGAGGTTAATTATCATTTCTGTCTGGATTGTTAGACAAACCAATCCCTACCTTTACTGTAGCGAACACCATGATACATAGAGTGACTATTACAGAAGATATCAATGAGAGGATAGTGATCATAACGCTTCTTAATGTTAGATGGATTCGACTATTAGACTACTACATTGTGGAAAGGTTCCTGGTAATTCTCGCACACTCAATAAAGTAGGTATTGTCGACACCCCGGATGCAAGAATGTAACTCGGTGTGCTATGGATATAGACGACTTGAAGACGTGACTTGTGGGGCATACTTGGGGCAAAAATGTCTGCTTTGGGGCATTTTGGGGCATGAATGGGACATTATTGCACACATGAAGTTTACCGAATTTCATGCGAAACTATTTTTTAATGCATTGAATAAACTAAAGAAAACACATGCTCTTGGGCGTTCTTTAGTGATTTTTAAAATGCCCGCGTCACGCAGTTAAAGTGACGGGCATACTCTTCAAGGCTGGTGATCCCCAACCGCACCCATTTAGGATGCGACCATTGCGGCAGACCGATGTAAATCATAA
>SKEI01000133.1_pt1 | contig 47632 bp, 69 predicted proteins | sample 4826701 | NCBI WGS metagenome assembly SKEI01 (sample SAMN11008813, study PRJNA524170) | human gut metagenome | biome: Human fecal sample; material: Feces; isolation source: fecal sample from pouch patient p2, p6, p7, p14 | host: Homo sapiens | place: Israel: Tel-Aviv | collected 2016-08-31 | reverse complement strand
CCTTTCTAGGGACGGATATATTAGCCTTGAGGAAGCAAAAATCGAAAAAATTGCCCTTTAAAAAACAGCAGAAGGTGATTCAATTATTTAACAATCTCTTTAACAGTGGCTTTAATTTAACAGAAATTGTTTCTTTTTTGAGACGAAGTCAATTGTTGGCAGAAGTTTATGTGGATAGTATGCAAGAATCTTTGCTAAGCGGGGCAAGTTTGGCAGATATGATGGCTAAATTAGGCTTTTCAGATACAATTGTCACTCAGATTGCTCTTGCGGATGTTCACGGTAATTGTCAGCAGAGTTTGTTAAAAATTGATGGCTACTTGGCCAGTATGTCAGTTGTTCGAAAGAAATTGATTGAAGTGGCGACTTATCCTTTGATTTTGCTCAGCTTTTTAATTCTGATTATGTTGGGCTTGAAAAATTATTTGCTGCCGCAGTTGGAAAATCAAAATTTTGCGACTCAGATTATCAGCCATTTTCCTATGATTTTTTTAGGTGGCTTTGCTCTTTTAGCTTTAGGAATTCTGCTTGGGGTTCTGTATGCCAAGCGCTTATCGCCAATTTATCTGTATAGTCAGTTGAGTCGTTTGCCAATCTTTGGGCGGTACGTGCGTTTTTATTTGACCGCCTATTATGCGCGTGAGTGGGGAAATCTTATTGGGCAAGGCATTGAGCTTATGGAGATTGTAGAGCTCATGCAGCGGCAAAAATCACGCCTTTTTCAGGAAATTGGAAAAGACATGCAGGAAGCTTTATTGTCAGGTCAATCTTTTCATCAGAAAGTGCTGGATTACCCTTTCTTTTTGCGTGAACTTAGCTTAATGATTGAATACGGCGAGGTTAAGTCAAAATTAGGTCGTGAGTTAGATATTTATGCCGAAGAGACTTGGCAGAATTTCTTTAGTCAATTGACACAGGCAACGCAGCTGATTCAGCCTTTGGTCTTTGTCTTTGTTGCTTTAATCATCGTTTTAATTTATGTGGCAATGCTTTTGCCGATGTATCAAAATATGGGAGGAAATTTTTAATGAAAAAAATTTGGAAAAAACTACGTAAAAAGTCTGTAGAAGCTTTTACACTTGTGGAAATGAATGATACTAAATTTGTTAAATTTTCCATAAAATTTTGATACTGTCAGCAGTCACTTGAACTTTGTTAATAAGCGCTCTGACAAGCATCTTTTGCTCTTCGTAATCCATTTTAAAAATGTCTTTAGTGTATAGTTTTTTAAGCATCTTTTGCTTGTTTTTTTGTCGTTCTAAAGCTGGGTCTTTTTCTAGCTTTTCTTTTAAAATATCTATTTTCGATTGTAAAGTATCTGTTTTTGTTTTTAGATCATCAAGCGTAATTAAATTATTAATGTATAAATCATTGAGTCTACTAATCTTATTTGAGAGTGTCTCTATTTCTTTGTTTAAAGCGTCTCTATCAAGTTTTTCTGGTTCGTCATTAAATAGCTCATCTATGCAATTAGAGTCTGTTTGGAGCTTGGAAATAGACTCTAGGACGTATGCTTCTATATCGTCTTTCTCATAAAATCCTGAGTTGCATTTTTCATTGTTGTTGTAGACGGTAGCGCCTTTTGTTTTTCTAGGTGTACGCTGAACACACTGATAGCGTTTAAAACGTGTTCCATCTTTTCTGATTGTGCCTAATGTTATTTTTAAAGGCGCTTTACAGTAGCCACATTGTGCAATACCAGAAAGCATGTATTTTGATTGGAACGGTCTATAATTATTGTTGTGCTCATATGCTTTTTGTTGTCTAATTTTAAGCTCGTCTTGGACTTGGTTGTATATTTCTTTGGAAATAATAGGCGCGTGGTTTCCTGGGTATACCTGACCTTTGTATTTGTTGTAACCGCAATATACAGGATTATCAAGCATCTGTCTTATAGTGCGGTAACTCCAAGCTGGTGTTTTTGGGTATTTCTCGTTTAAATCATCTCTTAATTTAGTGATTGAACGTCCATTCAAATATGAGCTAAACACTTCTTTTACAATAATAGCTTCCGACTGATTAACGGTCATTTTACCTGTTCCAATATGATAAGTGTAGCCATAAGCGACTTTAGCCCACATCATAGGCTTACCAGACTTAGCACGCCCTAATTTACCTAATTGCATACGCTCTTTAATTTGCTCCCTATCCAATTGAGCAAACACCGATAAAATACCTACCATAGCTTTCCCAAAAGCTGTAGAAGTATCGAAGTTTTCAAGTAGACTGACAAAGTCTATTTTATTTTCTAAAAAAACATCTTCGATTAAGTATAATGTGTCTTTTTGGCTTCGGCTTAGTCGGTCAAGTTTATAGACTAAAACGGTATCAAAGACTTTCCTTTTTGTGTCTTTGATAAGCTTTTGTATAGCTGGTCTCTTGATATTAGAACCAGAAAAACCAGCATCTACATAGACATCATATACACTCCAATCTTTAATCATGCAATATGCTTTTAGCTTGTCTATCTGTTCCTCTATAGAGTAGCCTTCTTCGGCTTGGTTTGTGGTTGATACACGTACATAGATAGCTACTTTGTTCATATTTGTACCTCTTTCAATTATCGTTGAAAAATGATAAAATGGGTACAAGAAAAAGGGCTTTTTAATGCCTGTTTTTCTTGTAGTTTTATCTTTCCTCATGTTCAAAGTTTGGCGATGGAGAACATGAGGATTTTTTATTTATTTTTTAAGTTTCATACTTCCTGAAAGTGTTTCGCTAGCAATGCGATCACCACTTTGTGTTTTAATAACCAAAAGCGGTGGACGATTATAGTTATAATTGTTTTCTAAAGCCCAACCATTAAAGTATGAATGGACTTTATTTTGAAATCCGTCAGCGAATTGTTGAAGTTTAGTCTTATCATAGTATTTTGTTTCGTCTGGTACAACAAGATACAAAATTGTATCATCATAAGTTAGATTATATCCTGTCATATCAAAGCCATCTTCTGACAAACGTTGTTGAACACGTTCAATAATGGCAGGCATATTGTCTTTTGTTATATCAGGCGCACTTTCTTCTGAGGATGCCTCAGTACTTGATGAACTTGCTACTTCTTTGAGAATTGATGACTCTATAGTGCTTGCTGAAGTGTCCTCGGTTTTCTGTTTTTTCTTCTTAGATGAAGAGTAACTTACAGATGAAACAGATGGCACGCTAGGAACGCTTGTCTTTTTAGCATTTAAAGTATTAGATGTTAAAAAAACACTTCCTAACAATCCAACGACAGCCACAATTGCTGAAATGTTACGTTTGCTGGTGTCTGGCTTTTTCTTGGTAAAATACCAAACACCAACAATACCACCAATTAAAACAATCGGCATAACGATTGATAAAAGGTAGATAATAAGACAGACTAGGATAAACCCAAGAACCCAAATCGTTAATTTAGAGTTCTTTTGGTTGCCTTTCTTAGCCATAAAATCCTCCTCCAGCTTTTAACGTGGTTCAGTCTTTTGCACGTAGTTTTTTAATCTCGGTAAATATCAACGACTTCTCCGATTGTTCGGATGTCGTCGTTTTCTGATAGGTAAATTTCTTCGTATTTGTCATTCAAACTTTGCAAATACCATCTACCGTCGTAGTCACGTTTTAGCTTTTTAACAAAGTTTTTGTTATTAACCTGGAATACACCAATCTCATTAGGCTCAATCTGACTAGTTACTTTAATGAACAACAAGTCATTATCTTTTATTAATGGTTCCATTGAGTCACCAGCAACTTTAGCGATTGTATCGTATTCTTCTGGCACGTCTTCGGCTTTTAATTTAACTTCCATATAAAGATTATCGTTTTGGAAAACACCACGTCCAGCAGCCACCAAACCTTGAACATAGTCGGTGATGTATTCGTCGTCATCTTCTTTTTTGCTAAAAATAGAAGAAACAGTATTTTCTTGTTCCTGTTCAGCGAGTTGATCGCTAGCAAAGTTTAAAACCTTTTCTTGTCTTGTTTGATCAAGTTTCTTATAAATAGAAACAATCTCTTTATATTTATCATCAGTATTTTCTATAAGAGAAGAAAAAATTTCAGGTCTAATCCCTAATGCTGAACAAATTTTTAATACATTTTCAACATTTGAGTTTGCAATACCTCTTTTTAAAATAGAGTTAATAGTAGACGCTGGCATATCAATTTCTATTGAAAATTGTCTGACACTACCATAGCGCCGCTCTATAAGTTCTCGTAGTTCTTTTTCGTTCATTTATTATCTTACACTCCTTATAAAATGATTATAACACACGATTTTTCGTTTGTCTATTTAAAAATAAACGAAAAAATATTTGTTTCCTCTTGACAATGAACGAAAATTAGTTTATTATCTAAGTGAGCCTAAGGAATGGCTTAAAAAAATAGCAAATTAAACGAAAATTCGTTTAAAGAAAGGAGAAGTAAAATGTTAAACATTGAACAAGCTAGAATTGAGAAAGAGGTGGCTCTTGTAGATATTGCTGATTATCTAGGTATCAAAGCTCAAACGGTAAGGGATAAAATCAATGGGACATATCCATTTAAATTTGATGAAGCGGTTAAAATTCAACAAAAATTTTTCCCAGAGTATGATTTAAAATATCTATTTTCACCAGCTGCATCGCCAGCTTAATTTTTTAACGACGTGAACGAAAATTCGTTCAAATAAAAAATAAAAAACACTTATGAACAAAAATTCATGAAGTGTTTAACAAATTATAACTAACTAAATTATAACATGAACGAACTTAATAGTACACAAGAAATGCTAGTGAGAAACTGGCAACGAAAACATTATCAATTAAGCGAGGTACTTATTACAAGCTTAATTGGTTTAACACTTACAGACACATTGAATGTTTTGGCTCAAGCAAGAAAGGAGAAACTATGGCTAAAAAGCATTACAAAATAATCCACGTAATGGCTGATGGTACGGAACTTGAGGACATTACTGACTACGTCATCCCAGCGGGTCATCAAGTTTATAACATTTTAAAAGCGATTAACGAGAAACAATTGGAGGCAAGCTGATGCAATATATCTTTCAAAACGTTAACAAGTAGCTATACAGCTGTCAGTAATGAATTCATACAAGACAAAGATTTATCAAATAAAGCCAAAGGATTGTTGTTGGTCATTCTCAGTAACAAAGACGAGTGGCGTGTATATCCTACAGAATTGGTTAAACGCTCAAAAGATGGTCTTGTTAGTGTCAGAAATACATTAGAAGAGCTTGAAAATGCTGGATATGTTAGGACTTATAAGAAGTCTTTGGGACGAGGTAAAGGTGTTGAATACTTTAGATTTTGTGCTGATAGGAAAATTAGTGATGAAATATTTGAGAGTTTAAAAACAAATCTCAATCAAACTTTACAAAATTAGGTTTTACAAAGTTGTATTTTACAAAGTTGTATTTTACAAAGTTGTAAAACCTAACACTAACAAATACTAACTAACAATAAATATTAATAATAAATAATTACTAATAATTAATAAGTGGGTGTAATGGAATTAAAGGAACTTATTAATAATTTTGAAGCTAATTTTGGTCGTATGCTTTCACCGTTTGAACTGGAAGATATTCAAAAGCTTGTTAAAGAGGATGGCTATTCTATTAATCTGATTAACGAAGCTTTGAAAATATCTGTCAGAAACGGAAAACTGTTTCTAAATTATGTCGTCGGTATTCTGGTTCGTATGCGTTCGCAAGGCATAACGAACGTTGAGCAATTGAGAGCTGCTGAACAGCTAAAGCAAGGAAGTAGCAAACCAGTTGAGGTTGATAACGACTTCCTGGAAATGCTGATAGCAGCCGCCGAGCTTTGGGACGATGACGAGGAAAGCAGAGAGCACCAAATTAGCTTGTACAGAGATTTTCAAAAATAGGAGAACACAATGGCAGATTTAAAACAAACAATTTTAGAAGAACACAAAACTTTGAAACGTATTGAAGAACTGCAAGAGTTCCTGCACGGAATATCAATACTAGCACTTGGGCTGCATAAGGATGGAATTATTGAACAGCCAGAAGATAAATTGATATCCTTTGAAACAATGCACGTTATCTCACACATTCTTGAAGATGTGCTAAATGGCAAAGATGTACCAGAAGCAGCGCGCGATGTATTATTTCCAGATGAGGACGAAGACTAATGAAAATCGAACTACTACACATTGTCAACGGTCACCGCAAGTTTCACATCGGCTTTTATGACAACGTCAAAGATGCTGTTAAGGCACTAAAACGTGATGTAGCTATTAATTCAGCAATTGATAAGCCAAAGTGGGATAAGAAATACAATGAAGCTAACGATATCGTTCGCATTGATTATGGCTTAAAGACTTGCTACTACTTAATGCAAGCTGTTGAGGTGAACAAATGACACATGGATTATTTGGCGATTTTGATTACGATAATTGGTTAAGCACGTATGAGGACCACGAAGAAGCATTTCAGGGTGATGAGGACGAAGCTTATGATCGCTGGAAAGATGAACAATTAGAGGATCAGGAATGGAAAAGGTAACGATTTATAAAAAACTCCTAAATATACAAAAAGTTTTAAACGTCCCTAAAGATCAATATAACAAATTTGGAGGTTATAGCTACAGGAATGCTGAGGATATTTTAAATGCTATAAAGCCACTGTTATGGGAAAACGACTGTACAGCATTTTTTAGAAAAGATGTTATTGAGCAAGTTGGCGATAGATACTATCTGGTAGCTACGTTTGATTTCGTTGATGTAAACACAGGCGAAAAAATTACGGTTGAGGCAAGAGCCCGTGAGGAAGAAAAGAAAAAAGGTATGGATGCATCTCAGATAACAGGAGCAGCGTCAAGCTATGCTAGGAAGTATGCGTTAAATGGTATTTTCTTAATTGATGATGCTAAGGATGCTGATACAAACGAGTATCGAAAACAGCAAAAACAAGCCACAAATTCAAATCAGCAAACGCAATACATCAATGATAATCAATTGCAGCAAATTTATAACGGCATCAATCAGCTTGCGCAGATGACCAACCAAAACCCAGATATTGTAGCAAGTGGTATTTTGGTTCGTTACAACATCAACGATTTTAGAGCTGTCCCAAGCGGACATTTTAACGAAGTGATTAATTACATCAAATCACTAATGCCACAACAAAGACCAAGCCAAAACCAAACAAATTTTAATGATCTATAGGAGATAAAACAATGAAAGACGTAACAAATAACACACTAACAGAAATCAATGTTGAATTTAAACCAGCGGTCATCAAAATTGACCGTGAAAGTATTGAGGCGCAAGTCGCTGATGCTGTTGCTAAATACTCAAATCGAGAAATAACAGCAGAAACCTACAAAGAGGCATATAACGAGCGTACGACTTACAACAATCTAACTAAAGCTTTAGAAGCTAAACGTAAAGAAATCAAAAGTGTTTTCAATTTACCTTATAACGATTTTGAAGCGTGGTATAAAGAAAAAGTATTAGCGCCAATTGATGAAGTGACCAAAAAAATGACAGAAGGCTTAAGTGCAATCGATGAACAGGAACGATTGCTACGAGTTGACGCAGTACGTGCTGCTTTCGAAGAGAAATGTGAGCTAGCTCAATTGGATAAGTCAACATTTGAGGATAAATACGACTCATACAGCTTGAAGAAATACTTTAAAGCAGGCAAATTTGAACTTAAAACAGCAACGCTTGAGGAAATTGATCAGATTGTTTTAGACGAATACAAAGCGGTTCGTGAGTTCGAAGAAAGCAAAGAGACAATCATTGAACAAGCTAAAGATTATGAACTACTTCCAGATGCTTATGTTCGCTATCTTGAAGATGGTAAAACGCTTGTAGATGTGCTTAAAATCATGAAATCAGACAGAGATGCTATTGTTTTACGTAAAGAGCAGGCAGAAGCACGAGCTAAAGCTGAGGCAGAACGCAAGGCGGAAATTGAACGTCTAGCGCAAGAAAATGCCAACTCTCAAATTAAGGCATATAACGCCGAAACAGGCGAAATTTTAGAGAGTAATACAATTACACCTGAAACTCAAAACACGTCCGAAAATGAACCAAAAATTGAGAATAAGGCAGTAGCATATGATTTGCGATTGATTTTTCCAAAAGGTGAAAAACAAGCTAAGATGTTTAAAGATTTCTTAGATATGAATGGTATCAAATATCAAGAGTTAGAAGAAAAGGTGGAAAACAATGAAATTTAATGAATTAGTCGAAAATGTCAAAGCGTGGTCTATTGCTAAAGGATTGGATAAAGCTGAACCAATCAAGCAAATGCAAAAATTAAGCGAAGAGTGGGGAGAGCTTAATCAAGCAAAAGCTAAGAGCAATCCTGAACAGCTTAAAGATAGCATCGGTGATGTGTTAGTTGTATTAATTATCTTAGGTCAACAAATGGATTTGAAAGATATTAATAAACTAGTTGATGCAAACCTTTACAAAGATGTACCAGAACAAATAGGATTATTTGGTGCTTCTACTGATAAATTATTGTTGCTAGGTACGGTAGAAATTGGTCGTATTGCTAGCGTATTAACAATTAATGGCGGTAGGTATGAAGCGAGTTTTCAAAAAATGATAATTGAGCGCAGTATTGTACATTTAGCTGATGTTTTAGATGCTATCGCAGTGGAAGAAAACACTAGCACGATTGAATGTTTTGAGCTTGCTTGGAATGAAATCAAAGGGCGTACAGGTCGAATGGTGAACGGTGTATTTGTCAAATCAGAAGACATCAAGGAGTGAAAATATGAAAAAGTATTATGTCAGCGGTAAAATTGCAAGCTTGGATTTAGGAGCAGAAGTTGAGGCTTCTAATCCATATGCAGCAGCGATTAAATTTAACGAGAGATATGCACCGCTTTTAAAATTTGGTGTGCATGAGCTGGAAGTTAGAGAAGTGGAGGAAGTTGAATGATGTGGTTAGCTTGGATATTGCATGATGTGGGTGCTTTGCTTATATGTGCATTTATCGCTGTTTATTTTAAAAATCCGCTATGGATGTTCTTGGCGCTATTATTCACAAGCAGCATAAGAAATGAGAAAGAGGACGACAATGGAAGTAACAAATAAAGGTTATATCAACTTTAATAACGAATACAACAAGCACGATCAAAACTTTACGACTGCAAGCATGAGCTTTGCAAATGGTAAAGGCGAAGATGGTAATTATAAACATGGCTACATCAAAGTAATTGCTTTCGGTGAGCTAGGAAATGTCCTGTATGACAATGTCGGAAATTTGGTAACTATCACAGGTCGCTATCGTCAAAATGAGCACGAAGGCAATAAATATCCACAAATTATCATCGATGCAATTAATGGATATGCACCAGCTCAAAATCAAAATAATGGTAACAATGGCAATTTTGGGCAAAATCAAGGTTATCAAAACCAAGGTAATTTCCAAAATAGCGGTAATTTTCAAAATCAACAGCCGCAAAATGCGAATAACGGCTATCAAAATCCAAATCAAGGGAATTTTGGACAACCACAAGGGCAACAGACAAGTTTTTTCCAAGGTCAATCAATGCAGACTAATCCTGATTTTAGCCGAAATTTTGGGAACGCAAATCCGATGGACATTAGCGAAGAAGACTTACCGTTTTAGAGGTGCACCATGAAAGAAGAACTAGTTAAAGCAGAGATTATGTGCCCGTTTTGTGGGATGTACACAGTCTTGAAGATTAAAAATCACAGGAAGTCTGTTTCTTGTCCAGCTTGTAGCAAAAGATTGTATTTGAAAAGAACAAACAACAAAGATTTTTATTTTAGAGCCGATGAGGCTTTTGGAATGAGAAATATTACACGAGAATTTGAAGAGATGTTCGAGGAGGAAAAAAGCGATTGAAAAAATGATTGTTTGGGCTCTTTTCGATAGCGGTAACGGTTCATATACTAAAGCGATTAAAACGCTAAATGAAGCGGAAGAAGCAAATATTGATGTTTATCCGATTGGCATTGATATTGAGCATAAAAACAGCCATTTCATTGAGTTAGATTTAGCAGATTACAAACGTCTGTTTGGCGATAACACGCTATTTAATACGTTGGATAAACTCCCAAAACCAGATTTGATTATAGCTAGTCCACCTTGTGAAAGCTGGTCTAACGCTAGCGCGATGGCGGAGGGTAATGCTTGTTGGAAACAAGAAGATTTTTCAATGGATAGCTTATTCGCTCCACAGCGTGAGGCTAGCATGTTTACTATTCGCAATCGTTCAGACTATGAACAGGCATATATCAATTATCGTTATAATCGTCAATTCATGAAGCGTGTGAATGGTGAATTAACAGTATTTAACACAATTGAAATTATCAAACGTTATGAACCATCTTACTTTATCATCGAGAACCCAGCAAGTGGTCGGATTTGGAAGTATATTGAGGATGTTATGGGTTTTAAATTGCCTTATCTCAATATGACAAGATACAACAATTACGATTATCCACTACAGAAACCAACAAAGTTCGCTAGCAATATCAATTTGAATTTAAAGAATGACATTATTAAACAGGAGATTGAATGGAAGTATTTTTCAAAATCTTATAATGAGCGTTCAAATATTCCACAGAAGCTATTGCTAGACATTTTTAAAACAGTAACAAGACATTTCGAGGAGAAAAACAAATGACACAAGAGCAATTTATTGTATTATTATTCGCAGTTTTATGCGTTACTTACTTATGTTTATTCACAGTTTATGCAAACAAAAAAATTACAGCAGCTAAGAAAGCTTATCAAGCAACTTTAAATTATTATCAAGATCCAGAAACGCAGCGAAAAATCACAAGTTATGTGTTAGCTAACAATATGCTTCGAAATGGTGAGGAGGTCTTTAAATGATGGATGTACAAGTATTTAACAACGAAGAATTTGGTCAAGTTCGCACACTTGAAATTGACGGCATGGTTTATTTCGTCGGAAAAGATGTAGCAGAGGTTTTAGGCTACACTAACTCAAGAAAAGCTATCAGAGACCATGTAGACGATGAGGATAAAACGGATGAGGTAACAATTCGTGACGCCATCGGAAGAAAACAAAGACCCGTTATGATTAATGAGTCTGGTCTGTATTCGCTTGTAATCGAAAGCAAGATGAAGAAAGCTAAAGCATTTAGACGCTGGGTGACAAGTGAGGTACTTCCGGCCATTAGAAAACACGGTAGCTATGTGGCACCAACACAAACAGCGCTCAGCCCAGAGGATGCGTTTATTCAACTGTTCCAAACGCAGAAAGAAATCAAGAAAGAACAAGCTGTAATGCGTGATGACATTGTTTATTTGAAAGAAGAACAACCAGTCAATCCGTCAATCAACCAGGATTTGACTAAAGAACGTAACAAAGCAGTCGTTAAATGTTTGGGTGGTTATGATGCGCCAGCATATTCTGATAGCAAATTGAGACAGAAAGTGTTTTGTCAAGCAGCCAGAGATTTTAAAGAGTTGTTCAAAATTCCACGCTATGACTTGTTGAAAAAGAAAGACATTGAGCGTGCTTACGATTATTGGCAACAATGGCAACCACAAACAAATTTACGTTTAGAGATTGAACAAGCTAATAAACAGCTATCTTTGATTATTTAGGAGGCGATTATGGAAAGTGAAAATTTAATAATTGGGCTAGTCGTTATGCTAGCAGCGTTTATGTGCATCGCTGTTGGATACGACATTGGCAGGCATGAAAGCAAGTCCGAAATGACAGAGTTAAAGACTGAACTCAAAGATGCTAAGGCACAAATTAAGCTTTTAGAAGAAAATCAAGTGATTGTGTATTACGCTGATAGTTGGGGAGGTAATTATGATTATGAATAAAAAATTAATAGTGCTAGTAGGCTTAGCGTTAGCTGTAATAGGCTTGAATGGCTGTTCGGAGAGTAGCAACGCGTCTAGTCACGGCGTATATGCTTATATACCTAACGACAACAGAAATTGTGGCTGGGAGCGTGTGGAGGTAAAAGATTATTCTTTCTTTGAGAGAAGAACCAAAATCGAGACTACTGACGGGCGAAAAATCATAGGATACAACATTACGATTGTAGAGGAGTAGAATTGAGGTGAGGTTGAAAGGATGTTAGGAATCAAATCAGTCCATAAGCACATTTATAAGAAAGTCGGCTATTATGTTATGACTTATTCAGCTTATGGTCAAGATATTAAGTTATATACAAGACTACAGTGTTCTTGCGGTAAGCATAAAAAAACAAGGTCAATCAAGAAAACTTTTGTGTTTGATAGCAAATTAGATAAAGAAATAGAGAGACTAAGAGATGTTGGTTATGTTTCTATTGAGGAGTTGGAGGTCTAATTATGTCAATTGATGCTTTAAAAGAAAAATGGGATGGCATTTATGCTTGGAATGTTAAAGATGGCAAGGTAGAGCCGCCAAAGCACACTTTTCCAAAAGCGGTTAAAGACCGTGCGGACTATTTTGCTGAAATGTTCGAAGACGGAATGACACTCGTAGGTTGTTTAGATTGTATTTTTAGCAACGAAAAGCCAGATGATTATGATTGGGGAGCTTCTAAAGACTGGTTGCCTAAATCAAAAGAATTTAAAGAATGGGAAAGCCAAGGGTCTGGCTTAGAACAATGTGAAATAGCTATTTATTTACTATTTGACAATTGGGAGGATAAAGATGACGATACCAAAATTTAGAGTATATGATAAAGTTGAATGCATGATGATAACAACAAGTGATTATGAGGACTTGTCAGATTTGTTTTGTTTCTTAAAAGCTGATGCTGATACTGGATATTGTAGCGAACTCATGCAATCAACAGGTTTGATTGATAAGAATGGAAAAGAAGTATTTGAGAATGATGTTATTAGAGACAGCGATGGTTTTGAAGGCATTGTTCAATACGATAAAAGCTATGGCATGTATGGCATTGCTTATCTTCCTACTAAATCAAACGGTATTGATATGACGTTTGAAGAATTAAAAGATAAGTATTGGAACACGTTTGAAGTTGTAGGCAATATTTACGAAAATCCAGAGCTTGTGGAGGAAGCGAAATGAAAGAAATGTTTTTTGCGGTGGTTGTTACTGTGTTTGGTGTCGTGAACATTTGGTTAGTCAATGTTCAGGCTAAAAAGATTGACGAATTATTCGAGCGTACAAGAATGCTGAATAAGAACCTTGACATGTTTGGTGACGAAGTAAGAGACTTGAACTATAATCCAGCCGTTCAAAAAGGAAAACGAGAAGCGGAGATTCAAAGGCTTAAGGGTAAGTTAGATTTTCTTGAAAAAGAGAAAAACAGCGATTGTGACGGAGTAAATCATGGAATTTGAGTTCATGTTGCCTAGAAATACCAACTTAAAAAAGCAAAACATGGTTATCAACAGCAATGACAGATTTCATCGTCAAGCGCAAGCGGTCATGACAAGACGTATTAAAGCGTTAGCGATGTATGAAGTTACAGCTAAGAAAGATAAGCAGATGAAACCTTTTAGTCCAGAGAGACCATGTCATTTAATTGTGACGGTGTATAAGCCAACAAATCGAAGATTAGACACGCCAAACCTTTATCCAACGGTTAAAGCGTTAGTCGATGGTATGACAGAAGCTAAAATTTGGACTGATGACAATGATAACGTGATTAAATCAACTAAATTTCAGTTGGGCGGTTTGAGTGGTAAGAAAGGCTATTACAGATTTGTATTGACAATTGAGGAGGTAAACAATGTGGAAAATAACAATACATTTAACTAATGACATCACTATTACAACGCACTCGAATAGTGAAGAAAAAGAAATCTTGATAAATGATATTGCACAAGGTATATTTACAGGAAAAGCTTTTTTATCAAGTAACGATGTTTTGATTAATCCGCGACATATTTTGTTTGTCGAGTCGGTAGAAAAAGAGGAAGTTTGAAGATGAGTGACGTTAAATGGATAAGTCAAATAACAGCGTATGATGTAGATAAACTTGAGGAATTCAAACTGATATTAAACGCAAATGAAATTATATCAATAGCGGAAGATACATTTGAAATCTTTGACGAAGAAACGGGTAATTTGGCGGAATACAAGGGTTGTGAAGTTAACGTGCGTGATTGTTGTTATAAAGTTTTGAATAGCTATGAAGAGTTTATTAAAGCGATGGAAACCTTGTAGGTGAAGTTATGGCAAAGACGAAGTTTGAAAGATTGTCTGTAATACATAGACGAGAAATCATATGGCTGAAGTGGTATTTTCTGAGAGATAAAACAAACCCAGAGAAAACAATCCTAGAGCAAAAGATACAAGACTGTTTTCTGGAAAATAACAATGAAGATGCAGCGTTTTACGTCAATTTGAACACAGTCACAAGTGAGGTTATCTCAAGAACAGATGAGTCACTTGTCAGAGTGCTCAAAGAGGTATATGTATACGAGACAATGAACGTGATAGGTGCTAGTCAAAGGATTTACTACAGGAGTCCAAACAGAACATACAAACATCTCAACAACTGGTTTGATAACTATTTCCGTGCTACATACAGACATTTGTTAGCTAACGCCTTGAAAGAACGGTAAAAAGCCACGTTAACTTGATATTACAATGAAATCATGAGTCTTAACTCATGATTTTTTGTGTGAAAGGAGAGGTAATGAATGAACGTCAGAAACGATTTGCAGATGAATTTATCAAGCTAGGAAATGCAACGAAAGCAGCAATTAACGCTGGATATTCTGAGAAATATGCAGGCGCTAACGCTGATAAGCTACTAAAAAATACTAAAATTCGAGCGTACATTGATGATCAACTTTCTGAATTACACAAGAAAAACATCATGGATGCTGAAGAGGCGTTGAGTATACTATCAGACATTGCCAGGGGAAATCGTGACGAAGAAGTTTTGATGATGAACCCAGTTACAGGCGAAGTCAAAAGGCTCAGGAAGAAAGCAGATAATGCAACAGTTATCAAAGCTATTCAAGAAATTTTGAAACGTTATCCAACTGCTAAACAAGCTGAAAAATTAGAGCTTGAATTGGCTAAGTTGCGTGAACAAGTCAACGCTAGCGAGGTACAAGATGAACAAATTATCATCGTTGATGAATGGGCTGAGGAGGTAGACGATGGTCTTTAATGTTCAAAAGAACGTCAATCCACATTTTAAGCCTGTTTGGATTTCCGTAGAACCTTACAATATTTTAAAAGGCGGGCGGAACTCGTTTAAATCATCTGTAATCGCATTGAAATTGGTTTATATGATGGTGAAATACATCAAGCAAGGCGACACAGCTAACGTTGTTATTATTCGCAAAGTAGCCAATACAATCCGTGACAGTGTCTTTAATAAAATACAGTGGGCGTTGCAATTATACGGCGTTTTTGGTGGTTTTAAAACGACTGTTAGCCCGTTCAAGATAATTCATAAGAAAACAGGGTCAACGTTCTATTTTTACGGTCAAGACGACTTTCAAAAGCTGAAATCAAACGATATTGGGAATATTATCGCTGTTTGGTACGAAGAAGCAGCCGAATTTGACAGCGAAGAAGACTTTGACCAATCAAACGTTACTTTCATGCGCCAAAAACACGCTAAAGCTAAATGCGTGCAATTCTTTTGGTCCTATAACCCTCCACGTAATCCATACAGTTGGATTAACAAGTGGTTTGAGACTATGAAAATCCGTGATGAATATCTTTGCCACTCATCTAGCTATCTTGATGACGAGCTGGGTTTTGTCACTGAGCAAATGCTAAAAGACATCGAACGTATTAAAGCTAATGACTTTGATTATTACAGATATATCTACCTGGGCGAGCCAGTCGGACTTGGAAACAACGTATACAACATGAGCACGTTTCATCCGTTGGATAGTTTGCCAGCTAATGATAGGCTGATTGGTATTTCCTTTGCACTTGACGGTGGTCACCAGCAGTCAGCAACAGCTTGCGGAGCATTTGGAATTACAGCAAAAGGCAATGTCATTTTGCTTGATACTTACTACTATTCACCAGCGGGGAAAGTAGTCAAGAAAGCGCCTAGTCAATTATCACAAGACATACACAGTTTTACTCGTTCGGTTGTGGATAAGTACAGAGTGCAAGTGCTACAGTACACAATCGATAGTGCTGAGGGGGCATTGCGAAACCAGATGTATTTAGACTTTGCTATTCGCTGGCATCCAGTAGCCAAGCTTAAAAAAGTGACAATGATTGACAGTTTTCAGTCATTGCTTGCTCAAGGACGATTTTATTATTTAGACACGGAAGCCAATAAGATATTTATCGAAGAGCATCGCATGTATCGTTGGGATGAGAAGACAATCCAGTCAGATAATCCAAACGTCATCAAAGAAGATGACCACACATGCGACGTATCACAATACTTTGCCTTGGACAATGCTAAAATCCTTGGTTTACGTGTCGGAAACAGTTAGGAGGACATTATGGGTCTAATCCAGAAAGTAAAAGATTTCTTTAATCGTGGGAGGTATAACATGCAGACTTCAAATTTAAACAGTATTCTTGATCATCCAAAAATTGCAGTTAGTCAAGAGGAGTACAGTCGTATTCAACACAATCTAACTTACTATCAATCTAAATTTGATGACGTCGAATATATCAATAGCGAGGGTGATGTGAAACGTCGCAAGTTTAATCATTTGCCGATTGCACGAACAGCATCGAAGAAGATTGCTAGCTTGGTTTATAACGAGCAGGCGGAAATCACGTCGGACAACAAATCAGTTGATGAGTTCATCAGCTACACGCTTGACAATGACCGCTTTAACAAGAATTTTGAGCGCTATTTGGAAAGTGGTTTGGCGTTGGGTGGTCTTGCTATGCGTCCGTATGTTGACGGTGATAGAATTCGTGTAGCATTCGTTCAAGCGCCTGTTTTCTTGCCGTTGCAATCAAATACGCAAGACGTGTCGAATGCTGCTATCTTGACTAAAACAATCAAGTCAGAGGGCAAAAAGAACGTGTATTACACGCTCGTAGAGTTTCACGAATGGGTTACAGCTGACGGAAACGAGCAAGGAAGTACGAAAGATAAAAGCTATTATCGTATCACTAACGAGCTTTACAAGTCAGACATCAGCGACGCATTAGGTCAACGTGTGAACTTGTCTGAATTGTATCCAGACCTTGAACCAGTAACGATGTTTAAAGACTTATCACGTCCATTGTTTACATACCTTAAAACTCCAGGAATGAACAACAAAGACATCAACAGTCCGCTTGGTCTATCTATCTTTGATAATGCTAAAACGACAATTGACTTTATCAACAGAACTTACGATGAGTTCATGTGGGAAGTCAAAATGGGTCAACGTCGTGTCATTATCCCTGAACAATTAACTAAGCTAACAGCACAGAGAGAAGATGGTTCAATCACTTTTAAACGACGCTTTGAGACAGACCAAAACATCTATACACAGCTAGGCGGTGGTGATATGGACGCTAACAGCATTAAGGACATTACAACACCTATCCGCTCAAACGACTACATTACAGCCATTTCAGAAGGTCTGAAACTATTTGAGATGCAGATTGGCGTGTCTGCTGGCATGTTCTCGTTTGACGGCAAGAGCATGAAGACAGCTACCGAAGTAGTTAGCGAGAATAGCGACACATACCAAATGCGCAATAGTATTGCTGCTCTTGTTGAGCAATCGATTAAAGAGTTATGCGTATCTATTTGCGAACTCGGTAAAGCTACAGGTCTGTACAAGGGCGAAATACCAGAGCTAGAAGACATTTCAGTCAATCTTGACGATGGTGTCTTTACAGACCGAAACGCAGAGCTTGCTTATTGGATGCAAATGGTATCAGCAGGCTTTGCACCACAACGTTTAGGCATCCAAAAAACATTGAATGTGTCCGAAGAGGAAGCTAAAGACTATCTAGTTGAAATCAATGGGGAATTACCACCAGAAAATGATGCAGACTTAGCGCTTTATGGCAGGAAACAAGTAGAGGAAGACGATGAGTAAGAGACCAGTCTTAAATGACCAGCAATTCTCTTTGAAGATGCAAGGAGTTAGCGATATTTACGCTCAGATGCAGCAAGAACTCTTTGATAATATGATTAAGCGTTTAATCGTTCGTGGTAGTGCTGATTTACAAGAAAATCCATATATTTGGCAAATGCAAAAGTTGAATGATATGCACATGCTAAACGAAGAGAATCTTAAAATTATCACGGAGCGCACAGGTATAGCAGAGGACTTGTTACGTGACGTTATAGCTAACGAAGGATTAAAGGTTTACAAAGACACTAAACAGCAACTTGCAGAGGATTTAGGCAGGAGAGATGGTGAATATATTGCCAACGGCGTGACAGATAGCCTTGAAGCTTACACATCGCAAGCGATTAGTGACTTAAACCTTATCAATACGACTTTGCCTAGGTCAATTCAAAAAACATACAAATCAATTGTTGAGAAGTCCGCAGCCGAAGTGGTTATCAGTTCAAAATCAGCTGATAAAGCTATTCGTGACACTATCATGAAATGGCAAAAGAAGAATTTTACAGGTTTTGTCGATAAAGGCGGCAGAGAGTGGCGAGCAGATGCGTACGCAAGAGCTATTATTAAAACGACAACGTTTAGAGTTTACAACGAAATGCGCACAGCACCAGCTAAGGAAATGGGTATTGACACTTACTACTACTCAAAGAAAGCCACAGCTAGAGAAATGTGTGCACCTTTGCAGGGTCATATAGTGACAATGGAAGGCATGACACATACAGAGCAAGGTGTTAAGGTACTTGCTTTGTCTGACTACGGATATGGTTATGCTGGTGGTTGTTTGGGTGTGCATTGTGGACATTATTTGACACCTTTTATTATTGGGGTCAATGAGCTACCAGAAGACCCAGACTATCTCAAAGACTTAACGCCCGAACAAGCAGAAGAGAATGCACGTATACAAGCCAAACAAAGAGCACTTGAACGTGCTATCAGAAACCAAAAAGAGCGCCTACACATCGCTAGTCAACTGGGAGATGATGAACTTATCACATCTGAACGCTTAAAACTTAGAAACTTACAAGGAAAGATGCGTGCTTATGTTGATCAGCATGATTTCTTGCATCGTGATTATTCGAGGGAAAGGTTATTTTCAACTCAAAATTCATACGAAAAAAATAAATCATTGTTAGGGACTAAGAAGAAAACTTTAGAGAAGCAACGAGAGGTGAAAAGTGCTATAATAGGCATGAAAGCAAGCAACAATATAAAAATTAAAGACGTTTCAACACATCTTGTTGATCGTGCTGTTGAACGAAAGGTTGAAACTCAAACTATCATTGATGCTTTAAAAAATCCTCTTGAAATAAAAGAGATTAAATATGATGAGTATGGTAGACCATCTCAAAAATTTATCGGTAAAGATACATCAGTTGTTATTAATCCATCTACAGGGAATATTGCAACAACTCATAAGACAGGAAAAAGAATTCGCAGAAAGTATGGTTTTGAAAAATGAAAATAGTTGAAATTCTAAACGAAAAGCAAATAGCTTTTGTTAAAGAGTGCTTACCTAATTTTGATTTAGATAAAATTTTGCAAAACGGTGAGTTGAATGATGACTTTGCAGAAGCTTTGGAAGATTATTACCAGCTCAAAGCCTTTGACAATGCATACAACATTACACAAAAAGGTAAAATAGCAGAAAGTATCATTGATAAATTTGTAGATCTGAATATTTGGTAAGTTATCTTACTTATTTGCACCTAGATTTTTTCTAGGTGCTTTTTTTGTGCGTTCAAAACGGTAAAAAGTCCGCTTTGTTCAAAGGTAAACTGAAGAAGTAAATAAGATTTTACCTTTGTGGTGGGGGTTAGCCACCTACAAAAAGGACTAGGAGGACAAAATGCCATTTACAAAAGATGACCTTATCAATCTTGGATTGACAGATGAACAAGCTAAAGAAGTTTTTACTTTGCATGGCAAAGATTTGAATGAAACTAAATCAGCTTTGGACACTATCACGCAAGAGCGAGACAGTCTTAAAAATCAATTGCAAAATGCTGAGACACAGATTGAAACATTGAAAGCTGATGCAAATACAAGTGCTGAACAAAAAGAAGCGCTTGATAAATTGCAAGCTGAATATGACAAATTCAAAGCTGATGCTGAAGCAGATCTTGCAATGACACAAAAGGTCAATGCTATCAACCTTGCATTGAAAGATACTAACGCACACAATCCATCAACCTTGATGAAATTTATTGATGTTGACACTGTTGAGCTTGACGAAGACGGTAAACCAAAACTAGACGACATCATCACAGGATTAAAGGAAAGTGACCCTTATCTTTTCAAAGCAGACGATGACACACCTAACCCAAGTATTTTTGCTACTGGAAATCCCGCAGCAAAAGACCCAACACCAGACGCCTTTGCACAGGCTTTGGGATTGACTGAATAAAAAGGAGGAAATCATGTCAATTAACTACATTACTAAACATGAGGGGCAATTTGAAAAACGCCTTATGCAAGGTTCTTTAACATCAATCCTTGAAACCCCTAGAGTAAATTGGCTTGGCGCACGTTCTTTTGAACTTCCAACCATTTCTGTAACAGGTTATAAAACTCACACACGCTCTAAAGGTTACAACGCTGGAACAGTATCGAACGACAAAAATGTTTACACATTGGGATTTGACCGTGATGTAGAGTTCTTTGTTGATACAGCAGATGTCGATGAAACAAATCAAGAACTTTCAGCGGCTAACATTTCAAATACTTTCATTTCAGAACATGCAACACCAGAGGTTGATGCTTATCGCTTTTCTAAAATTGCAACAGCAGCAATCACTGGTAACCATTTCAAAGCAGAAGATAGCATCACACCAGAAAATGTCTATAGCACTTTGAAAGCTGCTATTTTGCCAATGCGTAAATTTGGTGCATCTAACCTTGTTATGTACGTGTCTAGCGAGGTGATGGATGCTTTAGAACGTTCTAAAGACTTTACACGCTCAATCGCAACTACATCTCCACAAGGTATTGATACCCGTGTCACTTCTCTTGACGGTGTGCAGCTTATCGAAGTTTGGGATGATGCACGTTTCAAAACTAAATTTGATTTCACTACAGGTTTTGTTAAAGCTGAGGATGGTAAAGATATTAATTTCTTGATTGTTGCTAAAACAGCTGTTATTGCCAAAGCCAAATTTAACTCTATCTATCTCTTTGCGCCAGGGCAACACACAGAAGGTGACGGCTACTTGTATCAAAACCGTCTATACCACGACTTGTTTGTTTTGAAATCACAAGAAGATGGTATTTATGTCTCACATAAATCAGCGTAGGAGGTAGCAGATGAAAAAGTATTTCAAAGAAAATCAAGTCTACACTGTTCAAGAAGGTAGCGAGCTTGAAGTACAACTTATCGCAGATGGTTTTGAAGTTCTAGAACTTAAACAAGAAGTTGTTGAAGAAGTTGAAGAACAAGAAGAGAAACCTAAGCGTACCAAAAAATCTAAAAATGAGGGTGAATAATGGCTAAATATAAAGCTGCTAAAAACCTATTCTTTAAATCACTCAACAAAAGCGTGATGGTTGATGAAACTATTGAGCTTGATAAAGAATACGCTGACCATGTTAATGCTGATTTAGCTAAAACTTTTCCAGACGTTGAAAAGGTGCTAGTACCGCTTGAGGAAGAAACAGCAGTAGAGCTTAAAAAAGCTAGACGTGGTAAGAAAGCCAAAACAGAAGAATGAGGGTGATAACACCCTTTTAGGGAGGTTACCATGACTTATTTAACTAAAGCAGAGTTTTCGGACCTTGGTTTTGATGATGTTGAGAACTTTGATAAGTTAGCAAAACGTGCTGAAATTGCCATTGATATGTATACACAAAACATCTACAAGCGTTTTATCAACTTTGAAGATGATTTTGATTATCGTAAGCAAGCAGTCAAGCTTGCTATGGCGTTTCAAATTGCTTACTTGGATGTTTCAGGCATCATGACAGCTGATGACAAGAAAACAATGACAAGCGTTTCTATCGGACGTACCAAAATCGATTACAAGACATCTGAGAGCACGTTTAGCGGTCAGCAATATAATTTATCAATTGATGCCGAAAACGTTCTGAAACAGGCAGGATTTAGCCTTGTCGTGGGAGTTGATTATGATAGATAAGCGTTTGTTAACTGACACTGTTATTGTTCAAAAAGTACAAAAAGAAAATGATTTTGGTGATTTAACTTATTCAGAACCGTTGACGGTCAAACACGTTCGCTTTGACCGCTCTAGTTCTGTTTCTGGAGCGAATAACTCTAAGAAAAAAGACAGAACAGGAACAATTTTCATTTATCCAGCCATTTCTGGTGTCAAGGTAGACAACAGCTGGGATGAGGCGACTGTTAGCGATGGTGCTAATACGTACATTGTTAAAAGTCATGAGCCTAATTACTTAAATGGCAAAATCTTTAGCTATGAAGTAGGAGTGATTTGATGTTTCGTATTCGGACAAAGGCTGATTTGAGTGGCGCTGAACGGAAGGTATCTGATGCTAATGTTTTGAGGGGGAAACGTGCACTAGCTAACCAAGTTTTGATGGATACAGACAAGTACATCCCAATGAAGGGCGGTGCTTTGCGAGCCAGCGGACAAATAGCTATAGATGGTAGCGCTGTTTCTTGGAATACAGTATATGCACGAGCTCAATTTTATGGGACAAACGGCATTGTTGTATTTAAGAAGTATACAACACCAGGTACAGGTAAACTTTGGTATGACAAATCAGCGGAAGCAAATGTTGATAAATGGAAACGTGTTGCAGCTAAAGGGATGGGGTTCTGATGCAAGATAACAAAAACTTTCAAATAGTACTTTTAAAATACATTAACAATTTTAAACAATTGCCGTTGAAAGCACGGCTAGATTATTTCAAAGATAATCAAGATGATTTGGTCGTCAATGCTATTCCAGGCGGAACGATTGACAGAGAATTTATGGACGGTACGAGAGAAGTAAGCCTACCGTTTGAAATTGCAGTCAAAAGTAAGAGTAATCAGCTGGCAAGTGATGTCATTTGGTTTCTGAATGGCGAGTTATCAGCATTTGATATTGATTTGCCAAGCACAGACGACTCTTACACATTCTTATCTCTTTCAGTCGGTAAACCTGGTATTAATGGCAAAGATGAACATGGTTATTTTGTTTACACATTGCAATTACAAGCAAAATTAGAAATTTGAGGAGGAAATTATGGCACGTCAAAAAAATGCACAACGAAAACACTTTGTAGCACCATTTAACCCAAAAACACCTGACACTGTACCAACTGATGATGCGTTCTTGCCATTAGCTAAATACATCGAAACTATCGATGATGATACAGACGAAGAAACAGATGACACTGGTTATTATGACGGTGATGGTTCGGTAGAAGAAACAGTAACGTCTGTTTCTGGAGCTTACACAGCATCTGGTTCGTATGATCCAGACGACCCAGCACAAGCTCTAATCGCATCTAAAAAATACGAAATAGGCGACGATCGTCGCATTTGGCATCGTGTTGTTGAATCAAATGGCAAAAAGACATTTACGCAAGTGGCTAACTTGTCAGGTATTAAAGCAGGTTCTGGAGATGCGACAGGCTACGAAGAGTTTGAAGTTAAGATGAAATGGATTAAAAAGCCAATCGAAACAGGAGCAACAGAATAGAAAGGTTTGAAATATGTCACGAGTTTATAATTTTGACGCAAAACAAGATGCGATTGAATTTGTAGTAGGAGATTGTACGCTTGAATTCATGCCAAGCGATGAGCAAAGCAAAGAAATGCAAGCAAAAGCTGATGAGTTGAAACAGCGTGCTAATAGCATTGACGGAATTACTAACGAGGGCTCTTGGGGAGCAGTTCAAGAAATCAAAGCTGTCTTAGACGAGTTCTTTAAAACGATGTTTGACAATGAAACACCTGAAAAGCTCTATAAAGCTGTTGGTCAAAATACAATGACCTATCTCAAGGTGTTCTTGCAAATTTCAAAAGCAATTAATGAAGTTAATGCTGAACGTCAAAACGATGAATATTTTAAACAGTTTCTATCTGAGTAATGTTTGACATTTCCAAAAGAATGGATGATAGGCTGGTGCTCAATGGAAAAGAGTACCAGCTTTTTCTTTCGTTCGATAACGTCTTGAAAGTCTTTGATATGTGGTCAGATGACAGATTTCCAGTACAGATTAAGCCACAGTTAGCACTGGTTAAGCTCACTAATAGCTCTGATTTTAAAAATATGGACTTTGAAACAGCTTTGAATATTTATTCAGAAGTGTTTGACAAGCATATTAAGAGCGTTAGAGCGATTGATGCAGTTGAGCGCTATGACCTGGAAGGGAATGTTATCCCCAGAAAACCACGAGAAGACTCAGATGACGGAAAACCTCTGTATTCAATCAAATATGACGGCGAGTTCATTTTTTCATCGTTTATGCAAGCCTATCACATTGATTTGATTGAAGAACAAGGGAAATTGCATTGGTCAAAATTTAATGCTTTGTTAGCTGGTTTACCAGACGGCACGAAGCTAATTGAAGTAATGAAAATTAGGGCGTGGAAGCCACAAAAAGGCGACAGCGCAAAAGAAAAACAGCGCATGCGTGCTTTACAAGAAGAGTACGCATTGCCTGATTAAGAAAGGAGGGGAATATGGCAGAAGGTAAAGTGACCATCCAAATTGATATGGATGGTAGAAAAGCACAATCAGAAGTGAAATCACTCAAAAGCACTTTGCTTAGTCTAGGTGATGGCGCTAATAAGATTGGTAGCTCGTTTAAATCACTATTAGCCGCTAATGTAGTTGGTTCTGCTTTGATGTCTGGAATTGGAGCGCTTAAAGGCGGTCTTACAAGCATGTATGGAGAACTTAGCTCTAATACAAAAGCTTGGAAGACGTTTGAAGGTAACTTGACGCAAGTTTGGGGAGCGTCAGAAGAAACCAGTAAGAAGATTAGTCAAGTCAAAAGTACCTTGCAAGATTATGCTACACAGACAATCTACAGTGCGTCTGACATGGCGCAAACGTACAGTCAGTTAGCGGCGGTTGGTATCAAAAATACCGATCAACTTGTTATGGGGTTTGGTGGGCTTGCAGCAGCCGCCGAAAACCCAACGCAAGCCATGAAGACCTTGTCACAACAAGCTACGCAAATGGCTGCTAAGCCTAAGGTACAATGGCAAGATTTTAAATTGATGCTCGAACAAACACCAGCAGGTATCGCAGCAGTTGCCAAAGAAATGGGTATGTCTACATCTGAAATGGTAACAGCCGTTCAAGATGGAAAAATTGCGACAGAAGACTTCTTTAACGCAGTAGCTAAGGTTGGTAATAGTGACCAATTCAAGAAAATGGCTACAGAGTTTAAAACAGTTGACCAAGCCATAGATGGTGCGAAAGAAACACTATCTAACAAGCTGATGCCAGCGTTTGAAAAGCTTAATCAATTCGGGATTAAGACAGTTGTAGCGCTTACAGATGCTTTAGACAAAATTAACTTTGACAAGTTAGCTGATAATCTTGGCAAAGCGCTTGATGGTATCGACATTGAGGGAATAATGGCTAAAGCTGAGCAAGCTATGAAAATGTTCTTTAACCCCATTTTTGTCATGAAATTCAAAAGCGCATTAGACAGTGTTAAAGGTGCGTTGAGTTCAATAGCTGGTGCTTTTAATAGTGTTGCTGGTGGTGGCTGGTCATGGCTCATGACAGCTAGTAATTACGTATCAGCTCTGATAGTAACGGTTAGAACAGGAGCAAAAGCCGTCAAGAAATTTATGGACAGTTTTGCAGAAACAGGAGCGATGCAACAGATTAAATGGGCTATTGATAGCGTGATTGCAGCATATAGCTATCTTGTTTCAGAGGTTGGTGAAGCTTCTATTTGGTCAACGCTTGGGACAGTAATTGGCAATGTTGCAAAAGTTATAGCTCAAGTGGTTAAAGCGATAGCTGACTTTGTTTCTCGTTTAGATCCAAGCATTGTACAAGGTTTTACAAATGTATTAGTCGGTGGTATTGCTGGTTTGATGGCGTTTTCAGCAGGGACTAACTTAGTTTCAAAAGGCATGAAGGGACTTGAATTTATCAAGTCATTTAATCCGTTCAAAATGTTCAAGAAGAACGCTAAGGACGGAGCAGATGGTGCGACAGAAGCTGTAGGTCAAAGTAAATCTAAGATTGCTCAAATCTTACAAGGTCTTGCATCGGTCATTAAATCGGTGGGTACTAGTATTGCTGTTGCAGCAAAAGGGATTGGTACAGGCTTGGCAAATGCTTTTGTTGGATTAGGTACGGCTCTTAAAATGGCTGGACCAGCAAATATTATTGCATTAGGCACAGCAGTCGGTATTGCAGCCGTTGGTATTGGTGCAGGTGTAGGAATTATCGTGTCAGCGTTGACTTTGTTAGCAACGCAAAGCGCAGGTGTGTCCGTGATTATTCAAGCGCTTGGTACAGCCTTTGCAACAGTAGCAACGGCAATTATCGGTGCTTTCGCTCAGGCAATTGTAACAGTTTCTGGTGTATTGCCAGTTGTCACAAGTGCATTAGCTAACCTAGCGCCTTTAGTAGTAGCAGTCGGTGTGGCAATTGGTGCAACAGCACCAGCTATCACAGCTTTAGGTAATGCAATAAGCTCGGTTGTTGCATCCGTTGGTGTGGCTTTACCGCCTATTATTGTAGCTATTAGCAATGCGATAACACAAATCGGCTTAATGCTTGGTACGATTTTGCCACCAATCATTACATCTCTCGGCACAGCCATCTCTCAAATTGCTGTTGCTATTACACCAATCGTTGGAATTATTAGTAGTGCTTTCGTTCAAATTGTGACGGTAGTGTCTAACGCTATTGTTCAAATTATTCAAGCGCTATCACCGTTTATCCCAGCGATTACAGAGATGGTCGTAGCGGTAGCTCCAGTACTATCTCAAATCGTAGATGCGTTTAACAACCTAATCAGTCAAATCAGTCCGATTATTGACTCAATCACCAACCTGTTCAAGACGTTAGGTGAGCAAATCAGCAACATTCTGGACGGTGCTAAGGGTGTTATCACTGGTTTCGGCGACGCCGTTCGAAACGTTTTAGACGGTATTGCGGGCATTTTCGACTCAATGGGGAATGCCGCTCTTAATGCTGGTAATGGCGTTAAGCAGATGGCGCAAGGTGTCAAGATGCTAGTTGATTTAAAACTAGGCGATTTAGCAGCAACTTTAGCTACTACAGCTAGTGGTCTCGGTAAAATGGCTAGTCATTCAGCAGGGATGAGCCAGCTCGGCTCGGCAATGACACAAGTTGGAACTGGTATGACTCAGTTTGCGACTGGCGCAATGATTTCGTTAGCTGCTTTAAGTCAGTTTGATGCAGTGATTACAACACTCAAGACCAATTTGTCTCTTTTGCCAGCGATGATGACGGTGGCTGGTGCAGGTTTCCCAGTATTCGTTTCTCAAGCAGTCGCTGGTATTGCTGGATTATCAGCTGTTAATGCACCAATTGCAGCATTTAAAGCACAATTGATGAGTTTAACACCAACAATCTTATCTGCTACAGCGGGTTTTGCAATGTTTGGTGCTAGAGCGATGGTCATCAATAGCACGTTTACCGTCATCGGTGGACTTATTAGTGCATTTAACGCACGCATCTTGTCAATGGGCGCAGCAACAGCAATGGCAGGAGCGTCGTTTGGTGCGTTAGCTGGTAGAGTAGGTGCTTTAGGTGGAGCTCTATCGTCAGTTTCAGGCGGTTTTGCAAATATTGGTGCGAGTGCGGCAAGTTCAGCGTCTCAAATGCGTTCAATCATTTCAGCGACACAGTCTGTTATTTCAGCGTTTAGCTCAATGCGCGCCCAAGTGCAATCGTCAATGCAAGCAATGCTTAGTGCTGTTACATCTATTGGAAATCAGATGAAAAATCAAGGACGCATGATTGGTCAACAAACAGCTCAAAACATCGCACAAGGGATTGCTAGCGGTGCTGGTAATGCTAGAGGTGCAATGAGCTCTCTTATGGCATCTGTACGTGCAGCAGGAATGTCTGGAGTCGGTTCAATGCGTGCAATTGGTGCATATATCGGGCAAGGTTTGGCTAGTGGTATGATGTCAGCTCTTGGAAGTGTGACGGCAGCTGCTAATGCGTTAGTAGCACAAGCAGAGAGAGCGGCACGAGCAAAAGCCAAAATTCATTCACCATCACGCCTATTTCGTGACAATGTAGGTCGCTATATTGCACAAGGTGTTGCGGTTGGGATTGAAAATGACAGCTACACAGTTAACGACGCTTTAGGTGCAATGTATGACAAAGTACAAGCATTTAGCTACAGAGCTGAAGACCTAATCGGAGCTGGATCAACTAATTTCTCACACAGTATCCAGGTTAAATCCGATTTAGATAAAGCAATCAAAGCAAAAGTTGAAATCGTACAAGAAAAATCAAACGAAGTTATGGAAAAAGCTATAGATGCGATGGGTAAACTCGCAGACCGTCCAATCGACATGCGTTTGAACGATGACACGCTTATCGCATCAACTAGTGACAGATACCAAGATTATCAACAAACACAAATTACACGTAACAACAGAATGTGGGGTAGACCATGACAGAAATAATGACATTTAACGGTATTGGGATGTCTCAATACTTTAGGATTACTGACATTATTCGCCCGATTGGTAATAAAAGGACAGTGTCAACTGACACTTCTCCTTTTTTGGGTGTTAATATCCAAGAAATTAAAATCGGAGCTAAAGAACACAAAATCAAATTTGACATCAAAGGGAAATCAGAGATTGAAATTGAACAGCTTAAACATGATTTAGCTGGCGTATTCAACGTTGATAAACCAGTCAAAATTACATATGCAGATGAACCAGACAAGTATTATTTAGGTTTGCCTGTTGACGATATTTCTCACGATAACATAACACGTTGGTTTCAGCGTTCAGAAATCACTATTTTAATCCCTGACGGAGTGGCTCATTCGGTGACGGATGCACGTTTTGAAGAGCCTACCTGGAACGGCAATAAAATGACGTTCAAAATCAATAATGAGGGGAATGTAGATGCTTATCCGATTATCACGATTAAACATAATTCAGAAAACGGCTATGTAGGACTAGTTAGTCAAAATGGCGCTTTTGAGCTTGGAAGCAAGGAAGAAGCAGACTCTGAAGAATACAAGAAATCTGAAATCTTGTTTGATTACACGTCAAACACTGGACCAACAAGGATTTTAAACGGATTTGAAGAGGGTAAATTTAATGAGGCAATTAGTAACGTTCAAGAGGTTCTAGATGGACAACTTGAGGTAGACAATGCTTGGGGGAGACCACACATCCACTTGAAAAATGGGACGTCTGCGTCTATCACTTGGGACATACCAGCAGACAGCGCAGGAGAGGTAGGAGCGCTATATGAGTACATCTGGTGGAGACAGATTTTTTGGGCTGGACATCAATCGCAGTACGGATTTATGAAAGTGGTTGTATCAGATGAAAATGGTCAATTTCTATACGGGACAGAGACATTTAAACGTTCTAACAGTCTAACAACTGAATATAATTTTATGGTTTCTGACGGAAAAGGTGGCTATCATTTTCTTGACCGCTATACATTTTGGTGTACGCATTTAGACAGTCAAAATCCATTTAATGAGCCACGAGGTTGGTCAGATATCTACAGGAAAGATGGCTGGATACAGTTTTTTTGGAACGGTCAATACAAAGAATACAACATCCCTGAGATAAAGGGTAAAAAGTCCGCTAAAGTCAGTGTTATATTTGGGAGCGTAGGGGGCAAACCTGGAGTGACACACGTTTATCTTGATGATATCGTTTATCGCAAAGATTTTGTGACAGGTACTAGAGACATCCCGAACCGCTATGCTATGGGCTCAACCGTTGTTATTAACAACGAAACAGACACAGTGATGAAAGATAACTTGAATAAAAATGAGGATATCGTACAGGGCTCACATCATTTCTTGAGTGTTCCGCCTGGCGAGTCTGAGTTAGACATCTATTTCTCATCATGGATCAAGAAAATGCCTACAGTCAAAGTGGAGTTTGAGAAAAGGAGCTTGTAGATGCTTCTAACAATACACGATGCACATTTGAAGAAAGTAGCGTTTATTGACAACGAGAAGCAAGGCACATTGAGTTTTTACGACGATACTTGGACACGTAATCTACAAACAGGTTCGTCAACGTATGAGTTTAGCATCTCTAAGAAGACGCTTGTTTCAGATACAGTCTTAAACAGAACATACAGCTATTTGAACGAACGTGCCTTTGTGTCGTTTGAATATAAAGGCGAGACGTTTCTGTTTAATGTGATGACTGTTGAAGAAGATGAAAAGAAAATCAAATGTTATTGTGAGAATTTAAACCTAGAACTTATTAACGAATATTCAAATCCGTTTAAAGCAGACAGAGCTATGTCATTTGTTGAGTACTGTAATGCTATGGATTTACTAAATATGACTAAATTATCCATCGGTATTAATGAGATTTCAGATTACAAGCGCACTTTGGAATGGGAAGGGCAAGACACCAAACTTGCCAGACTTATTTCACTTGCGAACAAATTTGATGCTGAAATCGAATTTAAAACATATCTCAACGATGACAGTACTATCAAGCAGTTTTTGGTCAATGTTTATCACGAAAATGACGGCGTTAATTATCACGGCGTTGGGCGTGACAGAAAAGACATTACGCTGGTTTATAGGAAGAATCTTAAGTCAATCAAGCGCAAGGTTGACAAGACAAATATCTTTAACATGATTGTGCCAACTGCTCAAAGTGAAGAGAACAGTGATCAGAAATTGACTATCGGAAGCTTGCCAAACTGGGAGCTCAAGAATGATAAAGGCATCGTTGAGTTTTACAAGCGTGGCGATGCTCTCTATGCGCCTATTTCAGCACAGCTTTATCCGTCAACGTTTACGTCGGAAACTCAATCAGATCAATGGACTAGACGTGACATGGACTTTAACGTCAAAAGCATTCAACAGCTTGAGACAGAAGGCTTGAAACAGTTGAAAGCGTCAGCTTATCCAGAATTAACATACGAATTTGACGGCTATATTGATGCAGATATTGGAGACACAGTAGAGCTCTCAGATGGTGGCTTTGCTAACACATTGCTGATTGAAGCACGTATTTTTGAACAAAAGCTAAGCTTTTCGACTAAAAAAAACTGGAAGACCACACTTGGAAATTTTAGAGCTTTGCAAAGCAAGTTATCTAACGACATCCAGAGCGAACTTGAACGTTTGGTAGAAGATGCAAAACCGTACAATATTCGCATTTCGACGGATAATGGAACGATGTTCAAGAACAATGAGGGCGAAAGTCTAGTAAAAGCCACACTTTGGAAAGGTGGCAAAGTTGTTAGTCGGGACGTCTCATGGCGCTGGGCTTTGGACGGAAACGTCACTGTCGCCATGCAGTACCTTGCTAGAGCCGAAAACATAGACGGTACAGCTGTTTTGACCGTCTCTGCTTATATTGGCAACAATGAAGTAGCAACGACTGAAATCACTATGACGAACCTCGTTGAGCCAACAAATCTAATTATCAAGACATCGAGCGGAAACATTTTTAAAAACAATCTTATCAATACAAAACTGACTGCTACGCTCTGGCGTGGTGGGAAAGAGATTGATAAAGAAGGTAAAGATTATAGCTATATTTGGACGAAGACAGATGACGAGGGGAATCCTGATGAAATCTGGAATCAAGACCATAGCTATTCGCAAAAAACAATTGAAATTACACAAAGAGATGTATTTAGAAGAGCTCAATTTGAATGTAATGTTGAGCCTCTAGGTTAAAAAGGAGAATTCAAAAATGGGTATTATTTCAAGTGGACAGATTACAATCACAGACTTGTCAGATGCGCCCGTATTAAGCGCATTTATCACCGCAAGCCAAACAACAACACAAGTATTCGACCAAACTGCCAATACCTACAACCCGTCATATACAAGCACACCTCAAACGTTAACACTCAATTTGACTAAAGCAGGTCAATCAACTTCGATTTTGGGGCAAGTTGGAAAAGTCAACTGGTATGAATACAGCGGTTCAACCAAAACAGCTGTTACAAGCACTACTAATACAGACAACCAATATTTATCTGGCACACATAATGAAGTATTGCACACGAAAGTGAATGTGCCAGCTAGCGCAGGAGCTAAACGTTACGAAGCTGTCGGAACATGGACAGACCCAGTTACTGGATTGAAAGTTGATTTTCATGCGACTATCGACTTGTTGGCTGTTCAACTTGGTAAACAATCACTTGTGCTTAACGTATATACAGGTAAAGGGAACACGTTTTACAACAATCAACCAGCTAACTTGACTATCAATGCTGACCTTTACAAAGGCAACGCACTTTCAGGCGGTAACAAACAATTCAAATTCTTTTATGCTGATAGCGCAGTCTCAGCTACAAATTCAACTGGCTACGATGCTGATGGTGGAATTGGCTGGCATTTGTGTTCATCAACGACTACTGGTCAAACACCGAATTCAGAACCATCAGCTAATACGACTGGTCAAGGCGTGCTTACTGTAACACCTAACGTAGTAACTAATTCACAAACATTCAAAGTCGTCTGCATTGATAAAGCGGGCGGTACCGATGGTCAAAAAGCTATTGGTATTGCGACAATCCTTGATTTCTCAGACCCAATCGTGGTTGTCGTCGAATCAACTGCAGGTAGTACATTTAAAAACTCATCTGGTTCAACAACTCTTAAAGCTCGTCTTTACCGAAAAGGTGAGGAGCTGGATGCGGACGGTACAAGCAAAACTTACACATACAAATGGTCTAGACGTGATAAAAACGGTACTTTAGACGCTAATTTTGGCGGAACTGGCAATCAATACAAGACTGGTAAGTCCATTACAGTTTCAGCGAGCAACGTTAGCGATAAAGCTACATTTTTCTGCGAAGTATTTGAATAAGGAGGTACAAGTATGATTAGAGCTGAAATCGAATTAGGCGGGCAACTTGAAGTAATTGACATCAAAGCTAAAGATAAGTCTGAGGCAATCGAAGAAATCTGGAGAACATATGGCCTTATGACTTACATTATCAGTCTTAGAGAGGTGAACGATGAAACTAATAGCATCAAATCAGATGACGCTAACAAATATAAAGGAAAGGGCGATTGACCGAACTGAGGTAACGTTTTGGCACGGCTTATCCGCAACTAAGCACCCACTGGGTATTTATGATTGTCCTCGTCGTGACCATGTTTTTGGGAATGAGTTCAATGTAACAAGTGGTAAAACGTACACGGTTCGAGTTATTGCCAAACAGACTAGAGGTTCTGTTCGCCTTGCTGGAGGAATCTGGTATACAGCTATGACATCTGGTCATCCATTCGACACATACGGGGCTTTCACACTCGTGGGAGAACTAAGTGAAGACGGATTGGGCGTGTATGAGAGAAAGGTTGTTGTTGCTAGCGGGAAGACTAAAGGAAAAATATTCATTCAGCTTGAACAGACTTCTGGAGGTGGGTATTCAACTGCTTGGCGTATATATGATGGACAAGTTTTTGACGAAAACGGTCAACCTCTCGTCACTGACCAGAATAATCTTGGTGCTTTAACAAGTCCTATGGCCACTCCTGACGGCACGTACATCTGGAAACGAACTATCACGTATTACACTGACGGTACAAATGATACTGTCTGGGAATATAGCGGTGTTGGCGAGAAGGGTAATACAGGGGCGAACGGTCAAACCTCGCACGTACACTTTGCATTTGCTGACAACGCAACTGGTGGCGGTTTTAGCTTAACTACACCAAAAGCATACATGGGTTGGTACGCTGATTTTAACGAGGCGGCAAGTACAGACCCGACTAAGTATAGGTGGGGCAAGTGGAAAGGCGACCAAGGCTTGCCAGGGAAACCAGGTGCAGATGGTAGAACACCTTACTTGCATACTGCTTATGCCAACAGTGCAGATGGGCGTACTGATTTTAGCACGTCAAATACAGACAACAAGCGCTATTTAGGTACATACACTGACTACACACAAGCCGACAGTACAGACCCAAGTAAATATAAGTGGGTTGATATGGTTGGAACTGTTAAAGGGGGCTCTCGCAACTATTTTAAAAACTCTTTAACTAGAACTTTCTATACAACAGATGATCAGACATTCGACTACAGAACATACATAGTTGATGCCTTTTGGGAAAACAAAGACAGGTTTAAAAAGGATTTTGTAAAAATATCATTCGATATTACTTTTCCTGTTGCTCTGGAAAAAGATTACGCAGCTAACATTCATTTCTCGGCAACTCCGTGGTACTCAAACAGAGTTACATTTAAAGCGGGTACGACAAGCAGACAGCATTTTGAATTTGGAATTAATTTATCAGGTGCAAGCGAGGATTATTACACAAATAATGTGTTTATACGTTTTGGAACGGATTATGGGTTCCCTAGCGGCTTTAAAATCATTCTTGAAAATATGATGTTGTCAATCGGTTCTTACTATCCAGATTACATCCAAGCTATCGAAGATGCGCAAGAACAAATCGACAGCAAAGCGGACCAAGTGCTCACACAAGAGCAGTTGAATGCGTTGGCAGAGAAGAATAATCTTATCAAAGCCGAAATGGAAGCAAAAGCGAGCATTGATACTGTCGATAAATGGATAACAGCTTACGAAAACTATGTTAAAGCAAATGATGCAGATAAAGCTAAATCGGAACAAGCTTTAAAAGAAGCGTCAGAACGTATCTTGGGAATGAGATACGAAGTTAACGACTTAAAGTTCGCATGGGATGCAATCGATAGATTCATGAGCTTTCAAAATGAAGGCTTGATTATCGGTAAAAAAGATGGTTCAGCTTACGCTAAATTTAGTGATGACAGGATTAGCTTATTTTCTGGAAGCAGCGAAGTGATGTACATTTCTCAAGGTACGTTAAATATTGCTAATGGTATTTTTACGAAGACGATTCAAATTGGACGTTTTCGCTTTGAAACGCACCCAGCCGATGCAGACATGCTGGTATTAAGGTATTTAGGAGGTTGATAAATGGCAACAGCTACATTTAGTGGTCAATATGGTCATAATATGACGCTTGAAGTGTGGTCTGGTTGGAATAGGCCGGATACAGCTAATAATAGGTCTATAGTTAACGTCCAAGCACGACTTCGAACCAATGGCTATGCGAGCATGTGGGGAGTGACAGCGCCTGTAACAGTTACAGTAGATGGTAAGAGTGAGTCATCGAATGCTACTGTCAATATTGGTACGAACTCATCTTTGCTTTTTTACGGTAAAGACTTCGTTGTACCTCACAACGGCGACGGGACGAAAACAGTTGGTATTAAAATCTCTGTAGGTTTAAATGCAGGCGGATACGGAAGTTCGATGGTTGCTTTCGATTTGCCCCTGCCAACAATTGCTAGAGCTAGTACAGTTAATGATGTGACTGGTACGCTTGGAAGTGCAATGACTATTAATATCAATCGCAAGAACAGCGCTTTCAAACATACTGTTAAATATAATTTTGGCTCACTCTCTGGCACAATCGCAACGAATGTTGATACGTCTGTTAGTTGGACACCGCCGCTTAATCTCGCTACAGCTATGCCAAACAAAACAAGCGATTGGGGCAATATTACCGTAGAGACTTATAGTGGCTCTAGTAAGATTGGTTCAGCAACGTGTCGTCTTACTTTGAACGTGCCAGACAGCGTTAAGCCAACGCTCGGCAGTATAACGCTGACGGATAGCAATGCAACAGTTAAGAACTTGTTAAATACAGCTAATACATTCGCCCAAGTGATGTCAAATATACAAGTAACTTTCAACAACGCTAGTGGCGCTTATGGTTCAACGATTTCAAGCTATCGTGCTGAAATTGTTGGCAAGAATCAAAGCACGAATTCAAATAATGGCTTTCTTGGCATGATGAACTTTAATGGCACGGTGACTATTCGAGCGACAGTAACAGACAGTCGAGGACGAACGTCAAACGCAGTTGATGTTAAAGTTACTGTTATCAATTATTTCACTCCACAAATTTCGTTTACATTGCAGCGTAGCGGTTCTTCTAGCACGACCTTAACTGTCACAAGAAATGCCAGAATAGCTCCTTTAACTGTCGGTGGAAAGCAAAAGAACAAAATGATTATTTCTTTTAAGTACAAGGAGCATTCAGCTACTAACTACACAACTGACACAGGAAGCGCTGGTGGAACATGGACGACTATTGATAATTTAACAAACTCTAGGGCTAATTTAGCAGCTACTTTTAGCACACTAAAGACTTATGACATTATCGGTAAAATCGAAGATGCATTTACAAGCTATGAGTTCTTAGCAACTGTTGGTACAGAGAAGTTTCCTATTGCAATTAGACCAGACAGGGTAGGTTTTGGCAAAACACCAGAAAATGCAAATGCTGTTGACAGCGATTGGGTGTTTAAATACAAAAACAAAGACATTCAACACCATCAGTTAACAGCAAATAACGGCACAGCTATTATGCTGCCTGATGGCACAGACTTGAACACAGTCACCGAATGCGGTTTCTATAACGGGAGTAACCTTTTACATGGGCCTAGTAATGCCAATAGATGGTGGTATATTCGTGTAACCAAGCATACCCACAATAATGGATATGTTGTACAAGAAGTTATTGATTTTAATGGTACTGTCTCTGCATTCCGCATACAATGGAATAACACTTGGCAACCTTGGCAATATTACGCTGTTCAAAATACTGTAGCAAACTTCACAGCAGTCAACCAGACTAAATACTACATGAAAAAAATAGCATTGCCATATTCAGCTAAAGGTACTCTTATAAGGATTGGTAACCAAGTGCAATTAACCTGGGATCGATTAATTACAAATCTTAATATTGATTGCGAATATAATAAAGTGAATGAAACAATTCCAAGCGGATTCCGTCCAGCTGTAGAAGTACATATGTCTTTAAACGGTAACGTTTCGAATAGCGTTAACGCTTGGTCTGTACTACATTTGGCACCTGATGGCTCTATAAGACTTACTAGCGCTTATAAAGGTAACCACGTCTGGACTGGTACAACCACTTATCTCACCACAGACCCATTCCCTGCGGAATAGAAAGGATAAATTATGGATTTAATATTTAGCTCAAAATCACAAGAGTTTGAATTGGACGGCTCAGTTAAAGGTACGAAAGTAGTCTTGTCAAATGACGATGGGGCAATCTACCCTGTTTTGTTAGAAGCTGACAAGATTGACTTGACTAATACTGAACTAGAACAATTGGCTCTTAATGTGATCTATCAAAAGAATTTTCGTGATAAGTACGAAAACGAGAAATTCAATGAAATCACGAAAGAGCTTGCAAAACACAAGGAAAATTCTGAAATAGCACAAGTTACTTTATTAGATGTTGTCACTCAGCTCTTTAACAAAGGGGTGCTAAGTGATGAAACTATTGAAAAAAATTAAAAACAAAATAGAAAGAGGACTAGATATGATGATTAAACTTTACGCAATTAACGTTATCTCAGGAAATTACCAATATGCTAAAATTCCAAAATTACTAAAACCAAAAGTTAAAGCGCAAATTGCGCTAATGGTTGAAGATGATGAGCTGTTAGAAGAGCTGACGAAAGAAGATGTTGCTGAATAAGCTTAGAAAGTAGAGGGGCTTATGGTGGGACAAGATATTATTCATGAAGCCATGAGAGCAACTTGGACGATTGATAAAGTTGGCGGAGTTTTAGCTATAGCTATTATCTTAGTCATCTTGCTTTTAATCAGCGGTATGATTTGGGTCATCAAGAAGTTAGTGACTGGCTTTCAGGAGACGAATAAGGAACTGTTAGCTTCCAATAATCGGATTGCTACTGAAAACCAACAGCAAATGGCTAGATTGACAGAAGCTGTTAATAATCTCTCACTAGAAACTCGCAAAGACATATCAGTTTTGCAAGAGAAAGTGGACGATTTAGAAGATGTTGTTAGAAATACACAGATGTTTTAAAGGAGTAAGAAAATGAATGATGTAATTTTACAAGGCATTATGCTTATTTTAACTGGCTTTGCTGGTTTTATCGTGAAAACAGTAAAGGACTACCTCTTTAAAGAGGGTGGAGAAAAAGCTTTGCGTATTGTTGAAATCGTGGCAAAAAATGCTGTTAACGCAGTGGAGCAGATTGCAAATGAGGACACTAAAGGCGAACAAAAATTAAATGCTGCTAAGACGAAAGTCAAGAAAGCGTTAGAGCAATACAATATCTATTTATCTGATAGTCAGCTTGAAATGTTTATTGAAGCAGCAGTAAAAGAAATGAATGATAGCTGGAAAGGAGAAAATAAATGAATACAGATGTTTTAATCAACTGGTTTGAAAGTCGTCGAGGCAAACTTACTTATAGCATGTATGGCAGTCGTAACGGCTCAGACGGCACAGCAGACTGTTCTGGTTCGATTTCTCAGGCTTTGAAAGAAGCAGGAGTAAATATCATCGGTTTACCGTCAACGGTGACATTAGGCTCACAATTGGCAAATAATGGCTTTTATCGTGTATCAAAAAACGAAGATTGGAATGGTCAACGAGGCGACATTGTCATGATGTCATGGGGTGCTGATATGTCGCAATCTGGCGGTGCTGGCGGTCATGTTGGCGTACTGGAAGATGCTAATACGTTCATCAGCGTTGACTATTCAACTGGCGGACAAGCAGGTACAGCGGTATCATCTCACAATTGGGACGCTTACTACAATAACTCTAGACCAGCTTATATCGAAGCTTGGCGCTTTAGCGGGTCAACAGCTACACAACCTAACACAGTTGTTTCTGGCGGTCGTAAACCAGACAGCAAGGCTTACTACCTAGCTAATCAGGTAGCTTTCGTTAACGGTATCTATCAAATCAAATGCGACTATTTAGCGCCTGTTGGGTTTGATTGGACTGACAACGGTATTCCTGTTGGTCTGGTAAACTGGGTAGATGAAAACGGCAACAACTTGCCTGACGGTCAAGACAAGGACTTTAAAGCTGGTATGTACTTTAGTTTTGAGATTGACGAGGCTCATATTGCAGATACTGGCGAAGGCGGATATTATGGCGGATATTACTGGCGTAAATTTGAGTTCGGTCAATTCGGTACAGTCTGGCTTTCTTGTCGTGATAAAGACGACTTGGTAAATTATTACAATTAAGCCAAAAGAAAAGCTCTAAGCGATTGCTTAGGGCTTCTTTTTTTATCTATAAAATAAATAAGCGACTAGATACAATGTCATTTTTAAAAATCGTCAAACCAACGTATCTCTTGCCGACTTTAATGATTTTTGTTAGTTTGATATCAGCTAAACCGTGTATTCTAAATTCTAATTTAACAACTGGATACCATTTTCCGCAAAATTTTCCGTATTTGAAAGGATTTTTCATTTTACTACCTCGCTCGCTTTTGTTATATTATAACATAAATAGTATAATTAATTAGTTAACCTTTAACGCTCCCGACTTTGTGTTGGGAGCTTCTTTATTGCTGTTATAGCCACAAAACTAAAAAAAGTCCGTTAAAACGGACCAAAAAATTTAAAAAATATCAAAAAAGTTTATAAAAAGTGTTAACTACTACTATAAATAGTAGTATAATATATATGTAAGGTTGAGGGAGGTAAAAAAATAAAACCTTAGACAAGGAAACTACAGAAAGGAAAAAAGTTATGAAAACCTCAGAAATAATTGAGCTTATCAGTTCAATCGGAATTGCTTTAACAGGTTTTGGTTCAGCCTTAACGGGCGTAGCCAAAGTAATCAAAGCAACAAAAAAAGAACCTCAAAAAACAGCCCAACCAAGGAAGTTTAAATAAGGTTCTGTAGTGGGAACGGGAGCGAAAGCTCCCACACCTACTATGTTGAGTATATCATAACTGGTTAAAATTATGAAGTATTTTATTATTTTTGCTTTTGTATTCTTAGTATATCTATGGATAGCAAAAGATGATTAAAGGGAAGTAATATGATTGAAGTATTATCAAAACAAGAAATTTTAAACTTACTAACGAATAATTCACGTTATCAGATTTCTAAAGCAACAGGAATATCTGAACAGACGTTATCAAATTACGCAAACGGCGTTACAGATGTCGGGCGTATGTCATACAACAACGCTATCAAATTAACAAAATACGCAAAAGAAAATGAGGTAAAACTAAAATAAAAGGCGGTCTGATGACCGTCTTTTTCTTCCTATTTAATAAACAAATTTAATATATTTGATTGAGATGTTGATTGTTTTGCTAATCATTGGTGTCTTGATGCTGTTATTTGTGCCAAACTTGAGCAAGCAAAAAGAGGTTGTGCATGAAAAAGGAGATGCTGCTGTTGTCAAAGTTGTCGAAAGTCAGATGGAGCTTTATGAAGTGAAGACAGGTAAACAACCAACTGTAAATGATTTGGTGAAAGCTGAATATATTTCAAAAGACCAAGCTCAAACATATAATGCGGCTAAAAAATAAAGCTTTTTGCGCCTTTACCCTTATCGAAAGTTTGCTGACTTTAGCAATTTCTTGTTTTATGGTCATCATGCTATCAGGTTCGGTCAATCATATTTTTCAATCGGTCGATGAAACTTTGTTCTTTCTTTCCTTTGAAAATCTTTATCGCGATACACAAAAATTGGCTAGTATTAAGCAGGAAAGTCAGACTTTGCAGATATCGCAAGATGCGATTTCAAATGGAATCACTAGTGTTAAGGTTCCTAAAACTGTATTGGTTGACAAGAATTATCAGCTTGTTTTTGATAAATCAGGGGGTAATTCATCTCTTACCAAGATACAGTTTCATACAGAAAACCAGGCAATCGATTATCAATTGTACATAGGAAGTGGTAACTATAAAAAAACAGAAACTAAAAGCTTACATACTCCTTGAGGGCTTGGTAGCTCTTGCTTTATTAGCAACGATTATCAGTCTGGTCTTAGGAGAAATGGACCGTAGTCGCACTCAAATGCAAGAGAGTTTGCATCAGCAAGAAGTACTTAATGTAGCGACCATGGCCGTTCAAACAGGACAAGACCATTTGGCCATTAATGGGGTTGAGGTGCGTATGGTTAAGCATGATAATGAGATTTCCGTTTATGATGGGCAAAATGAGGTGCTGCATGTCACGAAAAATTAGATTAAGAGCTTTTACCCTTTTAGAAAGTTTGGTAGCTTTGCTGGTTATCTCAGGTTCCATATTGGTTTATCAAGGATTGACCCAAAGCATTTCAAGCAATGTCCATTATTTATCGGCGAATCAAGAGGAAAAATGGTTGCTCTTTTCTCAGCAGCTGCGTTCTGAGCTTGCTGGTTGTCAGTTGAATAAAGTTGCTGACAACAAACTCTATGTTAGTAAAGGTAATCAGCAATTGGCTTATGGCTTGTCTAAGGCTGATGATTTTCGAAAAACAAATGCCTCAGGTCAGGGTTATCAACCCATGTTCTTTGGCGTGACGTCATCTAGCATCAGTCAGGATGGCAATAAGGTGATAATTAAACTGCAATTAGGCAGTGATATGGAGAGATGTTTTGTTTACACTTTTAAGACGACAAGTTAAAGCAGGAATTTTATTATATGCCTTACTGATGGCGGCTATCTTTGCACTGCTTTTGCAATTTTATTTGGGGCGCGTGGTTGCAAGTGAACGTCAACATCAGGCACAGATAAAATCAGCCCAAGCTTACCTGATGGCAGAAATGAGTAAAGACTTGGCTGATGAGGAATCAGGACAATACCAATTTGATAAAGGAACAGTAAGTTATCACTACAAAGACAAACTCTTAGTAGAGACCGTTACGTTAGGTAGCAAGGAGGAGTTTCAATACACGTTTTACCTTCCTAAGAAAGAAAAACAAGCACTTGAAAAAGAAAGTCACTAGTGCTTTCTTTTCATTTTCAAGGTTTTTTGATATGATTAGTCTTGGAGGGGAAAATGAATTTTGAAAAAATCGAAACAGCTTACGGGCTGATTCTAGAAAATATACAGTTAATCGAAAATGAGTTGAAAACACACATTTACGATGCACTTATTGAACAAAACTCTTTTTATCTTGGTGCTGAAGGTGCCAATGAGACAGTAGCTGCTAATAATGAAAAACTACGCCAACTTGATTTAACTAAAGAAGAATGGCGTCGTGCTTTTCAGTTTATTTTTATTAAAGCTGCTCAAACAGAAGCACTTCAGGCAAATCACCAATTTACACCTGATGCAATTGGCTTTATCTTAATGTTCCTTATTGAGAATTTGACAGCTTCAAAAGAACTTGATGTTTTAGAAATTGGTAGCGGAACAGGTAACCTTGCACAAACCTTGCTCAATAATTCATCTAAAGACTTGAATTACCTTGGAATTGAAGTTGATGATTTGTTGATTGACTTGTCAGCAAGTATTGCCGAAGTGATGGATTCTAAAGCTCAGTTCATTCAAGAAGATGCTGTGCGCCCACAGATTCTTAAGGAAAGTGACGTCATCATCAGTGACCTTCCAGTCGGCTTCTATCCCAATGATGAAATTGCAAAACGCTACAAAGTAGCAAGCAGTGAAGAACACACTTATGCGCATCATTTGTTGATGGAACAATCTCTCAAATATCTCAAAAAAGATGGTATTGCTGTCTTTTTAGCACCGGTTAGTCTTTTGACAAGTAAACAAAGTGATTTGTTAAAGGCATGGTTGAAGGATTACGCTGATGTTATTGCGGTGATTACTTTACCAGAACCTATTTTCGGCAATGCGGCCAATGCTAAGTCAATTTTTGTCTTGAAGAAACAGGCTGAACATACTCCAGAAACATTTGTTTACCCGCTTGCTGACTTGCAAAGTCGTGAAGTTTTAACAGATTTTATTGAGAAATTTAAAAAATGGAATGTTGAAAATATGATTTTTTAAAATAGTTGTGCTAAAATGGAGATATATTATGAAAGCGCTCTAGAGGTAAATTTATGGCGAAAACTATTTCTATTAATGCAGGAAGTTCAAGTCTCAAATGGCAACTGTATAAGATGCCTGAGGAAGAAGTTATTGCAAAAGGTTTAATCGAACGTATCGGCCTTGCAAATAGTGTTTCTACAGTGAAATTTAATGGTCAGAAGTATTCGGAAACGAAAGACATTCCAGACCATACAGCTGCTGTAAAAATCCTTCTTGATGACTTGATTTCGATGGACATTATTGCTAGTTATGATGAAATAACTGGTGTTGGTCACCGCGTGGTGGCTGGGGGTGATTATTTCAAAGAATCGGCCCTGGTAACCGATAAGGTGATTCAACAGGTTGAAGAATTGTCAATGCTAGCACCGCTTCATAATCCTGGAGCAGCTCTTGGGATTAAAGCGTTCAAGGAAATATTGCCTGATATTACGAGCGTTGTTGTTTTTGATACTGCTTTCCATATGACAATGCCTGAAGTAGCTTACCGTTATCCTATTGCTAATCGTTATTACACTGATTATAAGATTCGTAAATATGGAGCACACGGTACAAGTCATCAGTACGTTGCCCAAGAGGCAGCTAAGGTTTTAGGCAAACCTTTAGAAGACTTGAAATTGATTACTTGTCATATTGGTAATGGAGTCTCTATTACAGCCATTAAAGGTGGTAAATCTGTTGATACTTCAATGGGATTAACTCCGCTTGGTGGTACAATGATGGGAACACGTTCAGGAAGTATTGATCCAGGTGTCATTACTTATCTTCTAGAATGTGAGCCAGCGATGGCTGATCCTAAAAAAATTCGTACCATCTTGAATCGTGATTCAGGTTTACTCGGTATTTCGGAAAAATCAAGCGACATGCGTGATATTCTAGTAGGAAAAGCAGAAGGTGATGAAAAATGCCAACTTGCTTACGATATGTATGTTGATCGCTTGAGAAAATATATTGGACAATACTTCGCCGTTTTAAACGGTGCCGATGCTATTGTCTTCACCGCTGGTATCGGTGAAAATTCTAGTGATGTTCGTGCGGATGTCATTTCTGGAATGACTTGGTTTGGTGTCGATGTTGACCCAGCTAAGAATATTTCAGGTGCTTATGGTGTGATTTCAACAGATCAAGCTCGCGTAAAAGCAGTTGTTATTCCAACGGATGAAGAACTTGTGATTGCGCGTGATGTTGAACGTTTCAAACACCCTACTAATTAGTTATCAAAATATTATGATAAGACCAGAAAAGCTGACCTATGGGTCAGCTTTTTTGATGCTTTTATAAAAAATGTAAAACAAACTTGACATAAAATGTAAAGCGTACTATACTTTAAATGTAAAGTTAACTTTACTAATGATAAGTCGTTGGAGGGATAAATGGAAACAAGAATTCAAGAACTTCGAAAAGCAAATAAAGTTAGCCAAGCTGAGCTTGCTGAGGCACTTGGAGTTACCAGACAAACCATTATTTCCTTAGAAAAAGGACGCTATAATGCTTCTTTAGAATTAGCGCATAAAATTGCCAAATATTTTGGCATAACAATTGAGGAAATCTTTATTTTTGATGAAGCGTAAAGGGGGAGATGTAGAAATGGAAAAGATTAGAGCTATAGTTGATAGGCAAGAAAGTAGAAAAGAAACTGGAATGTTCTTGTTGTTTTTAGGAGAAAGTTTATTTGTTTTTAGCTACTTCATGAAGATGAGCGATTTTCTTTTTGGGATGGGGCTTGGTATGAGTATGATATTAAATTTACTTGCAGTGATTTTTCTATCAGCAAAGGGAGAGGAGTAAATGATGTTATTAAAAGCTGTTGCTAGCTGGAACCGTAAGAAAAGTTTTGAAGAGTATCGCCGATATTTACTAAGACTTTCATACTTTATCTTAGCTTTATCTGGCCTTAGTTTGGTGTTAGCTAGTTTGATAAGAGACAATGATTTTGCGTCAGGATTAATGCTTGGTGGTAGCAGTGTTAGTCTTGTTTTTGCTATTTACTATTGGCTGCTTTCTCGTCAGCCAAAACGTTTAAAAGCTGCTTACATTGCTCTTTATGATGAACGTAATCAGTATATTTTACGAGTGACTGCTGTATCAACTTTGATTTTTATGTTTCTTGTAAATGTGATTATGATTGCTTTGTATACCTTCCTGGGCATTGCCTTTTCTTATGTTATTTTATTGATGATTTGGTTGTATTGTTTGCTTTTAGGATTTTTAGGCTTACGAATTATTTTTTCAAAGATTTTATAATGGGGGGAGATTCTTATGAAAAAATTGGTATCATTTTTTAAATATTTGGGGTTAGCGGTAGGCGTGATTTTCTTGGAACAGTTGCCCGTTGCTTTTCTAAGAAAAAATCAGCCTTTTTGGCAAATACTTATGCTGATTCTAGCTTTTTTAGTGGTGACTTTAGTAACGGTTTTGATTGCTAAGCGTTTAGGCTTTTTAAATCATGCTAGTCAGTTGTTGACAAGAGATGCTTGGAAGAGTATTTTTATGGGATTTTTAGTTATGGTTCCTGTGAGAATGCTTGGAGGCATTACTTTAGTTTTGGAGCATGGTACAAAGGCAAATACGCTGAATCAATCAGTTATTGAAAATCTTGGCATGTCACCAGCTTTGCTTTTTGTGATGACAGTTGTGGCAGCTCCAATTGTTGAAGAATTTGTTTTTCGTGGGTTGATTGTCAAACAAGTCTTTCATTTTTCTAAGTTAGGTGTTTTGGTCAGCAGTTTGCTTTTTGGAGCACTTCATATGCCGACAGATTTGGGAAGTTGGATTCTTTACGGTGGTATGGGATTAGTGTTAGCGATGATTTATCGCAAAACACAAAAGCTAGAGTTTTCTATTGCTGTTCATGCTCTGAATAATTTTCTAGGTGTTCTTAGTATGATTTTATAAAGAAAGCGACTGAATTCAGTCGCTTTCTTGGTGTATTACAAGGCTTTTGCTTTTGCAATTGTCGCATCAATACTTGAAACAACGCTTGCAGTTAAGCCAGTTTTTTCAAGGTCTAGAAGGCCTGCAATGGTTGTTCCACCAGGACTTGAGATTTTATCAATCAAATCGTGTGGGCTGTCAGAACCTTGAAGAAGATTTTCAGCACTAGCAAGGACTGTTTGTGTCACGATGTCTAGTGATTTTTCTTTTGGAATACTGTATTTAACACCAGCTTTGGCAAGTGCCTCGATAAAGAGGTAAATGTAAGCTGGGCTTGATCCAGCAAGGGCTGTAAAGGTATCAAAATCTTTTTCAGGGATATCAAAGGTTGAACCAAAACTGTCAGTGATTTCTTTAGCAGTTGATAGAAGTTCAGCAGAGACTTTGTCATTTGTACAAATAGCAGTTGTACTTTTCAAGATTTGTGCATTAAGGTTTGGCATAATGCGGATTAATGGAAGGTTTGGATCTGTCAATTTGCCAAGGCGTTCAAGAGTGACACCAGCTGCCATTGAAAGAATAGGTTGGTGGAAGCGAAGTCCAGCAAGGACAGGTTCAAACATTTGTGGCTTGATGCCAAGGACAACCAAATCAGATTGGTCGATGAGTTCTTGGTGTGAAAGTGCTGCTTCAACTTCAAGTTGTTCTGCAATTTCGCGTGAGCGAGGAAGTGAAGAACCTGAAATGATGATATCGTGTGATGTTGCATTAAGTCCATTGATGATGGCAGTTGCCATTTTTCCGACTCCGATAAATCCGATTTTCATAGTAAGACAAAGGGGAAAGTACAAGAGAAATGTTTAATGACCTGAGTCCCCTAGCTCCTTTCTAGTATTTTTTGATGAGGTCAACAGTTGAGCGGTCTAATTTTTTAACGATAGCTTGAATGAAGGCTTGGGCTTGCAAGAAATCATCCATAGTATAAAGGCTTTGATGTGAGTGAATGTAACGTGCACAAACACCGATAGTTGTTGATGGGATACCACCGTTTTTGAGGTGAGCAGCACCAGCGTCTGTACCACCTTTTGCAGCATAGTATTGGTATTTGATGCCTGCTTCTTCGGCAGTTGTGAGCAAGAAGTCACGCATGTCTTTTAACATAACATGTCCTGGATCGTAGAAACGGAAAAGTGTTCCGTCACCGATTTTGCCTTGGTTGCCATAAATGTCGCCAGCAGGTGAACAGTCAACGGCAAAGAAGAGTTCTGGTTGGAATTTAGTTGCTGAGACATGTGCCCCGCGAAGCCCAACTTCTTCTTGAACGTTAGCTCCAGCGATAAGGGTGTTATCAAGTTTTTGTCTTTTAAGGCTTTCAAGCAATTCTGTTACCATAAGCACACCAAAGCGATTGTCCCAAGCTTTTGAGATAACATTTTTTTGGTTAGCTGTAAGGATTGTTTCAGATTTTGGCACGATGATATCGCCAGGAAGGATACCAAATGCTTCGGCTTCAGTTTTATCTGTAAATCCAGCATCAAAAATGATGTCATCGATTTTTGGAAGAGAAGCAGAGCCATTTGCACCGCGAAGGAAGTGTGGTGGGACTGAGCCAGAAACAACAGGGATGGCAGAGCCGTCACGTGTGTAAAGTGTGAAACGTTGAGAACTTAAAACGAGTGGGTTCCAGCCCCCAATACCAACAGCACGCAATGTTCCGTCAGCTTTGATGTCGCTGACCATGAAACCGACTTCATCCATGTGGGCAGCAACCATGATGCGTGGGGCATTTTCAGCGTCAGAGTGTTTGATACCGAAAATACCACCAAGTCCATCAG
>SKEI01000106.1_pt1 | contig 52734 bp, 49 predicted proteins | sample 4826701 | NCBI WGS metagenome assembly SKEI01 (sample SAMN11008813, study PRJNA524170) | human gut metagenome | biome: Human fecal sample; material: Feces; isolation source: fecal sample from pouch patient p2, p6, p7, p14 | host: Homo sapiens | place: Israel: Tel-Aviv | collected 2016-08-31 | reverse complement strand
TGGACTCCATGAAGTCACTTCATATCCAGAAAACTCTATTTTGTAGATATATGTAACTTATTAACTGTTCAGAAAAGTCAGTAAAATCAAGGCTTTTTGTTGAACATGCACTAAAAAGAATAGAGAGGACTTCTTATGCCAGAAATGATTTATAGTTTTAATGGAAAAGATATCACTATGAATGTATGCATACAAATCAGAGATGTACTAAAATTATTGCAACAACATTATCAAATCAGTTTCGAGGAAGCGGCATTGAAATTTTACAAGTCCGAAACATATAAGACGTTGCAGGAAACTGAAAATGGATTATGGGCAGAATCGGCAGAATATATAGCTGACAGGTATTATGAAGAAGCTGAATGTAATCCAGTTACCGTTTAAAAAGTGGATATTGGAGAAGAAAAAGTGGACATTCAGGATGAAAAAGTGGATATTCAAGACGTAAAAGTGGACATTGAAAAAGCGCTTTCTGAAAAATGTAGCGACTTTTCGGTAAGAACAACTATTCATATTCACAGACTTTTCGAGAAATTTGGTTTTGAAGAAGTATTCGGCAGAAGTGCAGTTATGGAACTTCTTGAATTGAAAAGCTCAGGTGCGTCCAAACTTCTTTCAAATCTGGTACGGGCAGATATTATTGAATCCGTATCCGGTCACGGAAAAGGAAAGTATAAATTCAAAAGGTAATTTGAAGAAAAACAATGTATATATGAGAGGAACTGTCTATGAAACAGGTTTTAGTAAGATCCGTATACTCTGCGTTTGATTATGTGATGGAACACTATTATCCGGAAGGTCTGGAAGAAAATGTTGAGCGTAAAGATACGTATGCAGTTATTTCTATTCAGGATACGCATACGGGAGGATTTGGATTTACTTTTTCAGAAAGTAATTTCTGTAAGGGCGTACTGACGCTATATTTTGATGATATTGTAAAGGAAGTGCCCGGAGCTGTACTTTTTGATGATGAAATGGCTGAAAAAATCATCTCATTTATAACCGAGCATAAAAAGGTAGATACCCTTCTGGTGCACTGTTATGCCGGACAGTCCCGCTCTCGTGCGGTGGGTGCTTTTGCAGTAAAAATGTTGGGCGGTGACAACTCCCGATATTTTAAAGGTGCAATCCCAAATCAATATGTTTATGATGTTCTGGAAGCAGTCTGGATCAGATATATGTTGCAGAATAATGGTTGGTGATTTTGAGACGAAAATGTAAGTTGGATACTATATTAAAAAAAGTCCGTCGACCTTTAAAGCCAGTAAATATAATGGATTAAGAATGGTAAGAGGCCAAGAGAATGCAAATTAGGACGAGAAAAAGATGAAATTTTAGAAAAAAATCTGTCGACCTCGGAACTAAATTTCGCAGAAAGACAAAAAGCCTGGGAAACGTTAAATTATATAGGTTAACGGCTGTTTGCTTAAAAATGAGGTCGACGTATTTTTTGTAAGGAAAAAGGTTGAATTTGTGAAAAAAATAGAATAGTATATTAGTAACAGTAGAAAAAACTGTTGTTGTACCGTACCTAAAAGGAATTGACACGATTAATTATCAATTTGATTAAATGCAACTATTCTGGTCATGTTGTACCGTACCTAAAAGGAATTGACACCTTACTGCAACAATATCTGCTCGCCCTGCAAGTTTTTCAATACAAGTTGTACCGTACCTAAAAGGAATTGACACAAAATGAGTGTCTCTCATTTTTCTGTATCCATTTTGTTGTACCGTACCTAAAAGGAATTGACACCAGCACCTCGAATAAAACATATCTTTCCGTCTGAATCAAATGAAGGATCATTGTTGTACCGTACCTAAAAGGAATTGACACTAATATCAGGTCTGAATATTTCTAATTTTGGATTGTTGTACCGTACCTAAAAGGAATTGACACGTTACAACAGATGAAAGAGAATAGTTAATTGTAGTGTTGTACCGTACCTAAAAGGAATTGACACGTTTTCTTCCATTGTGTATTACACCTTTCTGAATTGTTGTACCGTACCTAAAAGGAATTGACACGTTTCCAGGAAACCAGCTACCTGAGAACCAGATTCCAGGGGTTGTACCGTACCTAAAAGGAATTGATGTGAATTATAAAAATCATTTATTTATGGATAAAAAGTAAGCATATTTATTTGATTGCAGGAGCGTGGTCATGGAAATTAGGATTGAGAATGTTTTGTCTGATGAAAATTTAGTATTAGCAAAAGAATCTTTACAAGGGAAAAGAGATAGTTGTGGAGTTGATGGAATTAAAATATCAATGTTCGATGATTATTGGAAAGTAAATGGGGAAAAGATAAAGCAGGAAATTTACGCAGGAAAATATGTTCCAGGCATTGTTAAACTACATGAGATTGTTAATGCAAAACAAAAAAGGCGTAGTATTTCACTAATGAATACAGTAGATCGTTTTATATATCGTGCTCTTATGCAGGAAATGAGCCGCTTTTGGGAACCGTTATTTTCTGAATATGCTTATGCATATCGAGAGGGGAAAGGAATCCAACAAGCAATAAAACAGGCAGCTACATATATAGAAATAGGATATAAGTGGAGTGCAGAAATTGATATAAAAAATTATTTTGATAATATTAATCAGGGGAAATTATTATCAAAAGTACAAGAATATATTCAGGATTTAAGAGTATTTGATTTGTTAATAAGTTACTGTCGTTGTACAGTTATGGATGATCATATTCTTTATCAAAAAGAAAATGGAATTATTCAGGGAGGTCCGCTTAGTCCTTTACTTAGTAATATTTATTTAAACCAACTAGATCATTATATGGAGGCTCAGGGCTATAAATTTTGCAGATTTGGAGACAATATTAATATTTACTGTAAATCCTATGAAGAAGCTTTTAGACAATATCAGAATGTTAAAGCGCATTTGGAGAAACAAGAGAGATTATTAATAAATATTGAAAAAAGTGGTGTATATAAAGCTTTGAATCGAAAATATTTAGGTTATCGGTTTAATGAAAAAAATGGTAAGATTATTGCCAAAAAAGAACAAAAAGCATATCGAACAGTATATAGAGACTGGTATACTACAGGCATTATGCGAATAGACCATAACTATCATTTGATTAATGAAGGGATATTAACGAAACATGACTTTACAATTCTCTTTGAAGGCGATGAAGGAAAAAAATATATTCCAGTGGAGACAGCAGAATCAATATATGTATATTCTAATGTTGTTTTCAGTGGAAATTTTTTTGAGTTTGTTAATAAGTATGGATTAAATGTGAATATTATTGATCGTTATGGAGAAAAAGTAGGATCATTTGTCTCTCAAAATAATCGGCGAAATATTAAAACGGAGATTAAACAGATAAAGTTGTATGAGGATGAGAAAGCCAGATTAGACCTTGCCAGAAGATTAGAAATTGCCAGTATATCAAATCTGCGGGCAAACTTAAGATATTATGAACGGCGTAAGCCAGATGAAATGCTTCAGGATACAATTTCTTATATTACTGATCTTATTCATAAACTTAATGATTCAAAAGATATAACTGGACTTATGGCATTAGAAGCACGTGCAAGACAAAAATATTATCAATGTTTTAATGTTATTATGACAGCATCAGGTTTCTCTTTTAAGAGGAGATCTAAGAGGCCACCGGAGGATCCATTAAATGCGATGATTAGCTTTGGAAATACACTTTTATACCAACGATTTGCAAATGAGATTAATAGGACTTCTTTGGATATTCGTATTGGAGTAGTACATGCAACAAATAACAGGCCAGAGAGCTTAAATTTGGATCTTGCCGATTTATTTAAGCCCATAATAGTTGATCGGACTATTGTTGTATCGTACCTAAAAGGAATTGACACTACCGGACCTGCCAACAAATCCTCAGGAACACTTCTTGAATCGTTGTACCGTACCTAAAAGGAATTGACACTTTCGAGAGATTCAAAAGAAAGCTATGATATTTGCCGTAAAGGAGTTGTACCGTACCTAAAAGGAATTGACACTATCTTCCCAGAATTTATCTGATGTAGTTCTTTTGTTGTACCGTACCTAAAAGGAATCGAAATATCATGTTTGATGATTATTGAAAAAGTAAATGAAGAAACAATAAAGCAGGAAAGCTACGCCGGGGAATAAGTTCCTGGCGTTGTTTTATTTGATGTTATGATAATTTTCTGTAAGATTTGGCGTCTTCTTCAGTCTGCATTGGTTTGCCTTGATTTATTCATTACGGAGAATAGACGATTCAGACCGCTTGAAAAAATAATATGGCTAAGGCATAATAAAATATAGTCACGTGGAAAAACCTTTGTTTACATGGAGAGAATATTATGGCAACTCATATGACACATGAAGAACTGATTGCACCTTATAAATTTAATGTAAAATTCAAGAATAGTTTGCGGGATTATTATAACTATGGATTTAAAAATATAAATGATTTTAAATCGGGAAAACAGGAAACTGTTATAAAAGACTGGGAAAGATTGAATCATATTTTAAGGGATTACGTAGAGTGGTCTGACAGGAGCAGAAGAAAAGAAGTAATGTATATCACGCAGGATTCAGAAAAGATGGAAGAGAATCCTTTTCATAGACTTTATCGATTTTGTATTTATCCTCAAAACAATCCGGCATATTTTTTTCACACAATGGCAGCATTGAGTCCTCTGATCAGTTTACAGGAAGGGACAGAAACATTAACGTCAGATGTAAAGAAACAAAGATATCTTGAAAATAAATTAAACATTCGCAGCTTTTTATTAAATAAAGAATTAAAAATGCTGGGGATTTCAAAAAGTAAAATAGATGATCTGGGACAGTTTTATGATGTACCGGATGAACTTATAAAACAACTTGAATCGTACAACGTTGATAATGAAAAACAGTTAAAATTTGAAGAAATTATTACACAGACAAATGTAGAACTGACAACAGCAGAATTACTCTATTTTTTTACAGATAAAGTTACGAAAACTTCCGGAAAAAATAAAAATAAAACTTCCTCTGACAGATTAACAGAATTAAAAAATCTGGGAGTGATTGAATGTAAAAGAAATGAAGGAAGCAAAAAATATAAATGGAAAATAAATTCGTTAACTTTAAGAAAACTGTTTTCAGATGGGACCAAAATAAATTCTGATTTTAAACAACATTTTCAACTATTTGTTGACTTTTTTTCGAAATATTTTCTTTTTGGAGAAATAGGTACATTTTTATTGGATCGTATAAATCCAGAAAAAGAAAGCCCGTTTCGGTTTAAACATGAGTATTTTATGCAGTCTCTTAATGATGTCAATTTAATAGATTTGCTTTATGGAATTGAAAAGCAATACTGGTGCATTGTACAGTATCAGCATGGCAAATCAGATAAAAAAATAGAGATACTCTGCTATCCATTGGAAATCAGAGTCAGTTCTGTTAACGGACGTGAGTATCTGATGTATTATGAACCATTTAAACGTAGTTTTGCGGGGCTTCGTATTGAATTTATTGATTCTGTTGAATATTACACAGAAAATATTATTTTAAAGAATCTGGAAGAGACAGAAAAAATTAACAGAAATGATATAAAACATGATGTGAAAAATGTAAAATGGTCATTAAAGTATTTGTGGGGTGTTTCTGCTACATCGAATCAGGAAAAAAATGCTGTAAACAGAATTGACGTTAATACAGTAAAAATGCAGATTCGATATGATTTTCCAGGAGAATATTATATCAGAAACAGAGTGCTGCGAGAACGGCGAAAGGGACAGGTTTCGAATATGACAGAATCGTCTCTGGATTATATGGTAAATGTGTCTGACATTAATGAGATGAAACCATGGATACGTAGTTTTTATTCACGTATTTCCCAATTTAATGTATCACAGGGAGAAAATTTCCTGCAGATGGATATTGCAGCATTTAGAGAACATATGTTGAAAAATGGCTTGGAAAAATCGGAGTATGATACATGTAAACAAACTAAAGAGTCATGGAAAATTTCTGAAACAGTTAAAAATAAGCTGAAGGGAAAAGGGATCGCTGCAAGGGAACATGAGAAATTATTTCATGAGATTTTTGGTGTTTACTATCATACAATGGCAGATGTATTCCTTCAGTTAAGTGTAAAAGGGGAAACATTTACAGAAGAGAAATTAAAGGAAATGATTTCGGAATCTTTTCGCTCTTCGCTGTCCCGAAATTTTGGAAGTGAAACTCAAAAGATTTTAAGAAAAGAAATAGCATCGTTTTTTCTGACAAAAGGATTTGTGAAAAAAGTAGATAGAGATATGTATCAATTTAAATATTGCTGTGCTCCTGAAACTGATTTTTATCAGGACATTATGCCTTTGACAGAAATGGAAATTCGCTGGTTAAAAACTGCAATTAAAGATAAAAGGGCATATTGTTTTTTTAATGAAGATGAAATTGATACGATCAGAAAAACACTCTGTAACTGTGCTCCGGAACTAAATCCTTTTCCTGTAAAGAAGATCATATATTATGATCGTTATAAAGTTCCTCAAAAAAGTTTTCAGAAGGAAATTGAGTTTATTAGTGTTATTTGTGAAGAAATAGAACAGCAGAATATAATATATATTAAATATCAAACAAATCACGGCGGCATAAAAACAGGAGAATATATGCCGATTATAGTAGAATTTTCAAAGAGAAATAACAGATTTCAATTATATGCTATATCGTGTAGAACAAATAAGATTACAGTAATTAATTTTTCTTCGATTTTAATGATAAAAAAAAGTAAGAAAACGTTTAATCATTCCCAGAAACTTGAGGCGTTAAATATTTACAGGGATAAAAAGAAGAAACATGTGGATATTTTGTTCTATGATACGAAAAATTTGGCAGATCGAATTCTTACAGAATTTTCTCCTTGGGAGAAAAACTGTACATATGACAGTGAGGAAAGAATATATAAACTGAGAATATATTATCAACCTGCTGATGAAGTCGATTTAATAGTTCGTCTTATGGGGTATGGAGATAAAATATATATTGATACAGCACAATCCATAGGGTATGAAATAAAAAAAAGAATAGAAAAACAGAGCGAAATGTTATCAGAAAATTAAATGTTGCAAATAAACAGAAAGGTTCTTGAATTATTAGACAATTCAAGAACCTTTTTTATAACCTTTTAGTAGTATTTATGACGAGTTTGAGAGGTAGAGTATGCTATGATATAAACAAGTTTTAAAGAATCCAGGAGGGAAAGAGTATGAAAAGCAAAACCAGATTTTTTCCATATATTGATGACTTTGGAAATGAATATTCTGAAGATAATATTTATTTCACAAATTCTGAACTTTATCAGTATGAGGAAGTGGTGAAGTACTGGAATCTGAAGCAGGGCCAGCGTTATCCAAATATTTTTACTAAGGGAGTTAAGTGGGAGGGCAAAAAATTCCCTACGTGTATTAAAAATAAAAAAAATGGAATTATTGCAAGCCAGAAGGTTTCTGAAAAGGGTGCAAAGTTACCGATACATGCAGGCTCTTGCCGCCAGATCAAGACAATCTGTTTTGCACTTCCAAATGCAGGTAAAACGACATTTCTTCTTAACAGTTTAATGTCCAGAAAGTTCTGGAATGCTGTAACAGAGCTTAATCATGAACTGACTTTTGAAGAGGATTTCATTTCGCCAAATGGAACCCAGAAATATTATTGGGAATTATTTAAGAGCTGGGAAAGAAATAGACAATTGCCGGGAAATACATTGGATGGGTTATCAGTTACCTTTCCATATTATGTAAATTACAGGAACGAAGAGGCTCTTTTATCAATTACCGATATTTCAGGAGAGTCCTGCAAAAAGTTACAGTGGGAATCTCCGGGTGTTATTCTTAATAAATACTTTTTCGTGATGATTGATGTCGTGGATATAATCAGAGGGAACTCAGAATATTTATATTTAATTGAAAATTTATTAAAAAATATCAGAGTCCATCGAAGTGATCGTGACTATCAGATATTAGTAGTATTAACAAAGGCAGATCGAATCATTGAAAATTTTGATAAAAATATCTTCAGAAATTCTATCCATTTAGAAAATGATGGAAATCTTTATTTAACTGTTCATGATGAAGGGTTTAATGAAGCGGCATTTCGTAAAAAAGAGCACCTTATTATGAACTTTCTCTATAAATATTCACCCAATCTCATGAACTTGTTAAACAAGTTCGAGAAAAAAAGAACCCGATTTTTTATGACCGCATCAATTGGCTGTGAAAGTTCTGAATTGTATGATCCGGATAATTACAATCCAATTTGTGTTGATGAACCATGGTTATATATATTAAGTCGGGAAAGACTTTTTCCAAAGTTAAAGATGGGGGAAAAAACAGTATTGGAAAAGTTGATAGAAAAACTTTTTGATTTAGATCTTTCTGCATAGAATCAGATTGAAAAGAAAGGGAAATGGTATATGAAGGAATACATTGCTACATCAGATCCTTCCAGAGGTGGTGCATATCTTGAAAATCTGGCCGGACTTTGTAAAAAAGAAATCGATATAATTGAGGAAAGATTTTTGTCTATTGAAGCTATTTCAGGAAAGATGGCTGTTTCTGTGTGTCCTGTCAGTCAGTCTACACTGGCAGTTTGTATGACTCGAAAGAAAAAATCTGTGGAAGAGCCAAGGATGCATTCAGTATCCTTGGGAGTAGTTCTGAATACGGAGGGATTTTCTACTACGTTACAGAGAATGGAAGCAGAAGGTTTTTCATATCTGTCTCAGGAGCTTGATGAGCATGACAGACCTGTAGTTGCAAATTCAGAATGTGAAAGAGATATTTCTGAAGAAGTGAGTTTACAATATATGGAGGCTTATTCAGCTAATGAGAGAGTAAATATATTTTATGCAGTTATCTGTATTCTGGAAAACAATGAAAAAATATTACTTCAAATGGATGAAGCTGAAAAAGTAAAATGGATTGTAATGTTATACAGTCTTTTACCTTCGGAAATTGCTGCGAAGCTTTTTGTCAGCACAGGTGAATGCCCCAAATATCCACCAGATATTTTGATTGCCGACAAAATTCTTACACAGTCAAATGAATATGAATATATAAAAAAAACAATCCCTCAGTTTGAAAAATATGGAGAAATATTCAGGAGAAGAACAAATCTTAAATTTCCATATTTGGAGAGTTGTATTAGTGAACCTGAAGGACTTGAGAAATTGACTGGTTTAAAAGACAACCAACAGGTTAGGTATAAAAGTATAAGAGATGTGTTGAATCACTATGAAAGCGTGCTTCAATTATCGGAAAACAAAGTACCCTGTTTAGTTGAAACTTCAAGCAGTGACCAGAACTCAATTCAATCTGAAAGTTTTATAAGTAAAAGCAACAATCTTCTTGAGAGATGCAAAAGTTATATTACCGGTGAAGATATTTTTATTTATGATCTTCTGCGAGAGGGAGCGCTGCTAAAGGAAGAGGAATGGAAAAAATTCCAAAGTGCATTGAGAAAAAACCTTAAAAAATATAATATAAATAAGCTTAAAAATACTGACAGATTTATAAATATATTATTTTTAGCCTTTCAGATTTCGGGAAATGGAACTGGTGAAATACACCGAAATTTGTGGTGCTGTTATGACTTGCAGGGAATGCAGAAATTTATCGAAAAAAATAAATGGAGTGTCAAAAAAATTTTACTGGAAAGAAAGATAAAACGGTATCTACTGAAACAGCATGGACTGAATTAGGAGAAAAAGAGATGGAAAATTCAATGTCTAAAAGTAAATATGTTGTTATTCTGATTCTGTGTGAAATTCTTAATATGATATTATTTTACTATTTTATACCAAAGTATAAATTCAACATGGGCAAAATAAATATACCATCCTGTTTACTTTTTGGCGCGCTGGTTGCAGGTGCATTAGTATCCGGTTTACTTATGACAATAAAAGAAGAACGAAATTTAAAGAGTATTTTGGGTGTAGTATCATTATCTCTTATTTTATATTTTGACATTTTTTGCTGGAAATCCGTTAAATTTTGGTATTGTATATCGCTTTTTGGAGTGTTTTTTATGATTATTAAAAAAAATAGAAAGGCTGATTTTTATGAAGAGAGAGGACGATCAAATAAGTTTATCAGAGGTGTAGTCATTATTGTACTCCTTCTGATTGGAGCAGGAACTGGATATTGTAATGCTTCTGGTCGTATATCTGAAAATATAGTAATGGCACAGTCAAAGCTGGAAAATGTTTCAGGGATAAAACTGCCAAGTTACGAGGAATGGAATGCCAGAGATAGGGAAAACATGCGTTGTAATAGGATTGGAGATATCGCTGCATTTGATACCTGGTCGACCAGTACCGAGGAACAGAAAGAAAAAGCAGTAGCTGCACTGATAGGTGTTGAGTCACGATACTTTGGAATCTCAGAATGTAAATTTAAAGTGGAAAAACTGGATGTGGGTGAGGTTGTATACAATTCCAAAGAGGATTGTGTTTATTTAAAAGATGAAGTATATAATAGTACTGACGGATATTATGTGCTGCAACTTTTATGTGAAGGAATTAATGAAAAATATATTAGGGCAGAAATAAACCTCTGTAAACAGGTTTATGAGCACTTAGGAGAGTACAGTAAATTATTGATATTTGATCATATTTTGGCTTGTAACGATGCTGAACTTGGAAAGGAAGAAATTAAGAAAGATTGTCAGGTGTATGCAAAGCAGTCGGTGGAGAGCTATAAAGCAGCTATTAATAATTATGTTAATAAACAGAAATCTTCTTAATGCGCCAGGCAATCCAAGCCATCACTCTCAGCGCTGTTTTAGAGGTAAATAAAGATCGTTAAAGTCAGTAAAAACAATAAATTTGGACCTGACAGAACGGAAAGATAAAAAGTCCGTCGACCTCGGAATGAAATTTCGTAGAAAGACAAAAAGCCTGGAAAACATTGAAGCATATAGGTTAACGGCTGTTTGCCTGAAAATGAGGTCGACGGATTTTTTGTAAGGAAAAAGGTTGAATTTGTGGAAAAAATAGAATAGTATATTTGTAACAATAGAAAAAATCTGTTGTTGTACCGTACCTAAAAGGAAGTGATACGTTAACAAGCTCGAGAAAAGAATGTTTGTTCATTTCTGCATACTTGTTGTACCATATAAGCAAAATAGGATAATCTTATTCAGTAATATAATATGTCATATTAATTAAAGAATATTTGCAGAAAACATTAAGAACTCATTTTTTTATCCATATGTATAAGTACAGCAGGAAAGACAGAATGCTGTATAAAGATTAAGTTATGCTTGTAAGTGAAGATTAAGCTTTGGCATATGGAGGTTAAGAGAAATGAGAAAGAAACAGAATGCAGATAAACTTAAAATATATAATGCAAGTCATGGAACAGAACGAAAGCAGATATTAGAAAAAGGAAGTGTATGGATTCGACCTACTATAAGTATGGAATCAAAATCTCAATACCATAGAGAGTGCAGTAAAAGAGAATTCAGGAGAATGAAAGAATATGAGAATTAAAAAACTGCTTCGATGCCATCTGTAAAAAGTGACATCAAAGCAGTGATAATAGGTTAGGACTATTATTTATTCGGATTCAGTGCTTCGACCCATTTCATATAGTATTTTAGTGCGAGGATAATGGATTCTGGCTGATATTTAAGATTTTTGGATGCATGGTTCATGGTATTTCTTACATCTTTCAGAGTTTTGTGTAAAACAAGTAACTGGAATAAAAGTCTTTTATTGGTTTTATCGGAGACAGTAACACAATAAGGTAGATTAATTCGGGGACTTGAAGGTATTTGCAGTCTCATTCTGGCAATTCTGATGCGCGTGTCTATTTGTGTATCAACTGAATAATAATTGATTTGAGAAAGATGTTCAATAAAGTGTTCATATTTTTCGTTGTTCATACTGTTAAAATCATTACTTTCTAAAAAAGGTTTAAATGTATCTTTTCCATCTTTCTGAATAATTTCACCATTCTTGTTGTGTTTTGGACTTTGGAAATTATATACAAAACCATTGAAAAAATCGTTTATATCAGCATTTACAGAACTGATGGGCTTATCAGGATTTGAGGCTTTAGTAGTATAATTAATGGTATATTTACTATAACGTTCATTATCATATTTTATTTCATAATATACAGTTGCTTTGGAGACCCTACTATTTTCATTTCCTGTCCATGGATTTGTGTTTAATTTCAGAAGTTTCCATTCATTAAATAGCAAATTTGATATTCTGGATTCGATCAACGTAAGTGCCTGTTGATAGAATTTTTTCTTAATACACCAATTAATCTCATCGACTACGGAGTAATTCGATAAAACTAGATTCTGATAATCTCTTTTAATATCATCCATGTATATACTTAAATAAGGATCTGTATTTGGAGCAGCAGAATGTTTAAAATATTCCTGAAGACTTGCAAGACCGCGTTCGAATTCAGGAACACAGCACCATTGAATACCGTTGGCAACAGTTGCAATTCTTGATACAATGTCATTTTGGTAATGAGTTTGAGATCGTTTCTCGTAGTATTCTGTTAATGTGTCTGCTCTTCCACAGGTGATAAATTCATTAATTCCGGAAACAAAATCAAATATTTTCATCTGTTCTGTCTCAGAAATGATTGGTTTAACAGGGCTTTTATCAGTGAAGGCTACAGAATAGGCTTCTTTAACAGGAACACCTTCAACTTTTAAAAGTGTGATAGTAGCTTCCAGTATTCTCTGTATTCCTCGAAGACCACCGTGTGTATCCAGATATAAGTGTGGATTTTTGATGTTTCGAATTGTTTTAATAACGTTTTGGATTCCCTCATATGGAGAATCAATAGATATACGGATAGGTGAAAATAACTCTTCGTCATCCGTTAATAATGGATTCATATATCTCCGTACCTGGTTTTGAAAATATTCCACAGGAGAAATATCTTCAAGTTCGCCATCTGGAGTTTTAATAACATCTATTTTTTCCATAGTGTCATCTGTACAAAGCATAATGATCTTATCAAGATTTTCATTCCGTTGGGCCAAAATATCATCTAACATCTTGGGAATAGGATCTAACTGGTAACGTCCGATGACTTCACCTTTACATCCCTCAAAATCATATGAAAATGTAGACTTTCTGATTGTATTCTGAAAAGTACTTAAAGCAAGCAGGAGTACATTTGTATGATCAGGTCTGGTGTTAAAACGGTGTATTTGCTCGTGGGTTTCAGCTTCATTTTCAATATATGTGTTATTGTCTTGTGGCAGGGTTGTCTCAGCCTGCTTACGGGACTGTACAATTTTGGAATATGGGACAAAGGTAGAGTCAATGGCTAAATTTTTTTTATAAGCAGCGGCACCATCTGTTTCTTCCATTTGCAGTTCAATTCGACGGATTAAATCCTCGACAAAAGCACTGTCTTTGAGATCGGCAGTTTTATAGATTGAATCAATATAATATGCTATTTCATCCCGAAAATCATCGGTAATATTATATTTTCTGGAGGTAAGAATATGGAGAAACTGAGTTGTGATTTCTTTGGAGCCAAGTTCTCCCAGGAGAATATGGCGTGGTAAAATCCGATAAAAGAAATGTTCATTTTTCTTAAATCTGTTCTCAGCTGTTTCAGAAGATGCACATACAATCTTGATAATTCCCGGATGAGCATCAAATTCTGAGACTATATGATCCAGATTACCCTGTGCAAGACTGGTCCTGAGAAGAAAAATATCGCCAGGCCGCTGTACACATTGGCTTAGTGATTTTCTGGAAAAATCTTCTTCATTAATCCAGACTAAACGGTATTTTCCAAAGAATTGAGGATTCATGAGTGCGCTGTCCAGAATTTCCAGAAAAAGTTCTTTTACTTTTTCATTATCGTATTGTAAAAGGAGGCCGTAAGGAACGGATGCCGGGGAGGTATTTGCCTGATTTTTCAAAAATTGGAAAAATCCGGAGAGAACATTTAAATCATGCTCGGAAATGTTTAACTGGTTTCTGAAATCGGTTAGTAAATTTTGAACGGACATAATAGTTTTTACCTTTCATAGGAAGTTTTAGATGGTTCGCAAGTAAGAATATTATAATTATATAACAAAAAATATAACTTTTACAAGAAAGATACAGTATAAATAAGGAAAATATCTGAATTATTTGGTTGATGTTTCAGGAAACTAACGTATAATAAAATTATAACAGGGAGGGAACTACAATGGGGACATTTGTTAATTTTTCAAATCATCCGTCCGGAGGATGGTCAGAGTTACAAAAAAATGCAGCAGAAGAATATGGCACAATTATAGATATCCCATTTCCGGCAGTTGGGTGTGAACTGACAGATCGGCAGATGGAAGATCTGGCCGAACGAATGACAAAGAAAATAATAGGAGTACAGCCAGATGCAGTGATGTGCATGGGGGAATTTGTTCTTTGCTTCAAAATTGTCCAGAAATTGAAAGCAAAGGGAATTTGTGTACTGGCAAGCTGTTCGGAGCGAAAAGCAGTAGAACATATGGAGAAAGATGGAACGATACGTAAAGAGTCAATATTTGCCTTTTGCAGATTTCGGGAATATTAAAAGAGGAAATTAAATGAGAGAAGAATTATACGATCAGCAGGTTCTGGCTATGTATGATGTCAGAGGAATACAAAATTATATTTTTAAGAGTAATGCGGCAAAGGAGATTATCGGTGCATCGGTGCTGGTAGATTCCATTATTACAGATGGATTAAAAGCATATATAGAAAATAATGGAAAGGATCAGGGACGGTATTTAACAGACTGGAAAAATGATGATCCGAAAGATTTCCTGGAAAATACAGAGATTATAATGCAGGTTATGTTTGTCGGTGGAGGAAATGCGTATGTTCTTTTTCGAAGAGGAGAAGAATGTCGAAATGTGAACAGATTTCTGGCAAAATATGTTCTTGAAAGAACCTATTCTCTAAATCTTGCTGTTGCAGTTGTAAAAAAGACCAAGGCATATGATTATGACTATGCGAAAATCAATGAGGAAATGCGCCGGATTAAAGCGCTCATGCCATCGACACAGCCAACAGGAGCATTGCCTTTTATGGAGGCTGATTCAATCACAGGTTATCCACTGACAAAGTTCGAAGGAAAGACAGGAACTTATTACTGTACGGAGGCCTATCTTAAAAGAAGAAGTTTTCCCCGAAATGAGAATGAAAAAATTTTTGACAATATGGTAACGGAAAAAGGTGATAACAGTACTCTGGCAGTGTGCCATATTGATGGAAACAGTATGGGTATCCGTATTAAAAATGAGATGCAGAACGTAACTACCTATGAAGAAGCAATTCCTAAGATGCGAAGCCTTTCTCAGGAGATATCAACAGTTTTTGGGAATACTTTTATCAGTATGACAAAATATATGGACAAACTGACTCCGAAGGTGAAGGAAAATGCAAAAAACAGATTATATCGTAAAATTGTGGTCGCAGGAGATGATATTACTTTTGTATGTAATGCAAAATTGGCTATACCGGCAGTAAGATATTTTCTGGAGCATATAGGGGCTGCCGGAGAGGACGATGTAACCTATAGTGCATGTGGTGGTATTGCATATTTTAACAGCCATTTTCCTTTTTCAGATGCATATCAGGTAGCAGAAGCCTGCTGTGACACTGCAAAATCACGTGCCAAAAAAGATGAAAACAGAGGTAAATCAGGATTTGTAGGAAATTTCTTTGATTTTCAGGTATGCACTAATATTCGGGCAGCAGATCTGGAAGAATATCGAGACAAGCATTATAGTTCGGATCAGGGTACTTTTATAGCACGACCATACTTTGTGGCGGGTGATAAAGATGAAGAGGAATTTAAAAATAGAAATCTTAAATATAGTGTAGAAAAATTGCTTTATTGGAGCAGATATTTTACTGAGCGTATGCCGAGAAACAAGGCAAAGCATCTTAGAAATATTATTCCAATGGGATGTAATGAACTGGAAAAAGAGCTCTCTTTTCTGGAGTCCAGAGGCTATACTGAATTGATAGCTCAGTCAGAAAAGAGAAAAACAAATATACTGAATGAAGATGAGTACCGGATTTGGTATGATGCACTGGAAATTATGGATTTATATGTGGAGGAGAATTCACATGAAGATAACAATTAAATTATTAAGCGATTTGTGTACAGCTTCCGGTGAAACACATAACAGTATGGTAGATACGGATATTGTTTATGATGAGTATGGTATACCGTATATTCCGGCAAAGAGAATCAAAGGCTGTATTCGAGAGATGGCTCTTGAAATGATGGAGATGGGGTTCATAAGTTTATCACAGTATCTGAAAATATTTGGAAAAGAGGGAAATCAGAGAGCGGGTTTTTCGTTATCCAACGCATATATTCAAGATTATGATAAAACGGTAAAAGTACTTCGTGCTTTGCGTACCTCAAAGGCAAAAGCTCTTGCGTCACAGCAAAATGTGTTAAATGAGTATACAAGTACCAGGATGCAGACTGCGGTTGACATAGAAACAGGTGTTGCAGACAAAAATTCTCTGAGAACAATCAGGGTGGCCAGAAAAGGGCTTATATTTGAGGCAGAATGCACTATTGCAAATCCGAAAGATTTTGAAATTTTGCGACAGGCAGTTTCACTGGTAAAGCATATGGGGGTATCCAGAAGCAGGGGACTTGGGTTAGTAGATATGACGTTAGATGAAAAGTCCTGCCTGGGAAGTTCTCATGTGAAAATCAACAGAAATGAATTAAAAGAACGTAATAAACTTCGATATCAGATTTATTTGAAATCAGCAATGATCTGTAAGTCAGCACAGGGAAACCAGGCTGTGACTGAGGATTATATTGCAGGAAGTAAAGTACTGGGTGTAATAGCGGGATTACTGGGAACTGAAAAATATCGTGAAGTAATGTCAGAGAGAGAAGAATTCATCGTTTCCAATGCGTATATTACATATGATAATAAACGGTGTATTCCAGGTCGCAGTTCTCTGCAAAAGAAAAAGGATCAGTCGTGGACATCAGATGGAAAAATGGATGTCTGGGACATGCTTTATGAGGAGAGCAGAAATGCAACTTCCGGTATTCAGATGACACCTGCCAATATTAATTATATAAGTCCGGATGGCAGAAAAATAGATGTGGAAACGGAAATCAGTTATCACCATCAGAGACCAGAAGATAAGTCTGTCGGACGTGCAACAGGAAAAAACGATGGTTCCAGTTTTTATCAGCTTTGCAGTATTCGAGCAGGACAGACTTTTTCAGGATATATTTATGCGAATAAATATCAGGCAGAATTAATTCTGGATGCATTGGAACATGCAGGAGAGATTCGGATGGGATATGGCAGAAGCAGCGAATTTGGGGCAGTGGATCTGGTTATTGATGCTGTTACTGAAAATAGAATAAATGAAGTGACAAAATCAGAGAAATATATACATAATGCAGTGATCACACTCGTTTCAGATGCTGTTTTTTATAATGAGCGTGGTGTACCAACAACAGAAATCAGTGAATTTATCAAATACTTACGTAAAGTGTTTCAGGTAGAAGATCTTGAACTGGCAAATGGTGTAAATCCGTATCTGAAATTTGCTGCAACAGGTGGCTTTAATGTGACCTGGGGAAAGAGAAAACCAATTCATCAGGTATTAGGAAAAGGAAGTACATTTATCGTACATTCAGATACAGGAATATGTGTAGGAAATTTAAAAGATATTTTTGTGGGCGAACGAGTATCAGAAGGTTTTGGGGAAATATGTGCAGAGGCGCAGGGCGATACAAAAATTTGGATCAGAAAACCAGAAAACAGTAATAAACCAGAAATTATGATTTTAGATGATTCAGAAGAAATTGTTCAGAAATTATTACTGACAGAATTTGAGCGCCGTATGCAAAGTAGAGTAAGAGCCTGCGTACAGGAAAAAAGTAAATTTTATGAACAGAATGGAAACGGATTAAATTCTGCGGTTGCAAAACTTCGAGGTATTTATAAAACAATATCTACCTATCAGGAGATGTTAGAACAGGTAAAAGGCATTGAAAAAGACGATAAAAATAAACTATGTACAGAATTTGTCACGAGAGTGAATCCAGATCAGATTAAAAAAGATTTGGAAAAAGAAATTTTGGAAGAGTATGGAATGAAACTGATTCTTTTGTGGTCAGACAATCAGCTTTATATGCATGTATACCGTGCCTATATTACAGAATTAAAGTACTTTGCGAAAAAATTGGAAGGCCACAGTAAAAAAGTTCCAGAGGGAGGAGAAGGAAATGTCAGAAAATCATAATGTTATTAAACGTGAAGTTCTGTATGTAAAAGTGCAGTTGACATCTCCGCTCAGCGTGTCTTCCGGTGATAATGAATGGACTGACAGTGATGTGCTCAGAGATGTAAACGGGAATCCATTTGTTACTGGAAGTTCTCTTGCGGGAGCTATGAGGGCATATCTGGGGAAAAAGAAGAATGATAAAGAGTGCTTTATGGGATTTGCGAGAAAAGATGCAGATGGAAATGATGATGGAAAAATGAGTGCTCTTTTTGTTTCTGATATGATTTTTAATGGTGAATATATATCTGGGATACGGGACGGAGTAGCATTGAATGAATGTAAAGTTGCTATAGATGGCAGCAAGTTTGATATGGAAATCGTTGAACCCAGGGCAACTGCGTACTTTTATATGGAATTGACAATCAGAGAACGAGATGATGAGCGGCAAATATACCAGAATCTGTCACAAATTTTTAGGGGAATTAATCGTGGGGAAATTCGCCTGGGAAGTAAGAAAAACAGAGGATTTGGAGAATTTAAGATATTATCAGTAAAGCATCAGACTTTTGATAAAACAAATTTTTTAAAATATGCAGATGCTTATAAAGAAAACAGTTGGGAAATGGTGTCGGATTGCTTAGAGCAATGGTTGAACAATGCTGATGTATTATCGAAAATGATTCATATCAATGTACCGCTTCGTATGAAAGGTGGCATCAGCATTCGGAGATATGCAGTTAAGAAAGGTGAGCCAGATTTTGTACAGCTAACAGATTCTTTTGATAATGCTATTATTCCAGGCAGCAGCATGGCAGGAGCGTTGCGCCACAGGATAGAAATGATACTGTGGGATATGAAAAATGCCGGAATAAAATTACCGGAAAATATCAATAGGCTGCTTGATATTGCGTTTGGCTATGTTCATGAAGATGAGGCCTGTGCATCTAATATTATTATTGGAGAGACAAAGATTAAAGGGGGACATTCGCTGACGATGGTAAGAACCGGGGTCAGCCGGTTTGAATCAGCTGTAAAGCAGGGAACTTTGTATAAAGAAAAAACTTATGTAGATGGAGAATTAGATCTTCATATTATGGTTCGTAAGTCTGATCATCCGGCAGATGAAAAATGGATCCTTGGTTTGTTGCTTCTGGCGATTAAAGATTTACAGAATGGATTGTTGGCTGTAGGTGGACAGACGGCTGTTGGCAGAGGCATTTTTGAAGCGAGAGGACCTGTAGTGATTGATGGAAAAGAAGGTATTGAAGATGAAATAGTTGGAGAACTGTTAAAAAATATGGCAGAGAGGGGAGAAATGTACTGATGAATTTATGTGATGCACCAGACAGGGGAGTCATGTATGCACTTTACACAGATAAAGTTATATATGAAACATATAGGAAAGAACAACTTCCTTCTGAAGATGAGCTGATAAACAATCTGTTGGAATTGCATCTTTTTGACGGAGAGAAAGAGTATCGTTATATTAAAATGAGAAACGGCGAAGTAGAAATCTGTGTGACAGATGAAACAACACCACATGATGATTTTTATGTTGAACGCATTTATACAACCGAATCAAAAACAATGTCTGCACATGGACAGATTGAGGTAGTAAATTACATTTGTTATGACGAAAACGATTTGATGAAGATTTCAGACTACAGGCTGAAAGAGGTGGAAATATAATGATAAAAGATTGTTATAAAAATTCTACGGACAGGTTTGTGAATCCTTATAATTTTATTCATTTACCTGAAAAAAAAGCATCGGCGTATAAAGCTTCCGACAGACATACCGGCGTAATTCATTATACAATTACAACAGAAACTCCATTGTTTATTCCAAATTCAAGTTCTGAGACTGCTTTTAAGGAATCAGATGATGCACCGGAGCATAAGTCTTATGATTTCTTTTCCTATACAGAACTTAATCCAGAAGAGCGGTATGAAGGGGAAGATAATTATCATGTACCGGTTGTACCGGGAAGCGAAATGCGAGGTGTAGTTCGTAATATTTATGAGACATTGACAGATTCCTGTATGGGATTATTGAATGAAGCTACATATCCGGTAAAAAGGAGTCCTGCCAGATTTGAACATGGTCTGATTCACAGAGATAAGGAACGAAATTATCATTTATATAAAGCTAGTTCACAGTCTGAAGGAACATCAAGAAATCCTCAACATGAAATTCCACCGGCAGGTTATGAGGAAAAACATAATGGTGACAAGATTGCTAAAGGATACCTTTTGAAATGGGGAATGGGTGGTGCCGGAAAAAAGAAAAAAAAGCATTATCACCTTTTAGTCCGTCAGAATGAAATCAAAGATGTGGTGCTTACCCGCGACATGATTGAGAGTAAACTGTCAGCGGTAGTAGCTTCTTACCTGAGCCAGCCGGAACTAAAGAAGAAAAGTAAAGAGCAGAATAAAATAGCTTATGAAGAATATTTGGAAGATTTAAAAAAATTTCTTTCAAGTGATTCGGAAGGGTATTTTCCAGTAACCTATTCCAGGTTGCGTCCGGGTGATCAGAATATATATCTGGCACCGGCAAATTATTCAAAGGAGATATCACAGTATAATCTTGGAACCTTAGTGGGTGAATTTGCACCATGTAAGGACAGATATTGTCCTGCATGTGACTTGTTTGGTCACGTCGGCGAAGTAGGACAGGGGTCAAAGATTCGATTTTCAGATTTGTATGCAGAAGAAAAAAGAACTGTTGTGGATTACTATGTGCGTGATAAAATTACATTAGAGGCTCTGGGAGAACCAAAACTTGGGAATACAGATTTTTATCTGACAAAGCCAGTAAAGAATGCTACATTCTGGACATATGACTACTATGTGCGTGGCAATCAGTTAAAGCCTGCAATGGGACAGATTCGAGGCAGAAAATATTACTGGCATCATAGAACGGTTAATATGGTTAAAGTAGATCCAGATCGATTGAATAAAACTATACGGCCGGTAAGGGACGGTATTACTTTTACTGGAGAATTATATTTTGAGGATATATCTGAAAAACAGTTGAAGCAGCTTGTTTGGATTATGAACAGTGGTACAGAAAAATTAGGCTTGAAACTTGGGGGTGCAAAACCACTTGGATATGGAAGTATTTCCTGTAGAGTAAATTCTGTTGAAGAAAGGACCATATCTGTAGAGTCAAACAGACTTGTGTATAAGCTGGAAAATAAAGAATATAATGCGGTAAATTATGAAGATGCAGGATTTAGTACGACGGTAAAGGCGGAATTTTACAAAATAGCAGGCTTGAAAAGTATTCCGGAAAGTATAGAGATTACATATCCAAAGGAAATTACACAAAAAAATCAGGCAATAGAAAAAGGCTATCAGTGGTTTGTTGGAAATCATAAAAATACTAAGATTAAATTTCCGCAAAAAAGAGAGGATGCTTATATTGCAGTTACATTGCCGGAGATTCTGGATGAAGATATTACTATGAAATATTATTAGAAGGTTATATTTATGCAGTTGACAATTTATATCGATTTAAAAAATCCCCTTACGTTGCCTGTAAATTACAATCACATATTACAGGCTGTCATATATCAAGGTCTTGGTAAAGTTCCGGATTTTGGGAATTTTATGCATGAGGAAGGATATTATTTAGGACAGCGGAATTATAAGATGTTCCAGTTTAGCCAACTTACTGGAAAATATTTCATAAAGAATAATCGAATTACTTTTCTAAATCAGGTATCTTTTGAAATACGGAGCCTGGATCCAATCTTTTTACGTTTATTAGGAGAATGTTTCTGGACGTATGGGATTACATTTGGTGATCAGAAATATACGGATATACAGATGGAACTGCATGATTATACAGTGGAGGAAAATGAGCTTTTAATACAAATGAAGTCTCCGATAACGGTGTATTCTACGGAAGAAGACACTGGCAGGACATATTATTTTGATCCGAATGAATCTTTATTTTATCAAAGGATAAACGAAAATTTTTTTAGAAAATATCAGGCATATTATGGGGCAATACCAACATCAGATATTCAAATGAGTCTTTATGGTAATAAAGTCCCCAGAAAAGTAGTAACAAAGTATAAGGGGATTTATATTACCGGATGGCTTGGAAATTATAAGATAAGTGGTGAACGAAAATATCTGGATTTTTTGTATCAGACAGGGATTGGCGCAAAAAATGCACAGGGGTTTGGAATGTTTACAATACTATAATGAGAGGTGTATGAAATGAAAAAAACTATTATTTGCAGTATTCCAATGAAAGAAAATATTGATCAGGTTGTTTATTCAAGCACAGATAAGTCACTTCCGGTATCTGAGAGAAAGGTTCGTTATCCAATATGTTCATTTCTTGAAAAAACACTGACATCTGATGACGAACTTGATGTTATACTTCTGGTAAAAAAAGATAGAAAGGATTATTATAAAAGAAATACAGAATTTTTCAAAGAAGAACTGGAAGCAGTAAATAAAGAAATTGGAGCAGATATTGAGTATAAGATTATAGATTCTGAATTTGAGGAACACCAAACAGTACATGAACAGCTGATGAAGGATATTGTGGCTCAGATTTCAGATAATTCTCATATTTATGTCGATATTACTTATGGACCGAAGGATTTACCAATTGTACTGTTTACGACACTTAATTTCGCAGAGAAATTTTTAAATTGTACGATAGAAAATATCGTTTATGGTCAGGCTGATTTTGAGAATGGCCGGGCAGTTAATACAAGGATTTGTGACATGATTCCATTATATTGCATGAGCTCTATTACAAATACAATTGAGTGTACTGATTCAGATAAGGCAAGAAGCATGTTGAACTTACTTTTAACTTTTTGATTTGGAGGTAGGTGACAATATGTACAATAAAAATGATAAAGAAAAATATGAACAGCTGATTAATGAATCACCGATATTTTCTCTGGATAAAGAAACAGAAAGGATAGCCTTTATAAAAGAACGTACAAGAATGGTAGAGCATCTGTATAATTATCTGCTTTCAATTAACGGTGAAAAGTATAAACCGTATGGATACGAGGTTACAGAAGCTGCAATTCAATGTATTGAAAGCTTTGATAGTACGAAAGGAGAATTTCTCCATTATTTTAATTATGTGTGGAAACGAAAATATTCCTATATACAGTTTAAGGAATATCAGGATAATACATATAGAGGGCTACATATTTCTGAAAATGATATAAGAAATGTTTATAAATATATCAGATATATAAAAAAATTGGGAATGGATTATAACCGTGAGGAATTATATTTAAAATTATCCCAAGCAATGCAGATTCCAGTTGATAAGATCAGTGAGTTGGCCAAATTAGCGAAGATTCGTATTGTTGGAGATAATGCTACAAATGAAGACGGAGAAGAAAGCTTGTGGAATTTTATTCCGGACAACGTTGATATTGAAAAACTGTTTATAGAGAAAGAAGATAAAAAAGAATTTCTGGATAAAGTCGAACGAGTGTTTAATTCACTACAAAAGAGAGAGAAGCCGATTATTTCCGATATACTGACAACAAAATTATGGCTATATTTGGATGAAACAGATAAGAAATATTCTTTTATCAGTAAAAAGATAGCAGAAGAATGGAAAAAAACAGGTATATTGCCAACTCAAAGAGAAATAGCAAGTGAGTATAATCGCCATGAGGCAAGCGTCAGTACGTCAGTAAAAACGCTCCGGAAAAAAATTGAGAAAGAAATCAGAAAAGAAATCTAATGTTGCAGCAGAGGATCCGATGTATATCGGATCCTTATTTTTTTATCTTTTTGGAAAATTTGTTCTAAAAAAAGGTTAAGTAGAAGCAAATATTCCGCTATTTATAAATATAAGAGATAAACGAACAGGAGGAAAAAGCTATGTGGAATTACGAGAGCAATGAAACTGACATTATGAATCTGAGAGATTCCATGGAAGGTGTAGTACGGGACCAGACCAGATCTGGCTTATATATTGATCTGAAAATAAATCCAGATCTGATTGATGAGACAGAGCACACGATTCCGGTATTTGGTTATTGGACTGGAAGAGTGCCTAAAGGGACGAAAGTTTTTTGCTCAATCAAGCGTTGGGCAAAAGAAAATCGGAATATTTTAGTAAATGTGGATTCTGTAGCTTATGAAAGTGACATGGAGAAAGCGGCATAAGAAGAGATAGACAGAATCTTGAAAACTGAATGATAAAAGGTGCATTATTAACTATTTAATGTTTTATGGGAGGAGACATGTTTATGGAGACATTGAAAAGAAACCTGATAAATATGGGAAAGGGTTTTATTGTTTGGTTTATACTTTTACTTCTTAATACACGTAGTAATGAAGCATATGTAAATAGTATCAAAATTTTGTTAGACGTAGTGCTTGCTTCAATGATTATAAGTGAAAATCGAACAGGAAGACGTATTGCTATTTTGACGACAGCATTAACGGTATTAGTAACAATCTTACAGATGCCAAGTGTAATGGAAATAATTTTATTGATTGGACTAGCTATATTTTCTCTTTGGCTTTTAAAGAAGTTTCCAGATGACAGAAGTTTAGACGATAATCCCAAGTATAAAGATTCTGATGCACTTATTGTAAATGATGGTGCGATATGGAAAGCTAAGAACGTATTTAATCCGTTTGAGCGTTATTCTTACTCTCCAGATAATGGAGTCTGTATCCGTAAAGGTATTTTAAGAAGGTCTTATAGTACAATTCCAACGACTACTACGCGAGTTGAGATAACACAATTTATATGGCAAAGAATATTTGGACTGTGTGAAGTTACTTTTGTAAGTAATTTTAGCGGACAAAAATTTGGTGATAAAAGTATGAAAAATATTCGCCTAAAGACAGCACGTGAGTTGTTGAGAATGCTGTAATACAGCACATAGAAAAATAAATAACTAAGAAATATTAAGTATACATTAATGGTTCCCTATATATAACTATAAGACGTCTTAAGCTAATATAAAATGAAAGGTGGATAATATATGAAAGCAAGTACATATTCTATTGATATTGCAAATGTTGTAAAGAAGTTTCTTGTGGATGATAACTGGAACTTTTCTTTTGACGAAGCACGTGGGATTTTTAAGTTTGGATTAAGAATAAAGGGACGGCTTCATAACCTTAAGTATCTTATTGACATTAAAAGAGAAGAAGCTATTGTTTATGCTGTTTGCCCGATCAGTGCAGATGAAGAAGATAATAAAATGATGATGGAAATGGCTGAATTTCTCCACTGGGCAAACTGGGGATTAAAAAATGGGTGCTTTGAATTTGATTTCAAAGACGGAGAGATTCGTTTCAAAAGTTATATCGATTGTGCCGGAACACTTCCATCAATAGAGATTATAAACAATAGTATTTTATGTTCTGCGGCCATGTTTGAAAAATATGGAGTTGGTATTGTAGCGATTATTTTTGCCGAAAGTTATGCGGAAGAAGCTATTGCAATATGTGAAAAAAAATATATGGAAGAACTTCGGAAAATACTTGCGGAAGCAGAAAATCCAGATTTAACAGAAGAAAAAAAGGATGAAGTTCCTGAGAGTGAAAAAGACTCATCAGAAGAACTTCCAGAGGTACAGATGGATTTATTTAACGAAAAGAAAACGGAGGTAGAGTAATGAACGTTTTGGTCAAAAGTTCAAATGGTATTACGCAAGTGCCGGCTGATTCCAAATTATTATCACAAAGAAAAGTGTTCATTGAAGGAGAAATTACTTCAGAATCGGCATGCGAATTTGTTAAGAAGATATTGATTTTAAATGAGGAAGATACTGATAAACCAATAGATATCCTGATTAACAGTCCAGGTGGAGAAATTAATTCTGGTATGGTAATTTATGATGTAATTCAAGCAAGTAAAGCACCGATCAGGATGTTCTGTGTTGGACGAGCTTACAGTATGGGAGCAATATTATTTGCCAGCGGAAATCATGGGAGATATATGCTTCCACACTCAGAACTAATGCTTCATGAGCCATTACTTGGAAACCGGGTAGGAGGAAACAGTTCATCGATTCAATCAATTTCTGAGAGTTTATTGGAAATGAAACGAAAGATGAATCAGATACTTGCCAAGCATACTGGGAAAAGCGAAGAAGAGGTTGAAAGAGCAACCAGTTATGATCATTATTATAGTCCGGAAGAAAGCAAAGAGTTTGGACTTTGTGATCAGGTTGTGGATTTTAGCAGAATTATGGAGGAGTGAAATATGGAGAAGGAAAGAGTGATTTTGGGTGAAGGCTGTTTTTATAGTATTGATAGTAATGAGACCGGATTAAATAACAATATCATTGTCTGCGGTGGCAGTGGAAGTGGCAAAACCATGTCCATTTCAGAACCAAGATTATTGGAGACCAAAACATCTAGCCTGATAGCCACTGTAACGAAGAGACGTATTGTAAAAAAATATAAGCCTCTATTTAAAGAGAGAGGATATGAGATTCTTGATTTAAACTATGTAGATCCGCTTGAAAGTAATTGTACCTATGATCCTTTAGAGTATGTAGAAAGCTATTCTGATATAACATTTCTTGCAGAATCAATTGTAAAATCAGATCCGAATAAGGAAAACACAAATGTAGATCCATATTGGGACAGAGCTGCAATCTCTCTTTTGTCTGCATTGATTGCTTATACACTTATGACCAAGAAGGATGCGACTTTTGCTGATGTTCTGGACTTACTTGACAGCCTTGAGGTTGATAATGGAGGAGATACTATTAGGACATCTCTTGATTCAAAGTTTGAATATATTGCATCAAAACAGCCTGGCTGTTTTGCAGTATCTTGTTATAAGTCTTTTTCCTGTCTTCCGGCTAAGACGGCGGGATGTGTTTATGGGACATTGAATACGACTATTGATACGATTTTTACGTCTGATCTTAGAAAAATGCTGGTAAAAAAAGAAAAAATAGATTTCAGAAGAATGGCAACGAAAAAAACAATTCTTTTTATAACTACGAGTGCTGTAAATCCAACACTTAATTGTTTTATTAATATGTTTTATGCACAGATATTCAAGCAGCTTTTTGAATATGCAGAACATTGTCCAAATGGTATGCTTCCTGTTCCAGTACATGTACTGTGCGATGATTTTGCAACTGGAAGCCGTATTTTAAACTTTCCAGAGTACATCAGTATTTTTCGTGAAAAAAGAATTTCGGTTACTTTGTTATTGCAATCAGAAAGTCAGCTTGAACAGATGTATGGATCTGGAAATGCAGCGACAATTATAAATAACTGTGATTCATACGTTTATCTTGGCGGTATGGATTTGAGAACAGCTCAGAATATGAGTCTGCGTTTGAATAAGCCACTTGAGGATATATTTTATATGCCAATCGGTCAGGAAGTGATCATAAGACGTGGACGACGTCCGATTATTACTAAGCGGTATGATATACAGAAGAATGAATTGTATCAGAAAATAACTGAAGAATATAGCAAACAATTGAAAGCAGCAGAGAGATAAGAGACAAGTAGGAATTCATCAGCAATGAGAAAAAATGGAGGTTTGATTATGCACAAGTCAGAATATAGTTCAGTTGATTCTACGAATGGAAATGTAAGTTGGAAGGGACCACTTTCCGTGGAAAAAGGTGATCATTCGGGAATGCCAAGCCGTACAGATGCTTATTGGCCAGATGATGAAAGAGGTCATGTAAATGCATCTTCACTCGCTGGTGATAACAGCGAGGCGAATGTTGTTGCTCAGAATAAAGATTTAAATCATGGAGGTTATCTTTCTATTGAAAGGGGCGAGCGTAATGCTTTACAGAATAATGCTGCTATATATTCGGAAAAAACAGCGATTGTTGACAGTCAGCCTGGAGACAGACCGTCAACGTTTATAGTCAATGATACGGTTACATATGCAGATGGTCACTCTGAGAATATTTATAATTCGTTTACAAATGAAAGCAATGCTAATCAGGTCGAATGGAATGATATATCTTCCGCCCTTCCTGATACATATGATGCACCAAATCCGGAAGACAGCTTGCGAGATTTAATGGGTGTTGAAGAATATGCAGACCTAATGGAGGAAACAGATGCAGCACTTTTTAATCTGACAGCAGATTATGCTCCTGCTGATTTTTCAGGCGATCCATATGCTATCAGTGAAAATGAGGCGGATATTGTTGATAGTATCTCAGATACTTCAGTCGATGATGGAGGTATTGATGATGATTGTGATGGTATCGATTGTGACATGGATATTTAAAAGGAGGAAAGTATATGTTATTTGATTTTGGACAGAAACGAATTGTAGCAGGCAGCAACCAGCAAAGAAACAGCGGTATGTATACAAAGACTATTTTGGGACAGAGTATTGGAGATGCTCCGGTGCCCACATGGACTGCTGATAAATCACAGAATCCTTTTGCGGTATTTCAGGATACAAAGACACAGAAAATTTTTGGTGTTAGTAAGGATATGCTAGCATATGGTCTTCTGGCAATTGGTGCACCGGGCACCGGTAAGACTAATTTTTTTAATACAACATTGGATCGTATGATTTCTACAATGCGATCTACAGATGTGATTGTTATTTTTGATACAAAAGGAGATTATCTGGAAACTTTTGGTTATAGGATTCCGGATGAGGAGAAAGTCATAATCGGTAATGGTGAGGTATATCGTACAATCACTTCGTATCACAACGTTTTTGCAGAAGTAATGCCACGGGGATTGGATGGAAAACTAGTTTATACGATGGAAAGTGACGAAGATGCCCTGAATCTTTGTGAACAGTTGTTTCAGTCCATGAACAGTATAACACAGCCGATATTTCCGGCCATGGCAGAGCAGGTGGTTGCGGCAGTCATGATTTACTATATGAGAACTTATTGGCGCTCTGATCAGTCAAGATTGAACAACAAGGAACTTATCAACTTCTTTACTCATTGTACCAATGAGAATTTGAAGAAAATTCTTAGCATGGATTATATGTCAGATCAGCGCAATTGTATTGACTATATCTCAGGAAATGGAAATCAGACACAGGGTGTTAACAGCTACATTGGATCTGTTCTGAAAAAGCTGTTTGTGGGACCATTTGCTCAGACAAATTCTAAAAGAGAGTTTTCCATGAGAGACATTATGTGTAGTGGAAAGAAAAAAGTGGTTTTTATTGAATATGATCTCCGTAAAGGGCAACTTCTTGCACCTATGTATGCTATTCTCATTGATCGCGCTCTTGCTAATGCATTAGGTGGAAGACAGCAGTTGAAGACCAATAAGTATTTCCTGCTGGATGAGATGCTTCTCCTCCCTAAACTTGATCACCTGTCAGATGGACTTAATTTTGGACGTTCGTTGGGAGTCAAGGTGATGTGTGGTCTTCAGAACACTTGTGGTCTCGAGGAACAGTATGGAGAGGCCGGAGCTAAAAATATTTTATCTTCATTCCAGAATATGGTTGCGTTTAGAACGACTGATTATGATACCCGGCAGTTTGTAATCAATCGTCTTGGTGAGAATTATCAGAATTTCAGTCTTTCTGCACAACAGGCAAATCTCAATATTCAAAGGGCAGGCCATACAGTAGAAGACTGGAATATTCTTAAATTGAAGAATGGAGAAGCAGTGGTATCACTGGCAGGAGAAGCACCATTTCTATTTACAATGCCACTATACAGATAATTGTTGTACTAGAGGTATCAGACAGAAAGGACTAGGAAGATGAAAGACATTTTAATAAAGGATACTTTGAAACCAGTAAAGAAAAAAGTAATAATTGGAATAGTATTATGTGTAGGTCTGTCATGCATTTTTATTGCTGATGACTGGCAACAGCGAAGGTTTGCAATACTAGAACAAGGATATTATTATATGGAACAGTGTCAGTATGATGAAGCTGTTGCATCTTTTGAGAAGTATTTGAATATGGATTCCCCAATTTACTGGTATTTTATGGAACATATGAATGATGAAAGCTATTCTAGGAAGAATGTAAGTGATTGTCTGGAAGAGTGCATTTCACTACAAGCAAAAATTGGTTGAATAAGGATTTAAATCAAGAGACTGTGAGAAAAAGTCTGTAAATAAGATTCTTCTATGATATACAAGGGTGGGGATCCTGAAAATCAGGCTTCGCACCCTTGTTTTATATATAGCAGTTGTTGAATAGCATGTCAAGCGCAGGCGGTTTTCCGCCCGTCTTATTCGACTGTTTATTTGTTACTCTGGAAGGAGACCTTCGTACATAATACTCAGTTCACCATACACCTGTGCCCAGTTCCGGATCGTACTGGTCCATTTCTTCGTAGTTTCAAATGTGGCAAGATACAGTGCCTTTAAAAGGGCTGTATCGCTGGGAAATACGCTCCTCTGACGATTCAGCTTCCGGTAGGTGGAATTCAGAGATCCGATGGCATTTGTAGTATAAATCACTTTTCTGACCGTTGCTGAAAATTGGAGAGATCGCATTCCAGTTATCTTTCCATCGTTTCATGGAATTCGGATATTTCGGTGCCCATTTTTCTGTTACACGGTCTAAGGCTGCCAAGGCCTTCTTTTCGTCAAGTGCCTGGTAAATAGTCTTCAGGTCCGTGGCAAATGTTTTCCTGTCCTTATCAGGGACATATTTTAGGGTGTTTCTTACCTGGTGCACGATACAGCGCTGATATTCGGTTTTTGGGAAAGCTGCAGCAATAGCTTCTTTGATACCGGTTAAGCCATCCGCGCAGATGACCAGTACATCTTTTACGCCCCGGTTTTTCAGCTCGTTCATAACGGAAAGCCAGTATTTTGCGCTTTCGTTATCACCAACACTGATAGTCAGAACTTCTTTTTTTCCCTCCGTATTGATTACGAGAATCACGTAAGCTGCAAGCTTTCGGATCATGCCATTGTCCCTTACAGAGTAGTGGATCGCATCAATGTAGAGAATAGGATATACTTCATCCAGAGGCCTGTTTTGCCAGTCTTCAATCTGTGGCAGGATCTTATCGGTCACATCAGAAATAAAGCTTTCCGAAGTCTCAAATCCATAAATATCTTCGATGGTTTCTGAAATCTGCCGGGTAGTCATTCCCTTCGCATACATAGAAATGATCTTCTGGTCGATATCGGAAATGTCTTTCTGACGTTTTTTTACTACCTGTGGTTCAAACGTTGATTTGCGATCCTGCGGCACATCGATTTCCATAGAACAGTACCGCCCAAGAGATTTTTGAGTGAGTTCTGAATGTCTTCAGTAGACTGGATAACATAGTCTTAAAAAACAGAAATAGAGATGGAATGATTATTCTAAGAGTTGCTTTTTGTGGCGAATCATTTTTTTATTATAAAATAAACCTTCAAACTGAGTAATTCTATCTTACATCAGTCTGAAGGTTTGCACAAGCTTTTGGATACTTTATATATTGAGAACTAATTATTGCTTATAAGATTCTGGGCTAGTTCTGTATTTGCATCAATTAAAACTACCTTACGATTACTACTGGCAGCAGAGCCAACAGTTTCATCGTAACCTGCACCGCTGATATGCCAAGGATCGTTGGACCCCATACCGAGGGTGCTGATGCGATTACCGTCAACCCCAAATTCAACTAATGTGTGCTTAACAGCATCTGCTCTATCCTGAGATAAACAAAGTGTAGATTCATCAGTAATATCTCCGGCTGTAGAGCCTACCAGAAGAAGATTTACTGAAGCATGATCCAGAAGATATTCAGCAATGGGGCGAATTGTTTCTGTGGCAGATTCCTGATCCAGATACGTTGCTTTAGCTCCAACAAATTGGATTTGACTTTCTCCGAGAATTACTGGTTCTTCAAAAGCATTTTCTTCTTCCTGTTCTGGTTGTTCAAGTATTCCCGGTTCAAATACAATAGGGTCATCTGAAGGGAGATTTACAATACTTACAGATGGAAGTTCATCAGTTGTATTATTCTGAGACACTGCAATATAATCATTGGATACAAATTCTCCACCAGCAGTTTCAATGATAGCTTTCCAGATATTTTCAAGGTTCTTACTCTGTTTGGGATTTAGTTTTTCCTGAGGGGCTGCGATCTGGGCCATACCAATCCAGTATACTGTTATACCATCAAGATCTGGCAAAGCCTCTTTCTCTTGAAGAAGCTTTACAATTGTTTGAGGTTCTGCTGTTAGTAAGTTGTTAGTAAAATTGAGATATCCTGTGGTTCCAAGTCCGCTTCCACAACAGATAATACTTCGGGAAGTATAGCTATTGTCTAGACTTCTAAGCGAAGCTGCTGCGAGGCGAATTGCTTCCAGATAATCAGCCTCCGGATTTACTGCATGCACTTCTGTGAGTACTTGAAGTAAATTGGTAGCCTTGTTAGTTGCATCTCGTTTTAACCTTTCTTTTGCTGCATTTTTATATTGAGGATCAATATCAAGATTTTCGCTTGATACCAGTTCAGGTTCTCCATCTACCCGTACAATAAATGAATAGCCATAATTTTCGGCGCAATCAACCATAGTATTCTGAATAATTGGGGCTGATGAATCTATTGGCTTGGAATTTGCAGTATTGGCTATTACATAGGCAACAGCTGGTTTGCTGATTTTTGTATTAGAATTTTTGTTGTTGCCACATCCTGTTACTGTAAGAAGTATAGCTGCAATAGTAAATAATACGATTTTTCTACATCTTTTTGTCATATTGATTTCTCCTATTTAAACAGTTTCTGAAAAGTTAACAAAGCGTTTTCTAGTGTCAATATCTGAAATAGTTGAAGAAGGTATAGATTCTTCGAGGCAGGTAGTTTCGAGTAATTGTAGCTCACAATTGAGTCGATTAAAAATATCATTACAACGGGACTTGCTGAGTACATTAGTTGATGTGGGGTTACCGAGGTATTCCATAAGTTGAATTTTTGTATCAGCACTGAGAATTAAAGCGTCATTGATCAGTTCTTTTTTTGCGTTGGCAAGATGATGACGATCCATGTCTATAATTTGTTCTGGGCAGAATGAATCGCATTCTTTCTTTATCGAATCTAAACGTCTGATGTAGTCTCTGATTTTATCAAGGGCCATCTCTTCGCGATACATTTTTTGTCCTAAAGGATCATATGTAAGACAACCGATACTGAAATTTCCAATAGAAGTACATACTGGGACCACTACGGATATAATTGTTAGTGCAATTGTTGCAGAAGTTATAGTTCCGTCTGCGGAAGAAAGGGACATTGTAGAAACTCGAAGAATACCATTTATGATAAGCGCAAAGATTGGAACAGACATTAACAATACCAAATTTAGCGTGTCGTTACTAAGGCCTTGTTTAATACGTTTTGCTAAAATGCCGGCAAAAGCTGCAACAATATCGGCTGCAAAAGCCATTCCGCTAACTTCAAGAAATATCATAGTAGGATCATCATAAGAGATTCTTACAAAAAGACTACGGAAAAAGGCTACATCAATTGCAACACAAGCAAGCATTAATAAATAAGAAATTGGTCCCCAGAGAAATGGGGTGTCAGGTTTATATTTAGTTTTTGTCAGACTATATAGAGGTGTCTGTATAAGCTCGCCTTCACTGTTCATTTTTAAAGAAAAATTTTTATCCTTCATGTTTTGATAGCTTCCTTTCATTAATATTACAGTATTTGTTCCAAAGCATTTGAGTATGTTCATATTCTTTAGCTATAACGGCTTCTTTTTCTTTCCATAATTCGAGCATTTTCTCGATGTCAAAACTATGAACTTTCATGTTGGCAGCCTGACGGCTGTAAAAGTCTTTATGTTCTAGTGCCTGATCATCCAGATATCGGATTTCATCTCGCACGGGACCGAGTATTTTATCGATAAGACAATCTTCATTTCCTGCATCCACTGCATCGGCAGCAATTAATTTTTTCAGTGTATCAGTTAACTCTTTTTTTAATTGTTCTAGATCGTAGGAGTTAGATTTTTTGTAGTTGACTGATCTATAGTTCTCAAACAGGAGATTAGTACGACGACGGAAATCATAGACAAGTTGATGTAAGCTGTTATCAACTTCGCTTGTAAATCCTTGTCCCTTTGCTTTTTTGCCAAATGACAACATTTACAGTACCTCCTCACATAATTCAGATGCCAATTCAACACGAAGATTTTCTGCTTTTTCTACTAATTTTTCATAGTGATCTGAAAATAATTGTTCAGACATATTGCTAAACACAATATTGGGAAGGGCTGGAAGTTCTGATATATAACGCATTGCTGATCGCCAATATATGTCGATTCTTCTTTGACTGTGTTGGAGGAGACGGTTGGTAATCTTTATGGTGGAATCGAAACTTTCTTTAATTTGACTGAGACTGATAAAGATAGATTCGATCGTGTAAGAAAGCTCCTTGTCATATTTGACCACTTCATCTTTAAATGGCTGAAGAGCTTTATCTCTTTCTCGATTTCGACGGGCTATGACTTGAACTTCTGTAAGCTTGTCTTCGCCTTCTTTTCGGCTAGTTAAATCAACTTCTTCGTTCATTACTTTCTTTAAAATCCTTTTTGCTTCAAAAAGCTTTTTTCTTAAAGGAATAACTTGATCAAAAAGAATATTCATTCTTTTAAATTCATCTTCTTCTTGCAATTTTAACCTACCCATCTGTTCTGCACAAAATTCTTCGTAGGAATCTACTTCCTGTTTCAGTATACTGGACTGCCAGAGTCCATTTTCATTGCAGCGGAGAAGTCTCCTTTTGCCATCAATCCAACCGGCATAAGTCATTGTGACTTTTTCAATAGGTCCAAGAGATTTTGCTTTTCCCTTGTGAAGATTTTTTAAACGTTTACTATGTATATGAGATTTATTGATTTGAATTACCTCCTTTGAGAAAATAGGATTATTTTTATCCATGGTGCTAATTATCTGCTTCATGACGTTACCTCCTTTGTTAAAAAATGTTTTTTCCTGTTCTACTTATAATATAGAGTTATAATAATCGGATCTTAACATTTTATTAAAAATTAATTTTACGATATAGAGGTTTATATGAATGTACGTATATCGATTAGAGATATTTAGAAGAAAATAGCTTTATTGCTGATAAGAGTATAATAAAATTATAATACAAACTTATTTAAGTAATATGATATAAATAAATTCACATTGAACTTATTTAAGTAATATGATATAAATAAGTTCGAGGTGAGTAATATATGAATTATAATTTTTCAGAAGATTTGAAATCAATTCGGGAAATATTAGGTCTTTCTCAGATGGAACTTGCAGAACAGATTGGAGTAGAACAGGTAACTGTTTCAAGAAATGAATTGGGAAAAACAGTTCCGTCTGCGAGACTTTTGGAAAGTGTATATAGATTTGCATTTGCAAAAAATATAAGAATAAATAAACTGAAAGAAATGCTCTGGAGAGACGATTTGGAAAAAAATGAGAAATTGCTTTTCCACGGGGCGAAGAGTGAAATTACCGGAGAGATAGACATTTACAAAGGCAGGAATAACAATGATTTTGGCCAGGGATTTTATACAGGGGAAAGCTACGGGCAGGCGCTTTCATTTGTATCAGGATTTGAGCATTCATCAGTATATTATATTCGTTTTGATGACAGGAATCTGAAATGTAAGAGATATAAAGTGGATCAGGACTGGATGATGACGATTGCCTATTATCGAGGGGCGTTAGATGAATATAAGGAGCATCCGACAATAAAAATGCTTGCAGAACAGTCTAGAGATTGTGATTATATAATTGCACCGATAGCAGACAATCGTATGTTTCAGATCATTAATTCATTTATTAATGGAGAAATTACAGATGAACAGTGTAAACACTGCCTTGCGGCAACAAATCTTGGAATGCAGTATATATTTATAAGTGAAAGGGCAGTATCGCAGGCTAAACTTATAGAACGATGTTATATTTCAGATAATGAAAGGGAATATTACAGGAATATACGATTGGAAGATGCCAAGTTAGGTGACAACAAAGTGAAACTTGCAAGAAGGCAATACAGAGGAAAGGGTCTGTATATTGATGAAATTCTGGTGTAAAGAGGTGGCCGATGAATGAGAAAAATAGATAAAGATGGATTGCTTTTGTGTGAACTTCAGGCAATAACATTTGAAAACTCTGTTGATAAAATGGAGTCGAGTTCAGAGATTTTTATCAGGCGATTTATGAAAAGTGAGATAGCAAAAAGACTTGATAATGGGTCAGTCCTTGAAAGTAATATCCAGGCAAATGACATTTTACAGTTTGTAAACGAAGAGTATGGAGTTTCAGATTATGGAACTGTAAAATATACCCGCAATGAGATGTACTGGATTGGTTACATCTACAGATATTTTGCGGTTATCTGTGAATTAACATCTGTGCAGGTTTATAAAATTGTAAAACCAAAGGAACTGCGGAGTTTATTTCTTCCATATCATACTCTGGATCCGTCTCAGGCAGTTGAGAGGATACTGGAGGCAAAAGAAATGCCAATGGATGAAAATATGGAACTGGAGCGTCAGTATAAAATCTTCAGAAGAATAAGAGAGCAAAAAGCAAAGAATGAGCAGGCCAGCGTCAAATAAAACGCTCAACCCGCTCCATCGTAGTCTTCAAAATAACAATATCCCTCAGCACATCTCCGGTCTCCAGTGAATGATTTCCATTTTTTGTGAGAAAGAGAGGCACTTCTTTCTGTTCCGCCAGTTTCTGGATCGTTTCAGTTTCGGCCCAGGGATCTGCGGTGCCGTGGAAGGCGATGCTTCCGGCAAGAGGGAAGGAAAAGGTCTCTGCCAGAGGTGTGAACAGGATGTTTTTTACAGCCAGGTTATGTCTGGAAGCATAGGCGGAAGAGATGGCCGTACCAATACTTTTGGAAATGAACAGAATGCTTCCATAGGAATTCCAGTCGATCTGACTTAAAGCCTGTTCTGTCTGTTCCAGGGCAAGGTCAAAAGCCTGTTTCATTTTCTCCGGATCATCTTTTACATTTTCCGGGAGAGAGCAATAAGATACGGTCTGGATCTGATAGCCATGCTTTCTGGCAAGGCGGCCGGTATAGTACAGAAGGGGCTTGTCGGCGGTGTATCCGATGCCTGGAAAAATAACCGCCAGTTTCGGGGCATTTTTATCTGCTTCGGGTATATGTGCAGAAGCTTTCGCATAGAGCATCTGCAGATGAATTTTTTCCTGAAGTTCTCTTAAAGTAATAGAGATCGTGCAGGAGTCAGATGGAAGGTAATCGTAATCGGTAATAAGGTTGTCTTCTTCCATGGCATAAACCATGTGTGAGGAACCCATAAGTTCCATATCTTCTTCAATATCAAAAAGTAATTCTTCGTATGATTTCATTTTCTTTTTCTCCTTATATGAAGTTTTTTCAACATATAAATCGTTTATTTTTACAGATGGTCCTATTATAATGGATTTATTGCAAGACAACAAGGGTTTCACACCAGTGAACAGAACTGGAGAAAAGGAGAAAATATGTTGACGTTGTTATTTATCATATGTATGTTTGGAGTTTTTGGAAAATTATTTTTCTTTGGGTTAAAAGCAGCCTGGGGAATCTCAAAATTCGTACTGACGATTGTGTTCCTGCCGTTGATCCTGCTTGTAATGGTGGCAGGAGGCCTGATTTCCATAGCATTACCGGTACTTCTTGTTATTGGAGTTGTCGGACTGATCGCATCGAAAGCATAAGCAGAGAAAGAGCAGTTAACCTGTAAGCTGGGTTAGCTGCTTTTTTATGGAAAAATGGATGCTTTTGGGACAAAAATTCTGTTGCACAACCATGAGAGATACAATTATAATAAAACCTTATAGGGCAGCAAAATATACCGCAGGTTTCCCAAACCATAAAGATCAACAGATTGGAGAAATATATGAGATTAAGAAGTCAATCCGCACGGACTTTATTATACGAAGAAGTAGTAGAAGAACTTTACAGGCTGATCGATGAGAAGCATATCCAGCCAGGCGGGAAGCTTCCGCCGGAAAGAGAGCTGATCGAACAGTTGAAAGTCAGCCGGAATGTTCTGCGAGAAGCTTTTCACGTTCTGGAAACCAGAGGCGTGATCGTTTCCCACCAGGGAAAAGGAAGATTCTTAAGAGAACAGCCAGGCCATAGCTCAGAGAAACGTACAGAAAGTCTCAGCAAAAATCTGGAACGTTATTCCATGCTGGAAGCGTATGAAGTACGTCAGGTTCTGGAAGTAAAAGGCGTAGAGCTGATCATCCGCAACGCTTCAGAAGAGGATATCGATGACCTGGAAAAAGCCTACAAAAAAGTGGAACACACCTACGAAACAACCGGAACCACAACTGGAGAATTTGAACTGCACAAACTCTATGCGGAAAAAACAGGCAGCATGTTTATGACTCAGACCCTGGAGCTGGTGCTGAATGCTATTCTGGATATGATGTACGGGCAGTTTTATGACGTACTGGAAGCTACATCGGAGAAGCAGGAGCTGGAATCCCACCGACAGATCATCGATGCGATCCGCAGGCGGGATACCGAGGCAGCGCAGAGACTGATGCATGAGCATCTTCAGGTTACGATGGATATGCTGAAAGAAAATTGATTAAATATGCATTCAGGCAAAGCTGAAAAATAATTAAAAATTAAAAAACCGTTGACGAAAAGCACCTTCGGGTGCTATTCTTTATAAACAAGTGGGTGACCAAGTGAACAAATATTAATTCAAAAAGAATGAATATGTATTCAGACGATAATTCACAATCCAGAAAGAACAGAAAGGAATACACAATGGGAAATTTAAAATGGCCGGAAGGTAAAAAATGTGCGGTAATGTTTACCTTCGATGTAGACGGAGATACCACCTGGGAAAACGGAAACCGTGGACTTCCAAACGGTGAGAAATACATCAAATCCTTATCCGTAGGCCAGTACGGACCGAAGCGCTGCGTGGACCGTATCCTGGATATGCTGGAGAGTTACGGTGTAAAAGCTACATTTTTTGTACCGGGATTAACAGCAGAGCGTTATCCGGAAGTGATCATGAGGATCGCAGAGGCAGGACATGAGATCGGACATCATGGATACGCACATGAGAGATTTGCGGGAAAAACAACAGAAGAACAGATTGAGATCATTGAGAAAACACAGAGGATTTTTAAAGCTCTCATTGGTCACGAAGTAACAGGATTCCGTACACCATCCGGTGACTGGGCAAAGATCACACCACAGCTTCTGTACGAGAGAGGTTTTCGCTATTCAAGTTCCATGCGCGGGGATGACAGACCATATCGGACTGTGATAAACGGTGAAAAAACAGATTTTATCGAAATCCCGACGAAATGGGAAGTAGATGACTATGTGGCCATGGCCTATAATATGTATCCGGCAGAACCGGCAGGCCAGGATCGAATTTCCAGTTATCGCCTGGTAGAAGATAATTTCATGAGAGAATTTCGCGGACACTATAGAGAGGGACTTTGTATTTCCTACATGAGCCATCCGCAGGTGATCGGATCTCCTGGAAGGATCCAGATCCTGAAACATATGCTGGAGCAGATCACATCCAAAGAGGATGTCTGGGTAGCAACCGGAACAGAAGTTTCAGATTGGTATCGAAGCCATTCAGAAGAACAGGAGGAAAAATAAGGATGAAACTGGAAAGACCAAAGTGGCCGGAAAACAAAAAATGCAGCGCCATGATCACCATCAACCTGAATGCGGAACTGTTCTGGCTGCAGTTAGATCCGACCTGCAAAGATATGCCAAAGACTCTTTCTCTTGGCCAGTATGGAATGACAAGAGGTGTGGACCGTATCTTAAAAATTCTGGAAGAACGTGGAATCCGCGCAACATTTTTTACTCCGGGATGGGTAGCGGAGCAGTATCCGGATAAGCTGAAAGCCATTGTGGAAAAAGGCCACGAGATCGCGGCGCTGGGATATCACCATGAACATATGGCACTGTTATCCGAAGAAGAGCAGGAAAGCGTCATCAAAAAAGGAATTCAGGCCATCGAAAAAGTATGTGGCGTTACACCGAAGGGATTTCGTTCCCCGGAAGGCGAGCTGACACTGGATACTTTACGGATCGCAAAGAAAAACGGGCTGGTGTATTCCAGCAATCTCTGCGATGACGACAGACCATACTGGAAAGACCTGGGAGAGGATAAGATCCTGGAGATTCCCATTCACTGGGTTAATTATGATCTTCCGTATTTTGCATTCAACTATCATCCGGCATTTCCGGCAGGACAGGGCAGGATTGCGAATTATACAGGAGTTCTGAATAACTGGAAAGATGAGTTTTTCGGATGTCATGAATATGGACTCTGCTATGTTCTGCAGCTGGACCCGGCAGCCATCGGTGCACCGGGCAGGATCGGACTTCTGGAAGAACTTCTGGATTATATTGAAACTTTTGATGGTGTATGGTGGACAACCGGTGAGGAAATGTATGAGTACTGTCTGAAAAGCAGTCGGGATCGGTAAGAGGGGATACATATAACGGGAAAAGAAGGGAGAGCATTCATGGCTCATATATTTGAACTTGTAAATCAGCTTTTTGCACAGGTAGTTCCGGTGGCGGATTTCCTCTGGGACTTTCCGACAAACATTGATGCATACGCAAACATTCCGATCTTAGGGCAGCTGTCCATTGCATTTCTGCTTCTTCTTGGCGGAAGTTTGTATTTTACTTTACGGTTTGGATTTGTACAGGTAAAAGAATTTAAAACAGGAATCCGTCTTCTGACTTCCAAACAGCAGGCAAAAGTTGGAACTTCCCAGCTGGCGGCCTTTCTGGTCAGTATGGGCGGCCGTGTGGGAGCCGGAAATATTGTCGGTGTAACCGGAGCGGTAACCATTGGAGGACCGGGAGCAATCTTCTGGATGTGGGTTTCCGCATTTCTGGGAATGGCAACCTCTTTCTGTGAGGCAACACTGGCACAGATTTTCAAAGAGAGAAAAGGCAACGAATACGTAGGAGGCTTTACCTTCTATATCCAGAAGATCTGGAAAAACAAAGCATGGATCGGAGCAGCAATGTGTATCATGTATCTGATCTACAACATGCTGAGTATTCCGGTACATACGTTCCATGTATTTACAGCAGTAAGTTCCATTGCAGATGAAGTAACGGGAAAAACAACGCAGGTAACAGATCCGCTGTATTATGTGATCGCAGCTGCCATCATCGTGGTCATCGCAGTTATCACATTTGGTGGAATTAAAAGCGTAACAAAATTTTCCGATGCGGTTGTACCGGTTATGGCAGGTTTATATGTTTTAATCGTGCTGGTACTGATTGTTCTGAATGTTGGAAAAGTACCGGGATTTTTTGCAGCTGTATTTGTGGGAGCATTTAAACCAAGCGCTATTTTCGGCGGAGCATTTGGTGTGGCTATGGCGCAGGGACTGAAACGAGGACTTTTATCCAATGAGGCTGGTATGGGTACCGCGACACAGGCTTCCTCTATTGCGGATGCCAATCATCCATGCGAGCAGGGATTTATTCAGTCCATCGGTGTATTTGTAGATACGATCGTGATCTGTTCCCTGGCTGGTTTTGTGGTAACTGCAGGTGCGATCTGGAACAATCCGTCCATTGACTGGGATGTGATGAAAGCCAACAAGATCGGAACTTTCCTGACATCTGTCAAGGAACTGGCACCAGGTGACGGAATCCTGGATGTGATCGTATTTATCATCGTGGTTGTTGCATTTGGATTGTTTGCGTTTACAACACTTCTCTGTGACCTGACTTACACAGAGATTGCGGCAAACAAGATTTCCAAGAATAAGAAATTTATCTACTTTATAAGATGCCTTGGCGCGCTGATCTTTGTTCCTCTTGGAACTCTGACTGTACTGTCCGGACTTCAGCTGGATAACCTGTGGTATGTATCTGACCTGATCAATGTAATTTTGATCTTCGTGAACATCCCTACACTTCTGGTTGGAAGAAAACTGGTTACCAAAGCATACGAAAATTACAAGAAAAATCCAGGCAAGCGTTTTATTGCGTTCGAGATTGGTGTAGAATCGGATGTATGGACTGTTGAAGCAGCAAAAGAAAGCAGGTAAAAAATGAAAATAAAAGTGATCATGTCGGACAAGGCCATGAGCCGGGAAACCATGGATGCAAGGGAGCGTATGCTGAAAGCGGCACTTTCTTCCGATGCGGAGGTTTCTGTGGACTGTATCAAAAAAGGTCCGGACGAACTGGACTGTAATACAGACGAAGCTTTTGCGGCAGCGGAAATGGTGAAGGAGAGTATCCGTGCGGAAAAAGAAGGATACGACGCTATTGTGATCTACTGTTTCAGTGATGTGGGGATTGACGCCATCCGTGAAAATGTAAGAATTCCGGTGATCGGCCCCGGAGAAACCAGCCTGGCTGCGGCAAGTATGATCTGTAACCGTTTTACGGTGCTGACTTCGGAGAGTATCAATATTCCGAGAACCTACCGCCGTCTGATGCGAAACGGCATTGCCAGGGAAAAAATGGCAGCGGTCCGGGCGCTGGACATTCCAATCGGAGAGCTGCGCTCCAATCCGGAAGTAACGGAAAAATATCTGAAAGCGGTCTGCAAAAAAGCGGTGGGGGAAGATCATTCCGACGGGATCATCCTGGGCTGTCTTGGAATGGCAGGATACGGAGAAAAACTGGAAAAAGAACTTCCGGTGAAGATCATCGATCCGGCATTTCTGGCTGTTGCATATGCGGAATTGTGCGTAAGAGTTGGAATGAGACACATCCCGGCGGTTTATCCGGTTTTTACAAACAGCAGTAACGTAGAATTATAAACAGAAAAATAACAGGTCAGAAACACTTTCCGGCTTAGACCCGGAAGGTGTTTTTTGCATATAAAACAGAGATATGAAACTTGTAAATGACCGATCTTTACGGCATAATAAATTTATGGAATGTTCAGATTTCTGCTGTTTATGGTGGGAAAAAAATTTCCTGTAAAGTGTATACATATAATCAGCTCATATACACAGATTTTACCGGATATAAAACAACCCCGATAAAAACAAAAAAGGGAAGAACAGCACAGCTGAAGCCGGAAAAACATGGAAGTACAGTATTTTATAAATCTTCGAATACGAAAATCGCAACCGTTTCATCCAGTGGTGATCTCGTTTAAGGAAGAACCACTGATCATGCTCAGGCAGATAAACAGAACTGTAAGCATACAGTGGATACTCCGGGATCAGATTACCAGTGCAGCGCTGAATGAATGTGCCAGATATAAATTTGACATAAGTGCCCAGTATGGATGTACCTACAGAAATATAATAGCCAAAGCACATTCGAAAAATATTAAAGTTGCGTTGTGGCTGTTTACGGATTCCGGTATTGCAGACTGCTATAAAAACAGGGGCGCAGATTATCTTACCTGTGAGAGAATGATGTAAGACGCATCAGGAAGGAGGTGAAACGGTATGGAAACAGAAATGTCAGGAAGATTGCTTATTACCGGAGATCTACATGGTGACACTGCGGCATTAACGATGATTACCAGACAGCTTCGAGAGGGAGATGCATTATTTGTTGCCGGAGATTTTGGATTTGTATTTTGGGATAACAGAGATGAGCACGTATTTTTGGATGATGTAGACCAGTTTCTTCAGAAAATAAACGGATATGTTATTTTTGCAGATGGAAATCATGAGAATCACCGTGCGCTGAATAAATTCCCCGTTGAACAATGGAATAACGCCAGAGTTCATATGATCCGAAGCAGGATCATTCATGTGCTTCGAGGAGAAGTCCTCTGTCTGAAAGGGAAACGGATATTTTGTTTTGGAGGAGCTTTTTCCATAGACAGGGCATATCGTACCCTGAACAAAAGTTACTGGAAGGAAGAGGTTCCTTCTGAGGAAGATTATGAGAACGGAAATAAAAATCTTAAGGCCTGTGACTATAAGGTAGATTATGTAATTACACATACCTGTCCGTTAAATCTTATACCTTCACTTGGCGGATATCATTCGGCGATGGAAGAACGGCAATTGCAGAATTATCTGCAGTATGTAAATGAGACGGTATATGATTCACTGACCCGGTGGTACTTTGGGCACTGGCACAGAGATCAGGAATTTGGCGAAAAGTTCCGGGTGATCTATCTGGATCTTGTAGATATGGAAACGGGAAAAAAGATCTGGTGATTATCCTTGCTTTTATACTGGTATCGGGCTATACTAATGAGACATATATCTGATTAATGGAGGGTTTTACAAATGAAAATTGCAGCAACATACGACAACGGAAATATTTTCCAGCATTTTGGAAAAACGGAGTTTTTCAAGGTGTACGAGGTAGAGGATAACAAGGTTGTTTCCAGTGAAGTGATCGGTTCCAATGGCACCGGACATGGTGCACTTGCAGGACTTCTTGCAGAGCAGGGAATCAGCGTTCTGATCTGTGGAGGAATCGGCGGCGGAGCACAGAGTGCACTTGCTGAGGCTGGCATTGAGTTATGTTCCGGAGCACAGGGTGACGTAGATGCAGCTGTGGATGCTTATCTGAAGGGTGAGCTGGTATCCACAGGTGTGAACTGTGATCATCACCATCATGAAGATGGACATTCCTGCGGTGGCCATGAGGATGGACACTCCTGCGGCGGTCATGAAGACGGACATTCCTGCGGAGGCTGTGGCGGCGGATGTGGTTCCCAGCCATCTATCACAGGTCCTAATGTCGGAAAAACTTGCCGTACACATTACAGAGGAACCTTTAACGATGGAACACAGTTCGATTCTTCCTATGACCGTGGCGAGCCACTGGAATTCATCTGCGGAGCTGGTCAGATGATCAAAGGTTTTGATGCGGCAGTTGCAAACATGGAAGTTGGACAGGTGGTAGATGTTCATCTGATGCCTGAAGAAGCTTATGGTATGCCGAATCCGGATGCGATTTTTACACTTGAGATCGAACAGCTTCCGGGTGCTGAGGATCTTACTGTAGGACAGCAGGTATACCTCTCCAATCAGTATGGTCAGCCGTTCCCGGTTAAAGTTAACGCAAAAGATGAAAAAACAATTACTTTCGATGCCAACCATGAGATGGCAGGTAAAGAGCTGAATTTCAGAATCGAATTAGTGGAAGTGAAATAAGCAGAAACAGTGGGAGGTGCTGTATGGGAGCATATGGCATCTCCTTTTTTGTCTGAAGGGAGGAAGCTTTCCTGATGAGGATCTCTATGATACCATTTGGATTACTATCCGGTTTTATGGACAGCAAAGAAATCCGGATCACAGAGCTGGGTGAAGATGGATTTCGCTTTCGGCTGGCAGAGGAATGCCCGGAACCGGAGCAGTTTCTGATCTGTTTTTATGATATGAAAAAAGCCGGGTACAGGAGAGTGGAGATCCGGAGGTTTGGGATGAGTGCAGCAGAGGAGCAATGCCTGCAGGATCAACAGCCAGTTGAAAAGAAAAACGGAAAATATTTTTACAGGGAATATTCTGTGAGAGTGGAACAGAAGGATTATGTACAGGAGGTTCGGCGTCTGGCCGGAGAGTACAACAGATATATCCGTCTGAAGCTGGATGGAGACGATGGAGAGCTGGCGAAATCACTGACCGGTTATCCTGCGGAGCTGGATGAGATGCACTGCAGGAGTCTGGAGGAACAGAAGAAGCAGTGGTTTTTCAGAGAAAATGAAAAGGCTTCCGGAAATCCACAGGATACAATGGGTGCAGAAGAATTAAGGCTTTTGGATAATACAGAGTTTGCCCTGGAATTAAACTGCACTTCCCTGTATGAAGAATATCTGCGCCAGCCGCTGCAGGCTTTTCTGGCATCTTACTGGCAGAAGAATTATCTCACTCACAGTTATTTTGCAGGCCGGATACCGGACAGATTTTATATTGGAAATCAGTTCTGCCATAATCTGTTTCCGACAGAAGAGCAGCTTTTTTCTATTATGGATAAAATATATTCTGAAGGGTTGGAGATCACACTGGAATTTTCTTATATCCGGGAATTTATGCTTTCGTCTGTGGGAAAGCTTCTGGAAAAGGTGGATAACTGGTGCTGTATTCATGGGATGAATGTGGAAATCGTAGTCAATGACTGGGCCATGGTGGAAATGCTTTGTGGAAAAACATTCCGTCTGCGTCCTGTTCTTGGGACATTGCTCAATAAACGAAAAAAGGATCCGCGAATGAAATATAAATCCGGTGATATCTCATTATTCCAGCAGAACAGTCTGAATGCCAGGTTTTACCGGGATTTCCTGGCAGAAGAATTTCATATCCACAGATACGAGTGGGAGTCCTGTGGATATCCACAGGAGCTTCCACCGGGAAAAAACAGTCTGCATCTGCCTTTTTATCAGACAAACACTTCTCAGTACTGTCCATTGTATGCTTTGTGCATTACCGGGGATCGTGGTACACAGCAGCTTGCGGAGCACTGTCCGAAATTTTGTGAAAAATACGCACTTCTTTATCCGGAACATTTACACATGACAGGGCGGTATAACTCCCTGTTTGGTGTGGATAAAACATTTCCGGAGATACTTGAAATGTGGAAAAATATAAAAGGCACAAAGCCGGATCGTATTGTTGTTAATATATGACAGGTGATGAGCAGACTGCGAAGGTGGATCGCGAATATCCGTTTGACAAAAATATATTGCAGAAAAAAGGAACAGGACATGGATAACGGTATGAAAATAACAGCCGGGTTAGGCTCCATAGATGAATATGAACGTTTCGTGCAGGCAGGAGCAGATGAATTTTTCTGTGGTTATGTACCCTTTTCCTGGGCGGAAAAATACGGCACAGTAATGCCGTTAAATCGCAGGGAGGTTCTCTGCTGTAATGTTCAGCTTGGAGCATACAGTGAGCTGGAAATTCTTTCCCGGATGGTGAAAAAATACAAAAAGCCGGTGCATCTCACCTTCAATTCCCTGTATTATCTTCCGGAACAGTATCCGGAGATCGGAGATATCATAGATAAGTGCATGGAAATTGGATTTCGAAGCTATATCATTGCAGATCCGGCGCTTCTTGTTTATCTGAAAAACAGGGGGATCTCCTGTGAGATCCATCTCAGCGGAGAGACAGGGGAAGTGAACAGCGAAATGCTGAAGATGTTCCGGCGCTTTCCTCTGAAGAGATTGATCTTTCATCGGAAAAACACGTTCCGGGATATGCAGTCTGTTATTGCATCTCAGAGAGAGTTGGAGAAACAGACCGGGACCCGGCAGGAGGAGGGAATGGAGTTCGAAGCTTTTGTGCTGAATGAAATGTGCCAGTTTACGGGAGCATTCTGTAATTCGCTTCATTGTGATGAGATGGGATATCTTTGCAGGGTGCCCTATTGGCTTGGAACTGTACGGAATGGTGAGATTGTTCCGGAAAAAATAATGGCTCTTCAGGAGCAGACGTGGGAACAGGAACCTGATCTGAAAGCATATGATGAATCTGGATATCTCTGTGGTGAGACCGGTTGTGGACTGTGTGCACTGTATCAGCTGAAGCAGGCAGGGATCACGCACCTGAAGCTGGTGGGTCGGGGAAACTATGTGAACTATATGGAAAAAGATATCCGGAATTTGCGAAAAGCGCTGGAAATTCTGGACGCTGCAGAAAATGAAACAGCGTTTCAATGTATGATAAAGAGGATATTGTTTCCACATGGGTGCAGTGAAAAGTGTTATTATTGATGGAAGAATATAAATATTCACAAAAACCGGAATCTGGGCAGAATATACTTTCAGGAGAAATCCAGGAAATATCAAATTGCTAAGATAGTGTGAGGAGAAAAGATAAAAAATGAATTTCGAGCGTGTAAAAAGAGAAGAAGCAGATACAGTTCTGAAGCTGTATCGTTCATTGCTGGGGACGCCCTATTGTGTGTGGACAGAAGAGTATCCTTCAGAAAAAGAAGTGGAATTTGATCTTTCCAGAGATGCGCTGTTCTGTATGCGGGACGCTGCAGGAAATATCGCAGGTGTGATCTCCATTGATGATGATCCAAATGTGGAATGTCTCACATGCTGGTCAGAAACCATGGTGCCGTCAGCGGAGGTCTCCCGGGTGGGAGTATGCCGGGAATTTCAGAATCAGGGAATTGCCCGGAAGCTTCTTGAGGGTGTGATGGAAGAACTGAAGAATCGGGGCTATAAAGCTGTACATCTTCTTGTTGCGAAGGACAATGTAAAAGCACTCCGCTCTTATGATAAGCTGAATTTTGAGAATGTGGGAGAGTGTGAACTCTGGGGACATATGTACTGGTGTTATGAGAAAGAATTATAAAAAACACTATAAAAATGAAAAACAGGTATCTTTTTGCCGGGCGGTAGATCGACCACCAATGTCAGATCGATAAGTGGTGGTCAATATACAGTCAGCAGAGAAGATACCTGTTTTTTGTTTGAAAGCAGATCAGATCCTCCGGCAGCTGTCCCTCTCGATCAGCTGATGAGGCACAATGATCTTTGTGGCCGGAAGGCTCGGATTTTCGATATGGCTGATCATCTGCGTAGCCGCTTCCATTCCAAGTTGCCCGGAGTTAATATCAATGGAGGTCAGCTGTGGCGAAGTCAGTCTGGCAAAAAGTGAATTGTTAAAGGAAAGGATGGACAGATCCTCCGGTATGGAGATATCGGCTTCCATACAGATCCTTTCCAGAGAAAGCGCCAGAATATCATCACTGACAAGTACAGCTGTAGGATGATCCTCGCTTAAAAGCAGTTTTCGAAGCTCCTGAAACTCATTCTGGGAAGCACCTGGAACCGCTATACAGTATTCAGGCTGTACGGTTAATCCGTGACTGATCAGCGCAGTCATGTAGCCGGTTTTACGGTCTGCGGAAAAGACCAGAGAATTATCTACACCCAGATAAGCGATCTTCTGGTGGCCCAGAGCATAAAGATATTCTGTTGCCTCCTGTCCGGCCAGAAGGTTGTCATTATCGATGTAGATCGTATGATTGGTGTATTGTGCCGGTTTTCCGATCAGGATATAGAGAAGTCCCTCATTGAAAAGAAAATCAATAACAGGATCATTCACACGGGAATAAAGAACAATAAATCCGTCAACCTTACCGCTTCTGGACATGGAACGTACCGCAGTCAGGATTTCTTCTTCATTCTGACCGGTAACAATGGTGCTGATATATTGATGTGCGTTACAGTAGTGGCTGATTCCCCGGATCGTCTCAAGATAAAAGGAATTCTCGTATGTCTCCTTTGGGGACGGAGGCAGGATGATACCGATGGAGCGGGAAATCTGTGCTGCCAGGTTGCTGGCCTGGAAATTCGGCTCATAGCCAAGCTCCGCCATGGCTCTGCGTACACGTTCCTTGGTTTCTTCACTGATAGATGGATTGTTTTTGCAGGTTCTGGAAACGGTGGACGGGGACACCCCGGCCAGAGCTGCTACATCCTTGATGGTTACTGCCATAAAATTGCCTCCTTACGGATATGCCGGATCAAAGCGGAAGTATGCATCTGATCTGGCTTTTTTATATCTCAGTCTGATAGAGATATTGTAGTTCATAATGAGGATACTGTCAAACATATTGCATAGAAAATTGCATGAAATTGCGTAAAATCAGGTGCACAGAGAATCATGCAGTGAGGTGCAGGCAGATTTCTATTTGACATAATGAAAAACTGCACAAAATCAGGCTGTAAAAATTGTAAGAAAGGTAGAAAAGACAAAAATCCATTGCACTTCATGCAAAATGGACGTATAATTTACGCAAACGATTGCGTAAATTATATGAATATGCATCCGTGAGAAATAATAGATAAGATGCTCTGAGATGCAGAGCTTAATATAAGGAGAGAAAAGATATGGATAAAAGAGCAGCCGGCATTCTGATGCCGATCACAAGCCTGCCGTCAGAGTACGGCATCGGCTGTTTTTCAAAGAGTGCCTATGATTTTGTGGATTGGCTGAAGGAGGCTGGGCAGAGCTACTGGCAGATCCTTCCGTTGGGACCTACCAGTTACGGAGATTCTCCGTATCAGTCCTTCTCCACTTTTGCGGGAAATCCGTATTTTATCAGCCTGAAGGCACTGGTGGAAGAAGGTGTCCTTACAAAGGAGGACTGTGATAAGGTCAGCTGGGGAAGAAGAGCAGACAGTGTAGACTATGAGAAAATCTACAAAGGCCGTTACAAGCTTCTCCGCAAAGCCTATGAAAACAGTAACATCAGCGAGAATCCGGATTATCAGAAATTTGTTGCAGAAAACAGCTGGTGGCTTTCCGACTATGCACTTTTTATGGCAGTAAAGGATCAGTTTGGCGGTGTTGAGTGGACAAAATGGGCAGAGGATATCCGCCTTCGCTGGGCAAATGCCATGGATTACTATCGCAGAGAATTATATTTTGATATTGAATTCCAGCAGTATATGCAGTTCAAATTCTATGAACAGTGGATGAAACTGAAAAAATATGCCAACGAAAAAGGTATCCAGATCATCGGAGATATTCCGATCTATGTAGCTATGGACAGTGCAGATACCTGGGCTCATCCGGAGCTTTTCCAGCTGGATGAGGAGAATGTGCCGGTGGCTGTAGCCGGATGTCCGCCGGACGGATTTTCAGCAACAGGACAGCTCTGGGGAAATCCACTGTACCGCTGGGATTACCACAGAAATACAGGATATCAGTGGTGGATCTCCAGACTGAGCTACGTATTCCGCCTTTATGATGTGGTAAGGATCGACCATTTCCGTGGCTTTGATGAGTATTTTTCCATTCCATATGGTGCGGAAAATGCTATTGGCGGGCACTGGGAAAAAGGTCCCGGGATCGATCTGTTCCGCAAAGTGGAGCAGGCCCTTGGCTGGAAGCAGGTCATTGCGGAGGATCTTGGCTATGTGACAGATTCCGTGCGTCAGCTTGTCCATGACAGCGGATTTCCGGGAATGAAGGTTCTGGAGTTCGCTTTTGATTCCAGAGATTCCGGATGTGCCAATGATTATCTTCCGCATAACTATCCGGAGAACAGTGTGGCATACACAGGAACTCATGATAATGAGACCATTGCCGGATGGTGGAAGAGCATTACTGCAAAAGAGCGTAAGCTTGCCAGAGATTATCTCTGTGACAGCTGTACACCGGACAAGGATCTGTATAAATGCTTTATCAGCCTGGTTATGAGAAGCAGCGCAAAGCTCTGCGTGATCCCCATGCAGGATTACATGGGACTGGATAACAGCAGCAGAATGAATCAGCCTTCCACAGTAGGAAAGAACTGGAAATGGAGGATCCGCAAAAGGGAGCTGACTGTGAAGCTTCAGAAAGAGATCCATGGTATTGCGCTTCGCTACGGACGTATGAACTGGTCCGATTAACTGGTACGTTTGTGAGGTATATTCCGTTTAAACGGGACGTGTAAGAGAGTGCGAAGAATTTAGATAGAATAGTGTTTTTTTGTGTGATATAATGCTGTTTCGTAGAGGCAGCTGTCAGTAAAGGGGAGGCTGACAGCTGCCTTATTCGTTTATAAGGATGCAGGAAGCGGAGGAAAATATCTGCTTTGGATGCGTCAGATTTTTTTCAATAAGGGGAGAATTATGACAGGAAAAACACACGCAGCAGTGGGACTTGGAACGGTACTGGCCGTAACGCAGCCGTCCACAGTTCACGGGATGATACTTGCAGCAGGAACAGGAATGCTTGGAGCACTGATCAGCGATATTGATGTGGGAACCTCCAAATCCCATAAGGATGCGGACCGGATCACGCTGGTCGCGGTTCTGCTTGTGGCAGCAGAGATCGCATTGAATTATTTTTATGATTTTTCCATCTGGGAAAAGATCCGCAATAACCAGTCTATGGCGCCGGTAGCCATGGGAGTTATTCTTTTTATTGCAGTCTGTGCTTTTGGAAAAAATCAGCCACACAGGTCATTTATGCATTCGATCATGGCTATGGCCATTTTGAGTGCAGCTATATCCATGGTGTCAATGAAGCTGGTCTTTTGCTTTGTGGTTGGATTTACATCACATCTGGTACTGGACTGCTTTAACCGAAAACGGGTACGGATCCTGTATCCGCTGCCGGGAGGCATTGCACTGGATTTCTGTAAGGCAGGAGGCTTTGTGGATTCTCTGCTTTTTAAGCTGGGATCTGTGGCTGTGATTTTTGAGATCGTATATCTGGCTGTGCAGATGGGAGAGAGCTGGAAGCTTTTTCAGATGTAGGAATGTTTTATCCAATGCGTCGTAAAACCCCTTGCTTCAGCTATGGGGATATTAGACGCGTCCATCGAATTTATGCAAGTAATTGAAGATGGACAAAATAGTAATTGTATTAACTAATAAACTATAGTATAATACAAATATGAACACAACATATAAATCAAACAACAATGTCGTCTATTCCTGTAAATACCATGTAGTATGGTGTCCAAAGTATAGACGAAAAGTATTAATTAATGGTGTGGACGTCCGGCTGAAGGAGCTGCTCACAGAGTATGCTGCAAATCTTTCTGTAGACATTCTGGAAATGGAGATCATGCCAGACCATGTTCATATGCTTTTGGAAGTAGATCCTCAGGTTGGCATCCACAAAG
>SKEI01000102.1_pt1 | contig 53961 bp, 47 predicted proteins | sample 4826701 | NCBI WGS metagenome assembly SKEI01 (sample SAMN11008813, study PRJNA524170) | human gut metagenome | biome: Human fecal sample; material: Feces; isolation source: fecal sample from pouch patient p2, p6, p7, p14 | host: Homo sapiens | place: Israel: Tel-Aviv | collected 2016-08-31 | reverse complement strand
GTTCAGGACGGGGCCGTTTAACGTTTACCCGCCACCGAATAGGTTACCTGCTGGTTGCGCGTTTGCTGAAACGCCTCCAGCGTCTGCCCGCGCATCGCGGCGTAAATATGCAGGTTGGATACGCCGACCACCTCGCCCATTTTCTCCAGCAGGAAGAAGCTGGCGCCATATTGAATTAATCCCCGCCAGTCGCGAGCGTTGAGCAACTGCTGTTCCTCCTCACTCAGTCCGGCTTCGGCATAAAGCGACTGAGGCGACTGCAGAAAACGTTCGCGCCAGGCAGGCTCAATCAGCCGATGCAGGAAACGGTTAAGCCGCAAGCCATTCAGGCTGCGCTCGTGGGTAAAAGGATAGGTTCCCGGCAGTTTCTCCACCCCGGCCAGCTGCTGCGCCATATGCTGGCGATGGCGCGTCAGGGTATCGACGGGGGGCAGGCGCGCATTGTTCTCAAGGATCAGCGTGGCGATACCGGTCATCGACGGCAGGTAATAGTCGCGCCAGGTTTCGGTGACATTGGCTGATAGCGCGCCGCGCATCACCAGCCACATGATCACTTCGGACCCCTCCATCCCCCCCAGCTCGGCATATTCGCCAAGGGTCATTTCGGTAAGCTTTTCCGGGTCATTAACCAGCATATCAACAAACTGGGCATCCCAGTCGGGATTATTAAATCCGCAGCGCTCGCCATGAACCTGATGCGAGAGCCCGCCGGTTGCGACAATCGCCACATTGATATCTTCCGGGAAGCTTTCAATCGCCCGGCGCAGCGCCTGGCCGAGTTTGTAACAACGGCGCGCGCTTGGTACCGGAAATTGCAGCACGCCGATCTGTAACGGGATCACCGCCGTCGGCCACCCCTGCGCTTCATCCCAGGGCAACAGCGCCGAAAGCGGCGAGAAAAGGCCGTGGTCGAGCTTTTTATCCATAAAGAACGACATATCAAACTCGTCGGCCATCAGGCTGGCGCCAATGTGCCTTGAGAGCGCCGCGTTGCCCTGGACCGGCGGCAGACAGCGCGGTCCGCCGCCCTCATCGGCAACGTCATATTGACTGTCGATTCCCAGCGTAAAAGTCGAATAGTGATCGAAGAAAAAGGCGGTCACATGGTCATTAAAGATGTACACCAGCGCATCCGGTTTTTTCTCCTCCAGCCAGCGCTGCAGCGGTTCGAAGCTCTGGAAGATCGGCGCCCACGCCGGGTCCTGCTGTTTATGATGATCGACCGCGAAGCCGATAGTCGGGGTATGAGAGACGGCGATACCGCCGAGAATGTTAGCCATCAGATAACTCCACTTATCGGTGTTCGAGGGGGGATGACAAAGCGTCAAGTTCTGCCTCTGTGAGTCGAGGCTTAGCGTGATTCATACGGTGCAACAAAATACAGATCCCCGCCAGGCAGGCCGGCAGCGCAAGCACCAAAAAGATCGACGAGTGTCCCGGCACGGCCAGCATCAGCATCCCGCCCAGCGTGGAGCTGAGGATAGCCCCGGTACGGCCGATACCATGCATCCAGCTGACGCCGGTAGCGCGGATCTCGGTTTGATAATAGGCGGGCGAATAGGCCTGCAGACCGTTCTGCGCGCCGTTAATGCACATCCCGCTGATAAAAATCAGCACCGACAGCGCCGCCGAACCGAAATCCATCACCCCCTGGGACAACAGGCACAGACAGCCGAGGAAATAGGTTGCCGCAATCACGGCTTTCGCCGAAGCGCGATCCATCAGCATACCGACAAGGATCCCGCCCAGCGGGCCGCCGAGCTGGAACAAGCCGGTCATCATCGCCGCCTGCTGCAGCGACAGCCCGCCGGAGCGGAGAATGGTTGGCAGCCAGCCGTTCAGCAGGTAAATCACGAACAGCCCCATAAAATAGGTTAACCACAGCGCTATCGTGCCGCGGGCATAGCCATGCCGGAACAGCTGCGCCACTTTGCTGCTCCGCGTGATGGGCGGCGCATTCAGCTGGAAAACGGTTTCAGCCGTAAACTGGCCCCCAAGCCGGTTAAGCGCCCTGGCAATCTGCTCGCCCGGTAGTCGGCGCGCCACCATGTTCATCGCCGACTCTGGCAACATCACGATCATAAAGGGGAGCACCACGAGCGGCAGCACGCCGCCAAAAACCAGCGCCGAGTGCCAGCTGTAATGCGATAACAAACCGGCGGCGATAAAGCCGCCGAGGCCGGAACCCACGTTAAAACCGCTGTACATCAGGGTGATCATCACCCCTTTACGCCGCTCCGGCATATATTCCGCCACCAGCGTGACGCAGTTGGGCATTACGGCGCCAAGGCCAAGGCCGGTGAGAAAACGCATCAGCGCCAGCTGCGTCGGGCTTTGCGCCACGGCGCCGGCCAGGCTGAACAGCGCAAACAGCGCCACCGCCCAGAGTAAAATGCGCTTTCGGCCGTAGCGGTCAGAAAGCGGACCCGCTACCAGGGCGCCAATGGCGACGCCGAACATGGCCGCCCCAAGAATCGGCCCCATTTCGGCCCGGCTGATGCCCCAGTCTTCGATGAGCGCCGGAGCGACAAAGCCCATCACCGCGGCGTCATACCCATCCAGCATAATGATGATGAAACAGAGCAGCAGCACGTTCCATTGAAAGCGCGAGACCGGGCGGGTATCTATCCACGCTTTCACATCGACAACGTTCGTGTGATTCATAGGGTGACTTCCTCAAGCAGGCGGTACGAATGTTCTGGTTAGTGTTTTTTGAGTGGAACTTTCGTACTCAACTTAAGGCAGGTCACGCAGGCTGTCCGGTTCGAAAATCCGGCGTCAGATATGAGTTTTATTTATAATGTGAGGGATACGACAAAAACCAGCCAGCAAAAAACCCGCAGCCAACGGCGGCGGGTCAGGGCAAGAGCAGCGTTTAGTGCTTCGGAATAATTAAATCGCCGCGCAGCGGGCTGCCGCCCGGGTTGTCCGTTTTCTCGGTCAGCCAGTTGACGATCCGCGACGCCATCGCGTCCATGGAATATTCAATCGCCGGGATAGTCGGGATACCGGGCAGCTGTAACGATCCGGCGAGGCTAAACACCATGACATTTTGCGGAACGGCGCGGTTAAACGCCTGCAGCTGCGGCACCACGCGCTGCGCCTGCTGTTCATCGCTCACCAGCAGCGCGTTAAAGTTCAGCGTCGTGGCGTTATTGACCAGCTCCTGCACCGCCACCGACGGCGAGGTATTATCCAGAAACACCAGGTTGCGATTAAACGGCAAAAAGTTTTTTTCCAGCGCGTGCTTGTAGCCCAGCAGCACCTGGTCGGCAAAGCCGCTGCTCTGCGGATGAATCAGCGCAATCTGCCGTCTCCCCTGGCTAATCAGATAGTGACAGGCGGTTTCGGCGGCGAAAGCATGATCGAACTGAATACTGTTGTCGCCTTCGCTATCGAGGCAGTCCACCAGCACCACGTCCGGGCGGTTAATATTCAGAGGAAAACGCGCGCCGATGATTAGCACGTTATCGCACAGCCCGCAGGTCAACTCCTCCAGAGAGTTCATCACGCCGTGGCTGGTGTTGGCGAAGCGCAGCAGCAGGTGTTTCTGGTGCTGGCTGAGCTGTTTTTCCAGGGCGTAGAGATAGCTGGTGGTTTGGTTGATGTTGTCCTGGGCGCAGATGACGCCGATGCAGCCGGTGGACTGGCTGAGCAACGACTGGGCTATCATGTTTGGCCGGTAATTGAGCGCTTCCGCCGCCTGCAGCACCGCCTGACGACTGGCTTCCTTCACGCCACGTGAGCCGCTCAACACTCGCGACACCGTGGCTTTGGAAACCCCGGCAAGTCGTGAAACATCATTGATTGTCGACATCATTTTCCCCTGCGCGGGCGCCGCGTCCCGCCAAAATCCTGTAAACCTGAATCGCTTCAATTATGACCAGCGCAGTATATCCATTTCGCCATTTGTTTGGAAACCGATTTTCCATTTCAGCGCAAAACATCGCCAAATCGACAGAATAATGTGAGCGAAATCCAATAAATCCGCCCTATAAGCAGGAGATCTTGACCACTATCACAGTTCTGCTTTTTATAAATGGAAACCGGTTTCCGTCTGATATCAAATCACCCACGCAATAACTTTTTACATTTTGAGGATGGTCGTCGATGTACAAGATTATGCTGTGCTGCTCTGCCGGGATGTCAACCAGTCTGCTGGTCAGAAAGATGGTTGAGGCGGCGAATGAACGTGACCTGCCGGTGCAGATTGACGCCTATGGCGTTTCCGAATTTGACATGCAGTTTCCGCAGTATCAGGTGGTGTTGCTTGGCCCCCAGGTGAAATACATGTTGAAAACCCTGTCTGACAAAGCGGCTTCCCTGAACATTCCCGTTCAGCCCATCGATACGATGGACTACGGTATGCAGCGGGGAGACAACGTCCTGAATTATGCTCTGTCGCTGATCCCAGCGGCGCACTGAGAGGTGTTGAAATGAGTTCTCTGTATCAGTCCATGATTGCCGTGATCGAGCAATCTATTACTCCGCTGGCAGGACGCCTTGGGCAGCAGAAATACGTTATCGCTATCCGCGATGGCTTCACTGCCGCCTTGCCGTTTATGATCATCGGCTCTTTCATGCTGGTATTTATCTTTCCGCCGTTTTCACCCGATACCACCAACGGCTTTGCCCGCGGCTGGCTTGATTTCTCCCAGCACTACCGCGAACAGCTGATGCTGCCGTTTAACCTCAGCATGGGCGTGATGACCTTCTTTATCTCGGTCGGCATTGGCGCCAGCCTCGGTCGTCAGTTTCAGCTCGATCCGGTGATGTCCGGTCTGCTGGCGTTTATGGCTTTCCTGCTGGGCGCCGCACCCTATGCCGATGGTAAAATTTCCACTCAGTATCTGTCCGGTCAGGGCATTTTCACCGCGCTGATCACCGCCATCTACTCCACCCGCGTTTACGCGTGGCTGAAGCAAAACAACATTACGATTCGTCTGCCGAAAGAGGTCCCCACCGGCGTCGCCCGTTCGTTTGAAATCCTGATCCCGGTGCTGGTGGTTATTGCGACTCTGCATCCGCTGAATCTGTTTATCGAAGCGCAGACCGGGATGATCCTGCCGCAGGCGATCATGCATCTGCTGGAGCCGCTGGTTTCCGCCTCCGACTCGCTGCCGGCGATTTTGCTCTCTGTTCTGATGTGCCAGATTTTCTGGTTCGCCGGTATCCACGGCTCGCTGATTGTTACCGGCATTATGAACCCGTTCTGGATGGCCAACCTGTCGGCAAACCAGGCGGCGCTGGCGGCTGGCACGGTACTGCCGCACGTCTACCTGCAGGGCTTCTGGGATCACTATCTGCTGATTGGCGGCGTCGGTTCTACCCTGCCGCTGGCCTTCCTGCTGCTGCGTAGCCGGGCCACCCATCTGCGCACCATCGGCAAGATGGGCATCGTGCCGAGCTTCTTTAATATCAACGAGCCGATTCTGTTCGGAGCGCCGATCATCATGAACCCGATGATGTTTATCCCCTTCGTCTGCGTACCGATGGTCAACGCGGTGCTGGCTTACGGCGCGACGCGTCTTGGCTGGCTGAGCCAGGTGGTGTCGCTGACGCCGTGGACTACGCCGGCCCCAATTGGCGCGTCGTGGGCGGCTAACTGGACCCTGAGCCCGGTGGTGATGTGTCTCATCTGCATGGTGATGTCGGCGGTCATTTACCTGCCGTTCCTGCGCGCTTATGAACGTTCCTTAATGAAAACCGAAGTTGAGAAAGCCAAAAATAGCGTTCCGGTAGCAGAAACCGTTAGCTAATCCCTCTCCTTCCGGAGAGATAATAAGATGACAGCGTAATAATGCAGAAAATGGACTTTCACTGCATTATTAAATAATAAATACCTCAGGAATACACATGATTGAATTAGAAGATGCGGTAATGGAAATTATCGTTAATGCGGGACAGTCACGCTCATTATGTTTTGAAGCGCTGCATGCGGCCCGAACCGGAAATATCGACGAAGCGCGCTTACTCTTAAACGAGGCCGACGGCTACGCCCGCCGGGCGCATCAGATGCAAACCCAGCTCATCGGGCAGGATGCCGGTGAAGCGCGTCAGCCCATGACGCTGATTATGGTACATGCCCAGGATCATTTGATGAATTCGCTGCTGGCCCGCGAGTTCTCAGAAGAATTAATCCATCTGTACCAGCGTTAATTAATATGGAATAACGTTAGCGAGAATATTATTCTCCGGCGTCGCTGTACCCTAAAAAACAAATCAGCTTATTTTGGCTATTTATTCTAGCCAGAATGGGATGGTTATTATCTGAAATATATTAATTATTAAAGCGAGATAACCATGAATACTGTAAAAAAACTGCCTTTAGCCATGGCGGTGGTCGCCGCGCTGTGCCCAATTTCTGTCATGGCGCAAGAATTTACGCAGGAACAGATCGACGCCATCGTCGCCAAAGCCGTTGATAAAGCGCTGGCCGACCGCCAGGCGAAAATCGACGCCGCGGCCAACAAAAAGGTCGACGTGATTACTAACCCGGAAACCACCGCCGCCTCGCCGGATATGGCCATTCCGTTCGGCCTCAAGTTCAGCGGCTATGCCCGCTATGGCGCCCACTTCCAGACCGGCGACCAGAAATATGTCGGCGTCGACGGCTCCTATAACGGCGCCTCGGCGATCGGCCGTCTGGGCAACGAAAGCAACGGCGGCGAATTCCAGATCAGCAAGGCCTTCAAAAGCGCGCAGGGGGCTATCTGGGATCTTAACGTGATGTTCGACCACTGGAGCGACGAAGTTAACCTGAAGAAGGCCTACGTCGGCGTCACCAACGTGCTGGAATCCAACCCCAACGCCTATATCTGGGCCGGCCGCGACTTCCACCAGCGTCCGCAACAGGGGATCAACGACTACTTCTGGATGAACCACGACGGCCAGGGCGCCGGGGTAAAGAACTTTGATATCGGCGGCGTGCAGTTCGACGTGGCGGCGGTGTCGCAGGTGAAATCCTGCAGCCCGGAAGTGATGGCCGACGAGACCAACCCGTCGCGCATCACCTGTACCGGCAGCTCCGACACCGGCGACAACGGCCACTACGCGCTGACCACCAAAACCCACAACATCAAGGCCGGGCCGATCGACGTCGAGGTGTACGCCAACTACGGCTTTGACTCAAAGGCGGTGGACAGCGACGCGCGTCTCGAAGCCTGGCAGGGCGGCCTGGTGCTGAGCCACACCAACGACAGCGGGGTGAACAAGGTGATCCTGCGCTATTCCGACAACTCGGATAACAGCGTCTACAACAAAACCGACGACCTGACCACGGTCTACGCCAGCTTCGAGGGCAGCCATAAGTTCACCCAGCAGGCGCAGGTGGAATACCTGCTGGCTTTCCATGACTACGACAACGGCAAAGATAATACCGACAACCGCAAAAACTACGGCGCCATCGTCCGGCCGATGTACTTCTGGAACGACGTGCACTCCACCTGGCTGGAAGCGGGCTACCAGCGCGTGGATTACGACCAGGGCGGGGATAACCACGGCTGGAAGCTGACGCTGTCGCAGAACATCGCCATCGGCATGGGGCCGGAGTTCCGTCCGATGCTGCGCTTCTACGTGACCGGCGGCCAGGTGGACAACGAGCATACCGCGAAGGTCAACAACACCAAAGACCAGCAGCTGGATTCGCTGAACGTCGGCGGGATGTTTGAGGCGTGGTTCTGATGCGATAGCGTTGTTGAAGGAGCGTTCCCGGCTGGCGCTACGCTTAGCCGGGCTACAACTGGTGCGCTCCATTTATGCCGGATGGCGGCATAGCCGGCCTACGTTCCTTCCTGCGGGCTCCCCCCCAGGACCGGCAAGCGCAGCGCCGCCGGGCAGTCAGACCCGTGCCCTGGTGGCGTCATCAATTCTTTATCTCTGGCTTAATCGGCGGGCGATGCGCTCAAGCTTCATCATCAACAGCAGCGTGACGCCCACCAGCACAATGGTCAGCGCCGAGCCATCGGCGATATTGCCGCGATCGGTGAGGCTGAAAATGGTCACCGGCAGCGTCGTCCAGCCCGGCGGATAGATCATCACCGTCGCCCCTAGCTCTCCCATCGACAACGACAGGCTCAGCGCCAGCGCCGAGATCATCCACGGCGTCATCAGCGGCAGTGTCACATGGCGCAGGCGATACCACGGCGAAGCGCCCAGGCTGGAGGCGACGTTTTCAATATCAGCGGAAATACGCGCCAGCCCGGTCGTTACGTTGCTGAAGGTAAAGGCGGAGATCAGCACGAAGTGCGCCGCCAGAACGATAAAGAAGGTGCCGTTCATCTGCAGCGGCCCCTGGCTAAACGCCACCAGAATGCCCAGCCCGACGGAAACCGAGGGGATGGCGCTGGGCAGATAAAACGCCAGGCCAAGATATTTCTGTAGCGTCGCGCCATGCTGGCGCAGCGCCAGCGCCGCCCACATCCCGCACAGCAGCGCCAGCAGGCTGGCGCAGAAGCCCACCATCAGGCTCGAAAACAGCGAATCCCACGCCGCGCCGCGAAAGGCGTTAACAAAGTGGGCAAAGGTAAAGCCGGTGGGCAGCAGGCCGTTCCATTGTTTACTCAGGCTGGAGAGTAAAATCACCGCCAGCGGCAGCAGGAAAACGCCGGCAAAAAGCGTCACCGCCAGCGCGCCCGCCGCCGCGCGGCCTTTACGCGACCAAATCAACATCGTTAACTCCTTACGCCAGTGCGCGCCGCAGCCAGCCGATAGAGCATAAACAGCCCCAGCGACAGCAGAATATTAATCAGCGCAATCATGCAGGCCACGCTGTAATCCGACTCCAGAATCGCCTTGCTGTAGACCATCATCGGCAGGGTATTGACCCCTTTGGCGCCAATAAACAGCACGATCCCGAACTCGTTAGTGGTCAATAGCAGGCACAGGCTGCCGCCCGCCATCAGCGCCGGGAGCGCCGCCGGGAAGATAACCTGGGTAATCACCCGTAACGGATGAGCGCCGAGAATACTCGCCGCTTCCAGCTGGCTCTTATCTATCTGCCGCAATCCCGCCATCAACGGACGCATCACCAGCGGCGTAAAGACGGTAATCTCCGCCAGAATCACGCCGTTAATCGAATAGAGGAAGTCTACCGGCGGCAGTTCAAAAGCAAACAGCGCCATCAGGGTGCCGTTGAGCAGCCCCGCCGAGCCGTAAATAAAGGTGAACGCGAGAGTGATAAGAAAGGTCGGCAGCGCAATAAAAGTATCAATGACCCGGCTCACCAGTTGGCTGCCGGGAAACGGAATAAACACCAGAATCAGCGCCAGGACGCTGCCGAGCACCAGACAGCCAAGGGTAGCGAACACCGCAATCTGTAAGGTATTGAGCAACGCGCCAATAAAGCGTTTTGAGTCAATCACCTGCCAGAAGGTCTCGAGGCTCAGGTTGCCGCTGGCGTCGCGCAGCGCCTGTTCGGCGATCAGCAGCAGCGGATAGAAAAACAGCGTCGCCAGCACCAGCAGCGGCAACGCCAGCCACAGGTAAGGGCGTAGGTTTCGCGCCGGACGCGCAAGCGTGAGGGTTTGCGCCATCATTGCACCTCGATCAGAACCGCATCGCCAGGTTCGAAGTAGAGCGACAGCTTGTCCCCCGCGCACGGCAGCGGGTTCACGTGGGTCATGACGATCCGCACCGCTTCGCCGGCAACATCGCACCGCAGATGCGTCAGATCGCCCTGCCAGTGGACCGAGGGCAGGGTAGCAGTGAGACGATTACTGGTTGCCGATCGCGGCGCCAGGCTCATGTGCTGCGGGCGAATGCATAACAGCTTTTTGTTGCCATGCAGGCCGCCCCGGCTGAAGGCGTTAATCAGGCCGCCGCCGCAGCTTACGCTAACCAGCCCCGGCTCGGGGCTGTCTTTCAGCGCCGTCGCCTGCAGGATATTGGCGCGGCCGAGGAATTCGGCGCTAAAGCGGTTCGGCGGATAGTGGTACAGCTCGTGCGTTTCACCGTGGGCGATCAGCGACCCGTCTTTCATGATGCCGATTTTGTCCGCCAGAGTCAGCGCTTCGGTCTGATCGTGGGTGACGTAGAGGATGGTGAGCTCCGGCAGTTCGCGATGCAGGCGGGCAATCTCTTCCACCATGTTATGGCGAATTTGCGCATCCAGCGCCGACAGCGGTTCATCAAGCAACAGCACCCGAGGACGCACGGCAATCGCGCGGGCTATCGCCACGCGCTGCTGCTGGCCGCCGGAAAGCTGATGCGGGTAGCGGGTGGCGTAATCCGCCATGCCGACGATTTTTAAGGCTTCGGTCACCCGCTCGGCGATAAGCCCCCTGGGCTGCTTCTGCGCCCGCAGGCCGAAAGCAACGTTATCTTCCACCTTCATATGCGGAAACAGCGCGTAGTTCTGCACCACCATCGCCAGCCCGCGTTTGTACGGCGGCAGCTGGGTGACGTCAGTATCGCCGATCAGGATCCGCCCGCCAGCCGGTTGCACAAAACCGGCAATCGCCCGCAGCACCGTGGTTTTCCCGGAACCGGAAGGACCTATCAGCGCCAGCACCTCACCGGGTTCAATGGTCAATGACAGCGGTTTTAAGACCACGTTGCCGTGGTATGAAACGCGCAGCGAGTCCAGGGTGATCCCGGACGTCCCCGCCAGCGACGGGGAAGAAGTGACGGTGGTTTTCATCAACATCAGGCTTACTCGCTATCGGTCACTTTATGCCAGCGGGCAATGTCAGCCGACAGCGATACCGCGACATCGTCCCAGTTAGGTTCCCAGCTCTTCACGCCGTCAAGCGCCGCTTTCGCCGCCTTAAAGTTAGCATCATCCGGCGCTACATCGCTGCGTACCGGCAGGCCCCAGGAGCGCGCGCTGACGCTGGATTGCGCCGGTTTATCCAGCAGGAAATTGATCAGCTTCTTGCCGTTTTCGCTGTTCGGTCCGTTCTGTACCAACCCGATGGTGTAGGGCAGCGCCAGCGCGCTGCGCTCGCCTTTATCATCCGCCGGCCAGAAAATTTTAACGTTCGGGTTACGCGCCATCTGCGACAGGTTCATCTGCAAATCGCCGTTGGCGACGTACAGCTCGCCTTTATTGACCAGCGCAGTCAGCTTGCCGGTCGAGGCCGATGGGCCAACGTTATTGGCCTGCAGCTTGCCCAGATACTCGAAGCCGGCGTCTTTACCGCCGAGGCTGTGGAACGCCTGCAGCATCACCGCGGTACCGTCGCCCGCCTGCCCCGGCGTGGAGTACTGCAACTTGTTCTTGTAGCGGCTATCCAGCAGATCCTGCCAGCTGGCCGGCGCGCTTTTCAGCAACTGACTGTTATAGATGAAGGTCAGATAGTTATTCACCAGCGGCGCGTAGCGGTCGTTAGCGCCGGGGATCTGCGCGCTTCCCTGCGGGGTAAAGGTTGCCAGCAATTGCTCTTTCGCGGCGCGCTGGATAAACGGCGGCACCGTGACCAGCACATCAGCCTGCGGATTGGTGCGCTCCTTCGCCAGACGCTCGACGATCGCGCCGGAGCCGCCTTCCACATACTGCACTTTGATGCCCGTCGCTTTGGTGAAGGCAGCGAACTGGCTCTGATACCAGCTGTTATCGCCGTCATGCAGGCCGTCGGCGGAGTAAACCGTGACGACGCCGTCCGCCCAAACCGGAGAGCTGGTCAGCGCGAACAGGGACAGCAGAGCAAGTCGGGAGAGTTTCATCGTTTAAGCCTCATCGGATAGTCAGTTATTCTGGTGTAGACCAGATTTGCCTTCACGCTACCGAGGGTTTATGACAAAACGATGAAAGAAGTGTGTCGAAGGAGTTAAAACGAGCGGGATGCGTAGCCCCGGCACGCGCTAGCGCCACCGGGGAGATCAAAAAATTTAACTAATAAAATCAATGGGTATCGACTTCGATCCGCAGGCTATCATGCCGCCAGTATTCAATATCGTAATCGAGAATACGCCCGTGCTGATCGTAATTCAGCCTGCGCAACAGCAGCGCCGGGCGCCCCTCCATCACCCCCAGCGCCTCGGCGGCCTGCGGCGGCATTGAGGTGGGATAAAACGACAGATGCATACTGGTATAGATCAGGTCGTAGTGAGTTTGATAAATCTCGGTCAGACTGCCGTTGAGATCGTGGCGCAGCAGCTCAGGCACCCGCGCGGGCAGACAGTGGTTTTCGCAGTAGCACACCGGCCGGCCGTCGGCATAGCGCAGCCGGGTCAGCAGGTAGACCTGATCGAAGGGCTGCAGCGCCAGCGGCGCCATTACGTCCAGCGGCACGGCAGCCAGGCGGCCATCAAGCAGCACCGTTTTCGGTTCGCGCCCCTGTTCGAGACACAGCTTGTGGAAGTTGGTATTTTGCGTCGGATCCAGCCACAGACGCTCCGGCGTCACAAACCAGCCGCGGCGGTCGGCGCGGTAAATCACGCCGCTGGCCTCCAGCTGCGCCAGGCTCTCACGCACCGTAATCCGCGTCGTGTTGAACAGCGCGCACAGCTCGCGCTCGGAAGGCAGCTTGTCGCCGCTTTTGAGGGCGCCGTTTTGAATACGCGCCTGCAGCTGCGCCTTAATCATCAGGTATTGCGGCATCTCGCCAGAGGGTGATTTCATGTTTACTCACTGCCACTTTTCGTGCGCTCATTATACATAGCCAGATGAATTTTTTGTTGCAGCGCCACATTTCCTTTGACCCTGCCCCGGCTTTGTCTCCATGATAACTATAAATCTGGTATAGACCAAATGGTGAGACAAATGACTTCACGAAATTACCTGCTGCTGACCCCCGGCCCGTTAACCACCTCCCGTACGGTGAAAGAGGCGATGTTGTTCGATAGCTGTACCTGGGATGATGATTACAATCTCGGCGTGGTACAGACCATTCGCCAGCAGCTGGTGCAGTTGGCTACCCCGGCCGACGGTTATACCGCGGTGCTGCTGCAGGGTAGCGGCAGCTACGCGGTCGAAGCGGTGCTCGGCAGCGTCATCGGCGAACAGGGCAAAGTGCTGATCGTCAGCAATGGCGCCTATGGCGCGCGTATGATTGAGATGGCGCAGCTGATGGGCATCGCCTGCCACCCTTACGACTGCGGCGAAGTCTCCCGTCCGGACGCGGCCGCGATCGAACAGATCCTGCAGAACGACCCGGCGATCACCCATATCGCGATGGTACACAGCGAAACCACCACCGGTATGCTGAATCCGATCGCAGAGGTGGCCGAACTGGCGAAACGGTACGATAAACGCTATATCGTCGATGCGATGAGCAGCTTTGGCGGCATTCCGTTGGATATCGCCGCGCTGAAGATTGATTACCTGATAAGCTCCGCCAACAAATGCATTCAGGGCGTGCCGGGCTTTGCCTTCGTGATTGCCCGTGAAGCGGAGCTGGCCGCCTGCAAAGGCCGTTCGCGCTCGCTGTCGCTGGATCTGTACGCCCAGTGGCGCTGCATGGAGGACAACCACGGCAAGTGGCGCTTCACCTCGCCGACGCATACCGTGCTGGCCTTCGCCCAGGCGCTGAAAGAGCTGGCGCAGGAGGGCGGCGTCAGCGCTCGCCATCAGCGCTACCGCAACAATCAGCGCCGGCTGGTCGCCGGGATGCGCGCGCTCGGCTTCCGGCCGCTGCTCGACGATAGCCTGCACTCGCCGATCATTACCGCCTTTTATTCACCGGATGCGCCGCAGTATCGCTTTCACACCTTCTACCAGAAGCTGAAAGATCAGGGCTTCGTTATCTATCCGGGCAAAGTATCGCAAAGCGACTGCTTCCGCATCGGCAACATTGGCGAAGTCTACGACGCCGATATCACCGCCCTGCTGGCGGCTATCGACAACGCCATGTACTGGAAACAATAAGGAACCGCCATGAACCGTATTAGCGCACTGATCCTTGACTGGGCAGGCACCACCGTAGACTTCGGCTCTTTCGCCCCGACGCAAATCTTCGTCGAGGCCTTCCGCCAGGCCTTCGATATTGAGATAACCCTTGAAGAGGCCCGCGTGCCGATGGGGCTTGGCAAGTGGCAGCACATTGAGGCGCTGGGCAAACTCCCTGCTGTCGATAGCCGCTGGCAGGCCAAATTCGGCCGCGCGATGACGGCCGCCGAAATCGATGCGATCTACGCCGCGTTTATGCCGCTGCAAATCGCTAAGGTTGTCGATTTTTCCGCACCAATAGCCGGCGTGGTCGACACCATCGCCACGCTGCGCGCCAAGGGCCTGAAGATCGGCTCCTGCTCGGGCTATCCGCGTCCGGTGATGGAAAAGCTGGTACCGGCCGCCGCCGCCCAGGGCTACGCCCCGGACCACTGGGTCGCCACCGATGACCTTGCCGCCGGCGGTCGTCCGGGCCCGTGGATGGCGCTGCAGAACGTGATTACCCTGGGCATAGACGATGTGGCCCACTGCGTGAAGGTCGATGATGCCGCGCCGGGCATCAGCGAAGGGTTACATGCCGGGATGTGGAGCGTCGGGCTGGCGGTGTCCGGTAACGAATTCGGCGCTACCTGGGAGGAGTACCAGGCGATGTCGAAAGCGGAAATCGCCACCCGCCGCGAGCGGGCGGCAGGCAAACTGTATGCCGCCGGGGCGCATTATGTGGTTGATACCCTGGCGGACCTGCCGGAAGTGATTGCCGACATCAATGCCCGGCTGGCAAAAGGCGAGCGGCCTTAAGCGGGTGAATTCACCTTCACTTTGGCCGCCACCAGCAGGCCGGTAAACAGCATCAATATCCCTGACAACACCAGCGGCGACAGCAGCCCTAAGTGGTCAAGCGCAATGCCGCCGACCGCGGCGCCGCAGGTGTTGGCCAGCTGGATCACCGCCACCTGAATCGACCCGGCTTTTTCCGCCTGATCGGAGAGGGAACGGGTGATCCACGTTGACCACCCCACCGGGATCAGCGCAAACGCGAAGCCCCAGATAATCGCCACCGTCGAGGCGATGATTTTGCTCTCTCCCCACAGCACCAGCGCCACCGCGCAGGCGGTCAGCACCAGCGGCGCAATCGCCAGCGCCGCTTTCACCGAACGCTTGAGCAGCACCGAGGAGAGCGAGGTGCCGATAAAGCTGGCGATACCAAAGCTCAGCAGTACCAGCGTCAGGCCGTCGACATCAAACCCGGCGAGGGTCATGTAAACCGGGCGAATATAGGTAAAGAAGGCAAACTGTCCGGCAAAGGCCATGAAAATGGCGCACATTCCGGCCATCACCCCCGGACGCTTCAGCAGACCAAACATATTTTGCTGCTGAGAAGCCGATTCCCCGGGCAGCGACGGCAGCGCTTTCAGCACCCAGAGCGTACACAGCACGCCCATTACCGCCGCGCCGTTAAAGACGTTGCGCCAGCCGATAAGCCCGCCAAGGAAACTGCCCAACGGGGCGGCGATCACCAGCGCGATTGATACCGCGCCGAAGATAATCGATAGCGCTTTCGGCACCACGCGCATCGGCACCAGCCGCATGGTCAGCGATGCGGACATCGCCCAGAAACCGCCGAGCGCCAGGCCCAGACAGGCGCGCCCCAGCAGTAGCAGGGTGAAGCTATCAGCGAAAGATACCAGCAGGCAGGAAAAGGTCAGCAGCAGTGAAAACAGGATAACCACGTAGCGGCGATCGGTTTTACCTATCACCGTGGTGATAAACAGGCTGGAAAACATCGCGACGAATGCCGTCGTCGTCACCGACTGCCCGGCCATCCCTTCGGAGATGCCTAAATCCAGCGCCATCGGCGTCAGCAGGCTGACCGGCAAAAACTCAACGGTAATCAGGCAGGCGACGCAGAAAGCAACCGCGAAAACCGCCGACCAGTTTGGCCGCGCGAGATCGCGTGCATGGGGTTTGGTTTCATTTGAATGACTCATGAGTGACCTGCGAAGAAAGTGGCGGAAAGCTGCGCAGTGTAACATTTTGTATGTGACGTACTTAACGTTTTCGCAACTCTTCTCGCTTTTCATAAGAGGATGCGTAGCTGCTCGCATGTTTAAAAAAACGATGCTTGCTATCGCTTTAACAAATCTCAGGAGAATTTAATATAGCACTATGTGCTATACTTTTAACGACAGGATGTCAGCAATGCGTATCTTTAAAACCAAATGGTTCGCCAGAGAGGCTAGCTCTCATGGCATTTCCGACGACGAGCTCTATCAGGCAATTCAATCTGCGCTTCAGGGCAAAGTGGTTGATTTAGGAGGAGGGGTTTATAAAAAGCGACTCAACAAGAATCGCGATCGCGCAATCATCCTTACCAAAAGCGCAGAGTATTGGTTTTATACCTTTCTATATGCCAAACAGGATATGGCCAATATCAACCATCGCGAATTAATGGGGTTTCGTGAGTTAGCAAAAACACTATGCCAATCTCTCTGAAGAGAAAACGACGGCCTTAGTTAAAAGTAAAGAATTAGTGGAGATTTGCGATGACAGCAAAAAATAAATACAAAAGCCCGGCTTTCGAAGCGATCCATAGCGCTGCGTCGGGGCTATTCAGCGTTGGCGCAATCCCACAGGAAACAATGCGCCATTTTGATGAATCATGTCTCGGTAGCGTAGCCGCACTTCAACCCATTGAAATTAAAGCGCTACGTGAACAACTCAATGTTAGCCAACCCGTGTTCGCTCGTTATCTGAATACCAGTGTGTCTACCGTGCAAAAATGGGAGACTGGCGCTAAACGACCGAGCGGAATGTCATTAAAATTGCTTAGCGTCGTACAAAAACACGGCCTGAAAATCCTACTGTAGTTATCCTGCCGGATGGCGCTTACGCTTATCCGGCCTACAAGTGACGAGTGCGTAAACCGTAGGCCGGATAAGGCGCAGCCGCCATCCGGCACAAAAAGCGATGAACCCCAGGCCGAATAACTATGAGATCAGTGCAGCCAGTGCACGCCGTCTTCCGGGAGAAACAGGTCGTTGTAGCGCTGCTGAAGGTTATGCAAATCGCTCATATCCGGATCCAGCTCGCGCAGAAACCCTTGCGCCAGGCGGATCTGCGCGTCGGTAATCGGCGCCGCTAAACGCGCTTTTTGCATCAGGCGATACCAGTAATGCAGGTTTTTTTCGCTAGCGTCGACAATTGCAACCTGCCAGATCAGCAGCACCTGGGCGGCGTTCTGCAGATGCGCTTCATTCGGCCGCTCCAGGTAACGCAAATACTCATTACCGGCGGTTTTTCCCAGCTGATCGATCATCGATTCCAGCGGGACAGGCGTGATGCCGAGGCGTTCGCTCAGGCGGCGGATCGCGCGGCGTGAATCAGAGGTAAGCACCCGAAATCCCACAACAAACACCACTACCAGGGTGGCCAGTCCTATCCAGATCATGCATCCTCTCATCCAATCGCAGCCTGACTATCATAATGGGAATTTGCCTGCTGTCGACTGTCGGACCTGGCATAATGCGCAAGAAATAAAAAAGCCCGGCGCGAAGGCCGGGCAAGGTTACCAAATACCTGGTGAATCAGGCGGTCTGCAAAATACGGTTCTTTTTCTCGCGGCGAATTTTACGCTCTTCAAAGATAGCCACGATGGCCATCAGGCAGATACAGCCGACGGCGGCGGCGTCCAGCGCCGCAAAGGTGCCGGCCCAGCCGGTCAGGCCGAAGACCGGGGTGCCGTCGGCGATCATCCCGAGACCCAGTTTGGCGAAGCTATCGCCGATCAGATAGGCGAAGGTGCCCTTGATCCCATCGGCGGCGCCGATCGCTTTTTTCGGTACGAAACCGACGGCGGCGACGCCGATCAACAGCTGCGGACCAAACACCAGGAAGCCCAGCGCAAACAACGAGGCCAGATAGACGTACTGGTTGCTGGCGTGTTGGTAAACCCCGAGGGTGGCGATAATCAGCGCCAGCGCGATGCAGGCCACCAGCGCGCGGCGGCCGTTGGCCAGATCCGACAGCCAGCCCCACAGCAGCGTGCCGACCAGCGCGCCGACCTCAAACAGGGTAAAGCCCTGAATCGCCACCTCTTTCGACAGCTTCAGCTCCTGGAAGGCGTACACGGTGGACCACTGATCGATACCGATACGCACCACGTAGAGGAAGATGTTGGAGAAGCACAGCAGCCAGATCACTTTGTTTTTCAGCACGTACTCAACAAAGATCTGCCACTTGGTCATCGCATTTTCTTCGGTCTCTTTGTCCTCTTCGCTGATCGCTTCGCCAAACAGCTCTTCCGCCGTGCCGAGGCCGTAGGATTCCGGAGAGTCGCTACCGTAGCGCAGGCCGATAAAGCCAACGATCAGCGCAATAATCGACGGGAAGATAAACATGCCGATCACATGGCCGTCGAACAGATAGTTGGCGCCAAACAGCGCCACGCCCGCCGCGCCCGCGCCGCCGAGGTTGTGGGAGATATTCCAGAAGCCGAGGAAAGTGCCGCGTTTGCGTCTGGGCGTCCACTTGGTGATGGTGGAATAGCTGCACGAGCCGCCGGTGCTCTGGAAGAAACCGCTCAGCGCATAGAAGGCGATCATCAGGAACAGGCTGGTAGAACCCGCCCCCATGCTGGCGCTAAAGCCCAGCATACAGATGGCGGAGAGGATCAGCATAAACGGCAGGAACTGCTTGGTGTTTTTGCCGTCGGCATAATAAGAGACCAGCGTCTTGCCCACGCCGTAGGTGATGGAGAAGCCCAGGCCAATCATCCCCAGCTGGGTCATGCTCAACCCGTAGGTGGAGATCATGTCGTTCTGCGCGATGTTAAAGTTCTTGCGGATCAGGTACATGGTCAGGTAGCCGATGAAGACCACCAGATAGGACTGCATGAAAGGTTTGAACCACATTTTGCGCCGCACATCGAGCGGCAGATCCAGGGTCGGCTTGCGCACCTGATTCAGAAAGGCCAGCATGGGTATCTCCTGAGCTGATTTTTTATGCCTGCGTAATAACCAGGCATTGTAAAAACCAGCGCGCCGTCTGGCCTGAGACGGCGTCCAGGTAAAACCGGGAAAATTTCTTAGTTTTGCCCCGTTCGCGGCGAAAGGGTGAGCTACATCACGCTTCGCTGGCGGTACGCGGCGCCTGCGCGTTTAAAAACGGCAGCAGCAGCAGCGCGGAAATGCCGGCGGCAATCGCAATCACCACGAAGAATCCGGTCCAGTGCCAGATATCCATCACCTGCGCCAGCGGCCAGCCGGAAAGCGAGGCGCCAAGATAAGCGAACAGGCCGACAAACCCGGTTGCCGCCCCGGCGGCTTCTTTATGCGAACATTCCGCCGCCGCCATGCCGATCAGCATCTGCGGGCCGAAAACGAAGAAACCGGTAGTGAAGAAGCAGGCCGCCTGCATGACATAGCTGGCGAACGGCATCAGCCACAGGCCGCCAACCGACAGCAAAATTCCGGCGGCGAAAATCAGGTTCATCGGCCCACGGTTGCCGTTAAACAGCTTATCCGAGCCCCACCCCGCCACCAGCGCGCCGATAAAACCGCCCAGCTCAAACATGGTCACCGCCGAGTTAGCGGTCACCAGATCGACGCCTAGCGTCTCCGACATATACAGATTGCCCCAGTCGTTAATCGCCGCCCGCACCACGTACACCAGCACATAGCACAGCGACAGTAGCCAGATGTAGGGATTGGCCAGCACGTAGCGGGTCAGGATCGCTTTACGAGACATCCCAGCGCCTTCCTGCTGCTGGGCGATTTCCAGCGCATCGTGACGCCAGTCGCCCACGGCGGGTAACCCCACCGCCTGCGGGCGATCGCGCAGCCGCCAGCACAGATACAGTCCGGCGAGGATCGCCAGACAGCCGGCGATGGTCATCCCGGCACGCCAGCCGTAGTGCAGCGCCGCCGCTCCCACCACCATCGGGATCAGCGCGCCGCCGACGTTATGCGCCGTATTCCATAGCGCCCACCAGCCGCCGCGCTCGGTCCGCGAATACCAGGCCGTCAGCAGTCGGGCGCAGACCGGCGAGCCCCAGCCCTGGAAGAAGGCATTCAGTGCCCACAGCAGCGCGAAAGCCCATAGTGAGGAAGAAAAACCGAACAGAATATTCACCACCCCGGTGGCGATAAGCCCCAGCCCCATAAAATAGCGGGCGTCGGAGCGGTCGCTGACGATACCGGAGAAAAATTTCGACAGCCCGTAGGTGATATAGAACAGCGTGGCCAGCAGGCCAATATCGCTGCGGGTCAGGACGTTGCTGGCGAGAATTTCCGGGACCGCGGCGTTAAAGCTTTTGCGGGTGAAATAGAACAGCGCGTAGCCCAGCCAGATGGTCAACAGGATATGGCGACGCCAGTAGCGATAACGCGCATCAAGCTCGCGTTTATCGCTAATCGGCGCAGCGTCCGGCGGGGCTTTTAAAAAGGCGAACATCGGCGATCCTCTCAGGCGTAACGCAGCGGTAGATTGACGCACACCCGGGTACCATGGGTGCAGGAGATCGTCAGTGTGCCGCCCAGGGCGGTCACGCGCTCGCGCATGCCGGTCAGGCCGAACCCCTGCAGATTCGACCCTGGCGGCAGGCCGCAACCGTCATCTTCCAGCACCAGCATTAGTCGCTCATCCTGCTGCCAGCCCTGCAGAGTGACAGCGCTGGCGCTGGCGTGCTTGACGATATTATTCAGCCCCTCCTGGCAAACGCGAAACAGCGTCACGCGCTGGTTCTCGCTCAGTCCCGCCTCGTTAATCCGCCAGTCGAGATGGCTGACAATGCCGCGGTCCTCCAGCTCCATCTCGCGCATCAACGAACGTACCGCCTGCTCCAGCGGCAGGTCGTCGAGCTGACGCGGACGCAGACGGCCTAGCAGTCTACGCACCGAGTCGTAAACTCCCAGCGACAGCTGTTCTATCAGCTGACCGCTCTGGCGCACGCTGGCATTGTCCGGCGCCAGCCGCTGTACGATCCCGGCCTGGGTGCGGATCGCGGTGATGGTCTGGCCGATATCATCATGGCGCTCGCGGGCGACGTCTCGCCGCACGCTCTCTTCGGTCTCCAGCAGGCGTTCCGCCAGCCGACGATTACGCGCCAGCTCGCTTTGTAATGACTGATTCAGCTCGCGTAACCGCTGGATCCCCGCCCCCAACAGCAGCCCGGTGAGGCTCTGTGCCAGCAGGGAAAGCAATAAATCGACCGGGTGATCGTGCCAGGTCTGGCTGGCAATCAAGGCGATAGCGTTCATCAGGGTGGCGATCAGCGCTCCCTGCCAGCCGTAGTGCCAGGCGAGGGCGATAATCGGCAGCGCCAGACAAAACGGGGTAAAGCGGGAGAGCTCGGCGGGCAGGCCAAGCTGCAGCCACAGGCTAATGGTGAATAACAGCAGATACCAGATCAGATGCCGCCCGCGCCAGTTAACCGGCTGCGCCACCAGCGCCGGCCCCAGCGGCCGCCAGACGGTGCTGGTAAGATAGTGCCAGAAAACCAGGCAGGTCGGCGCCAGCGTCAGGCCGCCGGTCAGCGTCAACAGCAGGGCGTTAAGCCCCTCGTCCCCCTCCGCCAGCCACGGCAGCGATTGCAGCAGCGCGGCGGCCATTAACGCCCCGCCCTGACGCAGCAGCGTCAGCCAGTCGCGCTGCTGCCGGTAGCGCGAGATCAACGCCACCGGCAGCAGAGTCAGCAGGCTTCCGGTCATCAAAATTATCGGGTGCGCCAGCGCCACCTCCTGCGCCAGCCATAAGATAAGCAGCCACTCGGTTCCCAGCAGCACTGGCCAGTAGCCGCGGGGGCATTGCAGCATTAACCCCAGCCGCAGGCCAAAGGGAAACAGCAGCACCGCTAAATCCGCGCGTTCCACCAAATGCAGACTGATGCTCCACAGGCAGAACCAGGCGGCCGCGAAGATAAAGGCGCAGCCGATGACCGACAGCAATCGTGAGACGACGGCCGTCATTGCCAGCTATCGAACATGCGGCGCGCCAGCTCAACGTCGTTGTTGACGCCCAGCTTTTCCAGCAGGTTGGCGCGGTGTACGTGGACGGTTTTCGGCGACAGACCGAGCTCGGCGGCAATCTCTTTCACCGCCATGCCCTGCGCCAGCTTTTCCGCCACCTGACGCTCGCGTTTGGTGAGCGGATCCTGGCGCCCGGCGGCCAGCTTCATGGCGATATCCGGCGTGAGATAGCAACCGCCGGCCGCCACCGTGCGTACCGCGGCGATAAGTTCATCGGGGCTGCAGCGTTTCGACAGGAAGCCGCGCGCGCCGGCGTTCAACGCCTGCTCGATCAGCGCCGGGCTATCGTGTACCGACAGCATGATGGTCGCCATCCCCTTCGGCAGCTGGCTGAGCAGCTCCAGCCCGGAAATATCCGGCATGGAGATATCGCAGATACAGACCTGCACGCCGCGCCCCGGTAGCCCCGTCAACGCCTCGCGGCCGCTACCAAATTCGGCGACAACCTGAAAATCAGCTTCCAGCCCCAGCAGCTGAGCAAAGCCGGAGCGGACAATCAAATGATCGTCAATAAGGGCGATGGTGGTCATGGTGTGTCCTGGTGCCTGAAAACGCCGGATGGCGGCGTAAACGCCTTATCCGGCCTACGGATTCACTGCTTGTAGGCCGGATAAGCGCAGCGTCATCCGGCAAAGGCGCTTACCTTAGCGATAAGCGCGTGGCTGTTCAAGCCTTGAGCGCTATTCGAAGAACACCGCAATTTTGTTAAACATGGTGGGATCGGACTGGTTACGCGCCACTTTGGTGACATCTTCCAGCTTTTCAATCTGGCTAATCATCTGCCCCAGTCGCTGGTCATCATTTACCAGCAGCCAGATGCGGCTGTGTTCGCTGCCCTGAATTGGCAGACAGAGAATGCCTTCGACGTTAAACGCGCGACGGGCAAAAAGCCCGCACACGTGGGTCATGACGCCGGGATGGTTGCGGACGGTGAGTTCCAGAATGACGTTATCACATTGTTTTTGCATGGCTTATTCCCCCACCATTTCAGTATTGGCCGCACCCGGCGGTACCATCGGATACACTTTCTGCTGTGCGTCGATGCGCACGTGGATCAGCGCCGGCCCCGGACGGTCGATAATCGCCTGCAGCGCCGCCTGCGGATCGACTTCATTATTTAAATCACAGGTTTGCAGGCCAAAACCGGCGGCAATCTGCATAAAGTTAATCATCCCCGGATAGGTGGCGGCAAAAACGCCCTGCTGATAGAACAGGCTCTGCTGCTGATGCACCAGCCCCAGCGCTTCGTTGTTCAGCAGGATAATTTTTACATCCAGCTGATTTTCGGCGGCGGTGGCCATCTCCTGAATATTCATCATCAGGCTGCCGTCGCCGGAGAAGCAGATAACCTTGCGCTGCGGATTCGCCAGCGCCGCGCCGATGGCTGCCGGCAGGCCGAAGCCCATGGTGCCGAGACCGCCGGAGGTCAGCCACTGGCGCGGACGATTGAGCGGGTAGGCCTGCGCCGTCCACATCTGGTGCTGGCCAACGTCGGTAGTGATGATCGCTTCATCATCCACGCAGGCGGCCACGGCGTTAATCAGGCCGTAATGGGAGAGCGGGTCGCTTTCCTGCGGGATGGCGCAGGGGAATTCGCGCTGCAAGTCGGCCACCAGCTGGCGCCATTCCTCGCGCGGCTGCGCCTCAATCTGCGGGTTCAGCTGGGCTAAGACTTCCGCCACATCGCCCTGAATCGCCACGTGCGGTTGCTTGATTTTGCCCAGTTCGGCGCGGTCGATATCGACGTGGATAATCTTCGCGTTCGGGCAGAACTGCTCGGTCTTGCCAATCGCCCGGTCATCAAAACGGGCGCCTAAAACAATCAGTAAATCCGCCTCCTGCAGAATGAAGTTGGTGCTGCGCGCGCCGTGCATCCCCAGCATGCCCAGCGACAAAGGATGCGCCTTCGGCAGCATGCCCAGCGCCATTAAGGTCATGGTGGTCGGCAGGTTGGCTTTTTCCGCCAGCTCACGGATCGCCTGCGGCGCGTTAATCCCCCCGCCGCCCAGATACAGTACCGGGCGTTTCGCCGCGTTGATCATTGCCGCCGCTTCACGCACGCTTTCAGGCGCGAATGCCGGTGCCGGGGCGCGCTCGCCAGGCTCAGGCAGCGCTTCCAGCTCAATGGTCGCCGACTGCACGTCCTTAGGAATGTCTATCCACACCGGCCCGGGACGCCCGGACTGGGCAATACGGAAGGCGTCGCTGATCACCTGCGGCAGCTCGGCAATGTCGCGCACCAGATAGTTATGTTTGGTGATGGGGATAGAGATGCCGTAGGTGTCCACTTCCTGGAAGGCGTCGGTACCGATCATCGAGGCCGGTACCTGGCCGGTGATGCAGACCAGCGGAATCGAATCCAGGCGGGCATCGGCGATCGCCGTCGCCAGGTTCGTCGCCCCCGGGCCGCTGCAGGCCATACAGACCGCCGGCTGGCCGTCGGTACGCGCCATCCCCTGGGCGATAAAGCCCGCGCCCTGCTCGTGGCGCGCCAGGATGTGGCGGATTTGCGTGCTCTGGCTTAAGGCATCGTAGATAGGCAGGATGGAGCCGCCCGGAATGCCGCTGACCATAGTGATACCCTGGCGCTCCAGTAAATGAACAACCAGCTGCGCGCCGGTAAAGCGCATTGTGTTTGATGTGGTGCCCGAACTTGCCATGCTCCAGTCCTTTTCTTCTGGGCCGACTTTACCGGGGGGCTCGCCAACAAAAAACCCCGCTCGGTTTGCGCCGGCGGGGTTTGGAATTCGTGTTGTTCCGGACCCTACGGCGCATTGCCGACGACGACCACCACAGACACGACGACCACCGCGGCTGGCGCGGTTTTTAGTAGGGTCGAAGCGATCAGGGTTGCGTTCATTAGGGACCTGTTGTGTCGAAAAATAAGCTGAATTTATACAAACACAGGTTTTACGTTTTCACAATGGATTTATTTTCATCCACGAAAATTTGCGCGAAAGATCACAGTTCGGCGCAAAAGGACAGAAAACAAAAAACCCCGCCGGAGCGAGGTTTTTATCAGCATGGTTACAGGTGGTAGCCGCAAGCACACTGTATTACGTCAACGCCAAAAGTATACGCGATCGCTGCAGTTCGCGCAATTTAAGGTCGGTTTTTCTCTGTCATAGAGTATGGATGAGAGGGGCGGATTTGTCCAAAAAATACTGTTCATCCATACAGTATTTATCTATACTGGGTGTGTTCACTTTGTGCCATTCGGGGGCCGCAAGTTTGACCGGCGCAACGAAGTCCTGGCTGAAACGGGTGGTGCCGTCAGTGCCTTAACCCCGAGAGAGCACACTGTGTTACGTCAACAACGTGCAGTCACTGGCCCGCGCGGCAACGCGTGGTTCAGCGCTGCGCACCCCTGTCGTTGCAGGCGGCGGGCCGGGAAGCCGTTCATGGAAAGGACGAACTATCGGCCAGGGCAGACGCCGCCGGCGACAGGCAGGGATAAGCTGGCAACGGGCAGCGGAAAGGTACGTCAGCTTATTGTGCTCCTTAACCACAGGAGACGCGCGTATGGGCGGAATGGATATTATTATTTTGATCCTGAAACTCATGGTTGCTGTGTTGCAACTACTTGATGCAGTCCTGAAACAGTTCCGCTGATTCAGGTTCAAGTCGCACCTGAGGGGGGCGGGAAACCGCCCCCCTGCAGGCGCCCGCCGGGCGTCCCGGGATGACTTGATGGAGGAAGCTATGCCACCCCTGTTAATTGCCGCCACGACGCCGGATGCCCCGGGGTTCGCGGCGCTACGAATTGAAAGCCTTGAACAGCATTTCAATATGCTGCGCCGCCTGGCGGAAAACTGGCAGAGCGGCAAAAACCGCTTTAACGCGCCGGGCGAAACGCTGCTGGGCGCCTTCGTCAACCACCAGCTGGTAGGGGTATGCGGCATCAATAGCGATCCCTTCAGTCCGCAGCCGCGGGCCGGGCGCATTCGCCACCTCTACATCAGCGAACGCTATCGTCGCCGGGGCATCGGCCAGCAGCTGCTGGTCTCGGTTATCACCCACTCCAGCGCCTGGTTCGACTTTCTCAACACCCATGCCCCGGCGCAGGCCTGGCCCTTTTATGAAAGGCTTGGTTTTCGCCCGGTGTACGATGAACCGCGGGTGACGCATCGCCTGTTTTGTTCGCTTTAACCCCCCGCTGGCAGGCAGCGCGGGCGCGTGTTACATTCCGGTGACCTTCACTGTTGAACCTGTCTGCGATGACCCTCACCGTATTCTGCATTTTGCTGTTCGCCGCCCTGCTGCACGCCAGCTGGAACGCTATCGTCAAAGCCAGCGGCGATAAAATGTACGCGGCGATCGGCGTCAGCGGCTCGGCCGCGCTGATCGCCCTGGTGATGCTCCCCTTTGCCCCGCAGCCCGCGCTGGTCAGCGCCCCCTATCTGCTGGCGTCGTGCGCGTTACAGGTGGTGTATACGGTGCTGGTGGCGAAGACCTACCAGGTATCGGATATGAGCCAGACCTATCCGCTGATGCGCGGCACTGCGCCGCTGCTGGTGGCGGCGATAAGCGTGCTGTTCCTCGGCGATCGTCTGTCGCCGCTGGCCTGGCTGGGTATCGGCGTCATCTGCCTGGCGATTCTGGCGATGGCCTTTAACGGCCGCGCCAGCTCGCGCAAAGGCATCGTGCTGGCGCTGATCAACGCCTGCTTTATCGCCGGTTATACGCTGGTGGACGGCACCGGCGTCCGGCTGGCGGGCTCGGCGCTGGGCTACACCCTGTGGACCTTTTTTATGAACGGCTTCTGCCTGCTGTGCTGGGCGATGGTGGCGCGACGGCGTGAGGCCAGTCGTTATTTACGTCAGCACTGGAAAAAAGGCATCCTCGGCGGGATCGGCACCATGGGCTCCTACGGCCTGGCGCTATGGGCGATGACCCAGGCCCCGCTGGCGGTGGTCGCCGCGCTGCGTGAACCCTCCATTCTCTTCGGCGCGCTGATCGCCTTTATCGTCCTGAAAGAGCAACTGATGCCGCTGCGCATCGTGGCCGCCTGCGGGATTGCCGCCGGGGCGATCCTCCTGCGCCTGGCGTAGCCTGAGATGGCAACATTAGTTGCCGTTCCTGTTTACATAATCTGCCTGGAATTCCCTCAACAATCGGCACTTTGCAGTTGTTCTGTCATTTTAATATGGTAGATTCCTCCATCGTTTACGGGATGTGCCAGTCACATATTCTTCATTTCTCTTTACTCACAAAGTATTCATCGACATGAAACGGCATAAGAACTTCAATTTGTTGTTGATGCTGGTACTGCTGGTGGCCGTCGGCCAGATGGCGCAGACCATTTATATTCCGGCCATCGCCGACATGGCGGTCGCGCTGAACGTCCGCGAAGGGGCGGTACAAAGCGTGATGGCGGCCTATCTGCTGACCTACGGTATTTCACAGCTGTTCTACGGCCCGCTCTCTGACCGCGTCGGTCGCCGACCGGTGATCCTCGTCGGGATGTCGATTTTTATGCTGGCGACGCTGGTAGCTATTACCACCCATAGCCTGCCAGTGCTGATCGCCGCCAGCGCCATGCAGGGGATGGGCACCGGGGTCGGCGGCGTGATGGCGCGTACCCTGCCCCGCGACCTGTACGAAGGCGCTCAGCTGCGTCATGCCAATAGCCTGTTAAATATGGGTATTCTGGTCAGCCCGCTGATTGCCCCGCTGCTCGGCGGCATCCTCGACACCCTGTGGAGCTGGCGCGCCTGCTACGCTTTCCTGCTGGTCCTGTGCGCCGGGGTGACCTTCAGCATGGCGAAGTGGATGCCGGAAACGCGCCCGGAAGGGGCGCCGCGCACCAAACTTCTGGCCAGCTACAAAACGCTGTTCGGCACCGGCGCCTTTAACTGCTATCTGCTGATGCTGATCGGCGGCCTGGCGGGGATTGCGGTATTCGAAGCCTGCTCCGGGGTGCTGATGGGCGCGGTGCTCGGCCTGAGCAGCATGGCGGTGAGTATTCTGTTTATTCTGCCGATCCCGGCGGCGTTCTTCGGGGCGTGGTTTGCCGGCCGGCCGAACAAGCGTTTCCCGACGCTGATGTGGCAGTCGGTGATCTGCTGCCTGCTGGCAGGTCTGATGATGTGGATCCCAGGGCTGCTGGGCATCATGACCGTCTGGACCCTGCTGGTGCCTGCGGCGCTGTTCTTCTTCGGCGCCGGGATGTTGTTCCCGCTGGCCACCAGCGGCGCGATGGAGCCGTTCCCGTTCCTCGCCGGAACCGCCGGGGCGCGGGTGGGCGGCTTGCAGAATATCGGCTCCGGCGTGCTGGCCTGGCTGTCGGCGATGATGCCGCAAACCGGTCAGGGCAGCCTCGGCCTGCTGATGATGCTGATGGGCCTGTTGATTCTGCTGTGCTGGCTGCCGCTGGCCTCGCGCTTCACCCACCATCAGCAGCCGGTATAAGCGCGGCAGTGGTTCACCGGATGGCGGCTGACGCCTTATCCGGGCTACCGGACTGGTCGTCTGCCGGCCCGCGCAAGCGCAGTGCCGGCATTTTGCCGGGTGGCGGCGCACGCCTTACCCGGCCTCCCTAACAACTCCGAGGGATAGCCCGGCTCTTTTTCAGGTCAGGCTATGCAGCCACTCGATAAAGGCGTCGATTTTCGGCCACTGGCGGCCCGGCAGGGTCGTCACGTAATAATGCTGATGGCATTTCAGCGTCATATCGCCGAACGGGGCGATCAACTCCCCACTCTCTAACCGCTTCTGCACCAGCCGTTTACGCCCCATCGCTACCCCGACATGATTCATCGCCGCAATCACCGCTAAATCAGAACGATCGAAGCCAATGCCCGACGATTGCGGCAGTTCAATCCCAAATTGTTGTGCCCAACTGAACCATTCATCGGTGCCGGAATCATTGCTCCATGCCTGGCGATCGTGAAGCAGCGTACAGTGGCGCAGACTGGCAGGATTTGACGTTAACTGCAGCTGGCGGGCGTAATACGGCGTACATACCGGCACGATCGCCTCATCCATCAGAAAATGTTGGCTTAGCTGCGACGACGGCGCGTCATCAAAATAGATTGCCAGATCGATACCCGCCCGCTGCAGGTTGACGTTATCGTTGCCGGTCAGCACGGTCAGCGAGATGGCCGGGTAGCGGCGACTGAAATCCCCCAGCGCCGGCACCAGCCAGCACTGGGCGATAGAGGGCCGCGAGTAGACCGTCAGACTGCCGGAGAGCTCCTGGTTTTTGATGTCCAGAATCTCCTGATTGAGACCATCCAGCGACGCCTTCAGCGCCCAGTAAACGCGCTTCCCTTCACGCGTCAGCTCCACTTTGCGGTGCGAGCGGACAAAGAGCTGGATCCCCAGCTCCTCTTCCAGCTGATTAATCCGGTGACTGACGGCGCTTGGGGTGAGCGCCAGCTCGTCGGCGGCAAGGGCGAACGACTCGTGCCGCACCGCCACCTCAAACGTCGACAGCCTGGAGAGTTGCCAGCCGTTCAGCAACCGGGTACCTAAGGTTTTTAGCACATCCATTATGCACTCCTGGCGATAATAGGGAGTCTGGATGATAAAAAAATAATGCCGGAACTTCCGCTAAAGGATGAGTTAATTTGACCCATAGCATATTTAGAGGTCACTTTTAGAGCTAAATCACCTTTTTGATTCAATTTGGCTCATCTGAAAGGTCATTTATATCGTTTGTCAGCCCATGCCGAGTTTCTGTTCAATAACCACACGTTACTTACGGCGAGGTGGGGTATGGAATCGCAAATTTGGGTTGTGAGCACATTGCTGATTAGCATCGTGTTAATTGTATTAACCATCGTCAAACTGAAGTTTCATCCGTTTCTGGCGCTGCTGCTGGCGAGCTTTTTCGTCGGGGCGATGATGGGAATGGGCCCGCTGGAGATGGTCAACGCCATTGAGAGCGGGATCGGCGGTACGCTGGGCTTCCTGGCGGCGGTGATCGGTCTCGGCACCATTCTCGGCAAGATGATGGAGGTCTCCGGCGCGGCGGAGCGCATCGGCCTGACGCTCCAGCGCTGCCGCTGGCTGTCGGCGGATGTGATTATGGTGCTGGTCGGCCTGATCTGCGGCATTACCCTGTTTGTCGAAGTCGGGGTGGTGCTGCTGATCCCGCTGGCATTCTCCATCGCCAAAAAAACCAATACTTCGCTGCTGAAGCTGGCTATTCCGCTGTGTACCGCGCTGATGGCGGTGCACTGCGTGGTACCGCCGCATCCGGCCGCGCTGTTCGTGGCGAATAAACTGGGGGCTGATATCGGGACGGTTATCGTCTATGGCCTGCTGGTCGGTCTGATCGCCTCCCTGGTCGGCGGCCCGCTGTTCCTCAGGCTGCTCGGCAACCGCCTGCCGTTTAAACCAGTGCCAGCCGAGTTTTCCAACCTCGACGTTCGCGAAGAATCGACGCTGCCGTCGCTCGGCGCTACGCTGTTTACCGTGCTGTTACCGATTGGCCTGATGCTGGTGAAAACCGTCGCTGAACTGAATATGGCGAAAGGCGGCACGCTGTATACAGTGCTGGAATTTATCGGCAACCCCATCACCGCGATGTTTATCGCCGTCTTTGTCGCCTATTACATGCTCGGCATCCGTCGGCAAATGGGGATGGGCGTTCTGCTGACTCATACCGAAAACGGCTTTGGGTCCATCGCCAACATCCTGCTGATTATCGGCGCCGGCGGCGCATTCAACGCGAGTTTGAAATCCAGCGGCCTGGCCGATAGCCTCGCGGTGATCCTGTCGAACCTTGATATGCACCCGATTTTGCTGGCCTGGCTGGTGGCGCTTATCCTGCACGCCGCCGTTGGCTCCGCCACCGTGGCGATGATGGGCGCTACCGCCATCGTTGCCCCGATGCTGCCGCTTTATCCCGGCGTAAGCCCGGAGATCATCGCCATTGCCATCGGTTCCGGCGCCATTGGCTGCACGATCGTCACCGATTCCCTGTTCTGGCTGGTAAAACAGTACTGCGGCGCCAGCCTCAGTGAAACGTTCAAGTACTACACGACAGCGACATTTATCGCGTCGCTACTTGCACTGGCCGCCACCTTCCTGCTTTCTTTCATCATCTAAGCGAACGAGACGTAATATGAAAAACGCTGACCTGACCACCTTAACCGCGACCTTCCCGCTTGTGCAGGATCTGATCGCCCTGAAAGAAACTACCTGGTTTAACCCGGCAACCACCACCCTGGCGGAGGGGTTGCCTTACGTCGGTCTGACCGCCGACGATGTGCAAGACGCCCATGCCCGCCTTCAGCGCTTCGCGCCCTATCTGGCGGCAGCCTTCCCGGAAACCGCCGCGAGCTGCGGGATTATCGAATCAGAAGTGGTTGCCATTCCGGCAATGAAACGCAGCCTTGAGCAAAAATTCGGCCAGCCAATTAGCGGCGAACTGCTGCTGAAAAAAGACAGCCATCTGCCAATCTCCGGCTCAATCAAAGCGCGCGGTGGGATTTATGAAGTGCTGACCCATGCGGAAAAGCTGGCGCTGGAAGCCGGGCTGCTGACGACCGCAGACGATTATCGCAAATTGCTGACGCCGGAGTTTAAACAGTTCTTTAGCCAGTTCAGCATCGCCGTCGGCTCCACCGGCAACCTTGGGATGTCGATCGGCATCATGAGCGCGCGCATTGGTTTTCAAGTCACGGTGCATATGTCCGCCGATGCCAGGGCGTGGAAAAAAGCCAAACTGCGCAGCCACGGCGTAACGGTGGTTGAGTATGAAGAGGACTATGGCGTGGCGGTCGAACAGGGGCGCAAGGCAGCGGAATCCGATCCGAACTGCTTTTTTATCGATGATGAAAACTCGCGCACGCTGTTCCTCGGCTATGCCGTAGCCGGCGAGCGCCTGAAAGCGCAGTTCGCGCAAGCAGGGCGCGTGGTCGATGCCGATCACCCGCTGTTCGTCTATCTGCCGTGCGGCGTCGGCGGCGGCCCCGGCGGCGTGGCATTTGGCCTGAAGCTGGCCTTCGGCGACCACGTTCACTGCCTGTTCGCCGAACCGACCCATTCGCCATGCATGCTGCTCGGCGTCTATACCGGGCTCCACGACCAGATAGCGGTGCAGGATTTAGGTATTGATAACCTGACCGCGGCCGACGGTCTGGCGGTCGGCAGGGCGTCCGGGTTCGTTGGCCGGGCAATGGAGCGCCTGCTCGACGGGTTCTATACCCTTGACGACCAGACGATGTATGACATGCTGGGCTGGCTGGCGGCAGCGGAAAATATCCGCCTTGAACCCTCCGCGCTGGCCGGGATGGCCGGAGCGCAGCGGGTCTGCGCCAGCAAAGCGTACCATCAGCTGCAGGGGCTGAGTGAGCAACAGCTGCAGCAGGCCACCCACCTGGTGTGGGCCACCGGCGGCGGCATGGTGCCGGAAGAGGAGATGGCGCAGTACCTGGCGAAGGGGCGCTAATCTTTAGCGCAGCAGCGGCATCAGCGCCTCTGGTGGCCGCTGCTGTCGTCGCAGGTCCCGCATCACTCGCATATAGGGCCCGCTAAAATCGTAGAACTGCCGGTAACCCGCGCACAGCGGGTCTTCCTGTTCGCCACAGCGGCACAGGCGCAGCCACGGGCAGCCGTAGCAGGTGCTGTTGGCCGCCGGCGCGCCTGGCTGGGTCAGCGTCTCCCCACACCAGGCGCTCAGCGTCTCGCTAAACAGTAAAATATTGATGCGCCCAATATCTTCCCGCACCCAGCGGTGAAAGACTGCGCAGAGAAACTCTCCCCAAAGCGCGGCGTCGCCGGCCGCCAGCTGCGGAATAAAATGGATAGCGGTGAGCCCCTGTTGACGAAGCTGTGCATAGAACGCCTGCGGTTGATGGCAATGATGCGCCTCCACCACGACAGCCTGAAAGGGAGTGTCATGTTGCTGGCCGGGGGCATGAGTGAGAGGCAAATTCGCCGGACATCCTGTCATGACATATCCCTAATGAATAAAACGATCGGTTGAAGGTGAGTAACAGCAAACAGGAATGCCAGAGAAAGTACTGCGAGTGCGATCAAAAATTTGTCACGAACCGCCCGCGGCTGTAAAAAATCGCTATCGTCGACATCCATCAGATGACGACGGCGGGTATAGCCCCAGAGGATCACCGCCACAATCGCCAGCACGCCGATCGACAGCCAGAACGGCAGGCCGGCGCGGTGCCAGCTGTGCTTAATCGCCAGCGCCATCAGCGCGCCGTAGCCCAACAGGGTGCGAAACCAGGCCAGCGAGGTGCGCTCTGGCTGAAGACCGGGATCGCTTTCCCGCCGCGCCCGGCGGTTATCCGCCATACACCACCAGCAGCATCACCGCGGCCACCACCGCCAGCAGCAGAATGCTAATCACCAGCAGCGGGCGGGTATAGGGAAGGTCCTGCTTGAGACGCATCGCCTTCTCGTTATTCAGCCAGCGCAGATAGCCATAGATGGCCATGCCGCCGGCAAAGAGACACAGCAGCAGGGCGAGAATTTCACGGATCAGCGGCGTGGCAAAGTCCGGCGCTAACTGGTCAAGGCCGACGCCGGCGGCGAGAAAACCGAGCGCCGTGCGGATCCATGCCAGAAAGGTGCGTTCGTTAGCCAGCGAAAAGCGGTAATCCGGCGCTTCGCCGAGGCGGGAGATTTTCATTACAGTTCCTTGTTCATCGCGCTGCAGGCTTCAGCATAGCGTAAATCAGGAACCGGGGAGAAGAACCGGCGCCCCGCAGGGCGCCGGTAGTACAACGGGGATTAATGCAGCTCAGGCCAATAATCTTTGTTGGCGGCAATGAGGTCGTCGAGGATCGCTTTCGCCACCGAGGCGCTCGGCACGGTTTTCGACAGGGTAATCGCCTGCCACAGCTTGTGGTAAGAGCGCTGTTCCCAGGCATCGACCACCAGTTTTTCCACTGCCACCTGCTGGCTCATCAGCCCTTTCTGGAAATGCGGGATGTCGCCTACCGTCAGCGGCTCCGGTCCGTTGTGGCCTACCAGACAAGGGATCTCCACCATCGCGTCGGCGTCAAAGTTATGGATCGCGCCATTGTTCGGCACAATCAGCAGCATCCTTTCCTGCGTGTTAAAGGCGATAGCCGTCGCCAGATCGACGATATAGGAGGCATGCTCGTCAATCTCCAGATCGCCGGCGGTGGATTTCCCGGCGGCGATGATCGCCCGGCAGGCGCTGAAGACGTTTTTCTCCCGATGATCCATCACCTCATTGGCGCGGGTGCGTTCCGGGTTGGAGTGGGCTACCACATAGTCCGGGAACAGATAATATTTCAGGTAGGTATTCGGCATGGTCTGCGGATCCAGCGCCTGCACATCTTTCGCTTTGGCAAAGGTGTCGTTCCAGCTGGCCTCGGTGTGCGGATCGTTCGAGGGCGGCACATAGCCGTATTTCGCCACATATTCGCGCAGTTTCGGCATCAAATCATTGCCGTCGAGGTCCTCAATCGAGGTCCACCAGCCGAAGTGGTTGAGGCCGTAGTAGCGCACGCGCATCTGTTTACGGTCTTTGAGGCCGACAATCTGCGCCATCCGCCCTTCAATGCCGATCGGCATATCGCAGATGTTGAGGATTTTGGCGTTCGGCCGCAGACGACGAGTGGCTTCCGCCACAATCGCCGCCGGGTTGGAGTAGTTAAGCATCCAGGCGTTCGGCGAATATTTTTCCATATAATCCACCAGCTCCAGCACGCCGCCGATAGAGCGCATACCGTAGGCGATCCCGCCCGGTCCGCAGGTCTCCTGGCCCAGCACGCCGTGGCGAAGCGGGATTTTCTCATCCTGTTCACGCATCGGATATTTCCCGACGCGGATATGCGCCATGACAAAATCAACATCGGTAAACGCCGCCTGCGGATCGGTGGTATAGCTGAACTCAATCTCCGGCGCCTGCTCTTTGAGGATCACTTTGCACGCCTCGGCGATGGTCTCCTGGCGCGCGCCGTCGTTGTCATAAAATTTCAGCGACCGCAGCGGAAAACGATCCTGGTTTGCCAGCAGCATCAGGACAATGCCCGGGGTGAAGGTGCTGCCGCCGCCTGCGATAACAACTGAGAATTTTTTCATGATACTGCCTCCGTCATGGTGGTATGTTCGGTCGAAAGAGAATCTTTCATCAGGTTTTCCAGCTGGTCGCGCACCTGGGGAACGTGCAGGCCGACGATGACCTGAATCCCGTTGCCGCGGCGTACTACCCCGTGGGCGCCCAGCGCTTTAAAGACGTCGTCACTTTGCGTTTTCGCCATATCGACCAGCGCGATGCGCAGTCGGGTGGCGCAGTTGTTGATGCTTTCAATGTTGTCGGCGCCGCCGAGGGCCTGCAGGAAGCCAGCGGCCTGACCCAGCCGGGTCTCTGGCGCGGCGGCGGCCGTGGTTTTACCTCGTGCCGCCTGGTAATCGGCCTTGCTGTAGAGCTTGATTTCGCTCTCTTCCCTGCCAGGCGTCTTCAGGTTCAGACGCAGGATCAGGGTACGGAAGACTACGAAGTAGAGGGCGGTGAAACAGAGGCCGATGCCTATCTGAATGAACATCATCGAGGCGTGGTGATGGAACATTGGGATCCAGTTTTGCGGCAAGAATTGATCGAGCAGGCCGCCGCCGAAGTTGCCTACTACTCCGCAGATGTACATCACCGTCGCCATAGTCGCCGCCAGCACCGCGTGAACGGCGAACAGCAGCGGCGAGATGAAGAGGAAGGTGAACTCCAGCGGTTCGGTGATCCCGACCAGCATCGCGGTCAGGGTGGCAGGGATCAGCAGGCCGGCGACCTTGACGCGGTTTTCCGGCGCGGCGGTGAAATAGAGCGCCAGCGCAATCCCCACCGCCCCAAACACTTTCGAGTTACCGTGCAGGGCAAAGCCGCCCTCCGGGAACAGCGTCTTCAGCGGTTCCGTACTCTGACTGAACGCCTGCAGATGCTCTGCCCAGTAGACCTGCAGTCCGCCCTCCACCACCGCAGGGCCAAAGATGAACGGGCCATAGACGAAGTGGTGCAGGCCGGTGGGGATCAGGATGCGCTCAAGGAAGATGTAAACCCACACCCCAAGCGCCCCGGCTGAGCGCAGGAAGGCCTGCAGCGATTCAATACCCAGCTGGACCTTTGGCCAGCCGAGCAGGGTCAGCCAGGCGCAAGGGATCATCGCGAGGAAGGCGACAATGACCACAAACGATGAACCCTGAAAGATGCCGAGGAATACCGGCAGGGGTTTATCGAAATAGCGATTGTGCAGGGCCGTCACCAGACCGGAGATGACGATGGCGCCGATAATGCTGGTGTCGAGGGTTTTAATCCCGGCAATCATCGTCAGGCCGCTGCCGGCCGTAGGTTCAGCGGAAAAATCGACGCCGAAGAAGTGGCCCCAGGTCATCCCCATGGCGTTGATAAAATAGTTCCAGGTGAGAAAGCTCACCAGCACCGCCAGACAGGCCCGGCCCTGGGCCTGTTTCGCCAGGCCGATCGGCAGACCGACGGCGAAAATCAGCGGCATATTACGAAAGACGGTCCAGCCGCCCTCCTCAATGATGTGAACGATCTGGGCAAACAGGCTGTCGGGTGCGGTCAGCGCTTCGCCGACGAACATCGGGTTGCGCAGCATGATGGCGATACCGACCACGATCCCGGCAAAAGGAAACAGCAAAACCGGGGTAAACATGGCGCCGCCAAAGCGTTGTATTTGACTGAGCATTGGGAAATCCTCATGTAACAACTCGTAGGGTGAGTGGCCTTCTTTTTCTTGATTACCGGCCTGACTGGAGAATAAAAATTTGCCCGTCCGACAACATGCCGCGCCGTTGCGATTCGTGATCCCATTCATGGTTTTAATTTGGCCAAAGTTGTCTACTTCGATAACAAAAGTTAGACATCGATAAGTCAGGCAGCGAAATTAACTAAATGAATGTTTCTTAATCGATTGTAATTAAACAACTTTTTTAGAAAAAAGAGCATAAAGCGACATCCCCTTTTCCTGCACAAGAGGACTACTGGTGATCTACAAATCCATTGCTGACCGCCTGCGGCTGCGGCTGAATTCCGCCGACTTCGCCATCGGCAGCCCGCTACCAGGAGAGAAAAAACTGGCCGAGGAGTTCGGGGTGGCGCGCATGACTATTCGCAAAGCCATCGATCTGCTGGTGGACTGGGGATTGGTTGTGCGTCGCCACGGCTCGGGAACTTACGTGGCGCGTAAAGACGTCCATCATGAAACCAGCAATCTGACCGGCCTGGCGGAAGTGCTGCGCAAGCAGGGTAAAGAGGTGGTGAGTCAGGTGCTGGCCTTCGAGGTGATGCCCGCCCCGCCGGCCATCGCCAGTCTGCTGCGGATTAAAATTGATGAACGGATCTACTTCTCACGGCGGGTGCGCTACGTCGACGGCAAGCCGCTGATGCTGGAGGATAGCTATATGCCGGTGAAGCTGTTCCGCAACCTGTCGCTGAGTCATCTGGAAGGGTCGAAATTTGATTATATTGAGAAGGAGTGCGGGATCATCATCAGCGGGAACTATGAAACGCTGACGCCGGTGCTGGCGGACAAGCAGCTGGCGCGCTCAATGAACGTCCCGGAGCAGACGCCGCTGCTGCGTATTACCTCCCTTTCCTACAGCGACAGCGGCGAGTTTCTTAACTATTCGGTCATGTTCCGCAACGCCAGCGAGTATCAGGTGGACTATCACCTGCGCCGCGTCCAGGCGCAAAGCCCGCTAGCTCAGCCCCCAGAACAGCACGGCGAGTAGCTGCGGGGTGATAATGCGCAGGAACATCACTAGCGGATAGACGGTGGCGTAAGAGAGCGCCGCTGCGCCGCTGGTGGCGTGCAGGTTGTTGGCGAAGGCCAGCGCCGGCGGGTCAGTCATGGAGCCGGCCAGCATGCCGCACAGCGTCAGATAGTTCATTTTCGCCAGCATGCGCGCGAGGACGCCCACCGTCAGCAGCGGGATGGCGGTGATGAAAATGCCGTAAGCGATCCAGCTCAGACCATCGCCCTGGGTCAGGGTGGCAACAAAGTCACCCCCCGATTTTAGCCCGACCACCGCCAGAAACAGCACGATCCCCAGCTCGCGCAGCGCCAGGTTGGCACTCGGCGGCATAAACCAGTACAGCTTGCCGATACTGCCGATACGCCCAAGGATCAGCGCCATAATCAGCGGCCCACCGGCCAGTCCCAGCTTCAATGCGGCAGGGAAGCCGGGAATAAACAACGGGATAGATCCCAGCAGTACCCCGAGTCCGATGCCGATAAACACCGGCAGCATCTGGACCTGCTGCAGCTTCTGCTGAGCGTTACCCAGTTCGGCGGCCACGGCGTCAATTGCCTCCGGACGGCCGACCAGGTTGAGGATGTCACCAAACTGCAGGCTGGCGCTGCTGCTGGCCACCAGCTCGACGCCTGCCCGGTTAAGCCGGGAGATCACTACGTCATAGCGCTGTTTGACGTGCAGATCGCGTATTTTCTTCCCCAGCACTTTTTCGTTAGTGACCACCACCCGCTCCACTTTCAGATCGGTGCCGCGCGTCGACAGCGAGGTCGCCACCTCCTGGCCTATCACCAGCTGCGCATTGTGCAAATCCTCAGGTCGCCCCACCAGGTGCAGCAGGTCGCCAGCCTGGATAAGGGTGCCCGGCGCAGGCACCATCAACAGCTCACCGCGTTTCAGCCGCGAACAGACGATGTTGTCGCTATTAAGCATCGGCACATCCTGAATCGCCATCTGATTGAGGTTGGAGTTCTCCACCCGCACGTTAATGGTGTGTAAATGGGCGTGGCCGTTACCGCTGCTCTCCTCAAACCGCTGGGCCTCTTTCTCGACATTAATGCGAAAGAACAGACGCACCAGCCACATGGTCAGCAGAATGCCGCAGATGCCGAACGGATACGCCATCGCGTAGCTCATCCCCATTTGATCGACCACCTCGAACGGTACGCCGAGATCGCGCAGAATTTGCTGCCCGGCCCCCAGCGCTGGCGTGTTGGTCACCGCACCGGAGAAGATACCGAGCACCACCGGGAGAGGAATATTGAACAGTTTATGCAGCACCGCGGTCACCAGGCCGCCGAGGATAACGATAAGAATAGCGAACAGATTGAGCCGCAGGCCAGAGACCCGCAGCGAGGCGAAAACGCCCGGCCCCACCTGAATACCGATGGTGTAGACAAACAGGATCAAGCCGAATTCCTGAATAAAATGCAGCATCGGGCTGCTGAGGGCGACGCCCGCCTGATCGACAAAGTGGCCGACAATAATCCCGCCAAACAGGACGCCGCCAATGCCAAAGCCGACGCCGCGGATTTTGACATTGCCGATCCACAACCCAACCACCGCCACCAGCGCCAGCACGCTGACCGTCAATGCTATCTCACTCATGGTACCGTCCCTGTGAATAACATTATTATTAACAGGGATTATGACCGCGGCCAGGCGGATTGTATGCCGCCTGGCGCACAATAATCATGGAGTAAGATACGCTACTCAGGCGCGTTCTTATTTTTCGCTGCGATAGTGAGTTGCTGAATACTTTTCTCCGGGGAAGGAAGTGCTTCAGGCATAGTGCCACCCAGGTCTTTAATAGTCTGGCGTACTTTTTGCCCTACGTCATAATGCGTTTTGTTGGCGAGTTGCTTCGAATCAACCGCGTCCCGACGTAGTTTTTCTTCCGTTTGGGTAGCACGAAACAGGTTGGCCGCGGCTCAGTCGATCCCATATAGTCGAGTATTTTTTGGCTTTTCTTTAGGCCCTTACGCTCATGGATTGCTTTTTGGTCAAGACCACCATAGAGACCTTTATAACCATGGTTTTGAAAGACAGCAAAATCAAGAGTCGTCTCAACACCAGCACGTTGGGCCGTTTCAACCAGATGTTTATTATGCTCTTTGAGCTCATTGCGCAGGAACAGTCGCTTTTCATCCTCTCGTAGAGACTTAAATATTTGATCATCTTGCAATTCCTGGCGCCGGGTTTGCAAGGCAAAGTACGTTTGCCCCGCAGCAATCACCGGTTTCGACGGATCGCCATTTTGCACTACCAGATAGCAGGCGTAGCGTGAGAGGTGGAAATCTTCAAGATTCCTGCTGGCGCCAGAACCTAATTCGACCATTTTGTTGGTTTCAACAAAATGGTCTGCCGAGGGATGACCACTCGCCTCACATGAAATTATCGCTTTTGCAATGACCTTATAAAAATTCCGCCACTCTTTATAGTCAAGCAGGGGACCAAGGTTGCGGCAGACCAATACTCCCGCCCCGCCTCATCGCTCTTTCTAATCGCTTCAAATGGCTGCTGTTCGTTCATAACGTATCCTTGTTTGAGTGAGTCCCAAAGTATGATTGTTTTTTAAACTGAAACACCCGTTGCAGCAAGGAAGTTTATTGTGCTCTCGCACACAAAAAAGCCCCGAAAATCGGGGCCTTATAAGTTATTCGCTTAATTAACTATTTAACGCTGGTCGTTCGCTGATGGCGATACGCTGCGGGGCGATCTGCTCAGGCTCATTGCGGGTCAGATCGATATGCAGCAGGCCATTGGTGAAGGTCGCGCCAGAGACCTCCATGTTGTCGGCGAGGGTGAAGCTCAGGCTGAAGGCCTGGCTCACCAACCCCTGGTGCAGCCATGTGGTCTCTTTTTCCGCCTGCTGCGGCGTGCCTTTCACCACCAGACGGGTGCCTTCCAGTTGAATATCCAGATCTTCCTGACGGAAACCGGCCAGCGCAAGGGTAATGCGGTAGTGGTTATCGTCGCTTTTTTCGATGTTATAGGGCGGGAAGCTTTGGCTTTCACCGGCGGTTTGCAGGGCGCTGGCCAGTTTGTCAAAACCGATCCATTGACGCAGCAGGGGGGATAAATCGTAGTTACGCATACTGTTTTCTCCTTCTAAGAAGCGAGTGAATACCTGCGAATTCTGTAAATTCGCATCTGCTCCCTGACGGCGAGCAGGTTGTTACATCAGGCCGCCACGCGGCCTGAAACGGACAATTAGTTGATTTCGATGCGGCGCGGCTTGTTCGCTTCCGGGATCACCCGTTCCAGATCGATATACAGCAGGCCGTTCACCAGATTGGCGCCGCGGACGTGAATGTTTTCCGCCAGCTGGAATTTGCGCTCGAAGTTGCGCTCGGCGATCCCCTGATACAGGTAGGTCCGCTCTTTCTGCTCGGCGGCGTGGGCGCCTTTGACGATCAGCAGATTGTCCTGGGCAGTGATCTCCAGCTCGCTTTCAGCAAAGCCAGCCACCGCGATAGCGATGCGATAGTGGTTTTCGTCTACCAGCTCGACGTTATACGGAGGGTAGCCGCCGTTGCTCTGGCTTTGATTGTTTTCCAGCAGGTTGAACAGGCGGTCGAAACCAATGGCTGAACGATATAGCGGGGAAAGATCGAAGTTACGCATAGTAAATAGCTCCTGAAAATCAGCGAGAATCAAATGACCTTCCATCGTGGACAGGCCGCGGTAATCCGGAATACCCCTCAGGCGTATTCTCAGTGGGTTACACCTATAAAATGGGTTTCTCCCCGTGCTTTTCAAGGGATTGAGGGCAATTTTTTTTGCAGTTTATCGATGATTGCTTAGACTGGGTGGAGGAGCACAAAAAGCAAAGTGCGATGCCCGCCACAGTGCGGCGCAATAACACTATGCATTCACGGGATGGCCCGATATAACCGCTGAAAGGTTATCTCAACGCCCGAAACGACAATGGAAGAACAATGAAAAGCAGACGACTGTTAAAGCTGGTCCTGTTCAGCGGGATAATAAGCCTGAGCGGTTGCTCCAGCGTAATGTCACATACCGGTGGCAAAGAGGGAACCTATCCGGGCACGCGATCCAGTGCGCAAACGCTGGGGGACAGCGATACCAACTGGGGTGTGAAATCGCTGGTGGCGCTGGACATGCCGTTCACCGCCGTCATGGATACCCTGCTGCTGCCGTGGGATATGTTCCGCACCGACAGCTCCATCAAATCTCGGGTCGAAAAGAGCGAGAAGGCTACGCTGGCGACCAACTCGGTGATCCCGCCAGCGCCGATGCCTGCCCAGTAAGTTATCGTCCGGTCTGCGTAACCCACAGCTGACGATAACCGTCCACCTCCTCCATCCAGGCAATCTGTTTACCGTCTGGCGAAAAGACGATCGCGTCCGCCGAGGGCGCATGCGCATGCGTATCGGTTAAAAAGGTGATATCTCCCGTACCGGCATGGCAGCAGGCAATCCGATCCTCCAGCGCAAAACCCAGCCACTCTCCCGACGGATGCCAGTTAAACGCCGACTGGATACCCGACGCGTGATGCGTCAACTGCCGCGGCTCGCCCCCCTGCGGGGAAATAAGCCACAGCTGCACTCCGCCGGCGTCGTCGCGCAGCAGAAAGGCTATCGCCGTCGCCTGGGGATTGGCGCGCACCCAGTGGCGCGGGACGTTCACCAGTCCCGGGTAGCGGCGATGGTGGGTGAAGGTCAAACGACGCTGGCTGACGCCCGCCGGCGGCGCCGGCATTGTGGTTGCGGTACCGGCCAGCGGCGCCCCGCCAGGCTGCTTCCAGCCGGCTTCATCCTGCGGCAGATCGACAATAAACAGCTCAGGCACTTTATCGCCATTTTCCGCCAGCGTATCGCCAATAAACGCCAGAGTATGGTTCCCGACCCAGCCCTCCTCATAGGCGCGATTAATCTCATCGCTGCCCGGCGCGGGTGCCGGCGTCGTGCGGCTTACCAGCACGCACCAGTGGCTGCCGCCATATTCGCGCGGATGCTGTCCCTGCGGCGTCACCGGTCCATAGGGCGCCGCCACGCCGACGTTGCGCAGATCCAGCGCCGGATCGCGCTCGTGCAGCACGTGATCGTTGTAGGTAAAACTGACAAACTGACCGTTGGGGCTATAGACATGGACGTGGCTGCCGCCGCGCAGCGCGCCGGGCGTGTAGGGGGGGGTAATGTCCATGGCGTCCAGATTCTCGACAGCCCCCTGAAAGGCCACCACCCCGCGGCGATGATGAAAATCATACTGCCACTGCGCATCCGGCCGCTCGGGGCCATGAATAAACACATAGCGCTCCTGGGTTGGATGCACGGTTACCACGCCCACGTGCGCGCCCTGCGTGGCACGATAAATGGTCTCCACAGTACCGCTGTTTACGTTCACTCGCTCAATGGTTTCGCCGGTAAACGATGCGCCGGACGGACGAACGTCGAATACCAGCCACTGGCTGTCGGGAGTCCAGGTATTAATATTGGTAAGCTGGTGATGACGGGGAGCAAAAGTGACTTGTTTCATGACGATACCCTGATGCGAGACTTACGCATCAGGGTAGCGTATCGCAAAAAATTAGCCTACACGTTTCACATCGCCGACCAGCAGGATATAAGACAGCGCGCCTATCAACGCCACCACGGAGATATAAACCAGCGCCGGGCCAAAGCCGTAATCCTGCGCCAGATAGCCAATCACCAGCGGGACGGTGATGCCGCCCAGGCCGCCAACAAAGTTAAACACCCCGCCGGTCAGGCCGATCAGGCGCATCGGCGCCAGGGAGGAGACCAGCGACCAGGTGATAGACGCAAAACCGTTACCGAAGAACGCCAGCGCCATCAGCGCCATGATCCAGATGGGGTCGTTGGTGTAGTTTGCCCCCATGATGCAGGTGGAGATCAACAGTCCACAGATGATCGGCGTTTTGCGCGCCACGCCCAGCGAGTAGCCTTTTTTCACCAGCTTATCCGCCAGCCAACCAGACAGCAGGACGCCAAAAAACGCGGCGAGGAAGGGCACCGTGGTCATAAAGCCGGCCTTCAGCGCGGTGATGCCTTTTTCCTGGGTTAAGTAGTTCGGAAACCAGGTCAGGAAGAACCACAGCGTCGAGGTTACCGCGAACTGTCCAAGGTAAACGCCAACCAGCTTGCGGTGAAAAACCAGCTTCCAGTCCGCTTTCGATAACGGTTGACGCGCCTCTTTCTTCACCGGCGCATCGCCATCCACCAGGCCGCCGCCGTCGCGGATATAGTCGAGTTCGGCTTTACTGATGCTTTTAGTCAGGCGCGGCGGTTGATAAACCTTAAACCAGATCAGCGACCAGATAATGCCGATACCACCGGTAACGATAAACACCCAGTGCCAGCTCAATAGCTCCTGGATCCAGATCAGCAGCGGCGTGAGGAAAGCCAGACCCACAAATTGCCCCGAGGTATAAAACCCGACGGCGGAAGCGCGCTCCTGCTCCGGGAACCAGCTGGTCACCATGCGGTGGTTGGTCGGGAAGGCTGGCGCTTCGAAGATCCCGGTGATAGCGCGCAGGCCAATGAGCGACATTAAACCGGTGGCGAAGCCTTGTAGCAACGTCGCCACCGACCAGCCAAATATAGCGATAAAGTAGGTAAGCCTGGATCCCACGCGGTCAAGGAACCAACCGCCAGGGATCTGGCAGAGGGTATACAGCCAGGCAAAGGCGGAAAATACGTAGCCCATTTCCGCTTTGCTAATACCAAACTCCTCCTGAATATGCGCCGAGGCGACGGCGAGGTTGGCGCGGTCAACATAACAAATAACCACGGTAATAAAGATCATGATGAGCGTCAGATAACGGCGACGCCCGGTTTTTACAGCGGTAACTGAAATATCCATCGCAATCTGTCTCCAGATTTTGGGCATAGCGAAGCCGCTCACCATGCCCGGTAATTTACAGAGGGTGTTTTTGTTTTTTATTAATAACTATGTTGCGATGCGCTAAATAATTCGCGCTGGGGAAAGGCGGCAAATTTTCGCATCCCTGGGAGCATACAATAGTATGTGACCAGGGTAAGAAAATGCAGCCAACGCATCACCAGTGCGAAGTATGACGCGCATTTACCATTCGGCGACAGATCCATCCTCATACCGCCACAACGGATTTCGCCAGTCCGGCGCGTTTTTACTTAACTCAATCACGCGGGCCTCATCAATTTCCACGCCCAGCCCCGGCTTCATCAATGGTTTAAAGAAGCCGCCTTCCATATTGAAATCTTCTTTGTTTTTCACAAAATCAAGCAGTTCGGCGCCTTTGTTGTAATGGATCCCCATGCTCTGCTCCTGGAAGACCGCGTTATGCGAAACGAAATCAACGTGCAGACAGGCTGCCAGCGCGATCGGCCCCAGCGGACAGTGCGGCGCCAGCCCAACGTCATAGGCTTCCGCCATGCCGGCAATTTTATAGCATTCGGTAATACCGCCTGCGTGCGACAGATCGGGTTGTAAAATAGCCACCCCGCCCGCTTCCAGGACCCGTTTAAATTCAAAGCGCGAAAACATACGTTCGCCGGCGGCAATGGGAATATGGGTTTGCGCCGCCAGCCGCGGATAATATTCCGCCTGCTCGGCTAATACCGGCTCCTCAATAAATAATGGGCGATATGGCTCCAGCTCTTTAATTAATACCTTAGCCATCGGCGCGCTAACGCGGCCGTGAAAATCGAGACCAAACTCAATTTCATTGCCAAACGCTTCACGGATTTGCGCCACGGTATTCACCGCGGCATCAACCGCGCGGGAATTATCAATGATACCCATCTCTTCGCAGCCGTTTAATTTAAAGGTGTCGAAACCAATGCCGCGCAGCTTCTTAATCCCGTCAATCACTTCGGCGGGGCGGTCGCCGCCCACCCAGCTATAGGCTTTAATTTTGTCGCGCACCAGCCCGCCCATCAGTTGCCACACCGGGGCATTCAGGACCTTACCTTTAATATCCCATAGCGCCTGATCAATACCGGCGATGGCGCTCATCATAATCGGGCCGCCGCGATAAAAGCCGCCGCGGTACATTACCTGCCACAGGTCATTAATCCGCGCCGGATCCTGACCAATCAGGTAATCGCCAAATTCATGAACGGCTGCCTCCACCGTACGGGCGCGCCCTTCAATCACCGGTTCGCCCCAGCCGACGATGCCTTCATCGGTTTCAATCTTCAGGAACATCCAACGCGGAGGTAAACGGTACGTGGTGATATTGGTTATTTTCATTTCACTGCCTCTCGATACGCTTTTACGAATGCGGCTGCCTGCTGCGCGGTACGTTCAACCGACTGGCCGGCACGATAGAGATCGCTACCCAATCCTGCCCCAACACAGCCGGCATTAATCCACTGCGCCAGGTTTTCCGGCGTCACGCCGCCAACGGCAAAGACCGGAACCTCGGGCGGCAGCACGGCTTTCAACGCTTTGATGTAATCCGGGCCAAAAGCCGATGACGGGAAGATTTTCAGAGCCTGCGCGCCGGCATCGAGCGCGCTAAAGGCTTCGCTGGCGGTGGCGCAGCCTGGACACACGGTCATGCCGTAACCCACCGCTCGCCGGATCACTTCCGGTTGAATGTTTGGCGTCACAATCAGCCGACAGCCCATGGCCGCCAGCCTGTCGACCTGCTCCGGTTGCAGCACGGTGCCCGCGCCGATAAGCGCCTGCTCGCCGTAAGCGTCGACGACCTGCGGAATACTTTTCTCCCACTGCGGCGAGTTCAGCGGGATTTCAACCGCGTCGAAACCGGCCTCGATAACGGCGCCAACGTGAGCCAGCGCCTCGTCTGGCGTAATACCGCGCAGGATAGCGATAAGTGGAAGGTTAGTTTGCCACTGCATAAGCGATGCTCCTTATTCCTGTCTGAAATGCCGTATCGCCCGCAACCGCGCTGACTTCGCGGCCAATGGCGGCGAATGCCTGCTGATAGCGGGATGTTAACGATGACCCAGCGACGAGACTGATCGCCTGCTGTCCGGCGAATGTGTCGCTGAGGGTGGCAACTTCAGCGCCAATCAGCAGGCCGGAAAGAAATTCGCTAACCTGCTCGCGAGGCAGCGCGCCCAGCACGTGCGAAGCGCGAACTTCAAACAGCTGCGGCAGGACGGCGGGGTTGTTGATACCGCGCTGCAGACCTGCCGCGAATGCGGCAGCGGACGTTTCCTGCGGCGGTAAGCCGGCGCCCACCAGCGAGTGCTGAAGCAACAGATGATGCAATTCACCGGTCAAAACGGTACGAAAATCGTGAATTTGCCGGCGATCGGCCAGTACCCACTTGCAGTGGGTTCCCGGCATCACGTAGACAGACGAAGGGGCTAAGGCGCGTGCGCCCAGCAGCTGCGTTTCTTCCCCACGCATGACGTTATGGTTATCGTCACGGGAAACGCAAAGGCCGGGAATTATCCAGATATTGTCGCCAACGGCAGTTAACTGCTGGCCAATATCCGAGAAAGCGGCAGGAAGCGGCAAATAAGGGGCGATTTTCCAGCCCACGTTGCTGCCGACCATCCCTGCCATCACCACCGGTGTGGCGCCCTCGCGCCAGTGCTGTGTGATTTCCGCTAACACCGCAGCGGGAGAGCGACCATTCAGGCGCGTTACGCCTGCTTCAGATTGCCTGCTTTCCAGGCATTCTTCGCCCTGATAAAGCCAGGCGCGTAAATTCGTCGATCCCCAATCTATTGCGATGTAGCGAGCCGTCATGTGATTTCCTTAAGCCTTCGTGTCGAGCTGGCGATCATCGTCAACGCCGCCTGCTCCGCCGCGTCGCTATCCTGATGCCGAATGGCGTCAAATAGCGCTTTATGTTCCTGGAGGGTTTTCGGCATGTTGCCTTCATCGCCCATCCAGGTCCGTTCAAATACCGCCCGCTGCAGCGAACTGATCGCCACGCTAAGCTGCTGCAAAACCGGGTTATGTACTGACTGCAGCACCGCCTCGTGGTAGCGAATATCCGCTTCGTTAAAGGCATCCCGGTTTTGGTTGTTGGCGATCATGTCATTGAGCGCCGACTCGATTTCCGCCAGATCGCTTGAGGTGGCGCGTTCCGCCGCCCAACGCGCGATGGCGGGTTCAACCAGGTTGCGCACTTCACTCATCGCGCTGATAAGACGCGGGTCATAGTCATTTTCCAGTACCCACTGCAGCACCTCGGTGTCGAGGTAGTTCCACTGGTTTCTGGGAGCGACAAACGCGCCGCGATAGCGCTTCATTTCAATCAGCCGCTTCGCCATCAGGGAACGAAACACTTCACGAATGATGTTGCGCGAGGTTTCAAACTCCTCACAGAGTTCCGCTTCGGCCGGAAGCGCCGAACCCGGGACGTATTTACCGCTGACGATCTGTTTGCCCAGCGAGATCACAATGCGATCGGTCTTATTGAGAGTCATGGAGAGTCCTTGTGCTCTATGTGTACTGCTCTACTTTACCGTCGCTGCTGAATTTCGCCTCATGTTTGTACTACTAACGTGATGCTGTACGTTATCAACATGAGCGTAATGTAGTACAATATTATTGTGTTGTACTACAATTTGGATCACAAAAAGAACAATTCATGAAAATTAAAGCGCAGCGGCCCTGGCAAGAGGCGATAAGAGAGAAAATTAAGGGGAGGAGGCGTTAAAACGCTTCGCCGACCTGGAAGTAAAAGCCGCTGCTGCCTTTGCCGATACCGTAGTCGAGGCGAACATTAACGCGAGGTTTGAATTCAAAGCGGTAGCCAACGCCCGCCGAAGGCAGCCAGCGGCCATTATTCAGCGACGACAGTGAGGGCCCCATGGTTCCCGCCCCGGCCCAGGCGACAATCCCGTGCCGCCAGGTGAGCTGCCGGCGATATTCCAGCTGACCGCTGACGACGTTTTTATCCCGGTAGCGCCCCTGGTAGTAGCCGCGCATCCGTTCATCGCTGCCGAGCAGCGGCATCATGCTCCACGGTACCTCGCCCTGGGTGAAGGCGCCATCGGCCTCCCAGGCGAGCACGCTTTTCTCGCTCAGGGCATGATAATGGCTATAGTGCAGCTGAAATTCCTCAAAGCGGGTATCGCTACCTAATCCGGGCGCATAGTGGGTATAGCGGAGGTTGGCATACTGACCCCGGCGCGGGTTAGGGACAAAGTCGCGATCGTCCCAGTTGATATCGATGCTGGCGCCGGAGCTGAATACCGACGGTCCCTGTGGAGTGTTTTCTATCTTCGGCCGATCGTCATGGTTCATCTCATAGGCATTCTGCGCCGCCAGCGACCATCCCGCCCCGAGATAAACATGATCGATAAGCTGCCGATAAAGGGTGGGTCGCAGGGTCAGTACCTGGGCGGTATACTTCTCTTTTTCATTGTCTTTATCCCCGGCATGAAAACCCTGCCCCCAATAATAAGTGGGCGTGTTGGCTATCGACCCGTCGACAAAAACGCGCCACAGATCACGATCGAAAAAGGTGTAGTTTTTCACGCTGAGGCCAAAGGCGCCGGTAGAGCTGGCGTAGCCGCTGAGCGTCAGGGTCGAGTTCTGGCTGGTGGTATCCTGCGGGTCGGGACGATACAGGCCGACGACAGCGGTGCCAATGCCCAACCCTAGTTCCGGCGTATAGAACGGACCGGGCATCACGCCCCAGTCGATGCCTTTGCTGGCGTCGAACTTATCGCTGGCGCCGAGATGCTGCAGCCAGCCGTCGATTTTCTCGCGGCTGAGCGCCTCGGCCTGGCTGCCTGTCGGGCAGACCATCAGCAGCAGAAAAGTGATAAACAGTCGGCTCAAAAGCGATACTCGCCGGCAATAAAGAAACTGTTACGTTCGGCAAAGCCAAACTCGGTAGTAATATTAAAATTCTGCGTCAGCTCGTATTGCGCGCCCACCAGAACGTTCCATGGCGACTGAAGATGCTGCTTCACATCGAAGCGACCGTTATTGTCCTGGTTGGCCAGATTAACCATATTCTGCAGCATCGGCGACGGCATCGAGAGATCGCTGAGGCTGCCTTTAAACTCCTGCTGGACATCCTGATACATGCTGCCAACCCACAGATTTAGCTTTCCGGCGGGGAGATGCAGCGCATCGACCGATGGCGTACTGAAACGATAGCCAACGCGCGGCGAAAAGGTAAGCGCATCGATGCTGCCGTCGAGGATATCAAAGCGCGTTTGCGTGTAGTTGGCGTCCAGCACGGTAAACCAATTGCCGACGCCGCCCACCAGGGTGGTGCCCATCCCGTAGGTAGTACCTTTAAAATCGAGACGAAAGTCGAGATCCTGCATCCCCGGCAGGGGCACCACTTTACCGTTCGGTCCCTTCAGGCCGACAGCTATCTGCGAAATTGAATGCCCTTCGGTGTGCCCCACCAGGCCATAAACGTTCATAAACGGCAGCAGCCAGGCATCCAGCTTGAGCGTCTCGGTTTTGCTGCTTTCCCGCGTATGACCAACGCCAATCTGGAAAGCGTTATCCAGCGAGACCGGCCCATTAGCGAAAATGTTATTCACGGCGTGCTTGCAGACAGGATCCTTACCGCAATCGATATTGCGGCCATCCAGCGACAGCCCGGTGAAGTTTATGCTGTCGACATTAATATTCTGCCGCATATCCATATAGTTAATGCTGACGCCAAACGGCAGCGGCAGGACGTAGCCGCGCTTTCTGGCCTCATCGCCTAGCAAAGGGAGTAGCGAGGACGATGCTGCCGCCGCAGGCTGGCGACTTTCTGGCGCCGGCAGATCCGCGGGCTCTGCGCCGTGATAGGCATACGCCGGTTCGAGCGGCGCCGTTGGTTCCGCGGCCGCGCAAATCTGAACAGAGGCGAATGGCAGCGTAACCAACATCAAACGGTGGTATATATTCATGAAAAGTATGATGTTAGTTCTGAGTTGCTAAAAAGAGGGCGGGTAGCTTATAGAATCCCCTGCAAGGATTGAGGGATTTAAATGCGGATTAACATCTGTTCATGAAAAAAGAGAAGACAGACCCGGCGAACGCCGGGCCGGAAAGAAGTTTACGCTAAAACGTATTTTTCAATGGCGAAGGCAACGCCATCTTCAAGGTTCGATTTGGTGATGAAGTTCGCCGCTTCTTTGACCGCAGGAATGGCGTTATCCATTGCCACGCCGACGCCGGCAAATTCAATCATCGCGATATCATTTTCCTGATCGCCAATCGCCATAATCTCTTCCGGCTTGATGCCCAGCGCATCGGCCAGCGACTTCACGCCAGTGCCTTTATTGACGCGTTTATCCAGTATTTCGAGGAAGTAAGGCGCACTTTTCAGCACGGTGTACTTCTCTTTCACTTCCGCCGGAATACGGGCGATGGCCTGGTCGAGAATTGCCGGCTCATCAATCATCATCACTTTCAGCAGCTGGATCTCAGGATCCATTTTCTCCGCTTCGCAGAACACCAGCGGAATGGTTGCCACATAGGATTCGTGGACGGTGTAGTAGCTGATATCGCGGTTCGCGGTATACAGCGTATTGCGATCCAGCGCATGGAAGTGGGAGCCGACCTCGCGGGAGAGCTGCTCAAGGAAGCGATAGTCGTCATAGCTCAGCGCGGTTTGCGCGACGGTGCTTCCGTCACCAGCCTTCTGCACCAGCGCGCCATTGTAGGTAATGCAGTAATCACCCGGCTGCTCCATATGCAGCTCTTTCAAATAGCTGTGGACGCCAGCGTAAGGGCGACCGGTGGTCAGCACCACGTTAACACCGCGCTCGCGCGCCGCGGCGATGGCGGCTTTCACCGCTGGAGAGATGGTATGGTCGGGCAGCAGCAGCGTGCCGTCCATATCGATTGCAATCAGTTTAATAGCCATAGGGTCCCCGGGTAAGATGAGTCTCCCCTCATGCTAACGCGATTCCGCTCAAAAAACAGTAAAAGTGTCGGCCAGAAAGGGGGATGGAACCGCAGCAGCGGATTCCTCTTTTAGCGGCAAAAGAAAAGCCCGATCGCGCGATGCGACCGGGCTTATACATCCTGTTGCCCCGGTAAAACTCGTTACCGGGAAACATGCGGCTTAAATATCGATATTCGCCGCTTTCAGGGCATTCTCTTCGATAAACGCGCGACGCGGCTCAACGGCATCACCCATCAGGGTGGTGAACAGCTGATCGGCAGCGATGGCATCCTTGACGGTCACGCGCAGCATGCGACGGCTGTCCGGATCCATGGTGGTTTCCCACAGCTGATCCGGGTTCATCTCGCCCAGACCTTTATAGCGCTGGATGGAGAGACCGCGACGGGACTCTTTCACCAGCCAGTCCAGGGCCTGCTCGAAGCTGGCTACCGGCTGACGACGTTCGCCGCGCTCGATGTAAGCATCTTCTTCCATCAGGCCGCGCAGTTTCTCGCCCAGGGCACAAATACGACGATATTCCGGCCCCATAATGAACTCGTTATCCAGCGGATAGTCGGTATCCACGCCGTGGGTACGTACGCGAATAACCGGCTCAAAATGCTGCAGTTCTTTGTTCTCGTGGAGATCGAATTTCCACTGGCTGCCGTGCTGTTCTTTCTCGTTCAGCTCGGAGACCAGGGTGTTCACCCAGCGGGTCACCTTCTGCTCGTCCGCCAGGTCGGCCTCGGTCAGGGTCGGCTGATAGATTAGCTCTTTCAGCAGCGCTTTCGGGAAGCGGCGCTCCATGCGGCCAATCATTTTCTGGGTGGCATTGAACTCGGCAACCAGTTTTTCCAGCGGTTCGCCCGCCAGCGCCGGCGCATTGGCGTTGGTGTGCAGGGTCGCACCGTCGAGCGCGATGGAGATCTGATACTGATCCATCGCTTCGTCGTCTTTAATGTACTGTTCCTGCTTGCCTTTCTTCACTTTGTACAGCGGCGGCTGAGCAATGTAGACGTGGCCGCGCTCGACGATCTCCGGCATCTGACGATAGAAGAAGGTCAACAGCAGGGTACGAATGTGCGAGCCGTCGACGTCCGCATCGGTCATGATGATGATGCTGTGGTAGCGCAGTTTATCCGGGTTGTACTCATCGCGGCCGATGCCGCAGCCCAGCGCGGTGATAAGCGTGGCTACTTCCTGAGAAGAGAGCATTTTATCGAAGCGGGCTTTCTCGACGTTAAGGATTTTACCCTTCAGCGGCAGGATAGCCTGGTTCTTGCGGTTACGACCCTGTTTAGCAGAGCCGCCCGCGGAGTCCCCTTCCACCAGGTACAGTTCGGACAGCGCCGGGTCGCGCTCCTGGCAATCCGCCAGTTTGCCCGGCAGGCCTGCCAGATCCAGCGCGCCTTTACGACGAGTCATCTCACGAGCGCGACGTGCGGCCTCACGGGCGCGCGCGGCGTCAATAATTTTGCCGACCACGATTTTCGCATCGGATGGGTTTTCCAGCAGGTATTCGCTCAGCAGTTCGTTCATCTGCTGCTCCACCGCTGATTTCACCTCGGAGGAGACCAGCTTGTCTTTGGTCTGCGAGGAGAATTTCGGATCCGGCACCTTCACGGATACCACGGCAATCAGGCCTTCACGCGCATCGTCGCCGGTGGCGCTGACTTTCGCTTTTTTGCTATAGCCCTCTTTGTCCATATAGGCGTTAAGGGTACGGGTCATCGCCGCGCGGAAGCCGGCGAGGTGAGTACCGCCGTCACGCTGCGGAATGTTGTTGGTAAAGCAGTAGATGTTTTCCTGGAAGCCGTCGTTCCACTGCAGGGCCACTTCCACGCCGATACCGTCTTTTTCGGTGGAGAAATAGAAAATATTCGGGTGGATCGGCGTTTTGTTCTTGTTGAGATACTCAACGAACGCCTTGATGCCGCCTTCGTAGTGGAAATGGTCTTCTTTGCCGTCGCGCTTATCGCGCAGGCGGATAGAGACGCCGGAGTTCAGGAACGACAGCTCGCGCAGGCGTTTCGCCAGGATGTCATATTCAAATTCGGTGACATTGGTGAAGGTTTCCAGGCTTGGCCAGAAACGCACCATGGTGCCGGTTTTGTCGGTTTCGCCAGTCACGGCCAGCGGTGCCTGCGGCACACCGTGTTCGTACATCTGCTTGTGAACTTTGTTATCGCGCTGGATAACCAGCTCCAGCTTCTGCGACAGGGCGTTAACCACCGAGACGCCTACGCCGTGCAGACCGCCGGAAACTTTATAGGAGTTATCATCGAATTTACCGCCAGCGTGCAGGACGGTCATGATAACTTCCGCTGCGGAGACGCCCTCTTCCGGGTGAATGCCGGTCGGGATGCCGCGGCCGTCATCCTGGACGGAGACGGAGTTATCGCTGTGGATGGTGACAACGATATCTTTGCAGTAACCCGCGAGCGCTTCGTCGATAGCGTTATCCACAACCTCGAATACCATGTGGTGCAGACCGGTGCCGTCATCCGTGTCGCCGATATACATACCCGGGCGCTTACGCACCGCATCCAGCCCTTTCAGGACTTTGATACTGGAGGAGTCATAAGAATTCGACA
>SKEI01000091.1_pt1 | contig 57282 bp, 50 predicted proteins | sample 4826701 | NCBI WGS metagenome assembly SKEI01 (sample SAMN11008813, study PRJNA524170) | human gut metagenome | biome: Human fecal sample; material: Feces; isolation source: fecal sample from pouch patient p2, p6, p7, p14 | host: Homo sapiens | place: Israel: Tel-Aviv | collected 2016-08-31 | reverse complement strand
TGTTCGCCCATTAAAGCGGTACGCGAGCTGGGTTCAGAACGTCGTGAGACAGTTCGGTCCCTATCCGGCGTGGGCGTAGGATATCTGAGAGGAGCTGTCCTTAGTACGAGAGGACCGGGATGGACGGACCGCTGGTGGACCGGTTGGCTTGCCAAAGCCATGGCCGGGTAGCCAAGTCCGGAAGGGATAAACGCTGAAGGCATCTAAGCGTGAAGCCCCCCTCAAGATGAGATATCCCATTCTTAAAGAAGTAAACCCCCTTGAAGACGACGAGGTAGATAGGGCAGAGGTGGAAGTGTGGTAACACATGGAGCTGACTGTTACTAATCGGGTGAGGGCTTGACCAAGAAACGCAGGTTAAGAATTGATTCAAAGAGTTTGATTAACGATCAACAAGCATGTATGTAGTTTTTAAGGTACAAACCTTAAAATGGCCCAGTGGCTCAGTTGGTTAGAGCGCCGCCCTGTCACGGCGGAGGTCGAGAGTTCGAGTCTCTTCTGGGTCGTTACAGCTTAGCTGTAATGAATTGAATATGGGATCTTAGCTCAGCTGGGAGAGCATCTGCCTTACAAGCAGAGGGTCATAGGTTCGAGCCCTATAGGTCCCATAGATTATGGATGGATTCCCGAGTGGCCAAAGGGGGCAGACTGTAAATCTGTTGGCACCGCCTTCGAAGGTTCGAATCCTTCTCCATCCACTTAAATGCCGATGTGGCTCAATTGGCAGAGCAGCTGATTTGTAATCAGCAGGTTATCGGTTCGAGTCCGATCATCGGCTTTTAACATTTAATAACGCGGGGTGGAGCAGTCTGGAAGCTCGTCGGGCTCATAACCCGAAGGTCATAGGTTCAAATCCTGTCCCCGCTACTTATGCCCAGATAGCTCAGTTGGTAGAGCAGAGGACTGAAAATCCTCGTGTCGCTGGTTCGATTCCGGCTCTGGGCATGTTTTAATGTAAAACATACAAACGGCTGGTTAGAAAAAGCCTGAGCATCAATTAATTTAATATGGGGTATTAGCTCAGTCGGTAGAGCACTTGACTTTTAATCAAGTTGTCCGGGGTTCGAATCCCCGATGCCTCACTAATTTTAAGAGCACTGTCAAACTGACAGTGCTTTTTTCATGTCGTGTGTCCAGCGAAGCTGGACACACAGCAGAAAAAAGAAAGCCCGTTACCAGGCTTTCTTAAAGATGCTGAAAATTATTTAATGATTTTGTTCAGATTGTTTGCAGTGTTCGCATAAAAAGTAAATATACGATAATTTTTTCCGTTATTGGCATAAGTTCTATACCAGGAATAAAATTCGCTCGCGGTTCTCATTTCGGCGGTAAAAGATGTGGTAAATTTTCGGTATACCGTATTACCAGAGGATAAATATTGTTGCGTAGTATATGCACGCTGAGTTTTGTATAAATAAGTAGTATCTTTTGTATAAGGAGTTGACAGTCTGTTATACAGATATGCGTAACTAATAGAAACTTTTACATTTGTGCCCTGGAAATAGCCTGTTAATTTTTCTTCCAGACCCGTAGGAACACATTTTTTGTTCTTATAAGAAATCAGATAATCAGTTGCATAACTGGGATTGTCACCTTTCTTGTAAGCCCTGACATACAGTTCTGGTTTCCGGTCTCCATTGGTGTCAACATAAGAATAGGATAATATCATCATCTGGTTTTTGTTGGTATATTTATGTCCATTTACAGTGTATGAATAAGATGTCGTGAAAGATCCTTTTTTAAGGAAATTTTTATAAGCGTTTACTTCTGCGGATGTTTTCTTCTTTACCGTAACCGTACAGGTAGTACTTTTTCCATTGGCAGATGCAGTGATTTTGCAGGTACCTGGATTTTTGCCGATGATTTTCCCCTTACTGTTTACCGATGCAATTTTAGTATTGCTGGATTTCCAGGATACCTTTGTAGATGCTCCGGTAACTGTTGCTTTAAGCGTTGTAGCCTTATCTTTATAAATAGTAATTTTGGATTTGTTTAATTTTATGGATGCTCTTGGAGCTTTACTGGTTGTAAAAGATCCTGTATTGCTGTATTTACTATAAATAGTATAATTTCCTTTTTTGCAGACGGCCCGAACCTGACACTTATACCCCTTACTATATTTTAGGCCTGTTATCGTTCCTCCTTCGGATGAGAAACTTTTCACTTTAGTTTGTGACCCATCTGAAAGAGAATATTTTACTTCATATCCTGTAATATTATACTGGTTGTTCAATAACCATTTTTTGCTGGATTCCCATTTTAAAGATACTGTATTTTTTGAAGCTTTTGTGCTGTATAAATTTGGCGTTTTTAAATTAACGGGAATCAGCTCTTTCTTTTTAGTTACATAAAAAATATCAGAACTGCTTACTTTTCTGCCAGGAACAAAAGGAGCATTAAGGTGTCCAGACATTTTATTTATTTTTTCTGAAACCCATTTAGGCGCATCTGCCCCAAGAAATCCGTCTGTTATCTTATATTGTTTCGGTGCTACCAGATTCCACATTTTGGTTGAATAGGTAGTACAATTATGCCATACATCATCATGGTAATTTGTAAATGTATCATTCCGTCCGTCATGGTAATAACTTTCTTTTGGACTGTTTTGAGCGATTTTATTCAGTTGCTGCTGTGTGATATCTATGGAAATAGAGGAAGTATTAGTATTTTTGCATTCTACCATTTCCCAGTTTATATAAACGCCTCCACTCTTAATAGGACTCATCTTATCCGGCCAGATGGATACCGTAATCATTTCTTTTGCCGGTATAGGATAGTCTAGGAAATTTAATGTCGAGTCCGTGGTGTTTTTTATACTCAAAAAAGCATGTCCCACATCGCCATTAGACGATCCCAAGGCAGTTCCATAAGCATGAAGAGTAAGTTGCGCTACCGTATTGTCCGCGTGTACTGGTGTAACCCATGTAACGAATAATGTCAAAAATAAAATTATACATCCAATGATGTTAGGTCTTATCTTTCTCATAGTGATCCTCCTATGTTATTAGGAATAATTTACGTTGCAATAACTCATACTTGCAACTTTGGTTTAATGTTAGAGAATAGCTCTAAACGTCAGCGTATGCGGTGGATAAGGTCACTTTGTAATCTGCCATTAAAAAAATATCCGTCTCCAACTTCAAATCCATGGATAATAAATTTTTTCTTATTCCAAGTAACTTTTTGCTTATATCCGGGATACAAGCCTTTTTTTGGGGTATATGTATAAATGTTCGCAGATTGTTTGGTTGCGGTAACTGTTTCTGTTATTTTTCCATTTTGCTTGTAAGTCAATTTTATTTTTTGTGAAGATACTGGAGTTACCGTTACTGTATATTTTCCATTCCATTCCTTAAATTTTCCGAAGTCGTTAATATTGTAGGCGTAGGTATAAGTATAGGAATTTTTTACTGTAACCGTACATACTGCTTTCTTTCCACCGACTGCTGCGGTAATCTTTGCAGTTCCAGCTTTTACACCAGTTACTTTTCCATTTTTAACTCTGGCAATCTTACTGTTACTGCTGCTCCAGGTTAGTTTTTTTGAAGTTCCCGATACAGTTGCTTTTAATGTAAAACTGGAACCAGCTGTTACGGAAGCTTTTGTTTTACTAATGGACAGTTTGACTGTAGAGGGATTCTTGACAGTTACTTTACAGAAAGCTTTTTTATTTCCGATTTTACAGGTGATTACTGCAGTTCCCTGTTTTTTTGCGGTAACTTTTCCATTGGAATTGACTGACGCCACCGTGTTATTGGATGAACTCCAAGATGGTTTTTTGCTTGTTCCAGTTATTATTGCACGAAGCTGTTTGCTTTTTCCTTTGTAAATGGAGGCTGATGTTTCAGAAATGCTTATCGAAACACCCTTTTTCCCATAACTGAAAATATTTGTCAATGCATTGCCAGAAAACATACGTACATTCATCTCTTTTAATGAATTGGTATTTTTTTTGGCATATTGAAAGAGTTCCTGTACAGATACACTTCCATTACTATTGGAATCGGCGAGAAGTTTTTTATTGCTATCAAAAAATCCAAGACCTTTACCAATGGCAAAAGTGAACGCGTTATAGCGGTATCCATTGAAAAATAGGTAAGGATTTAAGTAACCATATCCAAATTCACTCTCTTCCAAATACCCGCAGGAACAGATTGCGCTCATGCGGCTTGAGTTACTCAGGGAATGAATGCCGTCAGTGATGAACGCTTCAGATCCGCAGGTGTCTAGGATAACAACCATTTTTCCTTTGTACGAGTTCAGTTTTTGAGCAAGCAATTTGAATGAATAATTATCTGCAGTTTTATTGTTAATGCATATTCCCAGAGGTCCTGAAATAGGATCAATACTTTCAAATATGGTATGTCCTGTAAAATAGAAGAAATTCAAGTCATTATCAGTACTGTTTCCAAATGCATTATCTAATAGTCTTTCAAATTGAGCTGTAGTCATGGCTTCAGAATAATAAGCATGCTGATCCTTGGTTGAATTAGAATAACCAGACAGCTTATTGTTACACATCAGCCAGTAAAATGTTTCCTGGCTGTTTTTTGTAACTGAAAGTGTAGATAATGATAGTGAATGAATTTTGCCTGATGAGGCATATACAGGGGACGAAAAAATAATAAGTAAAAAGAAAATGGTAGGAATCATGAATTTTATTTTTTTCATAGCTGTTTTCCTCCTGAGATTTTTGCAGATACGTTGCGGTAAAATAGATCCGTCTTCCCATTCCAGAATTATACAGAAGGAATGGGAAGATTTGTTTCTGTTACGATAAGTATTGGAAATTTTGCATGTATTTGTTATAAGTTTTGAAAAAAGTAGCCTTTGAGCAGTCTTTTCCATTGATTTTATAAATTGGAACCGGATATGCACTACTGGTTGTATGGAAATATTCTCCAATTTTTGCAAGCTTACCGTTTTTCAGAGTATAGGTATAACATGTGTTTTCTGAAGAGGTTCCATGTTGTAGTGTAAAATATTTCCCTTTCAAATATACACCTCTTGCATAACCCGCATATGTCAATGGAACAACTTTTCCTTTATAATAAGTAAAAACGACAACTTCAGGATGCTTATACAGCAAAAGCTCTTTGACACCATCTTTGTTGATATCAACCAAACGATATTTATCAAAATGGCTTCGATATATTGTATAAGTTTTATTATCAAAAGCTCCCTTTACTTTATATGGCACAGATGATTGCAGAACTTTTTGATACCAGTTATCTTTTACAGTGATGATACAAGTGGCTTTTTTTCCATTTGCACTGGCTGTGATCTTACATGTTCCAGCTTTTTTTCCTGTTACTTTTCCGTTTGAATCCACAGCAGCTACAGAGGAATTACTTGTTTTCCATGTTACTTTTGAGTTTTTTCCAGAAACAGATGCAGATATATAAGTAGAATCTTTAACATATAATGAAATACTACTCGAATTTAGTTTGATGCCGGTAGTTCCATATACTTTTACCACACAGCTGGATTTTGTGCTGATACATTCTTGCCCTTTGCTGTCAGTTAAACAAACGGAAATGATAGCTGTTCCTGATGACTTGCCTGTAACACAGCCTTTGTTGTCAACGGAAGCCACTCTGTTGTTTGAGGAACTGTATCTCAGCTTATGCTTTATGGACTTTGGCCCCTTTATGCTTGTTTTTAAAGTCTGTTTCTTCCCTTTTGAAAGTGAAATGGACGAAGCGGAAAGTTTTGTATAATTAAATTGAAACAGCGGCAGATCATTGAAAAACTTCTTATTTGAAGTATAAAACAGAGGATTCTGTAGGTGATAAGTTATTTTATGTTTTTTTACAATATAATTATATAATTCTGTTAAAGACATACAGCCATCGTTATTCTTATCCGCCTTCTGGAAATTTGAATTTAAAGCAGAATCAATGAAAAGCGACACTGCTGGTCCCCATGAAACCTTTTGACTGCTTGATGATGTCAAAAATACATATCTATCCAAATCACTGCTTGATAGCGTAGCTTTTGCCGCATCAATAACAGAACCTGATATACAAGCATCAATAATTATGACAAATTTTCCGCGGTATTTACTTAAGGTTTTTAATAGCTGAACATACGTAATTCTTTCAAAATCACTCGCAGAACTCATGCCAGCATTAGGAATAAATCCGACAGGGATTCCACCGTAACCATTATCCTCTTTTTTTGACGTAAGTCCATGTCCAACATAATAAAGGATATTGAGATCTTTATCTGTGCTACCAGAAAAAGCGTTATTAATGGTAGAATAAAACCCCAATACTACCCTTTTTTGCTCATCCTTCTTTTTTAATTTCTTATCATCTGTGCTGTAAGAATATGTATAAATTTTTCCATTGTTTTTATAATTGGGAATTCTGTCTCTTTTGAATAAGGAGACTATTTTGTTACTGGAAAAATTTTCATATTTTCGTCCTGATATAGCAGCAACCTTTAGATTTCCACTGGTCATCGCAGTAACAGGGGATATCAAAAATAAACAGATCATCAGCGTTAATACACCCAGAAACCATTTTAATCTTCCTTTTTTTTTCATATACTCATCCTCCCTTACAGCAGGGGGATTATGAACCTCAACGCATAATCCCTTTTTGGTTTTAAAATAAATCTAAATCGCAAATACTACCGGCGAAATAACAGTTTTTACTTTTCCTTTCGAAACTTTGATGTAAAAAGCACTATTTTGATAATAAGTACCAAAAGTATTACGTTTGCTGCCTTTCGTCAGTATCTTCAGTTTTTTAAAAGCCTTGCTGTGATAACTATAACGGTATGCCTTCATACTGCTCAATCTCGACCAGGAAGCACTTTTGTAATACTTGGTATTACCGGTCAGTGTTGCAGTATACGTTTTTCCATATGGCTTAATGATGGGGTGTCCTACTTCTTCACTGTAGGAAAATTTTGCGTAGCGGTATCTGATCTTGGATCTTTTGACCGATGTAACATTCACCCATTTGTAGCCATTTTTTCCGGCACCGTAAAAACTTCCCGTCTTGCCATAATTGAGCCCGACATTGTTATACGAATAATAAGATGCTCCCCATACATTAGTCGAAAAAAGAATTGCAAGAACTAATGCCAGAATAAAAAATTTTTTCTTTTTTATTACCATTCCTCTTCTTCAAACTTCAGTTCCGGATGCGCTTTCTTAAACAGTCCGAATACTGCCCTCAGTGTTTCTTCATCTTCTTCTGATACATACTCTTTCTTATCTGTGACTTTCAGGATGAGAACTGTTCCGTCACTGTCTGCCGGAAGAAGGATAGAATATCCTTCTTCTTCGTAGTTGATCAGATCCAGAAACTCGAATTTCTCTTCTTCTCCATTTTCGTTTATCATGGAGATCAGGTTATTTTCGCTCATATGAGGCTTCCTTCCTATGTATTTCCTGGTATGGACAAAATTGTAAAAAACTATTCTGTCCTTTTTACTGATAAGAATATCATACTGAATACGGATGGAATATGCAATACTGTGAAAGGGTATGTTTCGTAATGAATTGACACAATATAAAAAAATTCGTTATACTGCAAAAAGCCTTTATTTCTGCTGTTTGTCAGTTTAGAAAGACATAAGATTTGGAAGGAATATTTCTTATAAGAATTATTCCTGCGGAAAGAAATGTTACATATTAAACGTGAATAAAAAATCATAACGAGGTGAAAGTATATGGACATAATTGAGAAACTGTATAATATTTGTTCGGAACAGAGAAGGACAGATTATCCGAAAAAGGACAAAGAACTAAAAGGCAGAAAGTATCAGATCCTGAAAGAAAAATTGTCTCCGGAACTAGGGGATGAACTGGACGAGCTGGTGGATGAAATCATGTTTTCCAACTTGGATGAGCTGGAGGAAAATTTCCGATAGGGTTTCTGTATGGGAGCTGAGCTGATGCTGGAAATTAAAAATGCGGTAGAGTAGGCGAATGAAATTTTCATCCGCCTACTCTACCGGAAAGTCACGTGGAATACCATCCTACACATTGTATGAAAACACCCGTTAAAACTCCACGCTATAGAGTATACAGATTTAAAAAAGTATCTGCTACAATAGAGTCAGTTAAGAAAAAGGCAGCGTGTTTTGGGGGATTCATAGCTGTACGTTTTGTGGGAAAGAATACTTCAGGAGGTGTAGCAAATGATTATTATTGGCGAAAAGATCAATGGTTCCATTCCTTCTGTGGCAGAGGCCATTGCAAAAAGAGATGCGGAGTTTATCAAAGACCGTGCAAGAAAACAGGCAGAGGCCGGAGCAACATTTATCGATTGTTGCGCATCTGTTCCGGAAGAAGAGGAAGTTGAAACACTGAAATGGATGATCGACTGTATTCAGGAGGTAACAGATCTTCCGATTTCTGTGGACAGCCCGAGTGCGGATGTACTTGTACAGGCGTATAAATTCTGTAAGAGACCGGGACTTTTCAATTCTGTATCCGGTGAAGGTGACAAGATTGATAAGATTTTTCCTGTTATGGCACAGGAAGAGAATAAGAAATGGGAAGTTATCGCTCTTCTCAGTGATGACACCGGAATCCCGAAGAATGCAGCAGACAGGCTTCGCGTATTCGATAAGATCATGGAGAAAGCTAAGGAATATGGAATCTCCCCATCCAGGATCCACATTGATCCGCTGGTAGAGATGCTTTGTACATCAGAGAATGGAATTGAGACAAATATTGAAGTTATCACTTCTGTTCGTGAGCAGTATCCGTCCATTCATATTACAGCAGCGATCAGCAATATTTCTTTCAACCTGCCGGTTCGTAAGCTGATCAATCTTGGATTCATGGTACTGGCTATGAATGCCGGTCTGGACAGTGGAATCCTTGACCCGACAAACAGAGACATGCTTGGTCTTATTTATGCAACAGAAGCTCTTCTTGGAGAAGATGACTACTGTATGGAATACATCGGAGCATACAGAGAAGGTCTGATCGGTCCGGTAAAGAAATAATGAATGTATTTAAGAAACCTGCCGGGTTGCGGAGCCTGACAGAATAATCTTAGATAACATATATGGGAAGCACCAATGTACGAAAAAAGATAGCAGTCCCTAAGAAAAAATTTAATGAGTGCAAAATCAATTTCAGGAGGTAAAGTATTATGAGTAAAATGGATGAAGTTTTTGATCTGGTAGTAAGAGGAAAAGCTAAACTGATCGGCGCAGCAGTTCAGGAAGCACTTGATGAGGGGAATGCAGCACCAGATGTTCTTGATAACATGATCAAGGCTATGGGTGTTGTAGGTGAAAGATTTAAAAATAATGAGATATTCGTTCCTGAGATGCTGGTAGCAGCAAGAGCTATGAAGAAAGGTGTAGATGTTCTGAAACCGCACCTTGCAGGCGGAAGCGCAGGCGTAGCTGGAAAAATGATCATTGGAACAGTAGCAGGCGATCTTCATGATATCGGTAAAAACCTGGTAGCTATGATGATCGAGAGTGCCGGATTCGAAGTAATTGATCTTGGTGTAGATGTTCCGATCGAGAAATTCGTTGAAGCAGTACGTGAGAATCCGGATGTTAAAGTTGTAGGTGTATCTGCACTTCTGACAACAACTATGCCGGCTATGAAAGATACGGTTGAAGCTCTTAATAAAGAAGACTTCCGTAAAGATATCAAGATCATGGTTGGCGGAGCTCCTATCACTCAGGAATTCGCAGATGAGATTGGCGCGGACGCTTACACAGCAGACGCAGCAACAGCAGCTCAGGTTGCAAAACAGCTTGTAGCATAATATAAATGTGGATGAAACAATAGTAACGGTCATAAAAATGATCCGCAGAGACTATGAAAATAAAGATAGTTTCTGCGGATTTTTTATAATTAAGATATGTTCGCAGGGCTTATCAGTAATATCTTGCGACGTGTTTTTATGGGAAAAGGTTGTAGATATATATTAGAAGATGGATGTATAAGTTAAAGCTTTACTTACTGAAGACAAATGGTTAAACTGGTAATAGTAAGAAAATTAGAGCAGTAAAGAAAACTAAGACAGTAGAATACCTGTCTGAAAATATGGGTAGAAATATAAAGTACAGGGGTGGCGGATTTGAATACATATAAGGTGTTTTTTACAAAAGAAAAAAAAGAAGTTTCGGTGCAGGAAGGTACAACTGTACTGGAAGCTGAGAGGATAGCAGGGTTATCCCCGGATGCACCATGCGGGGGTGCCGGAAAATGTGGAAAATGTACCGTAAAGATCAACGGCTCTGTGGAAAAAGCCTGCCAGATAAAGATTACGGCAGATCTTGAGGTAGAAACAATTGGGCAGGCATCGGAACACAGGATTCTTGTAAAAGGAACAGAGAGAGCAGTAGCTTTTCAGCCGGAGCTGGAGATCCTGGACATTGAGATACAGTCATGTAAGGTTGGGGAAAACAGCTCAGACTGGACAAGGCTTTGTGAAGCTGTAAATAAGAAACTCCGGGAAAAAAGCAGCAAGGCAGACCGGGTGTTCCGGCCGAAGCTGGAAATACTTCCTGTAATCAGCCATCTTATGAAGGAAAAAGGAGGAACAGCCAGAGCAATCGTAAGCGGTGATGAAATTCTGGAGCTGAAAGAACAGGACGATAAACCGGTACTGATGGCTGCGTTTGATATTGGAACAACAACCGTAGCCGGGTATCTTCTGGATGGAAGAACAGGAGAACAGCTGGCAACAGCAAGTGCTTTGAACGTACAGACAGAATATGGTGCGGATGTTATCATGCGTGCCAATTATTCTCTGGAGCATGGTGCAGAGGAACTTTCTGCGTGTATCAGAGTGCTTTTGAAAAAACTGATCCGTACACTTTGTAAAGAAGCGGGAAAAGAGCCGGAGGATATCTATCAGGTCAGTGTTGTGGGAAATACCTGTATGCATCACCTTTTCCTGGGAATCGTTCCGGATTCTCTTGTTCATGCACCATATAATCCGGCGATCAGTCATGGCCTTACATTCCCGGCAGAAAAATTCCGTCTGGGAATCCATCCGGGTGGACAGCTGATCGCGCTGCCTGTCATTGCAGGATTCGTAGGAGCTGATACGGTTGCCTGCCTTCTGGCTGTAAATCTTGAAGAAGAGAAAAAGATGACTCTGATGATCGATATTGGAACAAATGGCGAGATCGTTCTTGGAAATTCAAAACGCCGCATTGCGTGCTCTACTGCGGCAGGTCCGGCTTTTGAGGGCGCAAAGATTGCCTGTGGTATGCGAGGCGCAGAAGGTGCTATTGAGCATGCACATCTTGAAGAAGGAAGACTCGTATGCAAGGTAATTGGAGACGGCAAGCCAACGGGAATCTGCGGCTCCGGACTGATCGATATTATTGCAGGACTTCTGGAAGCAGGAGTGATCGATGAGACAGGAAGGCTGATGGAAGGACCGAGAGTTGTTCAGATCGATGACAATACGAAAACAGCATATCTTCTGGCAGGTCCGTCTGAATCAGGTAATGGAAAACCTGTATATTTAAGTCAGAAAGATATACGTGAAGTACAGCTGGCTAAGGGGGCTATTGCTGCGGGAATCGCCCTTCTGGCAGAACAGATGGGAATTACTTTGGAGCAGATCGAGCAGGCTTATATTGCAGGAGCTTTTGGAAACTATATGGATCCGGCAGGAGCATGCAGGATCGGCATGCTTCCGGGAATCCTGAAAGACAGGATCATTCCGGTTGGAAATGCAGCAGGAGAAGGTGCAAAGCTGGCTCTCTTAAATAATGAAGAACTTGAACGCGCGGAGCGTCTTGCCCGCCATACAGAATTTCTGGAGCTGGCAGCACTGCCTGAATTCCAGGATGAATTTGTAGATCAGCTGGAATTTCCGGAAGAATAAGAAAGTCTGTTTTACTCAGTTGGAAACAGATTTTGGCATAGGTTATTAAGTGTAGAATTTATGTGGAGGGAACGATATGGACTTAAAAGAATTACAGCAGCTGGGAAAAGAGATCGGCTTTTTTAAAATAGAGGAAATGGATACCGGGAAGATCAAACTGCTTCCGGAGGTGCGCCAGATGTGCAGCACAGATAAATGCCACATGTATGGACGGAACTGGAGCTGTCCACCTGCATGCGGAACTCTGGAAGAGTGCGGAGAAGATATCTCAGGTTATACAAGAGGCATCATCGTTCAGACAAAAGGCGAGCTGGAAGATGAATTTGACGGAGAAGGCATGATGGAAACAGAGGCACTTCATAAAGAACATTTTGTGGAGATGCACGACAGACTGAAAAAAGAATTTCCAAAGCTTCTTTCTCTTGGAGCCGGATGCTGTACCAGATGCGCCAAATGCAGCTATCCAGACGCACCGTGCCGTTTTCCGGAGAAACGTTTTTCTTCAATGGAGGCATACGGAATGCTGGTGACTCAGGTCTGTCAGGACAGTGGGATAGAATATTATTACGGACCTGGAACGATTACATACACCAGCTGTTTTTTCCTGGAATAAAAAGAATGAAGAGGCATGAACAGGTTAGAGAAATTTTTCGGTTCTATTTCTGCGAAAGGCTGACATAGATTTTTGGTAGCTGTATAGCTGTGGGAAATGCGCATTCCCGGCTTTGTCCATTGCAGATGGCTGCGGTGGGAAGAGCGAACAGTAATCGGAAACTTGAAGTTTTAGTCTTTGGCAGAAAGGCGGTATTTTTTATGGGATGTGGAAAATTTCATGAATTTCATGATTGCAGTGAACAGCGTGATTGTATGGAAATGCTGCGGATCTTTCAGGTAGCAGCAGTGTTCTTCGGAATTCTTATGGAAAAAATCTCCCGTGTGAAAACTACAGGAAGAAAAATGATCGGAAGAGGACAGGCATGGTATGCAGCTGCCTGGGCAGATTGGAGATGTGGGACAGGTTATGGAAGTGTGCGAAATGCGGCAGATGCAGGCACAGGACATAATGATGTGACTGCATCAGGAACGGAAGTGTGCAGAAATAGATGGGGATATGCCCGCAGGGGACGAAAAACTGTAACGGATAAGGTTGATGTGGGCAATAATCCGAGAGATGGAAATGTGTGTTGGAAGTATTTGAGTAGAGGGCTGTCAAGATGCAAACTGCGGGGAAAAATGCACAGTGATGGCGCAGATCTCGCTGTTTGTTGCAGTTCGCATATTCGGACCCCATATGCCGACACCTGAGGTGACGATGTTGTGCATGTTTCCCTTTTTCAGGTAGCCGCAGGAATTTTCCCAGACGAGGCCGGTAATGATGTTCAGGGGGAACAGCTGGCCGTCGTGGGTATGACCGCAGAGATCAAGGTCTGCACCTGAAGAAGCTACCTCATCCAGCTCCCCGGGCTGGTGATCCATAAAAATAACAGGGCGTCTCAGATCCAGTGATTTGGTAAGCTGGGAAGGACTCTTACGCGTGTCGTCCATTTTGCGGCAGCGGGAAGGGTCCTTCCGTCCTGTAAGATAAAACCGGTCATCAATAAGAACAGTCTCATCATTGAGAAGCCGGATGTTGGCATCTTTCAGGAACTGTGTCATTCTGGGATCATCGTAGTCCTTATTCGCAGAGCGGAAAGTGAATCCCGCAAGGATCGGTTCATTGAGATCATGGTTGCCCCAGCAGGCATAAACGCCGTATCTGGACCGGATAGAACGAAGGGTGGAGGCAGTTTTTTCCGGGTTTTTCAGTCCTTCATATTCATTATCAAAAATATCTCCGGCAATGCACACCAGATCTGGCTTTTGGGAATTAATTGCATTGACAAGAAGTTCTGCATTTTTTTCTCCGATGCTGTAGCCAAAATGAATATCTGCAAGCAGGACGATCTTAAGGGAATCCGTTCCTTCCACCTGCTTATCTACTTTCACATCATAAGTTTTTGTTTTAAGATTCCACTGATTTAAAATTCCATAAACACTGATGCCGATAATAAGAAGTGTGCAAATTGCTCCGGTGAGCACGAAAGCTTTCCGGGTGTAAAGCCAGTCCGGATGCAGCGTATGTTTCAGGAGCAGTCTTGCCAGATCTGTTGTGACAATGATGATCAGAATATAAAGAAAAGTGCCCTGAAAATAATTTGCTGTATTTTTCAGAAAACGGTGAAATGCCGGCGGTTTCCGGATCAGAAAGCTGGTGAGCAGTGAGGATGCCAGAAAAATATAAACACCCGCAAAGCACATCCGAAACAGCGGTGTCTGAAACAGATGCGTACAGGCTCCCATCCACAGGATCATCCAGCGGACGATATAAATATTAATGAGAATGTAAAGCGGTGCGAGAAAAATAGCAAGCATTAAATTTGGTAAACCTCCGTGATTTTCGTAAGTGCAGATGTTCAGGTTGTTACAGAGCAATATCACAGAATGTCTGTGAATACTTGAGCTATAGCTACACAAGTATAGCGCAAATAATAATTTTTTGCAAAAGAACATATATTATGAAAAAGACCGATTATGGTGTTTTTATGAAAAAATATGTGTACTTCCGGTATTTCGTGGTGTTTCTGGTGATCGTCCTGCCGTATTTTATGGGGGCGGTGTTTAATGGGGCTGATATGGTCATGGCGGAGCGCAGGCCGGAAGTGGAGATGTTTCTTCCGATTATTGTGTCTTCCCAGATCGGATCGGATATGAAAAAAGAAACCATAAAAGCGCAGACCGTGATCGCAAGGTCGAATATCCGGAGAATACTCGGGGAGGGGAAAATACTTCCGCAGATACTGCAGGAGAAAACTGACGGCAGAGATTATATTAGAAATATTTTTTCCAAAAAAGACAAAGTCTATCAGCAGGCAGCAGAAGAAACGAGTGGTCAGGTGTTGACATATCAGGGGGAGCTGAAGCTGCTCCCGTGGCATAAGATCAGCGGGGGAAAAACACGCAGCGGAAAAGAGGCTTTTCGGGATGAGGCATATACATATCTGAAATCTGTGGACAGCAGTGCGGACAAAAAATCGCCGGATTATATGGATGTGGTTGAAATTCCCGTGAGTCAGGCCGGGGAGGTGAAGATCCGGGAACGGGACAGTGCGGGCTATGTGACAGAGCTTTCCAGCGGAAAAAATCTCCTGGAGGGAGAGAGTTTTGCTGTGGGTATGGGACTGAAATCTGCGAATTTCAGTTTGCAGAAAAAGGGTGATGTGTATGTTCTGCGGGTGCGGGGCAGCGGACATGGAGCAGGTTTTTCGCAATTTGGCGGAAATGAGATGGCGAAGGGCGGGAGCAGTGCGGAGGAGATTCTGAAAAAATATTTTCCGGCCATGAAACTGGAAAATTTGTAAAAAGTGAATAGAGAGTCATATTCTGGACACCCTATAGATACAGAAACGATGTACTGGTGAACAGTTATCGGAAATGAACATATCAGACAGAGGTGGAAAGAATATGATGAAAAGTAAAGTTGTGAGAGGAATTATCAACGGCGGAGTTCTGGCAGCAGTGGCAGCTCTTGGGATCACAGTGTATCAGCTGGGAACCAAGCCCCTTACGGAGTCAAAAGATGATTCTGTGCAGATGGAGGAGACAGGACTGGAGGAAGAAATCTCCGATGAGGGAGATGCGGAAGTTTCCGGAAGTGGAAGCACGGATGAGGATTCGGTGAAGAATGCTGCGGTTGATGCGGACGGCATGGCTGGCAGCAGTGGAACAGGAGATATGGCTGACGGAGGTAGCAGTGCTGAAGGAACTGGTGCGGCAGCTGCAAATGCAAATGAAAGTAATAGTGCTGCGGTTGCCGGTGTGAATGGTTCTGCTGTAAATAAAGCTGCAGGTAAATTAGCAGATGGTACTGGAGCAGATTCTGCGGAAACTGCATCTGCAGGTAATAATTCAACCGGAAACACCGGAACAGACAGTACTGAGACTTCTGCAGCGGGAATTGCTGCACAGAATCTGAATTTTACCGAGAATTCTCTTATGGAGTGGCCGGTCCGCGGAACGGTTCTGATCGATTATAATATGAATGAAACAGTTTATTATCCAACTCTCGACCAGTACAGGGTAAGTCCGGCGATCGCAGTTCAGGCTGTGGAGGACGCGCCGGTTTATGCGGCTGCAGACGGACAGGTGCTTTCTGTTGAGCAGGATGCCTGCACCGGAACGACTGTGACGATGGAGCTTGGAAACGGGTATCAGGCTGTGTATGGACAGCTTAAAGATCTTACCGTTGCAGAAGGTGATACAGTAAAAGAAGGAGAAGTGATCGGAAATGTCAGCGAGCCGACAAAATATTATTCCGTGGAAGGCCCGAACCTTTATTTTGCAGTGAAGAAGGATGGAAATCCGGTGGATCCGTTTGAGTATCTGGAGTAAAATTTTATATGAAAATTATGCGGGATATGGAATCCATCCCGCATAATTGTACTATACCCACATAAAATTTCACGAAGAATCTTTTTTACCGGGATGAAAACGTGTATAATCATAAATATAAATATCTGCACATAACGACAGCATATGACAGACATAAAGGACAGAAGAAGAGGTACATATATATGAATATTAATGAAATAGCCAGACTTGCAGGCGTTTCCAGAGCGACTGTATCCAGATATCTGAATAACGGATATGTAAGCAGTGAAAAGAAAGCAGTCATCCGGAAAGTGATCGAGGAGACCGGTTATCAGCCGTCCTCCCAGGCACAGACACTTCGTACGAAAAAAACAAGTCTGATCGGTGTCATCCTTCCAAAGATCAATTCCGATACCATAAGCCGTGAAGTTGAAGGAATCAGTGATATTCTTACACGGAGAGGATACCAGCTGATTCTTGCCAGTACCAATAATAATGTGGAAGAGGAACTGAAATATCTTTCGCTTTTTAAAGAGCGTCAGGTGGACGGAGTTGTTTTTATTGCCACCATGTTTACAAGGAAGCATAAGCAGATGCTTAAGGATTATAAGGTTCCTATTGTACTTCTGGGACAGCATCTGGACGGATATCCTTGCATTTATCAGGATGATTATAAAGCTGCTTTTCAGGTGACGGAGAAGCTTGCGGAGAAAGGCAGCAAGTTTGCCTATATTGGAGTTACAGATAAAGATGTGGCTGTAGGTGCACAGAGAAGAAAAGGATTCGAAGATGCCCTTCGTAAGAAAAAGCTCGAGATTGTGCCTGAGAGGATGAAAGTCGGAAGTTTTACCATGGATTCAGGATATGAGATGGCCAGGGAGCTTTTTGAGGAGGATCCGTCCATTGATTCTCTTGTGTGCGCTACAGATACCATGGCAGTGGGAGCCATGACTTACCTTAAGGAGATAGGACTTCGCATTCCCGAGGATGTGCAGATTGCGGGAATCGGTGACGGAGTTCCGGGCAAGATCGTGGAGCCGAAACTTACTACCATGCATTTTTATTACAAAACAAGTGGGATGGAGGCAGCAGCTATGCTGGCCGACCTTATTGAGAATGATACCGGGATCAGCAAGGAGATCAAGATGGGATGTGAACTTGTGGAACGGGAATCTCACAGATAACAGAATAGTTAAGTCAGGCAGAAGCAGGTTCTTTTTGGAAAGGGATCTGCTTCTTTTTTGTGCCATTGGGGACGGGGATTATGGCTCTGATATCGGTTCTTATGGAATATGTACAATTTTCAGTATGAAAATTTGTGAGATGTTTCGGATTTACAAATGAGATCGTTGTGGTTATAATACAATCAAGATATGAGAACGATTCCACATTAAAACGCAATGAAGAAAATGAAATATATGTGAGAAACTAAAAAATATTGATAAATGACAAAAAAAATGACAGAAACAATATTCTTAATAGTTGAAGATACATGAAATCAATCTCATAAAAACGTAAATAATGGATCACAAAAAAGACAGAGATAACGATCATATCTGAGTTATAACTATATGCATCATATGATCCACAAAAAAGGAAAAGTAAAAAGAGTCTGCTGATTAAAAATCAGACAGCGACGGAAAAGGAGGAAGGACATGGATTACAGAAAGACCGCACAGGAAATCTACGATCATATAGGAAAGAAAGAAAACATCATTTCTGCAGCCCACTGTGCAACAAGACTTCGTCTGGTCATTGCAGATAATGACAAGGCAGACAAGGAATACGTGGAGAACATCGACGGAGTAAAAGGAGTATTCTTCGCACAGGGACAGATGCAGATCATTCTTGGAACAGGAGTTGTAAACAAGGTTTATGATGAGTTCATCCAGATCGCCGGAGTTTCCGAGAGCAGCAAGGAAGAGCTGAAGCAGGTGGCAGCATCCAAGGCCAATCCAGTGCAGAGACTCATTAAGACGCTTGGAGATATTTTTGTCCCGATCATCCCGGCTATCGTAGCCAGCGGATTCCTGATGGGAATCATGGAAGCTTTGAACTTCATGGTAAACAACGGCTTCCTGAACATTAATACCAACGGTTCCATTTATGTATTTGCACAGCTTTTCAGTAATACAGCATACACATTCCTGCCGATCCTCATCGCTTACAGTGGTGCAAAAGTATTCGGCGCCAACCCTTACCTTGGTGCGGTTATCGGTATGATCATGATCCATCCGAATCTGCAGAACGCCTGGACAGTTGCCACGGAAGGCGTACAGGCCACACAGAAAGTATGGTTCGGACTTTACTCCATTGACATGGTTGGATATCAGGGACATGTAATCCCGGTTATCATTGCAGTCTGGGTACTGGCACAGATTGAGAAGAGACTTCATAAAGTCGTACCTGCAATGTTCGATCTTTTTGTAACACCGCTTGTCAGCGTTTTTGTAACCGGCTATCTTACACTTTCCATTATCGGACCGATCTTCGTAACAGTTGAGAACGGACTTCTGGATGGAATCCAGTGGCTGATCGCTCTGCCATTCGGAATCGGAAGCTTTATCATGGGTGCTTTTTATGCACCGACAGTTGTTGCAGGTGTTCATCATATGTACACTATCATTGACCTTGGACAGCTCGCTAAATTCGGTGTTACCTACTGGCTGCCGCTTGCATCTGCAGCCAATATTGCACAGGGTGGTGCGGCTCTTGCCGTAGGCCTGAAATCAAAGAACCAGAAGGTCAAATCTATGGCTGTTCCGTCTGCATTAAGCGCATGTATGGGAATCACAGAGCCGGCGATCTTCGGTGTAAACCTTCGCTTTGGAAAGCCGTTTATCATGGGCTGCCTGGGTGGTGCATGCGGAGCACTTTTTGCTTCCATCACCAGTCTTGGTGCTACAGGAACAGGCGTTACCGGTATCTTCGGAATCCTGCTGTGCCTGAATAATCCGGTTTCTTATATACTCATGTTTGTCATCGCATTTGGTGTGGCTTTTGTACTCACATGGATGTTCGGATATAAAGACGAGGTACAGGAAACAGCTGAGAAAAATATTGAAACAGAGAAAAAAGCAGGTGCTACGGCAGAGAATGCTGAGATGAAATCTGCGGAGAAAAAAACAGCTGAGAGCGGTGCGCAGACTCTCTACAGCCCGCTTGAGGGAACTGCGATCCCGCTTTCAGAAGTAAAAGATGCGACCTTTGCATCAGAAGTCCTTGGAAAGGGCATGGCAGTGATTCCGTCCAAAGGTGAGGTAAAAGCACCCTGCGATGCAACAGTTTCTACAATTTTTGACACAAAACATGCGATCGGCCTTGCAACAGACAGTGGTCTGGAACTGCTGATCCATATCGGAGTTGATACCGTTGAGCTTGGCGGTAAATTCTACACAGCACATGTAAAAGACGGCGACCAGGTCAAAAAAGGCCAGACACTGATCACTTTTGACATGGAGGAGATCAGGAAGGCTGGTTACGATGTGACCACACCGCTGATCGTAACAAATACAGATGATTACGAAGAAGTAAAAATGCTTACAGAAGGAACAGTAAACAACGGTTCTGAGGTACTGGAGGTAAAATAATGAGTTCTCTGACAAAAGTGCTTGCGGAGGAAGTAAGAAAAATCGAGGAAACGGCAGCAGTAGGAATGGCGATGCAGAAGAGCCGCCTGACACATCATCTGATGCCGCCGACCGGATGGCTGAACGATCCAAATGGATTATGTTGGTATAAAGGAAGATATCATGTGTTTTTTCAGTATTCTCCCTTTGAAGCCAACGGCGGCCTGAAATTCTGGGGACATTATTCCAGTGAGGACATGATCAACTGGAGATATGAGGGTGTTCCGCTTCTGCCTGACAGTGTTTATGACTGTCATGGTGTTTACTCAGGCTCTGCACTTGCAGAGGAGGATAAACTTCATCTTTTTTATACAGGGAATGTGAAGATGGATGGAGATTATGATTACATTAACAACGGACGTTGTTCCAGCACTCTCCATGTGGAGAGTGAGGACGGCATCCGTTTTGGAACAAAAGAAGAGGCTATTTCCTGGACGGATTATCCTGAGAATTACACCTGCCATATCCGCGACCCGAAGGTGTGGAAGGACGGAGAAGAGTACCATATGATTCTGGGAGGCCGCCAGAAAGGCGACAAAGGTGCAGTTCTTTTTTATAAATCTGAGGATCTGAAGAACTGGACATTTGATCGTGACCTTACTACAGAGAATACATTCGGATACATGTGGGAATGCCCGGATTTCTTTACTCTGGGTGATCAGGAGGTGCTTTCAGTTTCTCCTCAGGGACTGACAAGAGAGGAGTACCGTTTCCAGAATATTTACCAGTCCGGATATTTTATCCTGAAGGATGGTAAGCCGGAGGAAAAAGATTTCCGGGAATGGGATTACGGCTTTGATTTCTATGCACCACAGACATTCCAGGATGGAAAAGGCAGAAGGATCATCATCGGCTGGATGGGAATGCCGGATGCTGATGAAGAGTATGTGAATCCAACTGCTGAGACAGAAGGCTGGCAGCATTGTCTTACTGTTCCGCGGGAAGTTACTTATAAGAATGCAATGCTTTATCAGTATCCGGTGGAAGAACTGAACGGACTTAGAATGGATGGGATTTCTGTCAGCGGTTCTGATGTGGAGCTTCCGGTTAATGGACCATTTGATCTGGATATTAAGGTCAAAGGTGAGCAGGGCAAGATAAGAATTGGGGAAAACCTTTTCCTGGATTATCAGGACGGAAATATTTCATTAGCTCTCTCCGAAAAAGCTGGCGCAGGGCGAAAAGTGCGTAAGGCGCATATTCCATCCGGTAAGGTTGAAACTCTCAGAATCCTTGCAGATACCACTGCAGTGGAGATCTATGCGAATGGCGGAGAAGTTGTTTTTTCCACCAGGTATTATCCGGAGACGGATGAGCAGACTGTGAAGGTGGAAACAGCGGAAGTTGACGGAGAGGTTTATAAATTGAAGAATTGTGTGATGGAGTAGGTTCTTTTGTTTCACAATTCATATTCACAGAAATAAAAAATGAACGTATAATAAAGCAGGTGGGAAAATCCGCAGCCGGAATCCCAGCCTGCTTTATCTTTGTTATAAGTGAAATACAAGAATTGTGCCGGCTGCTTGAGTATAGAAGGATGGCTGCTGAAGAAATGCTGGCGGCTGTCTTTACATAGAAGAAATGCTGCTGACGGGATATTTGTTTTACAGAACGGCAAATATCCGGGGTGATGTTACTGAAGATGTACTGGCATATTGGCATTGCATTGCAGAAATTTTTTACAGAAGAGGAGGCTGCTATGAACTATACATACATCGTGCAGTGTGCAGACGGCACGCTCTACACCGGCTGGACAAACTGCCTTGCCAGGCGGATGAAAGCGCACAATGAAGGCAAGGCAGGTGCCAAATATACCCGGGCCAAGAGACCGGTGAAGCTGGTGTACTACGAAGGCTTTGCCACAAAGGAAGAGGCTATGAGCAGGGAGTACCGGATCAAGCAGCTGACCAGGGAGAAGAAGCTGGAGTTGATGAAATTCTGAATGTCGATAAGCATTTCGATACTTTAAGTGATTTCAAAGGTGTGGAGCATTATGCAGCGTAATTGAAAGATAAGGATATGTGTTCGCTGAATCTTATTGGTACCTCAACATAACAACTGAATCAAAAGTATCTCCGTTGTCAATCCACTGACAGCTGCCATCATTTTTTGCACAGATATCTTCAATTATGGACAGACCGAATCCATGGAATTGAACAAACAGCAATTAATTTGATCAAGGCAAGAATTCTTACAGATGAACAAATTAAGGAAGTGACCGGTTTAAGCCAGTCTCAGATAGAGACTTTGCGAAAAAACGAAAATACTCAATAATCACATCATTGTATAAAACCAATCATATAGCTAAAAAAATACATCGAAAACCAATCACATCAAAAAAATCTCTCTCAGAGCGCTTAACCATTTAAATTCCTGCCACACAGCGAATATAAATGTCTAAGCTTCCTCTGGAAGAGATCGCATCTTTACATTTCTGATCAATGAATTCCCATCCCGGCAACAAAGAAATACATTACAACGAAATGGCACATACTTCCCAGCATTACGAAAATATGAAATACCTCATGAGATCCAAAATTCTTATGCTTTGCATTGAAGATAGGCAGCTTCAGTGCGTAGATGACACCTCCGATGGTATAGATGATGCCGCCGGCCAGGAGCCAGCCGAACCCTGCGCGGGGCAGGTTGTGGAAGATCGGGACGAAGGCCAGAACACAGAGCCATCCCATTCCAATGTAGATCACAGAAGAGAGCCATTTCGGGCAGTTGATCCAACAGCCCTTAAGGATCATTCCGATGATGGCAACAGTCCATACAAGTGCACAGAGGATATAGCCGGTACGGCCGTGAAGGACGATAAGGCATACCGGAGTATAGCTGCCTGCGATCATGACGAAGATCATCATGTGATCCATTTTTTTCAGGCGGCGGTTTACTTTGACGGTGGAGTCTACGGAATGATAAAGAGTGCTGGCCAGATAAAGAAGGATCATGGTCAGGATGAAAACACTCACTGCAAAAACATGAAGCATATCAGCACTTCTGGCAGCTTTCACGATCAGCGGAGTGGCTCCGGCAGCTGCAAGAAGCATGGCGATTCCGTGTGTGATCGCGCTTCCCGGGTCTTTTAATTTAAATTTCATGATATAACACCTCCTGGATACAGAAAAAATAACGTAGAAATTGATAAAACAACATATAGTATTCAAAACTACATATTAAGCATACGAATACTATACCACTCTTGTTCGAAAATGCAACCCCTTTTTCGTAAAATTTTATGTGGATTTAACATAAGTTTGCCTTGAAGTAAACATTCAGTCAAGTATACTTATTCAGGATAAAAAAGCTGTTGTTCACAGAGTGAGCAGTAACAAATAAACAAGTCGGTCGGGCGACACGACAAAACAGGAAAAAGTGACAGATACTATATACATGAACAGGGAATTATGCGCATCAGCGAGGAATGTATATCGTAGCAGAAGGTATCGAAACTTCGGCAGAGCTTGAGAAGGTTCTGGAGCTTGGAGTGGATCTGCTTCAGGGCTATTATCTGGCAAGGCCGGCAGCAGTGCCGGGAGAAATCAATTCCGAAGCAATAAAAATTATTAAGAACAGAAGTCGGGAAGTGTGATACTTCCCGGCTTTTTTATCTGTTTGACAATACATATTTATCCCATTTTTTCACATAATAACCATACAGATAAATAAACGTCTGCAGTAAATATAAAATTACTGTACAGCAGCAATCAGATAAAAAATGCAGGAGGAAAAAGACAAGATGAAAGCAACAGGAATTGTTCGCCGGATCGACGACCTGGGCCGGGTGGTGATCCCGAAAGAGATACGAAAGACTCTTAAGATCAAAGAAGGAACACCTTTGGAGATCTTTACAGACAGAGAAGGGCAGATCATTCTGAAGAAATATTCTCCTATTGGTGAGCTGAATAATTTTGCCGAAGAATACGCGGAGGCACTGGTGCAGACAACCGGGCTGACAGCCTGTATCACAGACAGGGATGTAGTGGTGGCAGCGGCAGGAAGCGGAAGCAGGGAGCTTGATGGAAAAGAGATCAGCACAGAACTGGATGAGGTGATTTCCGGGAGGGAAGCACGGCTCATTAATGGGACCGACCGTGAAGATGTGTCGGTAACCCTCGGGCACAAGGACAGCTTTACCGGAAAAATGATCCAGCCGATCTTATGTGCAAGTGATGCCATAGGATCTGTGATACTTCTTGGAAAATCTGATAAGAACGTACTGGGCGAAAAAGAACGCGCGTTGGTAAAGACAGCTGCGAGTTTCCTGGGAAGACAGATGGAACAGTGAAATCCTTATGGTGGCGGAGCACATCTCTGTGGAAAGCTGTGATACTCTTCCAGAGTAAGATTGGTGATCGTCAGCCAGGACGCCAGCGGTTTTGTCACATAGCGGATGTGCCAGGGTTCGCAAGGCATGCCTGTGATCGCTTCTTTATTTTCAGGATATCGGAGAATAAAGCCATAGAGTGAAGCATTACGCTTCAGCCACTGTCCTTCTCTGGTGGAAGCAAATTTTTCGCACAGTTCCATATGGATGGCAGGACAGGAAACATCAAGAGCCAGCCCGCTCTGATGTTCGCTGGTACCTGGAGCAGCCACAAATCTGCTCCCTGTAAAAAGCTCCTTTTGTCTCTGGAAAGAGCGGTAGCCGGAGACTGCCCACAGATTCAGGCCGGACTTATGGCAGGCATGGAAGAGCTGGGAAGCAGCCTTTGCAGCCTGGTATTCCAGAAGCCGTTTCGGATCTCCCGGTGCAGCCTCAAAAGGCAGCCCGATATCAATAAGATGTTCTGGCACAAAAGCTTCCGGCAGCGGATGTTCCCTGCTGATCAGCCGGGTATAAAAATCTCTGTGCATAAAAACCCCCCTTTCCTTATCCATAAGCTTATGATAAGAAAAGGGGGTTTATGATTATTTTATCTTAGAGAGCTTTCTCACTCATTTCTTCCAGAAGAGCTTTTTTCATGTCGTAAAGTGACTGGGAAAGATCTACATATACTTTCTGCGGATTTACAAAACGTCTGGATTCATCCCAAAGAGTATTTTGCTCTTTCTTGCAGTAGTCACGGAGTTCCATGACAGATGGAGATGTGTAAACGCTCTTTCCACCTTTAACAACCGGAACAAGAAGCTCGCGGAGTTCGTAGGTTCCGCCGAGAACTTTAGTCTTCTTCCAGGTGTCAACCGGGTCGAAGATGACCATGGTCTCTTCAGGATCAAATTTCTCATCTGCAAGGCAGATCAGGTCAGCTTTGATCTTGCCGGTTTTCTTGCTGTAGATACGGTATACAGTCTTGTTGCCGGGGTTGGTAACTTTCTCTGTGTTCTCGGAAAGTTTGATCTTCGGTACGAAGGTATCGCTGTCAGCGTCCTTTACTGCGGCAAGTTTGTATACGCCGCCGAAAGCAGGATTGTCGTCTGCTGTGATCAGTTTCGTTCCAACACCCCAGGAATTGATCTTGGCATCCTGAGCTTTCAGGCTCTCGATCAGATACTCGTCAAGATCGCTGGATGCGGAAATAGTAGCATCATCAAAACCTGCAGCTGCAAGCATCTTATAAGCTTTCTTGGAAAGGTATGCCAGGTCTCCGCTGTCGATGCGGATTCCGTAATTCTTCAGCTGGATGCCTTCCTCACGCATCTCTTCGAATACGCGGATAGCATTTGGCACACCGGATTTCAGCACATCGTAGGTGTCTACCAGAAGTGTGCAGGAATTAGGATAAAGTTTAGCATATGTCTTGAATGCTGTGTACTCATCCGGGAAGCTCATGATCCAGGAATGAGCATGTGTTCCAAGTACAGGAACATCAAACATCTGGCCTGTCAGTACATTGGAAGTACCGGCACATCCGCCGATTATTGCAGCTCTGGCACCAAAGATACCGGCATCAGGACCCTGTGCACGACGAAGACCGAATTCCATGATCGGCTCACCCTTGGCTGCGTGGCATACACGTGCGGCCTTGGTAGCAATCAGGCTCTGGTGGTTCATGATGTTTAAGATAGCAGTCTCAACAAGCTGAGCCTCCATGATCGGTGCGATAACCTTGACCATAGGCTCTCTCGGGAAGATTACGGTTCCTTCCGGGATCGCATAGATATCACCGGTAAACTTGAAGCTGCTTAAATACTCAAGAAAATCTTCTTCAAAAATCCCAAGGCTTCGCAGATAGGTAATGTCTTCTTCTGTAAAACGAAGGTTTTCGATATATTCGATCATCTGCTCCAGTCCGGCACAGATGGCGAAACCGCCGCCGTTTGGATTATTGCGGTAAAACATATCGAAGATTACGGTCTGGTTGGTCGGGTTTTTGAAATATCCCTGCATCATGGTAAGCTCATAGAGGTCCGTGAGCAGGGTAAGGTTATTTGCTCGCATATTATTCTCCTTTGGATGCCTCCGGATATTGTGACCGGAGGGGAATACACGGTAGTTTCCGTTCTTTTTAATTATAAGGCTTATTATACCACAAAGGAGTGGATTGTAAATTTTTTTTTAAGTCAGAGGGGGTATTTTAAATTCCGGAAAGCCGCATAAAATAAGGCTTTCCGGCACTTTGGAAAAGTTTTTTTGAGAAAAAATAAAAAAAATTGAAAAAAGGGGTTGCAATTTTAAAAAACCTGTTATATAATATCATTCGTCGCAAGCGATAAGGCAAGCGAAAAACAAACACATAGGGCTATCGCCAAACGGTAAGGCAACGGACTCTGACTCCGTCAGTTCAAGGTTCGAATCCTTGTAGCCCTGCTTCTTAAGCACCTCGAATGAGAGGTGCTTTTTTTATGCTTGCGTATAAAGCCCTTTTTGATCAGCAGGGAGGATACGCAGATGATCAATGATCCGAGAATAAAAAAGTACTTTACGGTGGAGATTACAATTCGAAACAGTGATCGGAAGAAATATGGGAAGAGGATATTCTGACAGGAAATGTTTATGATGCGTCTGTCAGCAATTATGTCAAAAAACAAGTGCGTTTCCTCATGCCAAGTGGTACAATAAAGACAGGTAATTGTAAAAAGATTATCTTTTTCATAAGTGTACAGCAAAGCGGAATGTGAATATCCGCTCTGTGTTACGGACATTGCAATTGGAGGAATGAAAGAAAACAATATGAGTTATAGTTTTGAAAGCCGTGTAAGGTTCAGTGAGATCGGAGAAAATGGCTGCCTGGATCTGCCTGGTGTTCTGGATTATTTTCAGGACTGCTGTACATTCGAGTCAGAGAAGACGGGGCTTGGGATGGAAGTGTTGAAGGTGCAGAAACGTGCCTGGGTGCTTTCAGCGTGGCAGGTAGTAGTGAAGAGATATCCGAAACTAGGTGAAAATATAAAAGTAATAACTATTCCCTATGGATTCCGTGGCTTTATCGGAATGCGTAATTTTATCCTGGAGACAGCAGGGGGTGAGAAGCTGGCCTGGGCGAATTCCTACTGGTCTTTTATCAATACAGAAACAGGAGTTCCTGAGAAGCTGACACCGACAGATACAGAGCCCTATGATCTGGGAGATAAAATCGATATGGATTACGCACCGAGGAAGATCGCACTTCCAAAGGAACGGGAGAAGCAGAAGACTTTTGCAGTGCAGAAGCATCATCTGGATACCAACCATCATGTAAACAACTGTCAGTATATCCGGATGGCGGCTGATTATCTTCCAGAAAGGTTCAGAGTCAGCCAGCTTCGGGTGGAATATAAGAGACAGGCTGTGCTTGGAAATGTGATCGTGCCGGAAGTGTATGCAGCAGACAGGAAAGTAACCGTTATACTCAGTGCAGTGGATGGTGAGCCTTATGCAGTTGTTGAATTTACAGAATAAATTTTGTTTTGGGATATTGTTAATGTTATGCAGTAATTGAGGACACTTTTATTTGAACAATGAGGAAAAATATCGAAGCAGATTTAGAAGCTCTGCTTAAAAAAGGGGGAAACGCTATGCTGGAAAAATTAAAAGAGGAAGTTTACAAGGCAAATATGGATCTGCCGAAATATGGGCTTGTAACCTTTACATGGGGAAATGTCAGCGGTATTGACAGAGAGAAAGGTCTTTTTGTTATCAAACCAAGCGGTGTTGAGTACGATAAACTGACGCCGGAAGATATGGTAGTTGTGGACCTGGACGGAAACAAGGTTGAGGGCAAATATAATCCGTCTTCCGATACACCGACACACACAGTTCTCTACCGTGCATTTCCGAAGATCGGCGGTATCGTGCATACTCATTCATCCTGGGCTACAAGCTGGGCACAGGCAGGAAGATCTATTCCCTGCTACGGAACTACCCATGCAGATTATATTTACGGTGAAGTTCCATGCGTGCGCAACCTGACCAAACGTGAGATCGAAGAAGCATATGAGAAGAACACAGGAGTTCTTATTGCAGATTATTTCAAGAGCAGAGATTACGAAGCAGTACCTGCAGTTCTCTGCAAAAACCACGGACCTTTTACCTGGGGAAAGGATGCTCATGAGGCTGTCCACAATGCAGTTGTTCTCGAGGAAGTTGCCAAGATGGCATCTCGCTGTGAGCTGATTAATCCGGATGTGAAACCTGCACCGCAGGAGCTTCAGGATAAGCATTATTACAGAAAACATGGTGCAAATGCTTACTACGGACAGATCAATAACGAGGACTGACCGATAAAATAATAAAATATTCAGGAATGCCGCGGATAAAACTGCGGCATTTTTTACTGTCTGTCTCTAATTTTAGCGAATTTTGTCAAAAAATGCCGAAAAAGTGGCATTTGCTGACCTTTAACACCGATAATGTCGAAATATGTGCTAATGTCAAGAATATTGCGCATTATTAACACATTTTGGAAAAGGTATCAGTATGAAGATTTACGTTTATCATGGGAAGAAAAACGTATCCGGCGAAAAATACGCCAGGTGAGACATATGAAAAGAATGTCTCAGTCAGCTCTGGCGGCTAAGATGCAGGTAGAGGGGGGTGCTGGAGCGTGATAGCATTAGCCGGATTGAAAGCGGAGAGCGTTTTGTGGCAGATTATGAACTGCAGGTGTTTGCAAAGGTTCTGGGAGTGGATGTAAAGTGGCTTTTAAATGATAATTAACTTGAGAAATAATTAATGCTTGCTATTTATGTCGGAAACTGCTACAGTATAAAGAAAAAAGACGGCTGTTGCTTTTTGCGGAAAGAACAGCCACGGATAAGAAGATAGAGGCGCGGATTTTATCAGTACTTACGGACATGAAGCCCTGGCAGGCTGTCCATGAAGAAAGGAAAATCCGCCGAAGTGCTCTGAACAGCCAGAGGGCAGGGCACTGGGACGACGCAGAATATGCGGCGTACTGTCACGGGTGTGGAGCGCTATCTGATAAGTTAAATAAGGATTATTTAACCGGAGGTGTTCTAAGAAGAGACAGCCTCCGTTTTTTTGTCCCCGAAAAGGGAGGAGAAAAATGAGTAAAAAAGCAGGAACAGCATTGTCTCTTATGGCAATGGTATTCATGGGTGCGCTGGCGAGCCCCCTGACTGTGCTGGCTGCAGATGCGGAGGAGACTTATCAGCCTGCTCTGTACGCAACGATCTGGGCACTGCTTCCGCCTCTGGTAGCGATCATCCTTGCGCTGATCACAAAAGAGGTATACAGCTCTCTGTTTGTGGGCATTGTAGTAGGAGCACTGATTTATTCCGGATTTAAATTCGAAGGAACTGTAACACAGATTTTTGAGGGAGGAATCATCAAGGTTCTTTCTGACAGCTACAATGTAGGTATCCTGATCTTTTTGGTAATCCTGGGATCAGTGGTGTGTATGATGAACAAGGCCGGCGGCTCCGCCGCATTCGGAAGATGGGCCAGCCAGAAGATCCATACACGTGTAGGTGCCGAGTTGGCAGCGATTATTCTTGGTATCCTGATCTTTATTGATGACTATTTCAACTGCCTGACAGTAGGAAGCGTTATGCGTCCTGTAACAGACAGACATCACGTATCCAGAGCGAAATTCGCATACCTGATCGATGCAACAGCTGCTCCGGTATGTATTATCGCACCGATCTCATCCTGGGCTGCAGCAGTCAGCGGATTCGTAGAAGGACAGGACGGACTTGCGATTTTTGTAAGAACGATCCCGTATAACTTTTATGCGATTCTTACTATTGTAATGATGGTGGGCATGGTACTGATGAAAACAGAATTCGGTGCTATGAAAACACATGAGATCAACGCTCTGAACGGAGATCTTTATACAACATCTGCAAGACCTTATGAGAATGCAACAGATGATGAAGCACCAAATCCCCGTGGAAAAGTGATCGATCTTGTGGTTCCGATCGTTGTGCTTGTTATCTGCTGTGTCATCAGCATGATCTATACAGGAGGATTTTTCAGCGGAACAGATTTTGTCACTGCATTTTCACAGAGTGATGCTTCCACAGGTCTTGCAATGGGAAGTGCTTTTGGACTTGTGTTTGCGATCATTTTCTACATGGTTCGCCGTGTCATTAATTTCAGAGATTGTATGGCCTGTATCCCGGATGGTTTCAAAGCCATGGTACCGGCTATCATGATCCTGACTTTTGCATGGACACTGAAAGCTATGACAGATTCACTTGGCGCAGCTGTATTTGTAGAAGAGTCTATGCGTTCTGTTGCCGGTGGTATTGAGGTTATCCTTCCGGCGATCATCTTCCTGGTTGGATGCGGACTTGCTTTTGCAACAGGTACTTCCTGGGGAACATTTGGAATCCTGATCCCGATCGTTGTTGCAGTATTTGAGAAATCCAGTCCTGAGATGATGATCATTTCCATGTCAGCCTGTATGGCAGGTGCAGTTTGCGGAGATCACTGCTCACCGATTTCCGATACAACGATCATGGCTTCCGCCGGAGCTCAGTGTGATCATGTGACACATGTTTCCACACAGCTTCCATATGCGATCTTGGCTGCAGCAGTATCTTTTGTGACTTATATTGTAGCCGGTTTTGTAAAAACTGCATGGATCGCACTTCCGGTCGGAATCGTGCTGATGCTGATAGTACTTTTTGTCATAAAGATGATAAACCCGATGCCGGTCGAGAAAACCACAGAATAAAATAACAGGCTAATACGGACGTCAGATATCCGTATGAACGGCGGATAAAAGGCAGTGACGGAAAGAAATTTCCGAAGCTGCTTTTTTTGTGCTTTCTATAATAATTCTCTTATGTTATAATGCAGGACAGACAGTAGTGTTGATTATCATATATATTCATTTAAGGAACAGGAGAAACAATGATCGAATTAGGAAAAAAACAGAAACTGCTGGTTGTAAAAACCGTAGATTTCGGAATATATCTTGGAGAAGACAGAAATGCTCCTCAGAACGAGAGAGTACTTCTTCCGTCCAAACAGGTGCCGGAGGGAACCAAGGCAGGTGATGAGCTGGAAGTTTTTATTTATAAAGATTCTCAGGACAGACTGATCGCCACGACAAGAGAGCCGATGCTCCAGGTTGGACAGACAGCTGTTCTCAAGGTGAAACAGGTCACAAGAATCGGAGCATTTCTTGACTGGGGACTGGAGAAGGATCTTCTTCTTCCATACCATGAGCAGACCAACAGAGTCCGTGAGGGTGAGGAGTGCCTGGTAGCTCTTTATGTTGACAAGAGCAGCAGACTTTGTGCTACTATGAAAGTGTACCATTATCTTTCCACAAGAACTCCATATGGACCTGGAGATATGGTGAAGGGCCGGGTTTATGAGATCAGTGGAAACTTCGGTGTTTTTGTTGCGATAGATGATAAATATTCCGCGCTGATCCCTGCAAGGGAGGCGACCGGCAAGTACAGACCGGGAACAATTCTTGACCTTCGTGTTACAGAAGTGAAGGAAGATGGCAAGATGAATGTCAGTGACCGCCAGAAGGCTTACATCCAGATCAGTGAGGATGCAGAGAGCGTGCTCAGTGTGATCGAAGAATTTGCCGGCGTGCTTCCTTTTGATGATCATGCTTCACCGGAAGTCATCAAGAGAGAGTTTGGCCTGAGCAAGAACGCGTTTAAGCGTGCAGTTGGCCATCTGATGAAAGAAGGCAGGGTAGAGATCCGCGACAAGAGGATCTATATTAAAAAATAACAAGGTGTTGACCGGCTCCGGATCAGACACGCTCCGGCACGTTCCGAGAAAAGTGCAGGGCGGGTAGGATGCGGAGCTTTTTTTACAGTAAGGAGAGAAAAAATTGGAGTTTACACATTTACATGTCCATACAGAGTACAGTCTTCTGGATGGCTCCAACAAAATTAAAGAATATGTGGCCAGGGTGAAGGAATTGGGAATGGACAGCGCGGCGATCACAGACCACGGCGTTATGTATGGTGTGATTGATTTTTACAGGGCTGCCAGAGAAGCCGGAATCAATCCGATCCTGGGCTGCGAGGTTTATGTGGCTCCCGGATCACGTTTTGACAGAGAGGTAGGAAGCGGAGACGACCGTTATTATCATCTTGTACTTCTTGCTGAGAACAATCAGGGTTACAATAATCTAATGAAGATAGTGTCCAGGGGTTTTGTGGAAGGTTTTTATTATAAACCCCGTGTAGACCATGAGCTTCTGGAAAAATATCACGAGGGAATCATTGCGTTAAGTGCCTGTCTGGCCGGCGAGGTAGCCCGCTATCTTGTCCGTGGCATGTATGAGGATGCCAAGATTGCAGCACTTCGATATCAGGATATTTTTGGAAAGGGTAATTTTTTTCTGGAGCTTCAGGATCATGGGATTCCGGAGCAGCAGAATGTAAACCAGCAGCTTCTCCGTATGCACAGAGAGACTGGAATCGATCTGGTTGCTACCAACGATGTGCATTACACTATGGCTGAGGATGCAGAGCCCCACGATGTGCTCCTCTGTCTGCAGACTGGAAAAAAACTTACAGATGAGAACAGAATGCGCTATGAAGGTGGACAATATTATGTAAAATCTCCGGAAGAGATGGCAAAGCTTTTTCCATATGCTCTGGAAGCTCTGGAAAATACCCATAAGATTGCTGAAAGATGCCATGTGGAGATTGAGTTCGGTGTGACCAAGCTGCCTAGATATGATGTGCCGGACGGTCTTACCTCATGGGAGTATCTGAACAAACTTTGCCACGAGGGACTGGAACAACGGTATCATCCGGTAACGGAGGAACTGAAGAAGCGTCTGGATTATGAGCTGACTACCATAAAAAATATGGGATATGTGGACTATTTTCTTATTGTATGGGATTTTATTAAATATGCCAGAGATAATGATATCATGGTCGGCCCGGGACGAGGTTCCGCAGCCGGAAGTCTGGTTGCCTACACACTTGGAATCACCCAGCTGGACCCGATCCGCTATGACCTGCTGTTTGAGCGTTTCCTGAACCCGGAACGAGTATCCATGCCTGATATTGATGTTGATTTCTGTTTCGAACGGAGACAGGAAGTTATCGACTATGTAAGAAGAAAATATGGTGACGATTGTGTGGTTCAGATTGTTACCTTCGGTACGCTGGCAGCGCGAGGTGTTATTCGTGATGTTGGCCGTGTTCTGGACATGCCTTATGCACAGGTGGATAGCATTGCGAAAATGATTCCACAGGAGCTTAATATCACGATTGATAAGGCACTGGGAATGAATCCTGAGTTACGCAAAGCATACGAGGAACAGGAGGATATCCATCGCCTTATTGATCTGGCCAAGCGTCTGGAAGGATTGCCGAGGCATACTTCCATGCATGCCGCAGGTGTTGTGATCAGCCAGAAAGATGTGTCAGAGTATGTGCCGCTTTCCAGAGCACAGGATGGTTCCATTGTCACTCAGTTTACCATGACAACACTGGAAGAACTGGGGCTTCTGAAAATGGATTTTCTGGGGCTGCGTACCCTGACTGTTATCCAGAATGCGGTAAAAATGGTGAAAAAAGGCAACGGCGTTCTTCTGGATATGCAGAAGATTGATTACAATGATAAAAAAGTTCTGGATTCTCTCGGAACCGGGCGTACTGACGGTGTGTTCCAGCTTGAGAGTTCAGGAATGAAAAACTTCATGAAGGAGCTGAAACCACAGAGCCTTGAGGACGTGATCGCAGGAATTTCCCTGTATCGCCCAGGTCCTATGGACTTTATTCCTCAGTATATCCGGGGGAAAAACCGTCCGGATACCATCCGTTATGACTGCCCGCAGATGGAGCCGATCCTGAAGCCGACTTACGGCTGTATTGTGTACCAGGAGCAGGTTATGCAGATTGTCCGGGATCTTGCCGGATATACTCTTGGACGAAGTGACCTTGTGCGTCGTGCCATGTCAAAGAAAAAAGCTTCTGTCATGGCAAAAGAGCGTCAGAATTTTGTTTACGGTAACGTGGAAGAAGGGGTTCCGGGATGTATTGCCAATGGAATCTCCGAGGAGATCGCGAATAAAATCTACGATGAGATGACGGATTTTGCCAAGTATGCATTTAATAAATCCCATGCAGCAGCTTATGCGGTAGTTTCCTATCAGACTGCGTATCTGAAATATTATTATCCGGTAGAATTTATGGCTGCGCTGATGACATCCGTTGTAGAAATGCCAAACAAGGTTGCAGAGTATATTTCTGTCTGCCGTCAGATGGGAATCCAGATCCTGCCACCGGATATTAACCGTGGTATGTATGGTTTTTCTGTCGATAATGGTGCTATCCGCTACGCACTTTCTGCGATCAAGAGTATCGGCCGTCCGGTTATTGAAGGAATCGTGAGGGAGCGTGAAGAACATGGTGAGTATACATCACTGAAAAATTTTGTGGAGCGCAATATTGTTCAGCTGAACAAGCGTGTTGTGGAGAATCTGATCAAGGCCGGAGCGATGGATTGTCTGGAAGGGAACCGCAGACAGAAAATGACGGTATACATGCAGATCATTGATAGCATTAATCAGGAAAAGAAGCACACTATGGCAGGCCAGATGAGCCTTTTTGATATTGTGCCGGAGGAAGATAAGAAAGAATTCGAGATCCGTATGCCACATGCTGCTGAGTATCCTGATGATGTGATCCTCACTTTTGAAAAAGAAGTTCTGGGAATTTATTTAAGCGGTCATCCTCTGGAACGTTACCGCAGTATGCTGGAGAAAATGATCACTGCCAAAACTTCAGATTTTCAGCCGGATGATGAAACCGGAATCCCGGAAGTTTACGACAACCAGAATGTGATCGTTGGTGGAATGATCACGGATAAAACTATAAAATATACAAAGAATAACAAGGTAATGGCATTCCTTACACTGGAAGATCTGGTAGGGACTGTGGAGATCGTAGTTTTCCCGCGTGATTACGAAAAATGTCAGATGTTCATCAATGAAGAAGCGAAGCTTTTTGTTCAGGGAAGAGTGTCCGCAGAGGACGATAAAGCCAGCAAGCTTATCCTGGAAAAAGTCCGCTCTTTTGATGATGTGCCACGTGAAGTGTGGATCCAGTTTGACAGCAGAGCAGATTACGCAAAAGCAGAAACCGGCCTGATGGATGATCTGATGGAATCAAAAGGAAACAGCACAGTAGTCATCTACCTGAAAGATGTTAAGGCCATGAAGAAACTTCCACCTTCATATCAGGTCCATATTGAGGATTCCTGGCTTGATAAAATGTGTGAAAAATATGGAAGTTCTAATGTTAAAATTGTGGAGAGAGTATTGAAAAACTTATAAAAATGCTATAAACTATATCCGAATATGTGTATTACAATAGGTTGTTTCATAAGATGGAGGATAACAATATGGCAGAGAACAAAATCAAAACGATCGGCGTTTTGACCAGTGGCGGTGATGCCCCTGGAATGAATGCTGCAATCCGTGCTGTTGTCAGAAGAGGATTAAGCAGCGGACTGAAAGTAAAGGGAATCTATAAAGGATACAGCGGTCTCTTAAATGAAGAGATCAGGGACATGACAGCAAAAGATGTTTCCGATACGATTGAACGAGGCGGAACAATTCTTTACACTGCCAGATGTGCAGAGATGAGAACAGAAGAAGGACAGCAGCAGGCTGCAGAAATCTGCAGAAAACATGGAATCGACGGCCTTGTTGTTATCGGTGGAGATGGTTCCTTCGCAGGTGCTCAGAAACTTGCGAACCTTGGAATCAATACCATTGGTCTGCCGGGAACTATCGACCTTGATATCGCATGTACTGAGTATACGATTGGTTTCGATACAGCTGTAAACACAGCTATGGAAGCTATTGATAAAGTACGTGATACGTCTACATCCCATGAGAGATGCAGTATCATTGAGGTTATGGGACGTAACGCCGGATACCTTGCTGTATGGTGCGGTATCGCCAACGGTGCTGAGGATATCCTGATCCCGGAGAAATATGATTATGACGAGCAGAAGCTTATTGACAATATCGTTGAGAGCCGTAAGAAAGGTAAAAAACACCACATTATCGTAAATGCTGAGGGTATCGGTCATTCAGAAGCCATGGCTAAACGTATCGAGGCTGCAACAGGTATCGAGACACGAGCTACTATTCTTGGCCACATGCAGCGTGGTGGAAGCCCGACATGTAAGGACCGTGTATACGCGTCCATGATGGGAGCTCTTGCAGTAGACCTTCTTGTTGCCGGAAAACGCAGCCGTGTAGTAGGATACCGCCACGGTGAGTTTGTCGATTTTGACATCAATGAGGCTCTTGCAATGCAGAAGAATGTAGACTCCTACATGTGGGAGGTTTGTAATTCACTTTCTCATAATTACAGAAAATAATATTTATGAACTTAAAAAAAGTTTCAGACGGATTGCATAAACTGAATACGTCACAAATAATTGCCCTCGGCTTTGCGGGGGTGATTTTTGTAGGCGGACTTATTTTGTGGCTGCCGTTCTGCAGTGCACCCGGGCAGGCTGTTACCTTCCCGGATGCTGTTTTTACAGCGGCAACCAGTGTATGTGTAACAGGTCTTACTACAGTTGTTATGGCAACTCAGTGGAGCTGCATTGGAAAAATTGTTATACTGTGTCTGATACAGATCGGTGGAATCGGATTAATTGCGCTGGCTAATATGATATTTATCAGTCTCCGCAGAAAAATTTCTCTTAAAAACCGCCGGATCATTAAAGAATCCTATAACCTGGATGAGATGGGCGGTGTGGTTTCGGTCATGCGGAGTGTAGTAAAATGTGTATTCCTGGCAGAAGGAGTCGGTGCGGTTCTGTATGCAATCTGCTTTGTGCCGGAATTCGGATGGAAAAAAGGTATGACTCATGCAGTGTTTCTGGCAATATCTGCATTCTGCAATGCAGGAATAGACCTTTTCGGAGAAACAAGTCTTGCTGCTTATGTGAGCAGCCCACTGGTGAATCTTACGACGATCGGACTGATCATTGTTTCAGGACTTGGATTTATTGTATGGTGGGATCTCTGGGATAAATTCCGTAAGATCATAAAGAAAGAACTTTCCCCGGGGAGATTTTTTCGGGTGCTGCGCCTTCAGAGCAAACTGGTCCTTACCATGACTGGGATACTGGTATTTGCAGGAGCACTGCTTGTATTTATCTTTGAATCCGGAAATCCGCTTACACTGGCAGACAAGCCACTTGGAACAAAGATCATGGCATCTTTTTTCCAGTCAGTGACAACACGTACAGCTGGATTTTATACGATAGATCAGTCACAGCTGTCCACACCGACAGTGATCATCTCTCTGCTGTGGATGTTTACCGGTGGTTCTCCTATGGGAACAGCAGGTGGTGTGAAGACAACGACTATCGCGGTTCTGATCCTTTCCATTGTAGCGTACCTTCAGGGAAAAAAAGACGTGGAAGTTTACGGTCGGAGGATTCGCGAGAGCTATCTCCGTTCAGCAATGGTTGTTGCCGGAACCAGTTTGCTGATACTTTTTACTATGTCGGTTCTTTTATCAGCAGTAATGCCGGAAGCAGATCTGGCAGATATTTTATATGAAATCACTTCCGCAGAGGCAACAGTAGGACTTTCCAGAGGACTGACACCGCAGTTAAATGTGACAGGTAAATGGATCGTGATCCTCACTATGTATCTGGGGCGTATCGGACCGCTGACTCTGGGAACAGCAGTTGTGGCAAAAGTACGCAACATGCCGGGAAGTACCACTCATCTGGGTGAAGAGGATATTATGATCGGTTAAACAGGAGAAAAGAATGAAGAATAAATCATTTGCTGTGATAGGTCTGGGACAGTTCGGAATGACTCTTGCAGTGACACTTGCTGAGTCAGACTGTGACGTTCTTGCCATTGACGACAAAGAAGAAAATATTGAAGAAATTTCCGAAAAAGTAACCTACGCGGTGAAAGCGGATGTACGTGAGCCGGGGATCCTCAAGGCACTGGGCGTTCAGAACGTGGATGTGGCCATCATTGCAGTTGCCGAGAACCTGGAGGCCAGTATTTCTGCAACAATGCAGGCCAAGGATCTGGGAGTTCCTTTTGTAGTAGCGAAGAGCATGAATTCCCTTCATGGACGCATTCTTGATAAAATCGGTGCAGATAAAATTATCTACCCGGAACAGTCCATGGGGCTGCGTGTGGCCAGAAATCTTCTGTCCGGCGGATATCTGGATGTGTTTGAACTTTCCTCGGAATTCAGCATAGCAGAGTTTGCCATTCCGGAATCCTGGATCGGAAAAAGCCTCGTAGAGCTTAATGTCAGGGAGCGTTTTCATATCAATATTATCGGTATCAAACAGGGTGAGAATGTTACTGTGGATCTGAAACCTTCCGAACCGCTTCCAGAGCATTGTTCCGTAATCGCCATTGGAAAGAATAAAGATCTGAACGCAAGCTCTGAGGGACTGCGTTCGTAAGCAGGCAGCAAAATGAAATGTGAAAATCTGCTTTGCCCGGAATCGGCATTTATGCAGGAAAAACGGATAAGCAGAAATGGAGAAATATAAACATGATAACCAGCGTATCAAATGCAAAAATAAAAAATGTCATGCAGCTGAACCAGAAGGCGAAAGCCAGAAGAGAGCAGGGACTTTTTGCGGCAGAAGGCAGAAAGATGTTTTTGGAAGCACCGGAAGAATGGGTTTCCCAGGTGTTTGTCTCAGAGAGCTTTTCCCAGGATGGAGAGCTGATGGCACAGGTGGAGAAATATCCGTACGAGATCGTAAAGGATTCCGTATTCCGTCAGATGTGTGACACCAAGACACCACAGGGAATTCTGACCGTTCTGAAGCTTCCGACCTGGAGCGAAGACGATGTACTTGCAGGCGGAAATCCACTTGTGATGGTTCTCGAAGATCTGCAGGATCCGGGAAATGCAGGAACCATTCTTCGAACCGGTGAAGGCGCAGGAGTCAGCGGCGTTTTTCTCACAAAAACATGCGTGGATATCACCAATCCAAAAGTGATCCGTTCCACTATGGGATCCATTTACAGAATGCCTTTTCTATATGTGGAAGATGTGGTATCATTAGAAAAGAAGCTGAAAGAAAAAGGAATCCGCAGTTTTGCAGCTCATCTGAAAGGTGAGAACTCCTACGATCAGGAATCTTATAAAGGCGGCACAGCGTTTTTTATCGGAAACGAGGGAAAAGGCCTGACAGACCAGGCGGCAGAAGCAGCAGACTGTCTCATCCGGATCCCGATGTGCGGCAAGGTAGAATCCCTGAATGCTGCCATGGCATCGGGAATCCTGATGTATGAAGCTGCAAGACAGAGAAGAGAATAATTTTTTCAAAAAAGAGAGGAGGGGTTTTATGACACCTTTAGTCTGGCTTGGAATACTGGCAATTTTACTGGTAATTGAGGCGATCACAGTAGGACTTACCACTGTCTGGTTTGCAGGCGGTGCTCTTATTGCGTGCATTGCATCGTGGCTTGGCGGGGGAATTGTTGTACAGCTCCTTTTATTTTTCGGAGTTTCCGTGGTGCTTCTGATCTTTACCAGACCTCTGGCGGTCCGCTACATGAACAAGGGCGTGGAGAAGACCAATGCAGAGAGCCTTCTGGGAAAAAGAGCTGTAGTCATACAGCAGATCAACAACCTGGCCCAGACCGGGCAGGTACGGATCAATGATATCGAATGGACTGCCCGTGCGACTGATGATTCAGTTCAGATCCCGGCAGGTGCAGTTGTCGAGATCGAAGAGATCCGCGGCGTGAAGCTGATCGTAAAAGAACTTAGCAAGGAGGGCTAAAATTATGGGTGGAATTATTGTTTTGCTTGTAGTCATTGTTCTTGTTCTGTGGATACTGGCATCCTGCATCCGTATCGTACCGCAGGCCTACGCAGTGGTACTGGAAAGACTTGGTGCTTACAAGGCTACATGGGGAACAGGTATCCATTTCAAGGTTCCGTTTATTGAGCGTGTTGCAAGAAGAGTGAACCTGAAAGAGCAGGTTGTGGATTTCCCACCGCAGCCGGTGATCACAAAAGATAACGTAACCATGCAGATCGACACTGTAGTATTTTTCCAGATTACAGATCCGAAGCTTTATGCATATGGCGTTGAGAATCCGATCATGGCGATCGAGAATCTTTCCGCTACCACACTTCGTAACATCATCGGTGATATGGAGCTGGATGAGACACTGACATCCCGTGAGGTAATCAATACCAGAATGAGAGCTTCCCTTGATGAAGCTACAGATCCATGGGGAATCAAGGTCAACCGTGTTGAGCTTAAGAACATCATTCCTCCGGCCGCGATCCAGGATGCCATGGAGAAACAGATGAAAGCTGAGCGTGAGAGACGAGAGGCTATCCTGAAAGCAGAAGGTGAGAAGCGTTCTACTATCCTTGTGGCAGAAGGAAAGAAACAGTCTGCGATCCTTGACGCGGAGGCTGAGAAACAGGCGGCTATCCTTCATGCTGAAGCACAGAAGGAGCGTATGATAAAAGAAGCAGAAGGTCAGGCACAGGCAGTTCTCAAAGTACAGCAGGCAACTGCAGAGGGACTCCGCATGATAAAAGAAGCAGGCGCAGATGAGTCTGTTCTTACACTGAAAAGCCTGGAGGCACTTACAAAAGTTGCCGACGGCAAAGCAACGAAGATCATCATTCCGTCCGAGATACAGGGCATCGCAGGGCTGGCAACATCCCTGAAGGAAATTATGACAGATAAACCGGCAGAGCAGAAATAAATCTGCAGCCGTGAGGAGGATATATTATGAATCTTAAAGGAAGAAATTTCCTGACACTGAAAGACTTTACACCGGAAGAGATCCTTTACATGATAGATCTTGCAGAAAATCTTAAAGCCAAGAAAAAAGCCGGAGAGCTTCATGAGTATTACAGAGGCAAGAACATTGCCCTGATTTTTGAAAAAACAAGTACGAGAACACGATGTTCTTTCGAGGTAGCTGCTCATGATCTTGGAATGGGTTCCACTTACCTTGATCCGACAGGTTCCCAGATCGGAAAAAAAGAGAGCATCGCTGACACAGCAAGAGTTCTTGGAAGAATGTATGAGGGAATCGAGTACCGCGGATTCGGCCAGGATATTGTTGAGGAACTTGCGAAACATGCAGGTGTTCCGGTATGGAATGGTCTGACAAATGAGTATCATCCGACACAGATGCTTGCAGATATGCTGACAGTACGTGAGCATTTCGGCAAACTGAAAGGTCTGAAACTTGTATACATGGGTGATGCCCGCTACAACATGGGTAATTCCCTGATGATCGTATGCTCCAAACTTGGTCTTGATTTCGTGGCATGTACCAACAAAAAATACTTCCCGAATGACGAGCTTGTAGCTCAGTGCCAGCAGTGGGCAAAAGAAGCAGGTTCTACCATCACTCTTACAGAAGATGTTGAGGCCGGAACAAAAGATGCAGATATTGTTTACACAGATGTATGGGTATCCATGGGCGAGCCTGACGAAGTATGGACAGAGCGTATCCATGACCTGACACCATACAAAGTTACCAGACATGTAATGGAGAATGCAGGGGAGAAAGCAATCTTCCTTCATTGTCTGCCGGCATTCCATGACCTTAAGACAAAGATCGGCAAAGAGATGGGCGAACGTTTTAACCTTACAGACATGGAGGTTACAGATGAGGTATTCGAGTCTCCGCAGTCTAAGGTATTTGACGAAGCTGAGAACCGTATGCACACAATCAAAGCTGTGATCGTTGCAACATTGGGAGAGCCGGAGAAATAATGTCAGACTTATTTAATGAAGAAATAATTTCACAGGCAACACATACAAAATGGGCGGGCAAAACCGTCCATTTTGCAAGAGAAATTGATTCCACCAATCTCTGGGGAAAACGTGCCTGGAAAGAAGAAGGCGCAAAACATGGTGAGCTTTTTGTGGCAGAATATCAGTCCGCAGGACGCGGACGTTTCACAAGACGCTGGAGTGCACCACCGGACAGTGCAATAACCATGAGCATTCTCGTCTGTCCGGAATTTTCCCCGATGAAAGCTCCGATGATGACCCTTGTTATGGGACTTTCCGTTGCGCAGGCAGTGGCAGATCTCGGGCTTGATGTGGGAATTAAATGGCCCAATGACGTAGTTGTTTCCCGCAAAAAGATCTGCGGTATCTTAACAGAGATGACCATGAAGCAGGACAAGATCGGCTGTGCTGTCATTGGTGTCGGGATCAATGTAAATATGGACAGCTTTCCGGAAGAGACGGCTGATAAGGCAACTTCGCTGTATCTGGAAAGCGGACATGTTTTTGACAGGGCTGAAGTAGTCGGGCTTGTGATGAAGCATTTCGAAGAAAATTACGAGAAATTTGTACAGACAGAAGATCTGTCAGAGCTGAAGGCAGATTATGAGAAGCTGCTGGCAAACCTGAACCAGCCGGTACGTGTACTGAATCAGAATGATCCATATGAGGGAATTGCGCGGGGAATCAACGCAGGTGGCGAGCTTCTTGTGGAACGTGCAGATGGAAACATTGAGGAAGTAAATTCCGGGGAAGTTTCTGTGCGCGGATTGTACAGCTATGTATAAAACCGGATTATAATACAGATGAGAGATGCAGGACTGTGCAGAGTGATGTTGAAATTGCTGTCAGTTACAGCTTCATCAGAAACGGCAGATAGCTGTGTTCGGAGTGACAGAAGTAAACGCTTTCGGACAGTAATTGTATTTAATGAGTAGAGGAGATTTTATGTATCAGGATAACATTGTGCTCTGCGGAGCAAGCTCTTATGAGCAGAAATATTATTTTAACCAGGATTTTGCATCCCTTCCGGACGCAGTAAAGCAGGAGCTGCAGATCATGTGTGTGCTTTTTACAGAGGATGTAGGCGGAATCCTGACGCTGGAATATGATGAGAACGGAAATCTGCAGTTCAAGACAGAGGCACTGGAGGCAGACGGCCGTTTTGATGAGATCGGAAGCGCACTGAAGATCAAAGAGATCCAGCGCAATAAGAAAGATCTTCTGGAATCCCTGGAAATGTATTATAAAGTATTTTTCCTCGGGGATATCCCGGATGAGGAACTTAAGAAAAAAGCAGATGCAGTTGAGGATTGATTCATGAAGATGCAGTGGAAGATCGGAAATGTGGAGATGGAGAATCCTTTTGTGCTTGCACCAATGGCAGGGGTGACAGATCTGGCATTCCGAAAACTTTGCAAGGAGCAGGGAGCAGGACTGATCTGCATGGAAATGGTCAGTGCAAAAGCCATTTCCTATCATAATAAAAATACAGAAGCACTGATGGAGATCGACCCCGGAGAACATCCGGTGTCCATGCAGCTTTTTGGCAGTGAACCGGAGTTGATGGCAGAAGTGGCAAAAAGCATCGAGGATCGTCCTTTTGACATTCTTGATATCAATATGGGATGCCCGGTTCCGAAGGTAGTAAACAATGGCGAGGGCTCCGCACTTCTGAAAAATCCAAGGCTCATTGAACAGATCGTACGAAGTGTTTCCGGAGCAGTTTCCAAACCTGTGACTGTGAAGGTGCGGATCGGTTTTGACGAGAATACACCTGTTGATGTGGTAGAGATCGCCAAGCGTGTGGAAGATGCCGGAGCAGCGGCCATTGCAGTTCATGGAAGAACAAGACAGCAGTACTATTCCGGGCAGGCTGACTGGGATGCCATCCGTCGTGTGAAAGAGGCTGTGACGATTCCTGTGATCGGAAACGGAGATATCGTTTCCCCGGAAACAGCAGAAGAGATGTTTAAAGAGACTGGCTGTGATGCAGTGATGATCGGCCGCGCAGTCCGTGGAAATCCGTGGATATTCCGGGAGCTGAACCACTACTTCCGGACTGGCAAAAAGCTGCCGAAACCTTCTGTGGAGGAAGTCTGTGAGATGATTTTGCGTCATGCGCGAAACCAGATTGAGATCAAGGGAGAATATATCGGGATCCGGGAGATGCGTAAACACGTGGCATGGTACACGGCAGGCATGCGCCACAGTGCCGGGATTCGGAGAGAATCCAATAATATTGCAAGCTATGAGGAGCTGAAAAAGCTTACAGATATGCTTCTGGAAAGATAAGAAAAAATGCTTGGAAAAACCGTGTGGAAATTTATGATTTCCTGCGGTTTTTCTGCGTTTCAGGAGGTTCTTTTTTCGACGTGGAATGCTTGACAATACTGGGGCTTTTCGGTATAATACAGGAATTGTGAATATCCTGAGATTTTTACGCCCTTTTTTAGAAAAAAGAGCTCTTGGGAATGGTAGCAACAGAAATATCCGAAGCTGTATTTTTTCAGAAAAACAGCACGGTTTTGAAAGGAAGTAAGGCAAAATGGAAGAAGCAAAGAAGAACTTACTCACATACGCAGGACTTAGAAAACTGGAAGACGAGCTGCATGATCTGAAAGTTGTTAAGAGAAAAGAAGTAGCAGGAAAGATCAAAGAGGCCAGAGAGCAGGGAGACCTTTCTGAGAACGCTGAGTACGATGCAGCAAAAGACGAGCAGAGAGATATCGAGGCACGTATCGAGGAGATCGAGAAGATCCTTAAGAATGCCGAGGTTGTAGTAGAGGACGAAGTTGATCTTGACAGAATCAGCGTAGGCTGCAAGGTTAAGGTTCATGATTATGAGTTTGAGGAAGACATGGAGCTGAAGATCGTAGGTTCCACAGAGGCTAACAGCCTTGAGGGCAAGATCTCCAACGAGTCTCCGGTAGGCAAGGCACTGATCGGTGCACACACCAACGATATCGTTGAGGTTGAGATGCCGTCCGGAATCATGAAATACAAAGTTCTTGAGATCCAGAGAAACGTATAATATAACTGTGAAACAGTTATTTAATTATGAGCAAGTAGCGAATGCGGATTGCAAATATCCGCTAAATGATTGGTAGATTAAGGAGGCCGACAAGTGGCAGAGCAGAAGAAGCAGGATGTAAACCAGCTGCTTAAGGTACGTCGTGACAAACTGGCAGACCTTCAGGCAAATGGCAGGGACCCGTTTCAGATCACGAAATTTGATCAGACACATCATTCCCTTGAGGTAAAGAATCTCTATGAAGCACATGAGGCAGAGCTTCTCAAAGATCGCAAGGAGCTTGATGTAACAGGTCTTGATGAAGAGCAGGCAAAAGAGGCTCAGAAGAAGGATTATGAAGAAAGAAGAAGCATCATGGACGCAAGCCCGATCCATGTATCGATCGCAGGACGTATGATGTTCAAGCGTGTAATGGGAAAAGCTTCTTTCTGCAATATCCAGGATTTACAGGGTAACATTCAGGTTTATGTGGCAAGAGATGCCATTGGAACCGATTCCTATGCAGATTTTAAGAAATCTGATATCGGTGATATTTTTGGTCTGGAGGGATTTGCTTTCAGAACAAGAACAGGTGAGATTTCCATTCATGCAGAGAAGATGACTCTTCTTTCCAAGAGCTTACAGATCCTTCCTGAGAAATTCCACGGACTGACAGATACAGATACCCGTTATCGTCAGAGATATGTGGATCTTATCATGAACCAGGACAGCAAGAAGGTATTCATCAAACGTTCCCAGATCCTTAAGGAAATCCGTAATTTCCTTGCAGGACGTGACTTCATGGAAGTGGAGACACCAATGCTGGTTTCCAACGCAGGAGGTGCAGCTGCAAGACCGTTTGAGACACATTACAACGCACTGAACGAAGACGTTAAGCTTCGTATTTCCCTGGAGCTTTATCTTAAGAGACTGATCGTGGGCGGACTTGAGAGAGTTTACGAGATTGGCCGTGTATTCCGTAACGAGGGTGTTGATACCCGTCACAATCCGGAGTTTACTCTGATGGAGCTTTATCAGGCATATACTGATTATGAGGGAATGATGGAGCTGACAGAGTCCATGTTCCGTTATCTTGCAGAGAAGGTCTGCGGTTCCACAAAGATCTCCTACAATGGTATTGAGATCGACCTTGGAAAGCCGTTTGCACGTCTGACCATGAACGATGCAATCAAGAAATATACAGGAATTGATTTTGACGAAGTAGCAGATGATGAGGCAGCTAAGAAACTTGCTGATGAGCATCATATTGAATATGAGGATCGTCACAAGAAAGGTGATATCATCAACCTCTTCTTTGAGGAATACTGTGAGAAAGAGCTGATCCAGCCGACATTCATCATGGATCATCCGATTGAGATCTCTCCGCTGACAAAGAAGAAACCTTCCGATCCGAACAAGGTAGAGCGTTTCGAGCTCTTTATCAATACATGGGAAATGTGTAACGCATATTCTGAGCTCAACGACCCGATCGATCAGAGAGAGCGTTTCAAAGCACAGGATGCTCTTGCAGACGCAGGTGATGAGGAAGCAAACCATACAGATGAAGACTTCCTGAATGCACTGGAGATCGGTATGCCGCCAACAGGTGGTATCGGATACGGAATCGACCGTCTCGTTATGCTCCTGACAGATAGCCAGGCAATCAGAGACGTACTGCTGTTCCCGATGATGAAGTCCTTAGACGCTGATAAGAAAGCAAATAAGACTTCTGAAGTAGCTTCGGCAGCTACAGAAGTGAAAGCTGAGCCTGAAAAGATTGATTTTTCTAAGGTAAAGATTGAGCCTTTATTTGAGGAAGCAGTTGACTTTGATACATTCAGCAAGTCAGATTTCCGTGCAGTAAAGGTTAAAGAGTGTGTTGCAGTACCGAAGTCAAAGAAACTGTTACAGTTCACTCTTGATGACGGAACAGGCACAGACAGAACCATTTTAAGCGGTATTCATAGCTTTTATGAGCCGGAAGAACTGGTTGGAAAGACTCTTATTGCTATCACAAATCTTCCACCGAGAGCTATGATGGGCATTGACTCTTGCGGTATGCTCCTCAGTGCTATCCACGAAGAAGAAGGCGAAGAAAAGCTCCATCTTCTGATGGTTGATGACCACATTCCAGCAGGTGCAAAGCTCTATTAAGATGATGTAAAGATGTACCGTTTTACCGAATAGACGGGATGTACTTCATTTGATAAAAAACTAAAAAAACAGCGATTTACATCAAACTTACATCAATTGATGCAGAAATCGGTGCAAGCAAGAAAAAATCGCATAATTAGTGCAATGAGTGGGCAATTCCAATCGGAGTTGCCCATTTTTAAAACAAACAGAAATACAAATCGAGATTTGTCTGTGAAAAGCCCGTGAATAAGCGGATGTTAATATGTATTGCTTGTGGCAACGGCTCTATTGAATATAGAATTGAGCTATCAAAAACAAGGAGGCAGAGATTATGCTAAATGAAAATATCAAAAGAATTAGAAAGTCAAAAGGGCTGTCGCAAGAAGAACTGGCAATTAAACTGAACGTAGTAAGACAGACAGTATCAAAATGGGAGAATGGTTTGTCAGTTCCAGATTCCAGTATGCTGATTATTTTGGCGAATGAACTGGATACTACTGTAAGTGAATTACTTGGAGAACCTGTAGCAGAACCGACTACCGATGATTTAAAGATTCTTTCTGAAAAATTAGAAGTTATTAATTTGCAGCTTGCAAAAAGAAGTATAACAAAGGTAAAAACGATTCGACGGATTCTTATTTCATTGTGTGCGGTTATAGTGGTAATATTTATCGCACTTGCATCTACGAATAGTTTTTATTTGAATTGGAATTACAATGATCCTGAGTTGGCAGTGGCAGGAACAATACTGCATGGGTTTGAATTCTTGTTTGTAAGACTCGCACCGATTGTTTTTTTGACTTCGGTGGTTGGAGTTGTGGTGACATATAAGAAAAGATAAATTCCAGTTGATATTTCACATATTTTAGGAAATTTAATAACTGTTATATTTGATTATCAAATTCTTCGCAAACCCTTGAAAATACTAAGTTTGTAGCAAGTGTACTTCCCCTTACTCTTTCCCTTGTGTTACATTCTCCCATTAGCTTTCATGAACCTTAATATGGGAAAAATTAAGGGAAAGAAAATTTCATAACACAGTATAACATATAACAATAACGACATGGTGAACTGATTGAAATGTTTTCGATATTTAACTCTATAACTGATTATCAAAAGAAAATGGAGATAAGATACGATGAGAACAATTTATGCAGAATACAACATAAATCACGATAGTATTGATGTTTACACAAGTGCTGGATATATGCTTCGCATTGACTGCTGGGAAGCTGAAAAAGATTTAAAAACCACATATGGATCAGAATGTGCACTTACTTCATTAGCTGTGGATGAGCCTTTGGAATATGCAAGATTATATCTTGAGGGCAATTTACAGATGTGGGTGGATGCAGAAGATTCATTAGAACTTTATTAAGTGAAAGAGGGATAGTGTTCATTAAGAGTGCTATCCCTCTTTAAAGAATGTGCGAAATGCAATAATTACATATTTTCTATGGATTAACAGAGCGCCTAAAAATAATCCATGTACTTATGAAGTAACAAATCAATAAAATTACCAAAATCCCCATTGTTGCCCCTATTTGTAACATCAATGTACTAAACCCAATATAGGCTGAAATTTCTGCTGATATGGTTTGGATAAAGTAAGCTATTACAACAGCAGCTACAATGATTGCTGTGATAATTGGAAGCCCAAACCAAACACTTAATTGTTGCAAGATAAGTTTTCCGATATGCTTTTCTTCCGCCCCCAATTTTCGGAGTACAGAGAAGCGATATTTATATTGTCCTGCGTCTAAGAGTTGTTGCAAAGAAAGTACGGTAAGACATATAACCATCAGTACGACAGCACCATAAATCATTGCAGTCTGTAAAATAAAGTTATTTGCTATGGAACTATTGATTTGCAGTGTGCTAAAACGCACGCCATAAATAGCCCCGGTTTCTGCCTGCTCGGGATATTTCTCTGTAAAAAGTTTTTCCAGTTTCCTTGCATTTTCATAGGAGATATTTTCCGTTGTTGTAATATATCGGTTTTTTATTACTGGCAACAGCTTTTCACAAATATTGTCTGGAAGTACATACAATACATTTGTATAGGAATTGTACGCTGTTTCTCCAATCGGATCCTCATAATAGGACTGCCCGGAAAGAGTCAATTCTCCTGCGTCTGTCATAATGCTGGTGTGTTCTTTCAAAAAGCTATCCCGTTCTTCCTCGGTGGCGATTGCTTTCCATTGTGTTGTAAATTCATCTTCCTCCAGAGAAATCTGTTCGTAACCCAGCATTTCCCGTATAGTGTTATAATCACTCAAAGAAATTGCTACAATCGGAAAATCATATTTCTGTCTGTTGTGAAAATCGTCTTTCTCTGGCAGATATAGATTGAACGTGCAATCATAAACTGTATCTATTTTGTGTTCTGTCAGAAACTCAGTAATGATTTCATAACTGTCTTGCGGCAGATTTTCTTCTTCATATACGTCATTATATCTTGAATATACCTGCACATCATACATAGAGCGCATATCCAAATAACCTGAAGCCCAGCCCGTCAAAATAGGGGCGGCAATAAACATGAAGATTGCAAGGACAAGGGTTATACAAATCAGCGTCATTGTTTTGCTGGTTGTATTTAGTTTTGATATAATTTGCCCGAAAAAGAACAGGTTTTCTCCCTTGTATCTATGTTCCGGCGATTTTACTTTCCATGCTACAATCAAGCTGCTGGCAAGATAAATCAATGCACAAATAAAGAAGAGCAAATCAATCAATACAAATACCAGATATTGATTCAGTATTCCACCATGTAAAGGCAAATAGTATTGATTGGTAAGAGCAGGTACGCTTGCTGCTAAAAAGGCGTGCAATACAGAACAAATAAGCAGCCCATCAATCAACTTTTGAAAAGCAATTTTTTTCTTTTTCAACATCCATAATGCCGCCCAGCCTAATGTAACAACAGGGAGCAAAATATTTCCCCAATACATGATTTTCACCGGGAAAACAAAGCGGGAGTCATAATAAAATCGGACATTTTGTATTCCTGAAAACAATTCCCATAAAGTAAACATTAAAAACAGAATTACTACGACAGGAATGAATCGGCTCTTTTTCAATTCTGGCTCATTTTCTTTCTCTGCGGAAAGCATATCAATAATTTTTGTTTTTTTGATTGTGCGTGTATTGAAAACTCCTACCACAAAAAAACTTACCACAAAAAATACCACTGTCAACAAAACGGTATCCGGGAATAATGTCCATGAGATTTCATAAGGCTTTCCATAAGCAGTAAGGAGCATTGCGGTAATGAATTGAGAGCAAAATACACCGCAAAAAATACCAATCAAAATGGAAAACATACCCATAATCAGTGTTTCTGCAAAGAAAATCCTGCCAATGGTTTTTTGTTCCATTCCCATAATGGACTGGACAGCAAACTCTTTTTGCTTCCGTCTTAGCATATAATGATTGACGAACCGTATTAAAAATAGCAATAGCAAGGTTATCATGCAGATTGCAATTTTCATTCCGTCACTTAACAGCGTAAAATCATACTCGCTGCCTATATCCGGGCTATAATAACTACTGGAAATAGACAAGAACGCATAAAACAAGGTAACACAGATTGTCATTGTGACAATGTAGACCAGATAGTCTTTTACAGACCTCTTTGCATTTCTGAAAACAAGTTTAGCATACATGGCTCTGTCCCCCTCCGATCATGGTAAGGACATTCAGAATTTTATCAAAAAAATCACTTCTGCTGTCGTTGCCCTTGCGCAGTTCCATAAAGATTTCTCCGTCTTTCAAAAAAAGAATACGGCTGGCATAGCTGGCGGTAAAAGCGTCATGGGTTACCATAAGAATTGTCGCCCTAAGCTGTTCATTGATACTTTGAATGGTAGACAGCAGCATTTGTGAGGAATGGCTGTCTAATGCTCCTGTTGGCTCATCTGCCAGTAAGAGTTTCGGATTGTTGATAATTGCTCTTGCACAGGCACAACGCTGTTTTTGACCGCCCGATACCTGATAAGGATATTTGTTTAGAATATCGCTGATATTCAGCTTTCCGGCTATATCCAAAATGCGGGGTTCTACGCTCCCGGCAGGGACTTTGTTGATTGCTAATGCCAGTGCAATGTTTTCTGAAATTGTCAATGTATCCAGCAAATTGAAGTCTTGAAATACAAAACCTAAATTCTCTCTGCGAAAGCGGGCAAGGGATTTTGGGTTGATTTCCGTTATATCTGTTCCCTCTAAAAAAATATGCCCTGCACTTACGGTATCAATCGTAGAAATACAGTTTAGCAGCGTTGTCTTTCCAGAACCGGACGCACCCATAATTCCGAGAAATTCTCCGGCTTCCACAGAAAAACTAATATCTTTAATGGCTTTGGTAATATTCCCCTCATTGCCATAATATTTCTGGATATGCTCCAGCTTCAAAATCGTATTCATCTGATAAACCTCCTTAACTGTTCCATATCTTTATTGTAAATGGAGTATCTCATTTTTTGTATCAAGTTTTCTTACACAGTTCTTACAAAAATGTAAGAAGTGCAGAACCTGTCAGCCCTGCACTCCGATAATAAAATCATTCATTTGAAAGATAAGTGAAATCGTTGTTCCTCTGTTTTCGGAATAAGCAGTAAGCCCTATTCCCAGTTTATCACATAGACGCTTGCAAAGATATAAGCCAATTCCAGTAGAATTTTTCCCGGTTCGCCCATTCTGACCTGTAAATCCTTTTTCAAAAATACGGGGTAAATCACTTTTAGGAATACCTATCCCATTATCGCTGATAGATAGCACAATCTTGTCATTCGTTTTTGTTGCCCTAAAGTGCAAAATAGGCTGCTCTGCATGGTATTTGATTGCATTACCAATAATCTGATTTAAGATGAACCGCACCCATTTTTCATCGGTATAAACTTTTGTTTCTATATCGTCTATCTGAATTGACATATTGCTTTGACGCAAAAGATACTTATTATCTGCGATTGCACTATGCACAACATCGCATAAATTGACTTCACGGACAGAATAGTCTTTTTCAGCGTGTTCACTCCGGGCATAGTAAAGTGCCTGTTCTGTATATTGGTTGATATTCTCTAACTCTGCCAATACCTCTCTGGAAAAGGGAGAACGGTTATTCTCACACAGCAGCTTCATCGCTGTAATTGGTGTTTTTACTTCGTGTATCCATTGTTCAATGTATTCTTTATATTCCCTGCGTTCCCTCTGTACTTCGCCAATCCGTTCCAACATAGATTTTTCAGCCATTTTCATAATCTGGTAAAAAACCTGTTCATCAGCCCTTTCCGGCACTTGCATGATTTCCGGCAATAAATATCGTTCTTCTAATTGCTCCGTCATATTGAGCAATTTATTCAGATATTTTTTTCGTGAGAAATAAAATGCCAGCAAAGATAAAACAAGGACAATCGACCAGACTGCAAAAATAAACAGGACTGTTTGGATAGGATTATCGCTTGCAATCAGGAACAAAGCAAGGACAAGCATACCCAGCAGATTGATTAAAATAACGGGGAGTTGATTTTTCAAATATTGTTTTCCACTCATAATGTATATCCTTGCCTGTGTTTTGTTTTAATGAAATCTACAAGTCCGATTGCTGCCAGTTTGTCGCGAATACGGGTAATATTGACACTTAGGGCGTTATCATCAACATAAAGCTGATTGTCCCAAAGAAAATCCACAATATCATTTCTGGAACAGATTTTTCCGGAGTTCTTAAAAAGGTAGTAGAGGATTTTCAATTCATTCTTTGTCAATTCTGCTTTCTGTCCTTTGTACTCTATCATGCTACTCTCCAAATGCAGGGTAGCTTCTCTCCACATATAAATTTCTGTTTGAGGGGAACGGTAGGCTTTCTTTAACAATGCAGCAATTTTAGCAAGAAGAATAGCGGGATTATAAGGCTTTGTGATAAACGCATCTCCACCCAGCATAATGCTGTTCAGTTCGTCCATATCTGTATTGCTGCTTGTTACAAATACAATCGGAATATCTGAAAAGGTGCGAATCCCCGAGCATATTTCAAAACCGTTATTCCCCGGAAGTTTTATATCCAGAATAACCAGATGTGGCGCAGCTTCTTTTAACTGCTCTATTGTTTTGGAAAAATCCGTAACTGCAAATACTTCATATCCATTCCCAGACAAAAGAGTTTTAAGCTGTGTTTGTATCGTAAAATCATCTTCAATGATTAGTATTTTTTCCTTCATAGAGATACCTCCCTGACACTTTATTATACTGTATCAGAGAGGTTTTCTCAATCGTATTATTGAATGGGAATTTTAGAATGATTTTGTACATAGCTTTGTAAAAAATGCTTAATAGTTTCTTTTCTCAAGGTACGATTCTAAATAACACCTAAGTCCAACATATGCGCCCTGCAAAAGTACAAAAAGCAATAGAAGATTTACTGACAGTGCTTTTTTGATTGCTTCTCCAAAATAAATGATGACAGCAGCACTTGTCAGTATCATCAGTAGAGTAATGACATCCCAACACTTTTCCCTATATAATTCTATAACCTTTATTTCTATCAGTATCGCCAGTATCCCTGTTCCTGCCACACATATTCCTACAATCAATATTAGCAATATCCAATATACCATTCCGGCTATAAAAGGATTTGGAATTTTTGTGCTAATCTGTGCCACAGATTGCCCGACCTCAATCGTCCAACCGATAAAAGTTTGTATGAATGACGCTGCATCATGGAAGAATGATTTGCAATCGGAAAGGAGCACATCTGACTGTACTGCCTGAAAAAGAGTGGTTGTCAGCGAATACCATGCAAGAAGGAACAAGGTTGTTTGGAACATTACCGTTTTTGCTTTATATTGTCCTGCAAGTCGCTCTTTTTGTGTTTCGTATTTTGCTTTTGCATTCTGATAGTCTGTCCGGTCACAGGCTTCACATTTTTCATAGAGTACCGGCTTTTCTACCGGTATCTCTACGATTTTCTGATGTGTCCGGGCATAATCCCGTTGTTGTGTTAAGCATCGTATTTTATCTTGACATTCCCCTATCGTGACGTTTGCGCTTCGCAGCTTCTCTTTCTCGTTCCGCAATGCTCTGTCTGCTAGCTTCAAGTCGTTCTTTAATGCTTGAATATTCCCGGCTCTGTTCTCTTTGTTTAATTTCTCGTTCAAGGTCAGAGATTCGTTGAGCTGCGTCTTTAGTTCCACGATAAGCTGGTCTTTCTGTTCCAGTTCTTCTTGTATCTCCTCGGTCAAGAGGAGAAGTTCTTCCAACTGTTCGGCGTTCTTTGATTCTCTGGATTCGTTCATCTATATCACGTCCTTTCTCTATCTGCTGTTCCAGTTCAGCAATTCGGTGTTCTGTTTCAGTAATAAACTGTTTTCGCTGTTCAGTTTCTGTACCAATTTCTGCCATTGCTGATTTTCGTTTTCCAAAAGTTCTATCTTCGTTTTCTGTTCTTCCATCTTGGAAAGCAGTTCCTCGGTATTTGGCAAAATGTTGAGCAGCTCGGATAACTCGCTGTTTAATTTTTGCAATTTCTGATTCTGTTCCTGCATAAGAGAGAGTTGGGTGTCCCGGTTCTGCATTTCCAGAATCATTTCTGCCATTAAGGTCTGCTGTTCTTCGATTTGCCCAATCATGGATTCCATTAAGGGTATAATTTCCCGGCTTTCTTCTAATGTCATTTAATCGCTCCTTCCATAATGATAATGCAACCGATACTTTTCCAAAGGTGTCCAGTATCTTTTGCAATAACGTGTTTTGTTGTTTTATGATTTGATTTTCCGCTACTTTCCACGAACCTTTTATTTCCTGCCCGGCAAGAAACTTTTGTTCAATCTTTCTTGCGTCAGCGCCTTCATGGATGGTAGGAATCTGGAGTTTTCCCTGTTTTTCATAAGAACGGTGATCGACCTGATTATGCAAAGGAAGATGTTCATTACACACCTTTGCCCATTCACTCCGCCACAGTTCACAATTTTTTGGATTGTTCCATCCGTTAGCATCGGTCAGCACCCGTTTCCATTGCAGGCGGTTTCTTGCACCCATCTTCTGAATTCCGTTTTCGTCTAATACAGGGATACGGATTCCATGACGGTCAGGGTTTTTCTTATCCTGCCACCAGTTCGGATGGGATTCATCAATCACGATATTTCCGTTTTTATCTCTGAGAAAATCCCAATCCTTGACTTCTTTCTTTCCCCAAGAATGATCCGGGTTAAAAGGACGCATAGTCAGAAGCAGATGGACATGGGGGTTGCCATCCCCTTTATCGTGGATACTCCAATCAGCACACATTCCTCTATCTACAAAAGTTTTTTGAATATAGTCAGTTGTATATTGAATTTGTTCCTGTCTGTTCCATTCTTTGGGAAGGGCAAATTCAAATGACCTGCCAAGTTGGGCATCTGCATTTTTTTCAATCTTCAATACCTCATTCCATAACCTTTGTTTCTGAAATGTGATTTTAAATTTTTCTAAAGCAGCTTCTTTATCTTCTGATCTTTTGTATCGGACAGATTTTTGAAAGCGTTTTATATTTTCTTCTGGTACTATCTGCCATTCAGGAGGTGCGTTTTCACACATCATCAGCCGAGTGTAGACCACTTCTTTTTTAGAAGTGTAATAACTGATTCTCCCGGTTTCCTCGTTTTTCATCACATCCCCATTGAGATATGCGGAAGCGGAGATAACAGATTTCCCTTTACTTCGTCCGACTATTTTGACTGTGTAATGAAAAATCGCCATGTCTGGATTCCTCCTTTCTGCACATCCGGCATAGATTTCCGGCAACATTGCTTTCGGTTTTAGGAAAAGCAGCATTGCCGGAACGCCCTCTGCGTAAGAGTGCCCTGCGCATAGCAGCCTGCATGGAATGCGCCTCTCTGGCGAAGAGTGCCTCCTGCGGCATGAGCAGGTCTGGCTGAAAGCCCCGCCGACGGAACGAGCCCGGCAAGCGTGAACGCAGACCGGTTGCCACTTGTGGCAAACTTATTGGGACGACCTCTGGTTGTCCATAAGTGCGCCCTTCATGAAAAAGCAATGAAGGGAATGAAAAACTCATCCCCTCCGCCATTACACTTCCTCCATATCGGTATTGACTTCTTTCTGCATTGCCTTTGAGAAAAATTTCCCGTTGGCTTCCTGCCTTTTCAGAAAACCAATCAGCTTTGGGATGTCTTCTTCCTCAATAGGCGCACCGAGAACGGATTCCACCGCACCGCCAATCTGACAGAGCCTATGGGTTCGTTTTTTACTTTCTTCGGCTTTCTTTCGCTTCAGAAGTTCTTTCTTCTGTGCCGCATATCGTTTCGCCTTTTCAAGGCTTTCCTGCTCTTTCTTTTCCATTTCAAGCATTCGTGCTTCATAACTTTTTGTTGATTTTGCCATTCTTACATTCTCCTTTCCTTCACAAACATAAGTTCTTGGTTGCGTATCAGAAGAAGCACATGGTATAATCTTCTTGCGTGTAGGTATATCATGGCTTCGGTCTGATAGAACCTTTGGCGGTTTCTTGGGAAGCCGCCTTTTTAATTTGCCGCAGTTCTTGTTACGGCTTTTACATTTCCTCTATCCCTCAAATCACGACCTTCATTCGCTTCCATAAACATTTCCAGAATATCGGTTTTAATCAGGACTTTACGACCAACCTTTAATACCGGAAGTTTCTTCCATTCTACAAGCTGTCTTAAGGTGTTTCTGCCGATTCCCGTATAGTCGGCAGCTTCTTCGATGGATAATGCAATTTTTCTTTGCGTCATATAATCACCTCCTTATAAATTGCATTATGCAATTCCTGTGATGTAAGTATATCCTTTTCACATCTTTTTGTCAAGCGTTACGAAATGTTAAAAATAAATATTGCATTGCATATTGCAATTTCGGAAAAACAATGCTATAATTCATACATACCGAAAAAGGAGGCAGTCAGCATGAAAGATAAAGAATTACGCAAGCTGATAGGCAGCAGAATAAAACAGCGCCGTCTGGAATTGAATCTGACACAGCCTTATGTCGCAGAGAAGATGGGAGTTACCGCTTCTACAATCCTGCGTTATGAGAATGGTTCGATTGACAATACGAAAAAAATGGTGCTGGAAGGTCTTTCGGAAGCACTCCATGTATCTGTGGAATGGCTCAAAGGGGAAACAGATGAAT
>SKEI01000089.1_pt1 | contig 57977 bp, 62 predicted proteins | sample 4826701 | NCBI WGS metagenome assembly SKEI01 (sample SAMN11008813, study PRJNA524170) | human gut metagenome | biome: Human fecal sample; material: Feces; isolation source: fecal sample from pouch patient p2, p6, p7, p14 | host: Homo sapiens | place: Israel: Tel-Aviv | collected 2016-08-31 | reverse complement strand
TGGACTCCATGAAGTCACTTCATATCCAGAAAACTCTATTTTGTAGATATATGTAACTTATTAACTGTTCAGAAAAGTCAGTAAAATCAAGGCTTTTTGTTGAACATGCACTAAAAAGAATAGAGAGAAAATATGCAGATTTTTGTTGATGCAGATGCCTGTCCGGTAGTTGGTATTGTAGAAAAAGTTGCAAAAGAGCACAGTGTTCCTGTAACGTTGTTGTGTGATACCAATCATGTGTTAGCATCTGATTACAGTGAAGTGATCGTAGTTGGAGCCGGAGCAGATGCAGTGGATTATAAACTGATCAGCATTTGCCATAAAGGCGATATTGTTGTATCACAGGATTATGGAGTTGCGGCAATGGCACTTGGAAAGGGCGCATATGCGATTCATCAATCTGGGAAATGGTATACCAATGAGAATATTGACCAGATGCTTATGGAGCGTCACTTGAATAAGAAAGCACGAAGGGCAGCCGGAAAGAATCACTTAAAAGGCCCAAGAAAACGAACATCGGAGGATGATGAGCATTTCAGAGAATCCTTCGAGAAAATGATACATATGACAATGGATAAGGAGAACTGATTTGAACGTACAGATTTTTGGGACAAAGAAGTGCAATGATACAAAGAAAGCAGAACGTTTCTTTAAGGAACGTGGGATCAAGTTTCAGTTTATTGATATGAAAGAGAAGGGCATGAGTAAGGGCGAATTTAATTCAGTTGCTCAGGCAAATGGTGGACTGGAAAATATGATCAACTGGGAGGGCAAGGATAAGGATCTGCTTGCGCTCATTAAGTACATTGCAGAGGAAGATAAACTTGAGAAGGTACTGGAAAACCCGCAGGTAATTAAGACACCGGTGGTTCGTAATGGAAAACAATCCACTCTTGGATATCAGCCGGATATCTGGAAAACGTGGAAATAAGAGTTCCGGTAGATTTTTGACCAAGATAAAACAAATGATTCAACTGAAAGGCAAGGTACGTGGTGGAGCCATGCAAGATATCCTGAGCGAGAGACACCTAAAAATTTCAACATTCCGGAGACGGAAACCCGGCGTCCAGCCTTTTTGGCAGCTTCCGTCTTCTCAGACACTTCAAGATAAATGGCTTCCGTCATTTTCCCAGAATGTTGATTGCTTTTTTTAACACATCAAGTGCATCTTGGGCATCACGTAATTCACGTCTGAGACGGGCAATTTCCTTCTGCTCATACAGCATGATGAAAATGCACTTCTTCTGCGGACGAAAAACGTGATGTCAACCCTGACATCTGAAAGCATAAATCACCGTAAATATATGTTCATGAGCTGTAAGGAACGTCTGATGAAGTATCTTGTAGAGTCCTACGCATGTAAAAGAGAAATAAATACTTGCATATTGCGGCTGAACAAGACACAGACGGAGTTGTCCGACAGAGTTGGATTCAATGTGAGAAGTGTTCAGAGAAGTATTGCAGCCTTGGAAAAAGAGAATCTGATCACCCTGGAAAGCGGAAAGATTACCGTATCTCAAGAACAGTTCGTGAAAATGAGGAAATATTTGGAAGAGTAGGAAGGAGACAAAAACCATGAAGAAATATAAGAGAATATTTACTATTGTAATAGACTCTTTTGGGGCAGGAGAAATGCCGGACGCAGCCCAGTACGGGGATGAAGGAACAGATACTATGGGACATATTTCCCAGAATGTAGATGAATTTACGATTCCAAACCTTCAGAAACTTGGAATTGCAAATCTTCATCCGTTGAAACAGGTTGCAGCAGTGGAACGACCAATGGGTTATTATACATTTTTAGAAGAAGCCAGTACCGGAAAAGACACTATGACAGGACACTGGGAAATGATGGGACTTCACATCACAAAACCGTTTAAGACTTTTACTGAGACCGGATTTCCAAAAGAGCTGATCGATGAGCTTGAGAAGAGAACGGGACATAAAGTAATTGGAAACAAGAGCTCCAGTGGAACAGAGATCCTTGATGAACTGGCTGAAGAAGAAATCGCTACCGGTCATATGATCGTTTACACATCTGCTGATTCTGTATTACAGATCTGCGGAAACGAGGAGACATTCGGACTGGATGAACTGTATCGCTGCTGTGAGATCGCTCGTGATATCACTATGAGGGATGAGTGGAAAGTCGGACGTGTTATTGCAAGACCTTACCTTGGCAAGAAAAAAGGTGAGTTCAAACGTACCAGCAACCGCCATGATTATGCACTGAAGCCCTACGGGAAAACTGCGCTTAATGCATTGAAGGATGCAGGTTATGATGTGATCTCCGTTGGAAAGATTTTTGATATTTTTGACGGTGAGGGACTGACAGAGTCCAATAAGTCAAAAAGCTCTGTTCATGGAATGGAGCAGACAATTGACATTGCAAAAAGAGAGTTTGAGGGGCTTTGTTTTGTAAATCTTGTAGATTTCGATGCTCTTTGGGGACATCGACGCAATGTAAAGGGATATGCAGAGGAACTTGAAAGATTTGATGTAAAACTTGGTGAACTTCTTGATGAACTTCGTGAGGATGACCTTCTGATCATTACAGCTGACCACGGAAATGATCCGACACATACAGGAACTGATCACACAAGAGAAAAAGTACCATTTTTTGCTTATTCCCCATCTATGGAGGGATATGGAAAGCTGGAAGATCAGAATACTTTTGCAGTAATCGGTGCAACGATCGCAGATAATTTTGAAGTTAAGATGCCGGAGGGAACAATTGGAAGTTCTCTTCTGGATGAATTGAAATAAAAGGAAGGTAAAGAGGAAACTGGTATGAAACTCTTATTAAATGTGGTTGGGATTTTGTGAAGAAAACGGTGTGTATGTAAAAGAACTATAAAAATACATTAGGTAATCGATATAAAATGATTCGTGCGAACCAATAACTAAAAGACAGGTCTAGATACATTGAAATAATTTCAGTGTGTCCAGACCTGTTTTTTTTACAGCTTCAGGTAGTTCAGATGCAATACAGATTTTTCTCTTTCTGAGAATGAATTTCATTTTTGACCACATTTTTTTATTGGGTTTAAATCCAGGCTGTTTTATGTTTACTTTATACAGTACTATTTCTGATTGCACTGATTTTTTCGATATAGAAGAAACAGCATAAATAATAGAATTACCGGAAAAATAAGTCCGCATCCCATGCCAATCCGAATATTATTTCCAGCATTTTGAGTAATACGACCAACGATTCCAGGTCCAATACTGCCGCCTAAATCTCCAGCCATGGCAAGAAGAGAGAACATAGCCGTTCCACCTGTTGGAAAAGTTTTTGAGGAAATACTGATTGTTCCAGGCCACATGATTCCAACTGAAAATCCACATGCAATACAACCGATAAGTCCGATAATCGGGTTGGATGACAAAGCAGTAAGTAGATAACAGACAACGCATAATATGCCTGAACCACTCATAAACTTGATTAAATCTAACTGTTCTCCATATTTCCCAAAAATTATACGGCTGATTCCCATTGTTATTGCAAACATACATGGACCTGCTAAATCCCCCAGTGTTTTTGATAATCCAAGTGCTGATTCTGCATAAGCAGATGCCCATTGAGCCATTGCAAGTTCAGAAGCTCCGGAACAGATCATCAGACATATTGCAACCCAGAAAAATGGTTTGGAAAACAGATTCTTAATTCCCATTCCAGAACCATTGTCAACCAGAGGTTCAATAGGACAGGTCATGAAGTTATAAGTATTAACTGCAGGAATGATTGCCCATATTACAGCGAGCCATTTCCAGTTGTCTATTCCAAATATCAGGAAAAATAAGCTGGAAATCAAAATTGTCCCAACAGCTCCCCAACAGTAAAACGAATGGAGCAGACTCATAGTTGCTTCTTTGTTTTCAAACGGACAGGCCTCGATAATAGGACTGCAAAGTACTTCTATTAAACCGCTTCCGATGGCATAAACAATAACACTACATATAATTCCAATAAAAGGATCAGGTAAAAAATCAGGTAAAAATGCCAGTCCAAGCAGACCCAGTGCAGCAAATATTTCTGATGCAACAATGCACACACGATATCCGATATGATCTACGAATTTGGCACAGAACAGGTCAACCAGAAGCTGTGTGAAAAAGAAGAAAGTGGATATCAGAGCAATGTTACCGAGAGAAATATGGTAGTCACTGTGAAATTTCAAAAAAAGAAGCGGTGCGAAGTTTGCCGCAATAGCCTGTGTGATAAAGCCCATATAACAGGCAATTTTTGTCTTATGGTAGTCAGTTTTTTTAATAGCATTCATTTTTTATTTTCCACTCCGAATGTTTTTAACAGTTTTATGTTCGATAGAAAGATGCCCATAACAACATTTTGCCTAGTGACTGTCATCTGTCATTACCATTACAGAAGCAGAATCATAGGTCTCTTTAAAATCATGAGATACTTTTACTTTAAGGATAAAGTCGCCTTCAATGCTGATCTCACTTTCATTCATCCATTTAAAAATCATAAGAATACCTCTTTCCTTTTTTTACTTGATTATATAGCAAATATTAAATATATACATTGAATTAAATTGTAGAAATACTGTATAATATCGTAAAAGAAAGAATGTGATATGAAGATGGATTATAATAAAACATATAATAAGATACTTACAGACGAGGAGTTCATGGAAATTAAACAGCATGGAAGCAGTGCTTATCCATTCCAGTATTATTATGATAATCTGGAATTGTTTGATTTTCATTGTATTGAATGGCACTGGCACAGGGAATTTGAGTTTTTATATGTCGAGTCTGGACAAGTTACATGTGGGATAGGCGAAAAAAAGATTATATTGTCAGAAGGAGAGGCGATTTTTATCAATTCTAAAATATTGCATCAGTTTTATGCATCATCTGATGGTGTTATTCCTAATTTTGTATGTATGCCTGAATTTATTGCGCCAGAGAACAGTTTGATCTATAAAAAATATATTTTACCAATCATTTCATCGAATATATCCTTTCAATGTTTTCGAATTAATGAATCATGGCAGGTAAAAATTATACAAATTATGATAAAAATAATGGAAATACAGGAGAATGAGAAAATAAGAGAGCTTGCTACTTTGGCATTGTTGCAGAATTTATGGCTGATTTTTTATGAAAATGTAAAGTTATCTGGTAAAGAAGAGGTGCAAACAGTTGATGAGGCTGCACAGAAAAGAGTACAGTTAATGATGCAATATATACATGAAAATTATAATCATGGGTTGTCGCTGGATGAAATAGCTTCACATATAGGAGTAAGCAAAAGTACAGCACTTAATTTGTTTCGACGATTTTTACATACTACGCCGGTTGCTTATCTGATAGGATATCGTTTACAGGCAGCTTCCTGGTTATTGAAAAATACGAATAAAAAAGTAAAAACAATTGCTTATGAAAGCGGATTTCGTAATGTGGATTATTTTTGTAGATTGTTTAAAAGGCGTTATCATTTAACACCATCAGAATATCGTTGCATATGCTTAAAATAGTATAATTTATGAATAATAAAAAGATTCTGCATATGAAGGGATTCGTCAAATTCTTGTAGATAAGGAGACGGGAGTTAATTCCTGGTTATCTTGAGGGCATAACTGGAGAGTACGAAACACCGGCAGGATACTTTGTGGATGAAGCAGAAGTTGAAGAGTTTGATAAGAGTTTTACTTACAAAGAGAAACTCAAGCTCCCAGGACAACTTTTCTAAACGGAAATTAATCTGATGATGGTGGGGAGATTTACTTCTCCCCGCTTGAAATCGACAAATTTATAACCAGGAAGTCGCTGGGGAATAGATATGGAAGTAAGATCTGGTTGATTTTTATGGAATCAGTGCACAGATGAAGACTTTTATTGACCGTACTTATCCAATCTGGCAGCATCTTGGTAAAAAAGAGGTTTACTATATTATATCGGCTGGTCTGGGTGAGGACATTATTTAAAGTAAGGGGATGTGTTGATTTGCTATCCGGTACCGGCGTTAATTTATACAGGTGATATTATGAAAATTACTTACATTAATCACAGTGGATTTTTACTTGAAACAAGAGACTGCTACTATATTTTTGATTATTACAAGGGTGAATTACCGAATCTTGACAAGGAAAAAGAAGTGATCGTCTTTTGCAGTCACTTCCATAAGGATCATTTTAACCCACAAATCTTTGGGATCCTTGATGATATGGATATGACTTATCAGGCAGTTCTGGCGAATGATATACGAAAAAGGAACCATTTGTCGGGTATGAAGATCACATATGTTTATCATGATCAAACTTATAATCTGGATAATGGAACCCAAGTCGATACATTACTATCCAAAGATAGTGGTGTTGCATTTATTGTTAAAACAAAGGAAGGCATCATTTACCATGCCGGTGACTTAAACGACTGGTATTGGGATGGTGAGTCGAAAACTGATAATCAGAGACTTACTTCAGCATATCGTGCGGAGATCAGGAAAATCAAGGGTATGTATTTTGACGCTGCATTTGTTCCACTGGATCCGAGACAGGGAGATCATTATGCCGACGGGATCCTGTATTTTCTTAAAAATGTAGATTGCAATGTCATTTTTCCAATGCATTACTGGAATGATGCCAATGTAATTAAGCGGTTTATTACTGAATATCCGCAATATAAGTCACGCATTAGAAACACAGAATGTACAAAACTAATTTTGATGAAAGGAAGAATAAGTGAAATTATGAAACCTGTGGGGGAATATGATAATGTCAAAAGATGAGTATTTAATCACAGATGCGCCTCTTAAAGCGCTGACGTTTTTTGCAATGCCAATGATTCTGGGCAGTTTTTTTCAGCAAATATATAATATGGCTGACTCCATCATCGTTGGTCAGTTTGTTGGCTCCTCCGCACTTGCGGCTGTCGGTGCCTGTGCAGCACTGACCAACGTTTTCATTTGTGTGGCACTGGGCGCCGGGGTCGGTGCAGGTGTGCTCGTGAGCCGCTATTTCGGTGCCAGGGAGTATGGAAAAATGAAAACCATCGTGTCAACATCCTTGTTTAGCTTTTTAATTCTAAGCATAGTCCTTGGTGTTTTCGGCTTTTGCTTTTCCCACTGGATGATGAGTGTGTTGCAAACCCCTGGAGATATACTGAATGATGCAGTGTTATATCTGCGGGTATATTTCGTGGGATTTCCTTTTTTGTTTATGTATAACATTCTTTCCAATATGTTTACTTCCATAGGCGAATCAAAAATCCCACTGGGGCTTTTGATATTTTCGTCAATCTTAAATATTTTTATGGATCTTTGGATGGTGGCCGGACTTGGTCTCGGCGTGTTTGGCGCAGCTCTTGCGACTCTTATAGCACAGGGAATTTCTGCGGTGTTTTCACTCTTGCTTTTCCTTAGCAGGATGCGTCGATATAAAAGTCACTTTGACTGGTTTGACAGGCAGGAGTTACATTCCATGCTTCAAATTGCTGTACCTTCAGTTCTTCAGCAGTCTACAGTGTCCATCGGTATGATGATCGTACAGGCAGTTGTAAATCCCTTCGGTACACAGGCACTCGCGGGGTATGCTGCGACGATGCGGGTAGAGAATGTTTTTTCATTGATTTTTGTATCGATCGGCAATGCGGTTTCCCCATATGTTTCCCAGAATCTTGGTGCAAAGAAAATTGAACGGATCAAAAAAGGATATCACGCAGCACTGGTGTTAGATATATGTTTTGCAGTTCTTGCTTTTATAGTCATTGAAACATTACATACTCAGATTTCCTCGCTATTTCTTGGTAAAGATGGAACTGCCTTGGCTTACCAGGTATCCGAGGGTTATATGAGATGGCTCGGTTACTTCTTCATCTTTATGGGAATCAAAATGGCAACAGATGGGGTCCTTCGTGGTCTCGGAATCATGCGCCCGTTCCTCATTGCAAACATGGTGAACCTGGCGATTCGCCTGTCTGTTGCTTTGATCTGTGCACCGCGTTTTGGCATTGTATTTGTCTGGCTCGCTGTACCAGCTGGTTGGTTTGCGAACTTTTTAATATCCTATGTGGCTCTCAGAAGATCATGGCCGCCTGTTGAAGTGGTGTCACAATTGCCAGGGACACCTGGCTTGAAAAACTGATGGAATAACAATATGATGCTATGATATAATAAAGTAAACGATTTGAAATATAAATTCAGAAATTCGGGAAGAAAATGGCAAATGGAGAAACTTGGAATTAGGCAGAAAACCAAAAATCATTTTGGATTTTCAAGCGGGGGAAAAGAGTATGGATGATTTCAAAAAACTCACAGAGCAGCTTTTGAAAATATATATTAACGCTGATTCAGCAAATGATCTGGGTATCGAAAATTACTTTGACGAAAATATCAGTCTGATTGGAACCGGGAAACATGAGCTTTACAGGAATCTGCATGAGTTTTTAGAATCATTTAAATTTGATGTAAAACGGAGAGGTAAAATCAGAATTGAAGTACGAAATTTACATCAGGAAGAAGAAAGACTTGATGATGACCATGTTCTTGCATATGGGACAGTAGATTTTGTGGGTCTGTTTAAGGATGGTTCAAGCTGTTTTGAAATGGAGACAAGATTTACGATTATCTATAAGCGGGCGAATGGGAAATGGCTGGTTCAGCATCTGCATCAATCAGCACCAGATCTGGAACAGATGGACGGCGAAGAGTTTCCTCTCACATTGGGAAAGCAGGTCAAAAAAACTCGGCAGGCACTTCAGGGATTAGGCACTGCCTATTATCACATCTCAAGGCTGAATTTAAAAACAAAGAAGGTTGAACTTGTCAAAAGATCTCGAAAAATGGAGTTGGATATAAAAGATAATATTGCAGATTGGGATCCTCAGTTTAAGATTATTGAAGGTGTGATAGCAGAACCGTTTGTACAGAAGTATATAGATTTTTTTGATTTACAAACTATGGCGGCACGGCTCCATAATAAAGAATCTATGTCTTCCGAATTCAAAAAAAAGGATGGATCATGGTTTCTTTCCATGGTTGTTCCTCAGAGCTATGATAAAAATGGAAAGGTTACATCAGTTCTGATTGCAAATCGAGATGTGACAGAAGAAAAACTGCGGGAATTAAGACAAGAGGAAGAATTGCGGGAAGCTAAATTAAAAGCAGAATGTGCAAATTAAGCAAAATCATCATTCCTGTTCAATATGTCTCATGATATCAGGACTCCTATGAATGCAATTATTGGATATGCAGATCTGGCATCCAGACATTTGAAAGAAACAGAAAAACTTGGCAGATATCTTGAAACAATACAAATATGCGGAGAAAGACTTCTGTCGTTACTCAGTAATGTTCTGGATCTTGCAAGGATTGAAAATAATAAGATCGAAATGGAATATGATGTTTCGAATGTCCATGAAAACTTTGAAAATTGTGTCGCTATGTTCCAACAGCTGGCAGAAAGTAAAAATCAGACAATCTCTCTGACGGAACAAATTATGTATCCGTATGTATATATGGATGCACCACACTTATCAGAAATCTGTTTCAATATTATAAGCAATGCTATAAAGTATACAAATACAGGAGGTACGATATCCTGTGATGTTGTACAGAAATCCTGTGAAAAAGATGACTGGTGCAATATGATCATCACCATTACCGATAATGGAATTGGTATGTCTGAAGATTTTCAAAAGCACATTTTTGAAATTTTTGAAAGAGAACGTAACTCTACAGTCAGTCATATTGAGGGTAGCGGTATCGGAATGGGTATTACGAAAAAGCTTGTAGATCTCATGGATGGCACAATAGAAGTGAAAAGCAAGCAGGGTGAGGGTTCCATATTTACAGTGACTGTTCCTTGCAGAAAAGCGTCAAAAGAAGATTCTATGATGAAGAAAAAAAGTAATCTGCGTAATAAGAATTGCCTGAACGGCGTTCGGATTTTATTAGTCGAAGATAATGAGATCAACGCAGAAATCGCAACGGAGCTATTGACGGAAGAAGGCTGCATTGTTGAGACTGCAAATGATGGTGTTGCATGCATTGACATGATTGAAAAGGCTGATGCTGATTATTACAAGATGATCCTTATGGATATTCAGATGCCGGTTATGAATGGATATGATGCCACATTAGCCATTCGAAAGATGAAGGATACTAAAAAAGCCGGGATTCCAATTATTGCGATGACTGCCAATGTCTTTGCGGAAGATATACAAAAGGTTCTTTCTGTTGGAATGAATGCTCATGTTACAAAGCCTGTAGATATGAATATTCTTGTGCCAACAATGATGAAATATTTGTAAAAGACGTAAAGAAACAACATACCGCTAAAGTCCTTATGAAAGGGTAGAAGCCCCCTGTTTTGCAGGGGGCTTTGAAAAATTTATTTATTATGATTCACCAGTGCTTTGAGGTCTTCTTCCGGTGTGGTAATAGGTGCAATACCATAATTTTCAACCAGAAAGTTCAGAATGGCAGGAGAAAGGAATGCCGGAAGAGAAGGACCAAGACGGATATTTTTGATACCCAGGTGCAGGAGGGTTAACAGGATGCAGACTGCTTTCTGTTCATACCAGGAGAGTACGAAGGAAAGCGGAAGCTCATTTACAGAACATCCAAATGCATCTGCAAGTGCCACAGCAACCTGGATCGCACCATAAGCATCATTACACTGTCCCATATCCATCAGTCGTGGCAGACCACCGATCTCTCCCAGATCGAGATCATTGAAACGGAATTTTCCACATGCCAGGGTGAGGACAATACTGTCAGAAGGTGTCTGCTTCACAAATTCCGTATAATAGTTTCGACCTGGCTTGGCACCGTCACAGCCGGCAACCAGGAAGAAATGGCGGATCGCGCCTGATTTTACGGCTTCTACCACAGTATCTGCATGGGACAGGATAGCTGCATGACCAAAACCGGTTGTCACTTTTTTACCGCCGTTGATACCGGAGAACATCTGATCTTCTTTGTAACCACCCAGCTCCAGTGCTTTTTCAATAAGCGGTGTGAAATCTTTCTTCTCGTCAATATGAACAGCTCCCGGGAAGGCAACCACTTCTGTTGTAAATACTCTGTCAGCGTAGCTGCTTTTTGGAGGCATCAGACAGTTGGTAGTGTAGAGAATCGGGGCTGGAAGATGGTCAAACTCTTTCTGCTGATTCTGCCATGCGGTTCCGAAATTTCCTTTCAGGTGAGAGTATTTCTTTAAGAATGGATAGGCGTGGGCAGGGAGCATTTCACCATGCGTATAGATATTGATTCCTTTTCCCTCTGTCTGTTCAAGCAAAAGCTGAAGGTCTTTCAGGTCATGTCCGGTCACGACAATAAAAGGCCCTTTTTCTACTGTAAGTGTAACATCAGTTGGTTCTGGTGTTCCATAGGTTTCCGTATTTGCCTTATCAAGAAGTGCCATGCACTTCAGATTGATCTCTCCTGTTTTGAGTACTGTAGAAAGCAGTGATTCTGTGCTTTCTTCATAACCAATCTTAGATAATGCTTCGCAGAAGAACTGATTCACTTCGGCATCTTCATAATTCAGAACATTTGCATGATAGGCATAGGCAGCCATTCCGCGGATACCAAAGAGAATAAGAGACTTCAAAGAGCGGATATCTTCATTGGCATTCCACAGCTGCTGAAGATCATATTCCTCTGCTCTGCTGTATGGAGCCTGACATTTGCTGCAGTCAGGAACCAGTCTTTCTTTTTCAGCTCTGACTTTTTGTATCATATTTTCGATTGCTGCATTGTCAAAACTTACATTTGTAACTGTAGTAAACAGTCCTTCGATTATGATCTGTCCGGTTCTTTTTGAAATAGTTTCCGTGCCATCGACAGCGTTTGCCAGACTGATCAATGCACCTGTCAGCTCGTCCTGTAATTTCGCTGTATCTGCTTTTTTTCCGCAGACACCGGCATTTCCCGTGCAGCCTGTACATCCGACGGTCTGTTCACACTGAAAACAAAACATTTTTTTATCCATTATTGTATTCTCCTTTTATTCTGTGATTTTTCGAATGATCTTTCTTATTATTTTATCCTCGGCCGGTAATATTTATCCTTGGTTTCTGTTAGGAGTATAGTATAATAATTACAACGTGTATGTTTGATTTCCAACAGGAGGATTAATTTTGAAAAAATATTTACCCATTTTAAGAACCAGTCCTTTCTTTAAAGGTCTTACTGATAATGAGATATTATCCATACTGCACTGTGTAAATGCAGCAACAATCTCCAGAAAACGGGATTCTTATATTTTCAGAGCCGGAGATTCTACCGAAGTAATGGGACTTGTGGTGGCAGGCTGTGTTCTTGTTATTCAGGAAGACCTCTGGGGACATCGGAATATTCTGTCAAAATGTCATGCAGGAGATTTTTTCGGTGAACCATATGCAGCAAGTCCGGGAGCTGTTCTGAATGTCAGTGTAGTAGCAGATGAGGATTGTGATATTATTTTATTAAATGTTCAAAGGCTTCTGGTTTCCTGCCCAACAGTATGTGAGCATCATCAGAAGCTGATTCGTAACCTGGTCGGTGTCCTGGCAAATAAGATCCTGATCCTCAACGATAAAATCACACATGTGGGCAAACGAACGACAAGGGATAAGCTGTTGTCTTATCTGTCGGCAGTATCCATCAGACAGGCATCGTTATCCTTTGACATTCCTTTTGACCGGCAGCAGCTGGCAGATTATCTTTGCATTGACCGTGCGGCAATGTCTTCGGAGATATCAAAGCTGCAAAAAGAAGGATTTATAAAAACAAATAGAAATCATTTTGAGCTGACTGTCTGTAATGATACGGATTCAGGAATAAAAATGTGATATACATCACGGAAAACGATAAACTTTTTCATTATAATACAAAAGGAATGCGAGACAAGAGTAGTTTATTATCAGAAACTGCAAAAGCTATACCAGTGAGGTTGATACAATGGGACAGATAACACTCAGGGAACTGGAGAAGATGGATTTTTTTAAAGAAATACCAAAGGATATTCTGCAGAACCTGCTTAATGAAAGTAAAGTTGTTTCTTATAAGAAAAAAGAAGTGATTTTTCATTCACGCAGCAGAACCAAAACAGTATATTTTGTGTATTCCGGCGAAGTGATGCTTTATAATCTGACCAAGCATGGAAATCGAAAGGTGATTTTTATCCTGGGAAAAGGACGGCTTTTAAATCAGAGCATTGTAAGCAAAAAGCCGAATGCACTTTTTTGTGAGGCTGCCTGTCCGGTGCAGGTGATAGAAATTGCAGAAAAACAGTTTCTTCAGCTTATGGAACAGAGCCATGCTTTGACAAGATCTGTTCTGAGAGAGTATGAGAGAAATCTCTGGCGAATGGGGCACCAGCTAAAGAATACGACCGGAAACATGCAGATGGAGCGAAAAATAGCTGCAAAATTATGGAAGCTCGGTCGTGATTTTGGCGTAGATACGGAAGACGGGGTGATGATAGATATTGATCTTACCATTACCCTGATGGCTGATCTGGTTGGTGCACCAAGGGAAAATGTATCTCGTGCCTGTAAGGTTCTTACGGACAGAGGTCTGATCTGTTATGGCAATAAGCGATTTATTCTGATAGATTTTGATGGTCTTGCAAAATTTTATAAAATGTGATTATGAGAAAGGGGTATCTGATGGGAAAACGAGTCAGCAGTGATGAGATGCAGAATATTTTTAAAATTTTGCAGAAATCCTATGATGTGTATGGACCGAAAATTTACCAGGGGACAGGATGCTTTTCAGATACAGATGTAGTTCGTTATGGTCTGCTGAACAGCTGGGAAGAGATTGTCTGGAATCAGAAGTCGGATTACAGCTTTAAGGAGGTACTGCTTCCGATTTCAGAGACGATTCTTTATTTTACGGAGAATGAGATGAAAACAGCAGACGGAGCAGCAAGACAGCGGTTGATTTTCTTAAAAAGCTGTGATTTTCATGCCCTGAAACGCCTGGACGACATGTATTTGAAAAATGGTGCAGAGGATTATTATTACAGAAGAATGCGGGAAAACACAGTTTTTGCTGTGATGGGGTGTAAGGAATCCGGAAAAAATTGTTTTTGCGTAAGTATGGGAACGAATCGTTGTGAAGAATATGATATGTATATTTTTCAGGATGAAAATGGATGTTACATGGAGCTGAAATGCAGAGAACTGGAAGAATTATTATGGGATTATGGACAGAATGTTCAGGAGAAACCGATTTTTGTGGAAAATAATGAGGTTCATGTAGAGGTTCCGGAAAAACTTCCAAATATAATTCACCAGGATTCCATGTGGCAGGAATATGGCAGTCGATGTATTGGCTGTGGACGCTGTAATTTTGTCTGTCCTACGTGTACCTGTTTTACTATGCAGGATATTTTTTATAAAGATAATCCAAAGGCCGGAGAGCGTCGTCGTGTATGGGCTTCCTGCCAGGTAGATGGATATTCTGATATTGCCGGAGGACACAGCTTCCGCCAAAGTCAGGGTGAAAGAATGCGTTTTAAGGTATTACATAAAATTTCAGATCATAAGAAAAGATTCGGATATCATATGTGCGTCGGCTGCGGACGTTGTGAAAATGTCTGTCCGGAGTATATTTCCTATATTGCATGTCTTCAGAAACTGAAAGAAAAGGAGGGAAAGTAAGATGACGAATGAATATATTCCTTTCTTATCTAAGATAAAAGAAATCGTGAAGCATACAGAGACAGAATATACATTCCGTATGACATATGTGGGTGAAGTAAGACCGGGACAGTTTTTTGAAGTTTCTATTCCTAAATATGGTGAGGCACCGATTTCTGTCAGTGGTATAGGAGAAGATTATGTTGATCTGACCATACGCAAGGTTGGCAAGGTGACCGGAGAGATTTTTGAACTGAATGAGGGAAGATGTTTTTTTATGCGTGGCCCGTATGGAAACGGTTTTGAGAAGGAGAATTATCAGGGAAAAGAACTGATCGTGGTAGCTGGTGGAACAGGAGTATCTCCTGTGAGAGGAGTGATCAGTTACTTCGGTGAGCATCCGGATGAAGTGAAAAAATTACACACGATCCTTGGGTTTAAATCGCCGTCAGATATTTTGTTCCGTGAGGATCTGAAGATCTGGGAACAGCAGATGGAGCTGATCCTGACAGTGGATTCCGCTGATGACGATTCTTATAGGACAGGACTTGTTACAAAATATATTCCGGAACTTGAGCTTGATAATATCCATGAGACTGCAGCTATTGTTGTCGGACCACCGGTCATGATGAAATTTACAGTAGCAGAGCTTTTAAAGCTGGGAATGAAGGAAGAACAAATCTGGATATCTCAGGAGAGAAAAATGTGCTGTGGACTTGGTAAATGCGGACATTGTCGAATGAATGATACATATATTTGTCTGGATGGTCCGGTATTCTGTTATTCAGAAGGTAAAAAACTGTTTGATTAGGGGGAGGAAATTGTAATGGATATCAATACAAAGAAACTGAAGAAAAATGCCTTCCGTGTATCAAAGGTCCGTGGGCTTACTGCTTCCAGAGTGCGTGTTCCGGGAGGGTGCTGTAATGCAGACGTTATGCAGCAGGTGGTGGATATTGCCAGAAAATATGGAAACGGACAGATCCATGTTACCACTCGTCAGGGATTCGAAATTGAAGGAATCCATATGGAAGATATGGATAAAGTTAATGAGATGCTTCAACCGATCATTGATAATCTTCAGATCAATCAAAATGAGGCAGGTACCGGGTATTCAGCATCAGGAACCAGAAATGTCTGTGCATGTATCGGAAACAGAGTCTGTCCTTTTGGAAATTATAATACAGCAGCCTTTGCGAAGAGAATTGAAAAGGCTATATTTCCTAATGATCTTCATTTTAAAATTGCACTTACAGGCTGTGCCAATGACTGTATCAAGGCGAGAATGCACGATTTTGGAATTATTGGTATGACAGAGCCACAATATGACTCTGATCGTTGTGTATCCTGTGGTGCTTGTGTAAAAGGCTGTGATAAGCTTTCTGTGGATGCGTTAAAGATGGATAATTACAGGATCGTGCGCAATGAAGAAAAATGCGTAGGCTGTGGAGTATGTGTGACAAAATGTCCGACCAGAGCATGGACCAGAAGCGAAAAGAAATATTATCGTCTGACACTTATGGGACGAACAGGAAAGAAAAATCCACGCCTGGGAGAAGATTTTTTGATCTGGGCAGATGAAGACACCATCATCAAAGTTATCCTGAACACCTATAAATTTGTAAAAAAATATATTGATCCAAGTGCGCCTGGTGGCAAGGAACATGTGGGATATATTATTGACCGTGTAGGGCTTGCAGAATATAAAAGGTGGGCGTTGGATGGTGTAGTACTTCCGCAAGAAACGATAGTGAAAGATAATATTTACTGGAGCGGAATACATTACAGATAATTATAAATAAGATAATTCCAATATAAGGAATTTTGCAAAAGAAGGTTGAACGGAAAAAAATTGCCTGTCTAAAATGATGCTATTGTTATAAGCTTTCTTAAGTGATATACCGAATATACACAGGGAAAGAAACCATGTGAAATTACAGTTTTGTTTTCACATGGTTTCTTTTATATACAGAGGTTAGTTTACACTAACAGAAGAGGGCGGATTGCTTTTGCAACCGTCGATCTTTCTTTACCAGGAATCCACACGATGGTATTATGGTATGTATAAAGAACCTATAAAATCAGTTGTTGAGAAACAGGGAGGATAAAAATGATCATTAGAAAAGCAGAAGAAAAAGATATTCCGAGAATCCTGGAATTGTTAGGGCAGGTGCTGCAGATTCATGCAGATATAAGGCCTGATATTTTTATTCCAGCCACAACAAAATATAAGACAGACGAATTAGCAGAGCTTCTGAAAAACGAAGAAAAGCCAATATATGTTGCAGCAGATGAGGCTGATGTTTGTGTGGGGTATGCATTCTGTCAATTACAGGAGCAGCCTTTTTCAAACAATATGGTGCCGTTTAAGTCTCTTTTTATAGATGATCTGTGTGTCGATCAGGAGGCACGAGGTCAGCATATTGGGGAAAGCCTGTTTGAATATGTAAAAAACGAAGCAAAGCAGCTGGGATGCTATGAAGTAACATTGAATGTATGGGCAGGAAATATTTCAGCAGAAAAATTTTATGAGAAAATGGGAATGCGGACAAAAGAAAGGCAGATGGAATACATATTATAAGACGGTTCGCCTGTTCAGGGAAAATTTATTTCATAAAGTGCGGCATCTGCACAGCACATGAGCTGTGAACGGCTGGATGCAAATGGGATCATGTTAGGGAGAATACTGAAAAAACCTCGCGGTTTTGTAAGGTATATGATATACTGTTCTCTATAAGTAAATAGCTTATGGGAATTCACTGAGGACCTGAGTAGTACTGTAAAACCGGTCCTGGACAGATGAGAATTTCCTTCCACTCAATGACAGGATGGAGCTGTATTTTGAGGACTTCGATATGGACGGATTGCCTGCGAAAGATGTGTCAGTCAGGCATTTTGTCAGATATGCCACAGGATTATAAATTCTAAGAACTAAGGAAGAACTGTTGTATGTTAAATAAAAAAGATTTCTTGAAATATGCATCAAAATTAGCATTTCCGATCATGATCCAAAATCTGATCGGAACACTGGTAAATGTTGCTGATACCGTAATGCTGGGATATGTAAGCCAGACTGCCATGTCGGCTTCGTCCCTTGCCAACCAGTATACATTTATTCTTTTCTGTTTATATTATGGCATGGCCACAGGTACTTCGGTTTTATGTGCCCAGTACTGGGGAAAGGGGGATAAAAAGACAGTAGAAAAGATTCTCGGCCTGGCGGAGAAGATCTCGCTGATCGTTTCTCTTGTATTTTTCGTTATCTCCTTTTCCATGCCGACTACGATCATGAAGATTTTCACAAACAGTCCGGATACTATTGCCGCCGGCAGTGAGTATTTGAAGGTAATCTCATTTTCCTTTATGTTTATGGGATTCTCTCAGGTTTTTATGAGTGCTCTTCGAAGTGTCGGAAAAATAATGCTGCCTTCTGTTACATACATTGTATCTCTTTGTGTCAATGTGCTTTGTAATGCCTCCTTTATCTTTGGCCTGTTTGGTCTTCCAAAGCTTGGCGTTACAGGTGTTGCCCTTGGTACTGTTATTGCCAGAATCGCAGAGGTATTGATCTGTCTCATCTATTCATTAAACAGCTCCGATGTCAGATTCCGGATAAAATATTTCTTTGCAAAATCTGGTATTCTGTTTCGGGACTTTATGAAAATTGCCTCTCCGGCTGTAATAAATGATGTTGTCTGGAGCTTTGCCAGCTCAGCATTTGCAGCGATTCTTGGCCACATTGGTGATGATATGGTTGCCGCAAATGCCGTTGCTGTTATGGTGGTAAACATTGGTGCCATCGCCTGTCGAGGCTTTGCCAACGCTACTACCATTATTATCAGCCAGGAGCTTGGTAAAGACCATAAGGATACAGCAAGAGAATATGGGAAACGTATGCTGATAATAACAATTATCGTAAGTCTGATCGGATGTGCCATTATTTTGGCGGTCCGTCCTATGATACTTGATTTCTACCGGGATAAACTGACAGAGACAGCCATTTATTATCTTGGCATTTTTATAGTTATGACCACCTGGCGTCTTGTGGGAGAGGGTATCAATACCTGTCTTATATGTGGCTGCTTCAGAGGTGGTGGTGATTCCAGGTTTGGAATGATCGTGGATTCCATATTTATGTGGCTTGTTGCAGTTCCTCTTACTTTCCTTGCAGCATATGTTTTAAAGCTGCCGCCTGTCTGGGTATATTTTATAATGACCCTGGATGAGTTCGAAAAAATGCCTGTGGTATTCATCCACTATTTCAGAAATAAATGGCTTACGAACATTACCAGAGATTTTGACTGATCATGTGGCTGCAGCTATCAGAACTGTACAGATTATGTGCAGAAAGACTGTGGAACGAATGATCGATCTTCTGGAGAATGAATCTCAAATTGAGGAGAATGTGTGTGTTCCCTGTGAAATAGTTCGCAGATGTACTACAGATTATTAAAGGTGAATCAGATAAGTCCCCGGCGGAGCTGCAACAGGCATACGCAGGGGACTTCGTTCTGCATATGAAGAAAAAACGGATAATCTCAGATGTTTTCGCGGAAAGCTCCAGGTGGCAGGCCATATCCGTCGAAATATCGTACATAAAGAGAGATTCTATGTGACGTATGAGGAATTTACAAAAAACCGGCCGGAGAACCGACTGATAAAAGCTACGTTAAAGAAATTGCAGAAAGTTGCCACAGACGAGAAGAACAAACGGGATGCCAGAGAACTTCTGTTGTTTTTTGACGGAATACAGGAATCCGTGGATTACCGACAGGATCTTGTCCGGATAAGGAACGACCGGAATTCCAGAGAATATGAGAAGATCATGAAGTGGACAGAGGTGATCTTACAGGGAAACAGTTTCCTGAATTTTTCAGATGGGCTTATGGCCAGATCCATATTATTTGCCATGGAGGAAGTTTTTGAAAATTATGTGGCGTGCCAGATAAAAAAATACTTCAGGGAAAACTGGGAGGTATCTTCCCAGGATAAAAGATATTATCTGTTTGAAAAACCTCGGGATTTTCGTCTGAGACCGGATATTGTAATGAAAAAAAGAGAAGATAACAGAACTGTGGTCCTTGACACAAAGTGGAAAAGCCTTCCAGAGGTAAAAAACGGCGGAAAAGGCTGGAGTGACTGGATAGATTTCAGGAAATATGTCAGAGATGATATTTATCAGATGGTAACATATGCAAGCCGTTATGAGGCAGAGGAAATCTGGCTTCTCTATCCGAAAGCAAAGTATTCATATCAGTATGAAGGTATCAGGGACCGCTTTGAAACAAAGATTTATGGCCATATACTGGTGATTCATCTGTTTTTTATTGATCTGGTAAATATGGAAGAGTCTATGAAACTGTTATCTCAGGGAATGGAAGGCAGAACAGCCGGGGAGGTGAAGAAGTTTGAGTGAACAGGTATCTGAAAATTTTATTTCTGTTTCAGAAAGACTGAAACGGTTTAAACCGAACAGTGGAAGAAGAACCGTAAAGCATTATCCTACCGGGATCAAAAAGCTGGATCAGATGCTTGGCGGTGGACTTTATGCAGGCCTTACGTTTCTTGGTGCAAGGCCGGGAATGGGAAAGAGTACCTTTGCGCTGCAGATCGCTTCGGAAATTGCAGCGGCCGGTTCGCCGGTACTGTTTTATTCCCTGGAAATGCCTTCTGTCCGTATGGAGGCAAAAATATTAAACCGTGCCATTCATATGAGATATCCGAACAGCTCCCTGACAGCGGACTGGTTCCTAAGGGAAGAAAATAATACAGGGAAACAGAAAGAATGGAAGCTGGTAGAAAAGGTGGGAGAAGAGATCAGCGGCAGTTTTGACAGGATGTACATAAAAGAGCGTAAAAAGCTTTCTGTTTCTGGCCGGGATATTGTTCAGGATGTGGAAATGTTCATGAACGAAAAGAAAGAAAAACCGGTAGTTTTTGTAGATTACCTGCAGATCCTTTCTTCCTGCACAGGAAACAGGAATGCTACGGAACGGCAGAAAAATGACGAGAATATAAACGAGCTCAGCGGCCTTTCCAACAAGTATGACCTGGCGGTTTTTGTGATCAGTTCTCTGAACAGGGAGTCTTACCGGGAGGAACAGCGGCCTTTGAGAATGGATTCTTTTAAGGAAACCGGAGGAATCGAGTACTCGGCAAGTGTGATCCTGGGACTTCAGCCAAGGAATATCCGACAGCCTAAATTTAATTATGAGCAGGAAATGTCGAAAGATATCAGAGAACTGGAGATTGTTTTTCTGAAACAGAGATATGGCATATCTGGAATGAAAGCAAATGTGAGTGTGGATTTTTTTGCATCGAAAGATCTTTACACAGAAAAAGGAGCATCTGGGAAAAAAACAGCCCAAAATGTTTCACGTGAAACAAAAACTGATATTAAAAATCCGGAGAATACAAAAGTTTTACTGAAGAAATGCAAGCTTACTCCAGAAGAGGCAGTATCGCAGGGGGTAAATACTGAAATGAAAGATACAGAAGCAGAGAACAACGGAGTGGAAAATACAGAAATACAAAATACAAATCTGAAATATCCGGATGATCCGAGGGAACGTCTGGAAGAAGAATTCCGGAAATTACTGTGACAGATTCCAGCGATTCGGACATGAATTTCGGGAACTGATGTAAAGATACCTGATAATATTTACATGAACATATGCAAAGTATTTCAGGAAATATATAAGAATAAATTTGAACTGAATGAACTGAATATAGCCGAGGTGGGAAGCCGCGGAAAAAACATGACATGCAGATACCGTATTACTGTTCAGGAAGAAATGCAGAATGTGAAATTTTCCTACTATGATGCAGCTGTTTATGATGCGGTTTATACCTTGTACAAAACAAATTATTCCAAATTCACTCTGACAGATCTGCTTCGGGTAATGTCCGGAGACGAGAAGGTACGGTTTTACTGTACAAAAAGCAGGATACAGAAAAGAGAGCAAAAGCTTCGGGATTCCCTGGAAAAACTTCGGAATACCACCATCGCTATTGACTACAGTGAAGAAGTTCAGATGCGTAATATACAAGACGAGAAAGGCAAGCCGCTGGAAACGAAACGAACCAAGATCTCTGGTGCGGGGACTGGAAATTCTGGGAGAGATCAAAAAGGTGGAACTCAGGAAAAAACGAGAAACAGAAACATCTGCGGAAAAAACTGCAGAAGTAAAATGATTTATGATATAATCTCCACAGCAAACAGAGAAAGGAGACGGGAGAGAGTGGAGTGTGTAAGGGAAAACATTCCGGATAGTAACTGATAATAATATAAGAGAAACGAAGGAGAAAAAATGAGCGAAAAAACAAAACTTCAGGCAACTGCGGCAGATGATGATTATTCCATGGAGGCTGTGCCGGAAAATGCGAGAAAGGGATTCCGCAGCATGTTTTTTGTAATGCTGGGATTTACATTCTTTTCAGCAAGTATGAGTGTGGGTGCGAAACTTGGGAATGGACTGGATCTGAACGGATTTGCGGCAGCCTGCGTTATTGGTGGTGTGATTTTGTCCGCATACTGCGGAATTCTTGCATACATTGGTTCTGATACGGGAATGAGTATGGATCTTCTGTGCAGAAGAGCTTTTGGAAAAAAAGGTTCTTATCTGTCTTCACTGGTGTTAGGTCTGACACAGATCGGATGGTTTGGCGTCGGCGTTGCCATGTTTTCCATTCCAACTGCGGAATTGCTTGGAATTAATAAATGGGTTCTGACTATTATTGCGGGTCTTCTGATGACCATTACTGCTGCAACTGGTATGAAAGCACTTGAGATCGTAAGTACGATCTCTGTCCCGCTGATCGTGATCCTGGGAGTATATTCCATGGTGACAGCAACAGCAGATGGTGGCGGACTGACAGCGGTATTTAATCAGTCTGTGGGCTCTGTTACGCTGTTTACGGGAGTTGGATATGTTATAGGTTCCTTTATATCAGGAGGAACTGCAACGCCGAATTTCATCCGCTTTGCGAAGAATAATAAGGTTGCTGTATGGACAACTGTAATCGCATTTTTCCTGGGAAATACCCTGATGTTTTGTTTCGGGGCTATCGGAGGTGCTTTCACAGGAAAAGATGATATCTTTTATGTAATGATCGCCCAGGGACTTGCGATCCCGGCTATTATTGTGCTGGGAGCGAATATCTGGACGACTAATAACAATGCGCTGTATACTGGTGGCCTTGCAATTTCCAATATTACAAATGCAAGAATGAAGATCGCAACATGTATCTCAGGCGTGATTGGTACAGCACTTGCAATCTGGTTATACTATAATTTTACAGGCTGGCTGAACATTCTCAACTGTGCGCTTCCACCGATTGGAATCACCGTAATTCTGGATTTTTTCCTGAGACGTGAGAAATATAAATCTAACAGGGACGAGCCGCTGCAGACAATTAACTGGTTCAATCTGGCAGGTGTTGTAGTCGGAGCAATAGCAGCCAATCTGATCCCGGCGGGAATTGCAGCGGTAAATGCAATGGTAGTAGCAGCAGTATTCTATTTCATTGGTTATGCAGTATCCAGACAAAACCGGAAGTAAAGAAAGAGAGGAAAAGAATATGAACAAGATCGTAAATATCACGTCAAAAGAGGATAAAGATCTGAAATTGCAGGATATCGCAAATTCTCTGCAGGAGTTGAAGGAAGTTATGGCAGAGGTGATCGAAACCTATGAAGAAGAAAATGCAGATAACAAAAAAATGGACACACTGACAGAAGCACTGGATGCGCTGGAAGATGCTTATGATGCAGTTAGTGATGTGATGCTGGATGAGCTGTAAAGAAGCAGAAGTAAGAGTATGGGATTTCCATGTTGGAAAAGTATAGAAATACAGGGTGGAAGAAGTTTTATTTAATCTTTGGCATGTGTGATGAATCATTTACTGTGAACTGTACGGTAGATCCGTCGGAAGATGTAGACAGAGGCTGGTTCATGTAATATTTTGTTAGCAGCAGGTTCAGATTTGGTTATCTGCCTGTCTGAATAATTGTAATGATTGTTATAAGCAGTCCCCGGCAAGGTTGTGAATGAACCATGTCGGGGATTTCTTTATAACGTGGGAGATTATTTCGTAATGGTCCAATGGCATAAAAAACCATATGGACAGGATTCTTTCCTGTGCACAGGAGTAAAATCAGCGAAAATGCGAGCGTCCGCAATACACACACAAATGTATTTCTTTATTACTGTAAAGATACAGGATTTTATAGGGGGAAATCATGAAAAATAGCAGATTTTTAAGCGGATTGATGTTATGAGCATGCGATCATGGCTGTTTTTCCATAGTTTATAGTCTTTGTTTTATATATTTTTTCTATGATTTTCCGCATTTTGGGCCTGTTTTCAGCTTGGATTACGTAACCGTCTGTTATGGAAATAACAAAAATGAGTATATTTTGGAACGAAAATGATGATGAAAACAACAATATTACATGTTGGTTTCAGGGAAAAAAACAGGAAATACAAGATGTATCAATGATTATTAAAAAATGATATAAATGTGAATAAATTAACGTACAAATAAAAAAGAACATGCTCAAAATATAACCAGGATATATTGACAATGCTGAAAAACGATGATAATATGTGACCATAACGGAGACGGGCAAGACATAAAAAATATAACTGTATAAATACGATCAAAGAACGAAAGGGGTATTATAAAAATGGCAGAGATCAGAAAAATGGGTTACTGTGTAAATGGTGAGTGGAAAGAGTCCAAAGCAGAGAAATACATGGATGTTACAGATTCCAGTACAGGAGAGGTGATCGCACAGGTTCCATGCTGTACACCTGACGAGGTTGAGGAAGCAATCGCATCTGCACAGGCTGCATTCCCGGAGTGGTCCTCACTTTCACTGGCTAAGAGACAGCAGTACATGTTCAGATGGAGAGATGTCCTTTATGCACATAAAGAAGAACTTTCCGAGCTTTGTGCGAAAGAACTTGGAAAGAATATTAAAGAGGCAAGAGGCGATGTTCAGAAAGCGATCGAGCCTACAGAAGAAGCATGTGCACTTCCTACAATGATCCAGGGCGATGCTGCAATGCAGGTAACAACAGGCTATGACACAGCTACATATCGTAAACCACTTGGAGTAACTGCTGGTATTGTTCCGATGAACTTCCCTGCAATGATCCCGTGGGGCTGGATGGTTCCGCTTTCTATTGCATGTGGAAATACAGTAGTGCTGAAGGCAAGCTCCCAGACACCGCTTACATCCATGAGGATCATGGAGCTCTTCTATACAGAAGGCGGATTCCCGAAGGGTGTTGTAAACCTTGTAACCTGCAGTCGTGTAGAGGCTGATATCCTCCTTACAGATGAGAGAGTAAAGGCTGTTACATTCGTAGGAACAACAGGTGTCGGAAAACAGGTATATTCCAAAGCAGCAGCTCATGGCAAACGTGTTCAGGCTCAGTGCGAGGCGAAGAACCATGCACTTGTTCTTGAGGACTGCAACCTTGAGGCGACTGTAAATGCGATCATCAACTCCACATATGGATGTGCTGGTATGAGATGTATGGCTCTTCCGGTTGTATGTGTACAGGAGAGCATTGCAGACGAATTTGTTTCACTTCTTAAGAAAAAAGCTGAGGCTATGAAACTGGGATGTGCTTACGATGAAGAAACAGATCTTGGCCCGGTTGTAAATGCAGGCCATAAAGAGAAAATCTGTAACTGGATCCAGAAAGGTATTGATGAGGGTGCAGAACTTGTTCTTGACGGACGTAATGTAGCAGTTCCAGGATATGAGAACGGATTCTTCGTAGGACCAACGATTCTTGATCATGTAACACCGGAAATGACAGTTGGAAATCGTGAAATCTTCGGACCTGTTACCTGTATCAAACGTGTGAAGGATTATGAGGAAGGAATTAAGATCATGAATGCCAACCCGTTTGCAAATGGTTCCTGTATCTTTACACAGAGCGGATATTACAGCCGTAAATTCGCTATGGAGACAGATGGCGGTATGGTAGGAATCAACGTTGGTATTCCGGTTCCAACAGCATATTTCCCATTCTCCGGAAATAAAGATTCCTTCTTCGGTGATCTGCATGTACTTGGAAAAGACGGATATCGTTTCTTCACAAGAGCAAAAACAGTTACAACTCACTGGTTTGATGAAGCTGCCGGAAAGAGAAAAGTTGGCACATGGGAAGGAAGTACTGAGGCATAATACAGACCTCGTGAATAAATCTATGTTAATACAGAGCGGATTATAAAGATCCGCTCGCAAGATAAAATCCTCTGATGAAATGAGCATATTTAAAAATAATGCACCTGCTGAACTCTTGGCAGGTGCATTATTTTTTGATAAAAGCTGATCAGTCGATAGTCATAACCCGGATTCCGTGATCCTGACAGAAGCTGTCGTATTCTTCGGGCAGGGCCTGGTCTGTAACAATGGCATCCAGCTTCTCCATTGGAGAGTAAGTCATAAGTGAGATCCTGCCGAATTTGGAGTGGTCGGCCAGAAGGATCATACTGTTGGTGTTCTCCGCGATAGCTTTTTTGGTGATGTATTCTTCAGCACTGGCATTGGTAAGTCCGCTTTTCATGGTAACACCTGTGCAGGCCATAAAAGCCATGGAAATATTGTAGGTCTGCAGGTAGTCATTGATATCCGGGCCTGTGAAAGACAGGGTCTTGCGGTTCAGTCGTCCGGGAACGGAGATGATATCCAGGTTTGGATAAGATGCTGCCTTGTTAAAAATGAGAAGGCTGTTGGTCAGGATGGTGCAGTGTTTATTTGCGATAAAATCAACCAGGTTCAGGCACGTTGTGCCGGTATCGATATAAATGGTGTCGTCTTCGGTCACAAGCTCTGCGGCGCGGCGGCAGATTTCTTTCTTTTCTTCAGGAAAACGTCCGCCCCTTTCTTCATAGGACAGAAGAGGAAGGGTCTGGGGTGTCTCAAGTGCTGCTACACCGCCGTAAACCTTCATAATACTGCCGCGCTTCAGAAGGATATCGACATCTCTTCTGATGGTATTTTTGGATACGTTGAATGTTTCACATAATGTATCGAGAGAGGCGTTCTTGTGCTCCAGCACGTATTCTTCGATCATATCAAGTCGCTGTGATTTCATAGAGGTCTACCTTCTTTCTGTTGGTTAAGTCTTGGTTATATATTATCATAAAAGAAGGCAGAGATAAAGTGTTTTTATGTGAACATACCAGTTTTTTTGACTGCGAAATGAAGAATCAGAAAATCAGTAACATATGTTATGAAAAAACGGCTTGACGAAAAATTTTTTTGAATGTAATATGAAAACGGTTTTCAAATTCAAATTTTAAGATTGAGTGATTATAGTACTCCCGGAAATTACTGTATCAGGTTCAGCTGTGCAGAACATGAATTGCCGGAATTGCTATAGTTGAAAGAGAGTGGCAGATATATGGAAGAAAAAATTAAATACAGTACCAGGCAGCAGAAATTGATTCTGGAATGTCTGCAGGAGCATGGAGATACTTTTTATACGATTGATCAGTTTATGGATATTCTTCGCGGAAAGGATATCCATATAGGAAGAACGACTGTGTACCGGGGGCTTGAGCGGCTGCAGAAAGAAGGTGCGGTGCTGAAGGTTCCGTCTGTGGAAGGAGCAGCGGCTCAGTACCGTTTTGTCCGGGATGAAGAGCGGAAAAATTATGGAAAGCTTGTGTGCCTGGAATGCGGACATACGATTCCGCTGCAGTGCGGCTGTATTGATCATTTCGTTGGGCATGTGCTGGATGAGCATGGGTTTGAAATTGATCAGAGCCGGACGGTATTTTATGGATATTGTGATGGATGCCGGAGGAAGAGAAGATAATGAGTTTTAATAAAAATAAGGTCGGGGCGGCAGCAGTTCTGGCAGTAACGATCCTTATCGTTGGCAGTGTGGTTGGATATGGACTGCACAGAGCCGGAACTGTGGGGAAGCCTTTTTCGGATGACGGGCGGATTAAGGTTATGGCGAGTTTTTATCCCATGTACGACTTCGCGCAGAAAGTTGGCGGAGATAAGGTTGAGGTGAAAGACATGGTTCCGGCGGGAACGGAGCCTCATGACTGGGAACCTGCAGCTACGGATATCCGTAATCTTGAGGATGCGGATGTTTTTGTTTATAACGGTGCAGATTTGGAGCACTGGGCTGAGGATGTGCTGGCCACGCTGGAGAATCAGGATCTGATCACAGCTGAGGCATCGGATGGTGTGGAACTTCTGGATGGTGAGGGGGATCATGCTCATGGAGATAACGGGAAAGATCCTCATGTCTGGCTGGATCCTCTGAGGGCAAAGCAGGAGATGAAAAATATTCGAGATGCTTTTTGCCAGGCAGATCCGGAGAACCGGGATTATTATGAAGCAAACTATGAAAAGTATGCGGGGGAGTTTGATGAACTGGATCAGGAATTCCGGGAAGGACTGGCAGATATAAAGAGCAGGGATATCATTGTGGCTCATGAAGCTTTCGGGTATCTGTGTAATGCTTATGATCTGAAGCAGCTGGCTATTGAAGGTTTGACACCGGATTCGGAACCGGACCCTGCGAAGATGCAGGAAGTGATTGAATATGCGAAAGAGTTTGATATCCATACCATTTTCTTTGAGGAGCTGGCAAGCCCCAAGGTGGCGAAAACGGTGGCAAAGGAAGTGGATGCGGTTACGGCTGTGCTGAATCCTATTGAGGGATTAAGTGAGGAGGATATTCAGGACGGAGAGGATTATTTTTCTGTGATGAGAAAGAATCTGGCAGCATTGAAGATGGCGTTAAACTAAGGGATTGATGGCCATGGTTGAACAGCTGTGCTGCATGGCATGAAATAGAAAGCAGGTGAGATGATGGGAATTTCAATAGAGAATCTTTCGTTTCATTATACTGGGACGCCTGTGCTGGATCAGGTGAATCTGGAGGTGAAGGATGGCGATTATGCGATTCTTACCGGTGAGAACGGAAGTGGAAAAAGTACATTTCTGAAGCTTCTTCTTGGTGAGCTGAAAGCCCAGGAGGGAAGTATTAAAGTAAATGGAAAAGATATCTCCGCAACATTCGGAAAGGGAGATCTGGGATATGTTCCGCAAAACAGTATCAGCAGGAACCAGAATTTTCCGGCTACTGTGGAGGAGATTATGATGACGGGAATCTATTCCTCATCATGGAGGGCGCGTTTTCGGGCGAAAAAGGAGATCCCCCGGCTGAAAGCTGTTCTTGCGGAAATGGAGATGGAAGAATACTGGAAAAGGCGGATCGGTGAGCTTTCCGGCGGGCAGCAGCAGAGGGTCATGCTGGCACGTGCACTGGTGGGAAATCCGAAGATCCTGATCCTGGATGAGCCGACAACGGGAATGGATACAGTTTCTGTGAAAACACTTGCCCGGGTTTTGAAGAAGCGTAATGAAGAACAGGGGCTTACGATCCTTATGGTGACACATGGAAACTCCAGTGAATTTAAAGGAGCCAACCGTTTTTTCAGAGCAGAAGAAGGGAGAATTGACGAGGTATGAGTATTTTACAATATGGATTTATGCAGAGGGCTTTTCTCGTGGGAATCCTTCTGGCTGTGATCACTCCCTGTATCGGAATAACGATCGTACTGAAGAGAATGTCCATGATCGGAGATGCACTTTCCCATTCGTCCCTGGCAGGAGTGGTGCTGGGACTGATCCTTGGGATAAATCCTGTGGCTGGTGCTGTGGTAATGTGTATTGTTGCGGCACTTGGGATTGAAGCCATCCGGAAAAAAATCCCGCGGTATTCGGAGGTGGCGATCTCGATCGTTATGTCTGCCGGAATCGGACTGGCAGGTGTTTTGTCCGGATTCGTGGAAAACGGTGCCAGTCTGAACAGCTTCTTATTCGGAAGTATTGTGTCTATTAGTGAGGGAGAGCTTGCACTGGTAGTTGTGATCAGTGTACTGGTTCTGGCTGCGGTACTGTTTTTTTACAGGGAGCTTTTTTATATTGGGTTTGATGAGAATGCAGCAAGGATCTCAGGGGTTTCTGTGCGGAATATTAATTTTATGTTTACGATCCTGACTGCGTTGACTGTCTCTGTTGCATCCCGTACAGTGGGAACGCTGATCGTTTCTTCCATGCTGGTCGTGCCGGTGGCCTGCGGTATGCAGATGGCAAAAAGCTATAAGGGGACACTGATCTGTGCGGTTCTTGTAGCTGTCTGCACTACCATTGCGGGACTTTTTCTTTCCTATTATGCCGGGCTGAAGCCGGGTGGAATGATCGTACTTCTTGAGGTTGCATGGTTTGTAATTGTGATGTCCGTGAAAAGTTTTAACAAATAAAACACATTTTTCCCACAAAGTAAACACAATTGGATCATATACTTTGAAGCATCAAAAGGAAACAGAGAGAACTTTTTCCAGGGAGGGACTTAATCATGAACAATAACAGAAAATTAAAAATAAAGAAACTTGTTAAAAAAGGTGCAACCATCAGCCTGTGTGCAGTGCTTGCTGGTGGTATTGGTGTCGGAGCTTACGAGGGTATTAACTATTTCTCAGGTGCACAGTCTGTACAGGCAGCAACAGATAGCTCTGAGAAGCTTACACTTATGAAAGCCGAGAAGAAAGCTGATGAAGAAACAGAAGATACCAGTGATACAAAAGCTTCTGATACAAAAGGCAGTCTGGATGTATCCGATGTTGCTGAGAAAGCAATGCCTTCCGTTGTAGCGATCACAACAAAATCTGTTCAGGAGGTTCAGAATTACTACAGCATGTTCGGCTCTCAGTATGCACCGAGCCAGGAGCAGGAAGTAGAGGGAAGTGGTTCCGGTATTATCATCGGAAAAACAAAATCCGAGCTTCTGATCGCAACAAACTATCATGTAGTTGACGGAGCAGATACATTATCTGTTGCTTTTGCAGACGGCAGTGCTTATGAGGCAACTGTAAAAGGATTTGATGAAAATGAGGATCTGGCAGTTGTATCTGTTGCGACAAAGGATATTTCTGATGATACAATGGATGCTATTTCCGTTGCAAAGATCGGAAGCTCTGATGATCTGAAGATCGGTGAGCAGGTTGTTGCCATTGGTAATGCACTTGGCTATGGACAGTCTGTTACTACAGGTATTGTCAGTGCAAAGAACCGTAAGATCGATTCTTCAGGTCAGGTTGAGTCGGATGATTCTTCTGATAACAGCAGCAGCCTGAATAAGGGTGTTAACCTGATCCAGACAGATGCGGCTATCAATCCTGGTAACAGTGGCGGTGCGCTTCTGAATATGGATGGTGAGGTTGTTGGTATTAACTCTTCCAAGCTTGCTTCTACTGAGGTTGAGGGTATGGGTTATGCCATTGCGATTTCTGATGTTGCAGATTCTCTTGAGAATATGATGAATGCGAAAGCCAGAGATAAGGTTGATAATCATGGTATTCTTGGAATCACAGGCAGTACAGTCAGTGATGAGGCTGTTCAGATCTATGGTATCCCGCAGGGTGTATTTGTTTCAAAGGTAACTGAGGATGGTCCTGCTGCTGATGCTGGTATTACCAAGAATATGGTTATCACAGAGTTTGATGGTAAGACGATCACAAGCATTGATCAGTTGGTTGAACTGCTTCAGTATTATGAGCCGAAGGAAAAAATTGATGTGACAGTTGCTGTTCAGGATGGCAATGAGTATAAAGAGAAGACTTTTACTGTGAAGCTTGGTAAGGATGACAGTTCCGATAAGGATAGTAAGGACAGCTCTGAGGAGAGTGCGGCACAGGATAGTCAGGATTCCCAGGATGCGGATATCCAGGGTGGACAGGATGGTTCTGGGCAGGATGATGCAGATGTGTTTGCTGATGATGGTGAGGCCAGTTTGTTCAGGGATTTTGAGCAGAATGGATTGCATGACTAACTGTGTATAATGAGAAAGGCTCTGTGGCTGACCCGGGATCGGGTGGCTGCGGAGCCTTTTTCGGATAACCTTTTGACATTATTACTGCATGCGTAATCGGAGGAGTTCCCACCGGGAGGTTACATTGGTTTTGCGGAAGATATTCTGCAGGTGTTTCTGGAGGGTGTTTTCACGGATACCGAGGGACTGGGCGATCTCGTCGTTGTTGCGGTACTGGAAGATCTGTTCGGCGATCTGAAGTTCTCTGGCAGTGAGATGGTTGTTGGTTTTCAGGTGGCCGAGGGTTTGCTTAAGGCTGTTGGTCTGAGGCTGCTGGTGGGCAATCTGGTAGAGGACTGCGTTTAAGTGCATGCCGATGGCCTGGAGGTAGAACATGTCTTCATTGGTGAAGGGACCGTCCTTTTCGGTGCGGAAGAGGGTAAGGACACCCAGGAGCTCCTGCTGGTAGACGCTGGCGTACTGCATGGAATCAAAGATATGAAATTTGCGGTAGCAGTGGACATAGAGTGGAGAGTTAAGGCGCTGCTGATCCTCCAGGAGGTCGCTTTCACGGACAAGACGAGGCTCGCGGGAGTGGAGGAGCCAGAGGAGATGATCTTCATCGGCTACCTTCATGTATTCGTTTTCGGCTTCGATGAAGGCTTCCGGGATACAAATGGGACTGGTGAGACGGATGGTGTCGGGATCTTCGGTATTTTCATGGAGAAGGATGCTGGCGTAGCTGTAAGGGATCACCATTTTCAGGCGATGCAGAAATTTAGCCTTGATCTCGTTGAGACTGGTGCAGGAATAGAGATCGTAGATTATGTCGTTGATCATCAGGAAGGTATTTTTTTCCATGAGGGTTCTCCTTTTCTTATGCAGATTGCGAATATCACTTGACAATAAGTATACTTCTACATATACTTGAAATCAAGTAGATATAATTAAAAAGAATTAATTTAACTCCCGAAATTAAGCATTGTATCAGAAACGGAAAAAGAATAGTATATCAATATCAAAAAAGAAAAACACGAAACATATGAAACATACAATGGTGTATTTATTGCGATAGAGCAGTAAATGCGCCGTTTTTTGTTTCAGGAAAAAAGAGCTGTTTTATGCGAAGGGGCATATCCGTTGATTGGGTATGTCCTTTTTTCGTCTGGCAGAAAGAAAGGGGAGAAAAAAATGAACACTGGATTGATTGCAATTTTTATTCTTCTGGTTATTATTGTTGGAGCTATCGCAACCAGAAGATGCGTGGAATTTCTGATCGGAGGATCACTTCTGGCGGCGATATTTATGTATGGAAAGGATTTTCTGCCGCAATGGTGTACGCTGATCCAGGATGTGCTTGCTGAAAATGTCTGGATCGTTCTGGTGTGCGGACTGTTCGGAAGTCTGATCGCACTTCTTCAGGAATCGAAAGGAACGTTCGGTTTTCAGAAGCTGGTTTCGAAGTTCTGCAATACTGAGAGAAAAACACTTCTTACTACATTTGTGATGGGTATCCTGATCTTTGTGGATGATTATCTGAACGTGCTTTCCATTGGTGTCTGCATGAAGGGCGTCTGCGACAAGCGCAAGATCCCGAGAGAGGCACTGGCTTATATGCTGGATGCAACAGGAGCTCCGGTATGTGTATTGCTTCCATTTTCCACATGGGCAGTTTTTTACGCAAGCCTTTTTATTGATCAGGCAAGTGTAAAGGCACTGGGCTTTAAAACAGGTATTCAGGCTTATATCCATGCGATTCCGTATTGCTTTTACCCGATCCTTACCATTGCCATAGTTTTTCTCTTTGCGATGGGTGTGATGCCGAAGCTTGGTGCCATGAAAAAAGCATATAAACGTGTGGAAGAGACAGGGAAGGTTTACAGCGATGCCAGCAGAAAATACAACCATGACGACAGAAAAGGTTATGAAGAAGATGGAAACATCTGGAACTTTGTAATTCCGATGGGAGTTCTGGTAGCAATTGCTATTGCAACAAGCAACCTGCTTCTGGCGGTTGTGGTTTCCCTGATCGTATGCTTCGTGCTTTATGTACCGCAGAAGGTAGTTGTACTGGATGATTTCTTTAACCTGATCGTCCGTGGCTTTGCGGATATGCTTCCGATTCTGATACTTTTGGTTATTGCCTTTGTTCTTCAGAAAGTAACAGAGGGAATGGGAATGACAGACTTTATTATTTCCGTTGCAAAACCGCTTCTGTGGGGACCGGTTTTCCCGGCAATCGCATTTGTTCTGGTTGCAGCACTTACATTTACAACCGGTTCTCTCTGGGGCATGAGTGCAGTTGTTGCACCGATCGTATTTCCTCTTGGAGCGGCCATAGGCGCCAACCCGATCCTGATCATGGCAGCCATTATTTCCGGTGGTGCATTCGGAAGCCATGCCTGCTTTTATACAGATGCAACACTTCTTTCTTCACAGAGTGCAGGAATTGACAATATGGAGCACGCACTGACACAGCTTCCATACGTCATCATTGCAAGTGTGCTTTCCGTTGTGGGATTTCTGATCTGCGGTTTCGTGATGTAGGAGGAAGGGCTTATGGGAAAATTTATTTTAAGAAGCAGAAATGTTTTTACAGGACTTGAAGATTTCCCAAGACCGGCTGCGATTGCAGTTGAGGATAAAAAGATCCGGGCAGTTCTTCCCTGGGATTACCACAGAGATAAGGATTATGCGGACTGGCCTCTTTACGATTACGAAGAAAAAATGATCATGTCATCTTTTCTGGATGCACATACACATCTTTTTTCCGGAGCTGTTGACGGAAGCAGATATGTGTGCTCAGATCTGGGAAGGGGACGTTCCCAGGCAGAATGTGTAAAGATCATAAAAGAATTTGCGGATGCACATCCGGATTATAAAAGAATTCGAGGTTCTGGATGGTTTATTACAAACTGGGGTGACGAACCACTTCCGGATAAGAAACTTCTGGATGAAGCTATTCCTGACAGACCGGTATATCTTACCTGTGCCGACTGCCACAGCATGTGGCTGAATTCCAGAGCACTGGAAGAGGCGGGGATCGATCCGGACCGGAAAATGGATAACGGTGTGAATGTAAAATTTGAGAATGGTGAGCTCAGCGGTCTTCTCCTGGAACCGGCAGCCTGCGAACCTGCACAGAAAAAATATATGGAGTTTTCAGAGGAAGAAATGCTGGAAATCCACCGGAATTTTCAGGATGTGCTGGCAGATCACGGAATTGCCGCTGCAAGCGAAATGTTTGCAGATGACTATACAGAAGATACCATGAAAAAATATGAGATTCTGAAAAAACTGGATGAGGAAGAGGGACTGAAAGCGCAGATTTTTTCCTACATGAAACTTTTCGGATATACAGAATTTTCCAGGTATTTCAGATTTCAGAAATATTTTGATTCGCCTCATTTTCATATTGCAGGAGTGAAGGGATTTATTGATGGTGTGACAGAAACATATACGGGACTTCTGCTGGAGCCTTATACAGACAAGCCGGAAACCTGCGGCGAGGGGCTTCCGCTGTGGCCTGAGAAAAAAATGCAGAAGGAGATCATTGCAGCGAATAAAGCAGGAATACAGGTAAGGCTTCACTGTATTGCAGATGGATCGGTGAGGATGGCACTGGATCTTTTTGAAAAGTCGGCAGAAGTGAACGGAGAGCACAGGCTTCGAAATACGATAGAGCATATCGAAAATATCCATCCAGATGATCTGGAGCGTTTTGCAGAGCTGGATGTGATCCCTTCGATTCAGCCTTATCATGTAACACTTGCAGCTAATGGAAAGGTGAACCAGATCGGAGAAAAACGGGCAAGGCTTCAGTGGCCGTTCCGGACTTTGCTGGAGCATGAAGGTGCGCTGGCACTTGGAACCGATTATCCGGTCGTGACCATAGATCCTTTTACAACGATCTATGCAGCAGTTACAAGAAGAGACGATGAGGGAAAACTTACATCGACCAATCCGTGGGAAAAAATTTCCATGACAGATACACTGAAAGCTTACACCATTGGCGCGGCTCGTGTTTATCATGTGGAGGATTCAATGGGAACGCTGGAGCCGGGAAAAATGGCAGATATCATTGTTCTGAGCGGAGATCTTTTTGATGTGGATAAGGAAGAGATCCGGGGAATGAAGGTGGAAGCGAATTATTTTGAAGGTGAAAAGATCAGATAAAGGAGGACGATTATGGAGCTTCAGAAAATGTTTATTGACGGTGAATGGGTAGAAGGCAGTACAGGAAAATCTGTTCCTACATTAAATCCTGCAAATGGTGAGGTTCTTGCCATGGTAACAGAAGGTAATGCCACGGATGTTGATAAAGCGATCGCAGCAGCAAAGAAATCTTTTTATGTGACAAGGGAATGGCGTGATATGGACAGCCAGACGAGGGCAGATATCCTTCTTAAGATTGCAGATGCTATTGATGCAGAAAGAGATGATTTTGCGAAGCTGGACTGTATGGATCATGGAAAGCCTTTAAGAGAGGCGGAGGCAGATGTGGATGACGCCATCCATTGTTTCCGTTATTATGCCGGAATCTTAAAAATGCCTCATGGCGGTGTTTATGAAGTAAATGAGGGGTTCGGAAAAATGCATTCCTATACCGTTCATGAGCCGGTTGGTGTGTGTGGGCTGATCACTCCGTGGAACTATCCGCTCCTGATGGGCGTGTGGAAGCTGGCTCCTGCACTGGCGGCAGGAAACAGCGTTGTGTTTAAACCAAGCTCCAACTGTGTGCTTTCCTGCGTGAAGCTGTTTGGGATCTTTGAAAAGATCGGAATGCCGAAGGGCAGTGTGAACCTGATCCTGGGTCCCGGTGGAATTACAGGAAACCGTATTGCAGAGAGTAAGGATGTGGATATGGTTACTTTTACCGGAAGTACAGAGGTTGGACAGAGTATTATGCGTGCGGCAGCAGGTAATGTGAAAAAGATCGGCCTCGAGCTTGGCGGAAAATCCCCGAATGTGATCTTTGCAGATGCAGATCTGGATGGTGCAGTGGAGTGGGCTATGATCGGTGTTTTCCTGAATCAGGGAGAGGTGTGCTCCGCAGGCTCCAGAATTATCATTGAGGAAAGCATTAAGGATGAATTTGTGAAACGTCTTGCAAAGAAAGCAAATGCAATCACCATTGGAAATCCTATGGAAAATCCGGATATGGGCCCGTTGGTGTCTGAAAGCCATATGAATAAAGTTCTGGGTTACATTAAGAAGGGTGTTGAGGAAGGTGCTGTTCTTGTGTGTGGTGGTGAACGCTATACAGAGGGAGAGTGTGCGAAGGGCTTTTATGTAAGACCAACCATATTTGATAACTGTACTCCTGATATGACCATTGTCCGGGAGGAGATTTTCGGACCGGTCGTGACTGTCCAGACGTTTAAAACAGAGCAGGAGGCCATTGATATGGCAAACGATACGGAGTATGGTCTGGCCGGAGCAGTATTTACCGCCGATGGTTCCAGAGCACTCAGGGTGATCAAAGAGATCCGTGCAGGTATTACCTGGGTCAACTGTTACAACCCGACATTTAACGAAGCTCCGTGGGGCGGCTACAAGAAATCCGGAATCGGCCGTGATCTTGGTGTTCAGGGACTTGAGGAATATCAGGAGATCAAACAGATCAATATCAATCTGAATCCTGGAATCGTTGGATGGTATGAACATTAAAAACATCAAATCGGGAGGAACTTTTATATGGGAAAAAGTAAATATGTAGTTACGATCACCAGGCAGTTCGGCAGCATGGGCCGTCCCATTGCAAAAAAAATGGCCGAGAAGCTTGGGATTGAATATTATGACAGGGATATCGTGGATCAGGCTGCAAAGAAGCTGAACCTTCCGGTTTCTGTAGTGGATGAAGCAGAGGAGACGGCAAAAAAAGTTAAGGTAAGTCCTTTTTCAAGGATGATGTTTCCTCTTGGAAAAGGAACCAGCAATACCCAGGATAAGATTTTTGAGGCGCAGCAGAATATCATCAAATTTCTGGCGGAAAAAGAGACTTGTATCATTGTCGGAAGGTGTGCGGATTTCACTCTTGAGGAGATGGAAAATGCCATGCACATTTATATTTATGCGCCGTATGAGGTTCGTGTGGAGCATTGTGTAAAGGATCTGAATATTGAGGTTGAAGAGGCCAGAAAAATGATCGTGGCTGTTGATGAGGCACGTGATTCTTATCATATGCAGTATGCAGGATATCACCCGGATGACAAGAATCATAAGAGTATTCTTGTAGACAGCAGTTTCCTTGGTGTGGAAGGCACAGCGGATTTCCTGGTAGATGCTGTTAAGAGAAAATTTCAGCTGTAGAATGTCAGAGATAGGATTTGCAGAGACGGGCAGTGAAGCGATGGATTGTTTGAACGTATGAAAAAAAACAGAAGGGATTTGGTGGATTATGCGGAAAGTTGTAGTAGCAGCTACGCAGATGGCATGCAGCTGGGACAGAGAGGCGACACTTGCGAAGGCAGAAAAACTGGTACGGGAGGCAGCTGCAAAAGGAGCGAATATCGTTCTTTTACAGGAGCTTTTTGAGACACCGTATTTTTGCCAGAGACATGATTTTGAATATATGGATCTTGCCACAACACCGGAGGAGAATCCGGCGGTGAAGCGGTTTCAGGAGGTGGCAAAAGAGCTGGACATTGTGATTCCGGTAAGTTTTTTTGAGCGTGCAGGAAATTCGGCATTTAATTCCGTTGTGATAATTGATGCGGATGGTACAGTTCTTGGAAAATACAGAAAGACACATATTCCGGACGGTATGCCTTATGCGGAGAAATTTTTCTTTACGCCGGGGGATACAGGTTTTAAAGTATGGAAAACAAAATACGCGACTATCGGTGTGGGAATCTGCTGGGATCAGTGGTTCCCGGAAGCTGCCAGATGTATGGCACTGCTGGGCGCGGAGCTTCTTTTTTACCCGACTGCAATTGGCAGTGAGCCGGTTCTTCAGACAGATTCCAAACCGCACTGGCAGAGATGCATGCAGGGACATGCGGCTGCAAATATCATGCCTGTGATTGCTTCCAACAGGATCGGTCATGAGGTGCAGAAGGATTCGGAGATGACTTTCTACGGCTCATCTTTTATTGCGGATGAGACCGGTGGACTGGTAGCTGAGGCTGACAGAGAGACAGAGAGCGTGATTACTGCAGAGTTTGATCTGGACGCTGTCGCGCAGAAGAGACGGGAATGGGGCGTCTTCCGGGATCGGAGACCAGAGATGTATGGTACACTTCTGACACATGGGTGCTGAAACCTGAGCATGAAAGGATCATACGCAGGGCGGTAAAGTTATATATGAAAACCGGCTTTGGAGTGTGATCTGTTTTACTGAGGGCGGGTGGTTATGCGGATTGCGGATGGCTGCCTGCCTGTGTTATTATAGCTGTATAAAATTTTTATAGAAAGCTTCTTTGAAATGTGGGGCTGACAGGAGGAGAAATTATGCAGGAACTGATGATCAGGCCGACGATTTACAGCTTTGATAATTGCCGGCAGTTTGCGGAGGAATTTAAGCTTGGTGAGGGAGATTTGCTGTTTACCAATAAGAGATTGTTTAAGAAATTTTTCGAGCCGCTTGGGCTTGGCTGTGATGTGATCTTTCGTGAGGATTATGGTAAGGGTGAGCCTACGGATGTGATGGCAGAGGCGATCTGGAAGGATGTGCCGAAGGATGCGAAGCGAGTGGTTTCTGTTGGCGGCGGCAGCATTCTGGATCTTTCCAAGCTGTTTGCACTGGAGAATATTTCTCCGGTTACGGATCTTTATGACGGGCTGCTTCCGATCGTGAAGAATAAGGAGCTGGTGCTTGTTCCCACTACCTGTGGTACGGGTTCTGAGGTGACGAATATCTCGATCCTTGCGCTGACTACGAAGGGTACGAAGAAGGGGCTGGCTGTGGAGCAGCTTTACGGTGATTCTGCCGTGCTGATCCCGGAGCTTCTGGAGGATCTGCCGTTTCAGTTTTTTGCGACAAGTTCTATTGACGCGCTGGTTCATTCTGTGGAGTCCAGTCTTTCTCCTAAGGGAAATGAGACAACCAGAATGTTTGGATATAAGGCTATCGAGATGATCCTGAAGGGATATATGGAGATCAGGGATCATGGACAGGAAGCCAGAATTTCGCTGATGAAGGATTTCCTGATGGCTGCCAACTATGCAGGTATTGCCTTTGGTAATGCCGGGTGCGCAGCTGTTCATGCGCTGAGCTATCCTCTGGGTGCCAAGTATCACGTTGCTCATGGTGAGTCCAATTATGCAATGTTTACCGGTGTGCTCAATAATTATATGGAGATCAAGAGTGACGGAGAGATTGCACGCCTGAATAAATTTATGGCGGAAATTCTTGAATGCGATGTAGAAGTTGTTTATGCAGAGCTGGAGAAGCTGCTTAATGTGATGATTCCGAAGAAGGCTCTGCATGAGTATGGTGTGACTGAGGCAGAGCTTGAGGAGTTTACGGATTCTGTGCTGGAGAACCAGGGCAGGTTGATGGCAAATAATTTCGTGGAATTGGATCGGGAGAGGGTTTATAAGATTTATCGGGAGTGCTTCTGAGTATGTTGCAGAGCAGAATGTGAAAAGTAGATTTTACAGTTGAATGATATGGATGAACCGGGCAGAGGTTTTGGAGCTGCCCGGTTCATTTTTTTGTACAAAAAATCAAACAGAAAACCGTTTGATCAGTGTAGTGGACACTTCAATCTTTACGGAATGCAGCACAGGTGTTTTGAGCTCACGGATGAGCTGTGCGGCGGCTGTCTGCCCCATGAATTTTCGTGGAACATCAATGGTGGTGAGAGCCGGATCGATAACGCGTCCTTCGGAGATATTGTCGAAGCCTGCGATGGCAATGTCTTCGGGGACTTTGTAGCCACGAAGTTTCAAAGCTTTAATCGCTCCGATGGCAATGAGATCATTGTCCGCAAAGTACGCGCCGGCGAGAGGAGTTCCGCTGTCTATGATCTCCAGCATGTCGGAGAATGCGCCCTCAATAGATGGAGAGAGTTCGTGAATGATGGATTTTGCAGTGGACATCCCGTGTTCGCGCACCGCCCGGTGAAAACCGTGTGTCCATTCGCGAAAGTTAGTGATTCTGTAGGAAGAGCAGAGATGCCCCGGCTGGCGGCCGCAGCGGTCGATGAGATAGCCGGTGGCCAGATAAGCACCCTGCGCATTGTTGCTCAGTACACAGCTGCAGTCAGCAGAATCGAAATAGGAATCCAGAAGAACTACAGGAACTGAAAGCTGAAGAAATTCCCTGTTAAATGATGAGGGAATCCCGACTGTATGTGAGACAGATATCCACGGTGCGATCACAGCACTTATGGTAGAGGCAGCAGGTATGGGCGAGACAAGAAGCTTCTTTGCTGACTGGACAATCCGTCATCCTGATGTAGAGAACGGCGAGCTTCTTCAGCACTGCGGACCATGGCCGATCTCCATCGCAAAAGAAACTCCGAAGCTTACTTACCCGTTGGCATTCGAGCATCCGGGAAGCATCACAGCTGAGGCAAAACACGGCGATGTTTCTCTGGTACGTTTTGACGGGGACACAGGAAACACAGCGGCACGTTTTTTCCAGGATAAAAAACGTGCCGGGCTGTGAATATGAAATATAGATTGAAAAAAGAAAGGACAGGAATCAGCATGGATTTTAGAGAATTAAGCAAACTTGCGTATGATCTCAGAAAAGACACAGTATATCGGATATCCGAACAACAATCTTCCGGGAATCGAGATGAACTCCGGTTCTCTGGGACATGGACTTCCGGTTTGTGTAGGTATGGCACTTGCAGGAAAAATGAACAAGAAAAATTACCGTGTATACACAGTAATGGGTGATGGTGAGCTTGCAGAGGATTCGGTATGGGAAGCTGCTATGGCAGGACACCAGTACAAACTGGATAATCTTTGTGCAATCGTTGACCGTAACAGACTTCAGATCTCCGGAAATACAGAGGATAACTGCCCGTTCGAAATGGACAAGGCAACTGTTCTTACAGAAGGAACAGACGCAGCGATCATCGCATGCGGCGAGATGGTTCGCCCGGCACTTGAGGCTGCAAAGCTTCTTGAGAAAGACGGCATCCACGCAACAGTTCTTGATATGTACTGCGTAAAACCTCTTGATAAAGAAGCAATCGTAAAAGCAGCATCCAATGCAAAAGTTGTTGTAACTGCTGAGGAGCATGCACCATTCGGTGGACTTGGTTCTATGGTAAGCCAGGTTGTTGGTGCTGAGTGCCCGCGTAAAGTTCTGAATATTGCATTTCCGGATGCACCGGTTGTAAGCGGAACCTCCCAGGAAGTATTTGATTATTACGGAATGAATGCAGAAGGAATTGCAAAAGCTGTAAAAGATGTGCTGAAATAAGGTGAAAATTATGGAAAAAAATATGTTCTTGCGGTTGATCAGAGTACCCAGGGAGCACTGTTCGGACAGGGCTGTATCGAAAAGGGAATGGTCAAGGCTACATATGGGACAGGTTCCTCTGTTATGATGAACGCAGGAACAGAACCGATCATGTCAGATCTTGGTCTTGTAACTTCTCTTGCATGGGGGCTTAACGGCAAAGTTACCTATGTACTGGAAGGAAATATAAACTACACAGGCGCAGTTATCACATGGCTGAAAGATGACATGGGACTGATAACTTCTCCGGGAGAGACTCAGGAAATGTCAGAGCAGGCAAACAAAAACGATACTACATATCTGGTTCCTGCATTTTCCGGTTTGGGAGCACCTTACTGGAAATCCGATGCAAAAGCCATTATCTATGGAATGAGCAGGACAACCGGAAATACAGCGGCTGGAAAAATGCAGTAGAAAAAATTCTCGTATAATTATAAAAAATTTCTCAGTATAAAAATGGGAGTTCAGGCAGCGGCATTTGCTTGACCCTATATGTATGTCAGATTATAATATAATAACAGGCATTTTCGAATACACTCCAGATGTATCGGAAATGACGGAAAGCCGGTCTTTGCCAGTATCATGTGCAGAGGCCGGCAAAAGTTATATTCAGAGATAAATGATCATTTTTTTTGATGGAAAGAAAACCTGTGATCGGTATTACCTGTAATTTTGACTACAGGGATGCTGTTGGAATGGTTTCAGGTATGGGAATCACCGGGCAGGACTGGGATTTTGTCAGCGGTGATTATGTGTATATCCTGGAGAATGCAGGAGCGATTCCTGTGCTGATCCCGCAGTATGGAAATCTGGAGGCTGCGAAGCCTTTTCTGGATCAGCTGGATGGAGTAAATATTGCCGGGGACAGCAAGCTGGAAAAAATTTATGGAACACAGGAGATACGGGTGAATTCTTTTCATCATCAGGCGATAAAAGATGCCGGAGAGAATGTGCGGATCACAGCGTGGTCTGAGGATCGGGTGCCGGAGGCTATGGAACTTGAGGGACATCCTTTTGCAGTGGCAGTGCAGTGGCATCCGGAGATGATGTATGATTCTTCGGAGCAGCTGAAGCTTCTTCGGGCATTTGTGGAGGCAGCAGGGAAGGAGACAGAAACATGAATATTTGTATATATGGAGCATCCAGCGCAGAGCTGAAAAAGATTTATTATGAGAAAACAGAGGAACTGGGACGGCTGATGGGAAAACGTGGCCATGGACTTGTTTTCGGCGGCGGAAAAGAAGGTCTGATGGGTGCGGCAGCCAGAGGCGTTGACAGAGAGAATGGTTATATTCTGGGTATCGCACCGAGATTTTTTGATCAGCCGGGAGTGCTGTATGAGCATTGTACAGAGTTTATTTTTACTGAGAATATGAGAGAACGGAAGCATTTGCTGGAGAGTCGGTCAGATGCAACTATCGTGGTACCTGGGGGAATTGGTACTTATGAGGAGTTTTTTGAGATCCTGACATTGAAGAGTCTGGGACGGATCGACAGGCCGATCGTGCTTTATAATATTCAGGGGTATTATGATAGTATGAGGGCACTTCTGGAGTATACGGCCGGTGAGAAATTCATGTCCAGAGATGTTGTGAGTATGTGCCGGTTCATGAAAGACCCGGAGGAGATTTTGGATTATATTGAGAATTACCGGAATTATGGTGGAAAGTTATAAAGAAAATAAAGTGAAGAGGATCATGAAAAAGACGCGGCCTTTTATCGGAGGATAAAAAGGTTCGCGTCTTTTTTGTATGATATTAGGGGATTATTATGGGTTTATGTGTGCTTACATTTGATTACGATATTGGGATCAGAACTCGTAATTTTTATGTTTTTTGAAGAAATCCTTAGTTTCCTTTACAACCACACCGCTCAGAGCAAGAAGAGCGATCAGGTTCGGGAATGCCATCAAGGCATTGAAGATATCTGCGATGTTCCATACAGCTGCTACAGTCATATATGGTCCGATGAATACGCAGATGATGTACAGCCAGCGGTATGTTGTAACTGCGGCTTTGTTTCTGTTGAACAGGTATTCCAGACATCTTTCACCGTAGTAATCCCATCCAAGGATTGTTGTGAATGCGAAGAATACCAGGCACAGCATCAGTGAGAAGGATGCTACAACCGACGGGAAAGGAAGTCCTTTCTGGAATGCGGCTGTTGTGATGGCAACACCCTCAAGACCTGTGTTCCATGTCTCTGTAATGACGATGGAAAGACCTGTCATTGTACAGATAACGATAGTATCAATGAATGTACCTGTCATGGATACAAGACCCTGACGTACCGGCTCCTTTGTCTGAGCTGCAGCGGCTGCGATTGGGGCACTACCAAGACCGGACTCATTGGAGAAGATACCGCGGGCGATACCCTTCTGCATAGCTACGACCATGGTTCCCATTGCGCCACCTGCAAGTGCGCTTCCTGTGAAAGCAGATTTTACGATAGTTACGATCGCTGCAGGAACTGCAGTGATGTTTGTGATCACGATGATCAGTGCCAGTACAACATAGAGAACTGCCATAAACGGTACAACGACCTGGGATACCTTTGCGATCCTCTTGATTCCGCCGAGAACGACAAGTCCTACACATACGGTAAGTATCAGACATGCGACTACAGTTGCCCAGGAATATGTATTTCCGAAAAGTGCTACTGTGTGTGCTTTATCCGGGTCAAAGAAATTGGTAACTGCAGATGCGATACCGTTTACCTGTGTGAAGGTTCCGATACCGAAAAGTCCTACACCTGCTCCGAAAAATGCGAAGATCTTGGCAAGCCATCTCCACTGTTTTCCCATACCGTTTTCGATGTAGTAGAAAGGTCCGCCGAGAACGTGGCCCTCTTTGTCAATGGTACGGTACTTGATAGCCAGAAGTCCTTCTGCGTATTTGGTTGCCATTCCGAAGAATGCGGCTACGATCATCCAGAAAAGTGCTCCTGGTCCGCCGGCTGCGATAGCAGTTGCGACACCTACGATATTTCCGGTTCCGATGGTTGCTGAAAGCGCAGTACACAGAGCTCCGAAGCTTGTGACCTCACCATCGCCGCCTTCTTCATTTTTTACCATGAATTTCAGTGCCTTTCCGAGGTGCCTTACCTGTAAAAGACCTAACCGAGTGGTTAACAGAATTCCTGTGAACAGGATCAGAATGATCAGCGGAAGTCCCCAAACGACTCCGTCAAACCATGTGATAAAGTTGTTGATTTGTGTAAACATTACTCTTTCCTCCATCCTTTTGCCTGAGAGATTTACAGCATTTTGTGTGCTGCGTACACCTTCGGCGCTCTTCCCTTTTGATTTGAAGAGACTCTCCTGAGTTTTTTTATTTTTGAATGCTGCCAGGACCTTTTTTGTGTGCGGTAGTGGCGGTCATTCGTTCTGTGTAGAAAAACACTGTAACACAGAGTATCACATGAATTGATGGATTTCAATGGGTTTTTTAAAAAAAATGCATTTATTAGAAAAATTAATCGACATATAATCGGGATTTTTGGGGATTTATACCGGCCTGATCTGCTAGATGCCTTTTCTTGTTGCTTTTTGTTGTTTCCTGGGGCTTTTGTGTTTTACAGGGGTGAGGTGGTGTGATAGAATATAAGCGTTGCAGCAGGCTGGTTATTAAGGTATTATCTGGTATGGATCCTGCGCAGTGAAGGTGGATCGTGGATATCTGCCTGACAATATTTTCAGAGAGTATGAGGTAGAAGGTTTATGGGGGAGTATTTGAAGAACATTAACTGGAAGCATGTTCTGATCATGTGTATCGGAAATGTTTTTGCAGGTATGGGGATTGGAATTTTCAAGCTGGCCGGGCTTGGAACGGATCCGTTCAGTGGAATGAATATGGCGGTTGCAGATACGCTTGGTATGGCTTATGGTAACTTTCAGCTGATTGTAAATATCGTGTTATTGATCATTGAGATTGCTTTTGGCAGAAGATTCCTGGGAATTGGAACTATTGTGAATGCGGTGTGCCTGGCTTATATTACTACGTTCTTTTATAATATTTATACAGGTGTGTTTGGATTGGAGCTTGTGGCACTGCCGGTGCGTTTGGTGGCACTGTGTGTGGGTGTTGTGATCTGTTGTCTGGGCTTGTCTATGTATCAGATGCCGGATGAGGGAGTTGCACCTTATGATAGTCTTTCCCTGATCATGACAGAGAGATGGCCGAAGATTCCTTATTTCTGGCACAGGATGTCCAATGATGTGCTTTGTGCGCTGATCTGCTATCTGACTGGTGGTGTTGTGGGTATCGGTACACTGGTGACGGCTTTTGGATTGGGTCCGGTGATACATTTCTTTAACAGAGTTTTTACCGGGAAGCTGCTTGCCTGGGTTGATGGTGAGTGAGTTTGTAGTTGTATGGTTTGAGCTGAACTGGCTGCGGAATGTGGCTGGTTCGGCTTTTTTTGTGAAAGGGACGCCTCACGGGCTGGCTTTTCAGAATGGTAGATATGATCCGCAGCCTGAAGCATGATAATTATCTGGTGATGGAGACCCAGGCGCAGGGATTTCCGTGCTGGACACCGTATAAAGGACAGCTTCGGCTCTGTGCGTACAGCCATCTGGCATCTGGTGCAAACAGTGTGATGTACTGGCACTGGCATTCTATCCATAATTCATTTGAGACATACTGGAAGGGGCTTCTCAGCCATGATCTTGCGGAAAATGATACTTACCGGGAGGCTTGCATCATTGGAAAAGAATTTCAGGAAAAAGGAAGCCATCTGGTGAATCTTAAGAAGAAAAATGATGTGGCAGTGATGGTAAGCAATGAGGCTCTGACTGCGCTGAACTGGTTTGGTATCCAGGCGACGTCCGGGGATAATGGTGAGATCCGCTATAATGATGTGGTGCGCTGGATCTATGATGCGCTGTATCGGATGCACAGCCACATATCCTTAAGGATGCGCTGGGTATCAGCTATGATCAGTTCACGTTTCCGAGGGATGTAAAGCTGTCAGGAAAACTGTATGATGCGGATTCGGCAGATGGTGGAGGAGCAAGGGCCTTTATGGAACTTCTCAAACCGGAAGGAGCAGAAGTGCTTGCAGGATATGATCATTACAACTGGAAGGATTATGCGGCTATAACCCGAAATAAATATGGTGAAGGTACTGCTTATTAGCTGGGGTGTATGACAGATGATAATACTCTTTGTAAAGTGATAAAAGGTGCTCTTGGAAGTGCAGGTGTTGAATTATCTGGTTACAGCTATCCGGTAATCGTACGTGAAGGAACAAATGATTTTGGAAAAACTGTCCGGTATTTCCTGAATTATTCTGCAGAGGAACAGGAAGTTACTTATAAGTACGATGATGGAGAAGATGTGATTTCCGGTGAGAAAATTAAATCTGGTGAAGAGCTGAAGATTTCTGCCTGGGATATGCGGATTGTTGAGGCATAGCAATAGTTAGTGTTTGTAGGGAATATTTTGCGGGTTTTCCAAGGGAAAGTCACAAATTGGACAGCAATTAATAATATTAGGAAAAGGGGGCGCAAGCTCCCTTTTTGTGTACGTGATAGGGGTTTCTTGTGCTATACTGGAGTAAAAAAATGAAAGGGGTGTTATGGAATGGAAAAAATGAGCAGTATAATAAGGCGGGAATTCAAAAAAGGTGATGATATCCGCGATGCAGGTCTGACAGCTCCAGATGATGTGATACAATATAAAGATATTGCTTATGGAAAAGATTCTGCCATGCAGGTGCTGGATGTGTACCGCCCGAAGGATACAGAGGGAAGTCTGCCGGTGATCGTCAGCGTACATGGTGGCGGCTGGGTATATGGTGATAAAGAGCTGTATCAGTATTATTGCATGAATCTTGCACAGAGAGGCTTTGCAGTGGTTAATTTCACTTATCGGCTGGCACCGGAGTATCAGTTTCCGGCACCTGTGGAAGATACGAACAGTGTTTTTGCATGGATTCTTGATAATAAAGATAAATATGGCATGGACGTGGAGAATCTTTTTGCAGTGGGTGATTCAGCTGGTGGACAGATCCTTTCGCTGTATGCAGATATCTGCACGAATGAGGAGTATGCAAAAGAATATGATTTCCAGGTACCTGAAGGCCTTAAGATAAAGGCTGTGGCCTTAAACTGCGGTCAGTATAACATGGAAGATACCAGCGATATGACCAGGCAGCTTATGGAGGAGTATCTTCCGGAAAAAGGAACTCAGGAAGAATTAAGAAGGATATCTTCTGATCTGTACATAACAGATCAGTTCCCGTCGGCGTATATTATGACTGCAGAAGGTGATTTTCTCCGTGAACAGGCACCATATATGTACGGGAAATTGAAAGAGAAAAATGTATTCTGTGAGCTTCATGAATACAGCAGTCCGGAGGAAAAGCTGATGCATGTTTTCCATCTCAATATGAGATCTGAGGATGCGAAGAGATGCAATGATGATGAGTGTGAGTTTTTCAGGAAATTTATTGGGAGGTGACAGGAAATGAAAAATATTCTTATCGTAGTAGACATGCAAAATGACTTTATTGACGGAGCACTTGGCACAAAAGAGGCTGTTGCCATTGTGCCAAAGGTGGAGGAGAAGATCCGAAATTTTGACGGAGAAGTATTTTTTACAAGAGATACCCATGAAACGTATTATCTGGAAACCCAGGAGGGGAGAAATCTTCCGGTTAAGCACTGTATCCGTGACACAGAAGGCTGGCAGATCCGGAAAGAACTGGATGTTCTCAGGAAGACAGCTCCTGTTGATAAAGAAACCTTCGGCTCCACAGATCTTGTCGGGGAATTGACTATGATCGATGAAGATGAAGGAATTGGAAGTATTACTCTCGTGGGACTTTGCACAGACATCTGTGTGATCTCCAATGCTCTTCTGATCAAGGCATCCCTTCCGGAAGTGCCGATCTGTGTTGATGCCACATGCTGCGCTGGCGTAACACCGGAGAGTCATGAGAATGCACTGAAAGCCATGGAGGCGTGCCAGATCAGGATTATCAGATAAAAATATATCTGACGAAAATTAAATATTTTTATTAATAAATAAAACTATCTTGAACAAATTGCAAAGTTGAGAAGCTTTGTACCTGACAGGATAGTTTTATTTGCGTTAAGAGGCTGCGAAAAACATATTGGAATATGAAAGTGATGAACGAACAGGATACGCGGGCAGACGAGATGAGTAAAAAAGAACAGCTGAAATATACAGAATATTCTTGCACAAGATACCACATTAATGTGCGAAAGCTCAATTTTTTTGAAAAATGACAATAAAAATGTGGACAAAACCAAAAATAATGGTTAATATATACACATGCTCAAAAAAGCAAATATAAAAATTATGCGAAATATATAATATAAATCCACCACTGATAAAAAAATACATAGACATATTTACAAAACGACATCGGGTATATCAATACAGGAAGCAGCGGGGAAATAACGGGAGGGAGATATTATGTTGAAATTTTTTAAAGGAAAAGATAAAGGAAATTTAATCTATGCACCCTGCAAGGGTAGAGTGGTTCCCCTTGCGGAGGTTCCGGACCCTGTCTTTGCGGACAAGGTACTGGGTGACGGTTTTGCAGTGATCCCGGCAGACGGCAGGATATATGCTCCGGCAGACGGTGAGGTGGCAATGGTATTTGATACGCTTCATGCAGTTACGCTGACAAGCACTCAGGGAGCAGAAATACTGATACATATCGGACTGGATACAGTCACACTTAAGGGCGAACCCTTTAAAGCCCACATTGCAGCAGGTGACAAGGTTAAAAAGGGTGATCTTCTGATAGAGGCTGATCTGGACAAAATCGAGAAAGCCGGTTTAAACACGATTATCCCGGTTCTGATCTGCAACACAGATGATTACGGAAAGATAAGCCTCCAGAAGGAGGGGGATGTTTCGGCGGATGAAGCCATCCTCAAGCTTTCATGATCATCTTCATGCAGCTGACAGGCTTATAGCAGCCCGGAGATAGTAGCAATTTTCGGGGTGTTATAACCGGAGTGATCCGGTCAAATATATTTATTTTAAGGGAGGGGAAATATATGAAATTTCTTCAAAAACTGGGAAAAGCGTTAATGCTTCCGGTGGCAGTACTGCCAATCTGTGGTATCCTCATGGGTATCGGATACTTGTTATGTCCGGCAACCATGCAGGGTGGAGACATTCATGGCGCAGCCAATCTGATCGGTCTGTTTCTGGTTAAGGCAGGCGGAGCTCTGATCGACAACATGGCAATCCTTTTTGCTATCGGTGTTGGTGTCGGTATGTCAGAAAAGAATGACGGAACCGGCGGAATCGCTGCACTTGCATCCTGGCTGATGCTCACAACACTTCTTTCTACAGGATTTGTTACAACCATCATGCCATCAATCGCTGACAGTGCAACAAAAACTCTTGCGTTTGACAAAATTGCGAATCCTTTTATCGGAATCCTTGCCGGTATCATCGGATCTACATGCTATAACAAATTCAAGAGCACCAAGCTTCCTGACTGGCTGTCATTCTTCAGCGGCAAGCGCTGCGTAGCGATCATCGCAGGAGTGGTTTCCATTATCGTATCTGTTGTATTACTGTTTGTATGGCCATTACTTTTCAGTGCACTTGTAGCATTAGGAAAAGCAGTTGCAGGTATGGATGTTGTTGGTGCAGGTATCTATGCATTCCTGAACCGTCTGCTGATCCCTACCGGATTACATCACGCACTGAACAATGTATTCTGGTTTGACACCATCGGACTTGGTGATCTTCAGCACTTCTGGGCAGGTGAAACCTCTGCAGATGTATCCTGGAGCCTTGGAATGTACATGTCCGGATTCTTCCCATGTATGATGTTTGGTATTCCTGGTGCAGCACTTGCAATGGTTAAATGTGCGAAACCTGCAAAGAAAAAAGTTGCCATCGGTCTTGTTGCATCTGCAGCGATCTGTGCATTTATCTGTGGTGTAACTGAGCCGTTCGAGTTTGGATTTATGTTCCTTGCTCCTGGCCTCTATGTGATCTATGCATTACTTTACGGTATCTTTACCATGATCACAGTTGCTCTTGGCTTCCGTGCAGGCTTCAGCTTCTCCGCCGGTGCGATGGATTTACTTTTCTCATCCTCACTTCCGGCAGCACAGAAGACATGGCTCATCCTTCCTCTTGGAATTGCAGCATTTATCGTATTCTATGTTGTATTCCTTTTTGCCATCAAGAAATTTGATCTGAAGACTCCGGGAAGAGAAGACGATGACGATCTTGAGGCAGAGAAGAATATCGAGCTTGCAAATGATGACTATACTGCTATTGCCGCGAAGATCCTGGAAGGCTGTGGCGGAAAAGAGAACATCACAAGCATCGATAACTGCATCACAAGACTGAGACTTGAGGTTAAGGATATTACAGCTGTAAATGATAAGGTGATCAAATCTGCAGGTGTTGCAGGCGTGATCAAACCTGGAAAAACTTCTGTACAGGTTATTATCGGAACCAAGGTTCAGTTTGTTGCAGATGCATTTTCTGCGCTTTGTAAATAATGACTTTTTTGGAGTCAGGTATTTGTTAAAATAATTATGGGGGCAGCAGCAGAACTGTGAAAACGGTTCTGCTGCTGTTTTTTGTATACCTTATATTGACCGATACTTTTAAAAAGCGTACAATGTTACTTCGATAAAAGGCAACCGGTCAGTGCGTTTACGATTGCAATATTTCTACAGGGGGAATGAAGTTAATGAAATCCTGCATATTTCACAAAAAATATCTTTTAGCCGGCATATATATTATTTTTGTTCTGTTTACCTGCTGTAATTCCCGATTTTATCATACACCGCTGGCAAAAATATGTTCCGCAACAGAAAAACAGACTCTGAGCAGAGAAGGAACCAGGGGCTCAAAAGAATATTATTATACTCAGAATATTACGGCACGGATATTAAACGGTTCGCATAAAGGGGAAAAAATAACGGTCTCTAATGAATATACATCTTCTCAGGTTCAGACCAAGAAATATCATAAAGGAGACACCGTTCTTTTAAGCGGTTCAAAGGAAAGCCCCGGAAAAACGATACGTTCTGTAAAAAGGGATGGGTATCTGGCATTACTGGCAGGAGGATTATTTTTTCTTCTGATCTGCATTACAGGAAAGCAGGGATTTTACACGATCATATCACTGATACTGAATACAGTCATATTTGCGTATGGATTTCAGGCTTTTACAGAAGGGAAAAATATTTTAAATATCTGTAATGTCATCGCAGTTCTTTTTTCATTGACTACATTGATCTGCTTAAATGGAATTCATAGAAAAACATTTTCCTCAGTTCTTTCAACACTGTGTGTTCTGTTTCTGATCATGGCATTGTTTGAATTTTCTATTTATATGTACGGAGATCTGGATTATTCCAATCTGGAATACCTTGGAAGTATGGGCAATTCTGCGGATATATTCTGGGCAGATATTATGCTGACAGGACTCGGTGCAATTATGGATGTGACGGTGACGATCAGCGCAGCAATAGGAGAAATCGTGCGGAAAAATCCTTCAGTTTCTCTGAGAAAGCTGATACATTCCGGCCGTGAAATCGGATATGATATTATGGGAACCATGATAAATGTACTGCTGTTTGTTCTGGCAAGCGGTATGATTCCCATGTTTATACTTAAGATGAATAATGATATAAGTTTTATAACGATCGTGAAATACCACATTCCATATGATATCTGTCGTTTTCTGATAGAAAGTATTGGAATTGTACTGGCAATACCGGTATCTGTTTTTATTGCTTCAGCGATTATGAAAATACCATCACGGAAAAGGGGTGTCGGAGAATGATCATTTTTCTTGCATTGATTTTAATTTTTCTGGTGATCTTAATTGGCGGAGAGCGTGGAGCCATGTCAATTATGACACTGGCAGGGAATATTGTAATTTTGTTTTTTTCAATTATGTTGATGTCTGCCGGTTTTCCTGTACTGCCCCTGATATTGGTAGCAGGAGCAGGTGTCTGTTATATTTCTCTATTTTATCAGAACGGAAATAATCCCAAGACGCGGGCGGCTTTTCTGGCTACACTGCTGGTAATGTTACTTTTGTTTATTCCGATTTATATTATCACATGGAGATCAGGAAGTTACGGGTTAAATGAGCTGCAGATTTCGGAAGACGATTTTATGTATTATTACAGTACGGACCTTCATATTAACATGCTTCATGTAGGAATATTTGTAACTGTTTTCAGTACTCTTGGGGCTGTTATCGATACAGCATTATCTGTAACATCTTCTGTATATGAAGTCTGGACTCATAAAAACAGTCTGACAGCGAAAGAGCTTACAGCTTCCGGCTATCAGGTTGGGAAAGAAATTATCGGTACAACTGTAAATACGCTGCTGTTTGCTTATCTTGGAGGAACTATTTTATTATTTTCATACATTCAGACACAGCAATATACCCTGGAGATCATTCTTAATTCCCAGTTCCTATTCCAGGATGTTGCAGTCATGCTATCTGGTGCGGTAGCCTGCCTTATTACCGTCCCGGTATCGATCGGATGTATTATTCGACAGATTCACCGTACTGATTCGGAAGAAAAATCTGAAGTTATATAATAGCGTTAAAAAACAGTCAGATCTGTCGTAAATGTCGTAAATTTGTGGTCAAAAAATGATAAGAAATGGAGAGTGCTAATAATATGAATGCAGGCTACGAAGTGACTGCGTTCATGAGCAAGCAGCGAAGCGGATTGCGAATGTCCACTGTTATGACGTATACAAAGGTAAATGGATACCTGATTCCGAATCTCACTTATAAATCCGGTGAGCAGATGGAGCAACTTGGCAAATATGGATTCTTACGCAGAGATTATCTGAAGAACCATCGAAATTCAACCTATCAGGTGATGCTTTTACAGGATACAATTGGGGAACACCTTCTGGAAGTAGACAAGGCAGCCAGAGAACGGGAAGAAGTGGTCCTGAAACAGTTGGAAGAAAAAGAACCATTACCGGATAAAGAGAAAGATCAGATTGCCTGGGTAAGAGCTGCTAATCAGCACAGAGCGATTGCGGAAGAGATTATTCTCAAGGAATTGATTTATGTTTAAATGAATGTGATGAGGTCGTGAGAGGAGATGGAATGGCGGATCAGAAAGCAAAAGAAATGGAACCAGTGGAAACACAAATAGTTGAAATCATGCCACCGGACATTGAAAATCTGATTTATGTAGTAAGAAACAAACAAGTCATGGTGGATAGTGATCTGGCAATGCTTTATCAAGTAGAAACAAAAGCTTTAAATCGTGCAGTAAAAAGAAATATAAAACGATTTCCAGAAGATTTTTGTTTTCAGCTTACAACAGAAGAAGCAGAATCTTTGAAGTGCCAATCTGGCACCTCAAAAATACAAGAGTCAGGAAAAAAGGATGGACGAGGTGGCAGACGTACGCTACCGTATGTATTTACAGAGCAGGGAATATCAATGCTAGCCAGTGTATTACATAGTGAGGTGGCAATCAATGTAAGCATAGGTATTATGCGGGCATTCGTAGAAATGAGACGGTTTATAGCCAACAATGCACTTTTGTTTGAAAGGATTAGTAACGTTGAGTTAAAACAACTTGAATATCAGAAAAAGACAGATGAAAAGCTGGAGCAAATTTTTGAGTACATATCAGATCATGAGGAGTCTAATCAAAAGATATTTTTTGATGGTCAGATATATGATGCGTTCAGTTTACTAATAGGACTGATTCAGAAGGCAGAAACGGAAATTGTTCTGGTAGATGGATATGTGGATGTAGGAACATTAAATATTTTGTCAAAGAAGAAAGAAAATGTGGCGGTGACAGTTTATACACTGCAACGGACAAAATTATCTCAAACAGATATAGATAACTTTAATGCACAGTATCCTAAACTGGATGTGAAGTACACAAGAGCATTTCCTGATCGTTTTTTAACCGAATCAAGTAAGTCCCCTGCTTCAATTGCGAGGAGCAATAAGCAGTGGGTGGGACTTACTTGTATCAGGAGGGGTACAAGCCCCTCCTGATAAACTGCGGAGCAGTTATTCGGTTATGAGCAAGTAGCGAAAGCGGATTGCGAATATCCGATTGACTTCTTGATAAAACGAAAGCATATCATGTGGGTGCGTCTTTGAAGGACGCAGGTAAAAAATGTTTTGGAATTAATTTGATTGAAGATGCAGGTATTGTAAGAGATATTTTACAGAGATTGGAATTAGAAACAGAAGAATAGAAAAGTAAGTTATGCAGAAAGGCGTGAGTCATAAGAATATGGCTTGCGTCTTTTTCTGTCTGGATTCTTTCGAGGTCTGGCAGTTATTTTTTTGCACAAGAAAAGGAGCTACGCACTAATACTTAGTGCGACAGCCCCTTATTTTACCAGAACAATTTGGCGTTCGCGTTTGTGACGGTTTTTTCTATATTCTGTAGGAGAAATTCCGTGGTATTCTTTAAATATTTTTGAAAAATAAGAAGGCGAACTGAATCCACAGATCTGACTGATATAGTCCACGGACCAGTCAGAAGTAAAAAGAAATTCTTCACTCTGGGTGATGCGAAAATCCAGTATATATTTTTTCAATGGAACACCCATCTGCTTTGAAAAGATTTCTGAGAGATAGGATCGATTCAGATTCATTTTGTCTGCAATATACTGAACTGTCAGGCCTCGTCCGTAGAAATCTTCTACAATAGAAATTGCTTGCTGTACATGACTTTCTGAATTCTGACGACTTTTTCTTTCGGGAAGCTCTTTGGAGTTCTCGATAAAAGTACCAACTTTTGAAAGAAGAAGGAGAAGAATGCCATTGGTATACAGATCATTTTTTGTACTATCATTTTTTATGGAAATCAGAATCTCAAGGAGATCCTTGATTTCCTCAAAGACTTCTGTAGAAAGTCCTTTTGTGAGGGACGGATAACCGAATCCAAGACGATGCATGAAGTATGGAGCGAGTTTGCCATTGAAGCCAACCCACGAATAAGTCCATGGATTCTCCTTATCGGCCTGATAGAAGACCATCTGATCCGGTTCAATCAAAAAAATCTGTTTTTCTTCAATAAGATATTCTGTTTTATTAACAACAAGACGTCCCTTCCCGGAAAGAACAAAATGCATGAGATAATAGGGTCTTGTTCCAGGTCCGTAGGAATGAAGCGGCAGACATTCTGAATGACCGCAGAAACGAAGTTTTATATCATTCCAGCTGGTGTCTCTGTACAGATTCAATTTTTCTAATTCCATAGGATTTCCTTTCGGTAGTTTGTATATTTATATTCGATAGATACAAAATTCTTGCTTTTATTAAACTACAATTTCCGACAAAATTTATAAGTTATCCAACAAAAGTGACTAACATGGTAATAAGATTATAGTATATGATATCAATGTAGACAAGAGAAAGAAAAGACAAAAATAATCTAAAAATTCAGACAGGAAACGAATCGATTCAAATTCACAGAAAAGTAAAAAGCTATAGTTATTAGAAGAAAGAAGTCAGTTTGTAAAAGGTGACCTGTATTTTGTGCACCCTAAAATAAAATGGAAAGGTAAGGAAAGAGATATGTTAGAATTTGCAAAAACACCACCAAAAGGATGGAACAGCTGGGATGTATATGGAGCGTCTGTTACAGAAGAAGAAGTAAAAAGAAATGCAGATATTATGGCAGAAAAGCTTAAGAAATATGGATGGAACTATGTGGTTGTAGATATTCAGTGGTACGAGCCAGGAGCTGAGTCAGCAGCATATCGCAAGTTTGCGGATTTGAAGATAGATGAATATAGTCGTGTGCTTCCGGCTGAAAATCGTTTTCCAAGTTCAGCAGATGGAGTTGGGTTTGCACCACTTGCTGAATATGTACACCAATTAGGGTTGAAATTCGGTATTCACATTTTAAGGGGAATACCAAGACAGGCTGTTCATGGAAGAATGCATATCAAAGGAACGGATAAGACAGCAGATCAGATTGCAATAAACAGTATCTGTCCATGGAATTCAGATATGTATGGAGTGGATATGTCAATTCCAGAAGGACAGTTATATTATGATTCGCTTATGGAATTGTATGCTTCTTGGGGAGTTGATTTCATTAAAGTTGATGATATCGCATATTCAACGATTTACAGAGATTCACATAGAAAGGAAATTGAAGGGATTCGAAAGGCTATCGACAAAACGGGACGGGACATTGTACTTTCCCTTTCGCCGGGACCGGCAAGACTGCAGGATGGAAGTTTTCTTCAAAAAACTGCAAATATGTGGAGATTGACAGATGATTTCTGGGATGAGTGGGAATTGCTGTATGATATGTTTGACCGCTGTAATTATTGGTCACCATTTATTCGTAAAGGAAACTGGCCTGATTGTGACATGCTTCCATTGGGGCATATTGGAATCCGCTCAGGTGAACGTGGAAAGGCAGACCGTATGACCTGCTTTACAAAGCCAGAACAAAAGACAATGATCACATTGTGGTCTATCTTTCAGTCACCATTGATGTATGGCGGAGAACTAGCTGATTTGGATGAGTGGACGCTCTCATTGTTAACAAATACAGAGGTAAACGAGATGCATCGTACACTGGATGGACAGAGACAAGAGTACAGAGACGATGAATGGATTGTCTGGTCAGGAGAAAACGAAGAGAATACATATATTGCAATATTTAATGTATCGGATAAAAAGAAAGAAATTCCTGATAAATTAGCAGAAATATATATCAAAGAGGATGCAAAAGAAATCTGGTCCGGCAAAAAAGCAACTGAAGCAGCAGAAGAAGTAGATAGTCATGGTTGTGTGTTGTATCAGATGAAAAGAATGTGATGAATGTCGGATAGGAGGAATGAAGTGATGGATACAATAGGAAAGAAACTTGCTCTAAAAGAAAAGATGGCTTATGGCTGCGGTGATGCGGCAAGCAATATTATCTGGGCATCTATGGGAACATTCCTGATGTTCTATTATACAGACAGATTGCAAGTCTCCTTGTTACAGCAGGAACACTCCCATTGGTAAACTTTATGACAGAGTATGTGGGGGAAAAGAAAGCGTGGAGTATCGTATATGGAATATTTGGAGTTATTGCAGCAATTCTG